>Ga0228698_1001224_pt1 | contig 13225 bp, 12 predicted proteins | sample McNCre117_Aug_MG_FD_178015 | JGI IMG/M metagenome (GOLD analysis project Ga0228698, IMG submission 178015) | Freshwater microbial communities from McNutts Creek, Athens, Georgia, United States - 1-17_Aug_MG | ecosystem: Environmental > Aquatic > Freshwater > Creek | place: USA: Georgia...
CGCCCGGTCGAGAACTACGCGGCCGAGCTGTTGAAGGTCCTCAACTTCTCCGCGCCCGCCGGCGTGGCCGAGCCGACCGTCGTGCTGCTGACCCCCGGCGCCTACAACTCCGCCTACTTCGAGCACACCTACCTCGCCCGCCAGATGGGCATCGAGATCGTCGAGGGCCGCGACCTGCTCGTCCGCGACCAGCATGTCTACATGCGCACCACGAAGGGCCTGCAGCCGGTCCACGTCATCTATCGCCGCATCGACGACGACTTCCTCGACCCGACCGTCTTCCGCAAGGACTCCGCCCTCGGCGTCCCCGGCCTCGTCAACGCCTACCGCGCCGGCAACGTCTCCCTCGCCAACTCCATCGGCACCGGCGTGGCGGACGACAAGGTCATGTATTACTTCGTCCCGCGCATCATCAAGTACTACCTCGACCAGGAGCCGCTCCTGCCGAACGTCGAGACCTACCTGGCCAGCGAGGAGAAGGACAAGCAATACATGGTCGAAAACCTCGACAAGCTCGTGGTCAAGGCCGCCAACGAGGCCGGCGGCTACGGCATGCTCATGGGCCCGCACGCCACCCAGGCCGAGCGCGACGAATTCCGGAAGCGCATCGAGGCCGACCCGCGCAACTACATCGGCCAGCCGATGATCTCGCTCTCCCGCCACCCCACCCACTGCGCGGGCGAGGGCTTCGCCGGCCGCCACATCGACCTGCGGCCGTTCATCCTCTACGGCGAGAAGACCGTCATCATCCCCGGCGGCCTCACCCGGGTCGCCCTGCGCAAGGGCTCGCTCGTCGTCAACTCCTCCCAGGGCGGCGGCAGCAAGGAAACCTGGGTGCTCTACGGCAACCACTAAGCCGCCCCGCCCATGCTTTCCCGCGTCGCCAATTCCCTCTACTGGATGAGCCGCTACATCGAGCGCGCCGAGAGCATCGCGCGCCTGGTGGACGTGAACCTGCAGCTCCTCCTCGACTTCCGCAGCCTCGACGACGCCGGCCTCGACGCGCACTGGCTGCCGATCGTGCAGAGCTCGGGCGACGAGGAGCTCTTCCGCAGGCTGCACCCGCGCACCACCGGCCAGAGCGTGACCGAGTTCCTCGTCTTCGCCGCGGAGAACCCCAACTCCATCGTCTCCTCCGTCGGCCAGGCCCGCGAGAATGCCCGCATGGTGCGCGACCAGGTCACCGTCGAGCTCTGGGAGGAGATCAACCGGCTCTACCTCTTCCTGCATTCCCCGCGCGCCCGCGAGCTCTGGCGCGAGAATCCCTCCGACTTCTTCCGCACCATCCGCAACGGCTCGCTGCTCATCCAGGGCCTGACCGACGCCACCGTCGTGCGCAACGAGGGCTGGTCCTTCAACATGGCCGGCCGCTACCTCGAGCGCGCCGACAAGACCTCGCGCATCCTCGACGTCCGCCACGCCTCGCTGCCCGCGCGCGGCCTGCCGACGGCCGCACCCAGCCAGGCCGACGCCCTCGGCTGGTCGGCGGTGCTGCGCTCCTGCAGCGCGTGGGACGCCTACAAGGCCCTGCACGGCGCCGAGGTGCAGCCGGCGCTGGTCGCCGAGTTCCTCCTGCTCTCCGACGAGTTTCCCCGCTCCGTCCGCTTCTGCGTCCGCCGGCTCGACGGCGCGCTGCGCAGCATCTCCGGCGTGGCCGAGGGCCGCTTCTGCAACGACGCCGAGAAGCTCGCCGGCCGCCTCCTCGCCGAGCTGCAGTTCAGCACAGCCGACGATATTTTTGACATCGGCCTCCACACCTACATCGATGTCGCGCAGGCGAAGCTGAACGCCATCGGCGACGCCCTCTTCCAGGCCTACATCTTCCAGCCCTTTCAAACCCCCGAGGAACACGAGCTCCGCCAGCAGGAGGAACAGCAACAGCAGTCCCCTGCCCCGACGCCGCGCGCATGAAACTCCACATCTTCCACCGCACCCGCTTCAAGTACGGGGCGAGCGTGCGGGAAAGCTTCAACGAGGCCCGCCTGCAGCCCGTCACCACCGACGGGCAGACCTGCCACAGCTTCCTCCTCAAGGTCCTGCCGACCTCGAAGCTGTCGCACTACCTCGATTTCTACCTGAACTATGTGCACCTGTTCGAGGTCACGCAGGCGCACACCGAGCTGACCGTCGAGGCCAACTCGACGGTGACGACGCCGGATGTGCCAGGCCTGGCGGCGGCGGCCACCCCCTCGCCGCTCGCCCAGATCGGCGCGTGCGCCCGGCTCGACCGCTGCTATGATTTCCTCCAGTCCAGCACCTACGTCGAGGTCGGGGCCGACCTGTGGCGCCTCGCGCTCGACGCCACCGCCGGCCAGACCGACGCCTGGCAGGCGGCGCAGGCGATCATGCGGCATATTTACCACGAGTTCCGCTACCAGCCGGCGTCGACCCACGTGCACACGCACATGCGCGACGTGTTGAAGGCGCGCGCCGGCGTCTGCCAGGATTTCGCCCATGTCATGCTCGGCCTGTGCCGGGCGCTGAAGATGCCCGCGCGCTACGTCAGCGGCTACCTCTACAACGGCCCGGCCGGCCAGCTGAAGGGCGCGCAGGCCAGCCACGCGTGGGTCGAGGTCTACGTCCCCGGCCACGGCTGGTGGGGGCTCGACCCGACCAACAACCGGCAGCCCGACGGCCATTACGTGAAGGTCGCCGTCGGCCGCGACTACGCCGACGTCTCCCCGCTGAAGGGCACCTATCGCGGCACGGCCAAGCGCCAGCTGAGCGTCGAGGTGCTGGTCACGCGGCTGGAAGAGCTCGAGCCGGTCCACGCCACGGCGCCCGGCAGCGTGCACCGCGGCGGGTGAAACATCCGCCGGCTCTCGAAGGAGAACCAGCTTGCTCGGGTGGGTGCCCGCAGGCATCTTCGGCCCCACGATGCACTCCGTTGTGCGAGCCCGGATTTCGGTCCTGCTGTTTTGCCTCCTCGGCTTTTTTTGCCTGCCCGTCGCGGCGCAAACCGATACGCAGCTCGGCGAGCGGAAAAGGTCCGCGAACGAGTTGTTTCGCCAGTTAAAATACACCGAGGCCCTGCCTCTGCTGGAAAAAATCGTCGCGGCCGAACCGGGCGACGCCCAGATGTGGTTTCGCCTCGGGTTTGCCCTGGTTGCGCAGGCGACCAACACCAAGGACGTGGGCCCCCGCCAGGCCCTGCGCGGGCGCGCGCATGCCGCCTTCGTGAAGGCGAAGGACCTGGGCCTGCCAGACCCGCTGGTGGACGCCATGATCTCCAGCATTCCGCCCGACGGGGCGGACGGCCCGGCCTTCTCGGCCAACATCGCGGCCAACAGCCTGATGATCCATGCGGAGGCGGTCTTCAGCCAGGGCCAGCTGGATGAGGCGTTGCGGGACTACCAGAAGGCCCTGGAGCTTGACCCCGGGCTTTACCATGCCGCGGTTTTCGCCGGCGATGTGATGGCCCAGAAGGGTGATTTCACGCAGAGCGAAACCTGGTATCAACGCGCCATCGCGATTGATCCGACCAAGGAGACGGCCTACCGTTACTCGGCCACGTCCTTGATGAGGCAAGATAAGTTCCAGGCCGCGCGGGACCGCTACGTGGAGGCTTTCATCACCGAGCCCTACAGCCAGTTTGCGCTCTCCGGCCTCGTCCAGTGGGCGCAGGCCACCCAGACCGCCCTCGCCCATCCCGCCATCGACCTCCCGGTTGAGGTCACGCTGGACGCCAAGGGTGAGGCCCAGGTCAGCGTTGATGCCGGCAAACTGGGCGACGCGGAGTCCGGCGCTGCGGCCTGGAATGCGTACGGCCCGGCGCGCGCGGCCTGGAGAAACGTGCAATTTGCCCTGAAATTCCCGAACGAGCCGGCCTACCGCCACAGCCTGGCGGAGGAGGTGGACGCGCTGCGCACCGTCATTGCCGTCGCCACTGATGACATGACGGTGAAAAAACCGAGCCCGACGCTGGGCAAATTGAATAAACTCAATCAGGAAGGCTTGCTTGAGGCCTACGTCCTGCTGGCCCGGGCCGACAAAGGCATCGCGCAGGATCACCCGGCGTACCTGAAGGATAACCGCGACAAGCTGCGCCGCTACATGTTGGACTACGTGGTCAAGGGCGGCGGAAACTGAACGGCGGCCGGCCGGGGTTTCAGTGCGCCGGCGGCGTGACGGAATATTTCACCCAGCCCTTGACGAGAGCGTGCACGACCGGACTGCCCACGCGGTAGGCCGCCTCCAGGGACGGAACCATGCCGGCGTATTCGGCAACCATGCTCTCCGCCGCGGTCTGGCCGGCGGGCGGCATGGAGAAATTGCTGCCGGTGCGGAGAAACAGCACGCGCGAGAAATCGACCTTCTTGAGCGCGGCGAGCCGCGTGAGGGCGTTGGCAATGCCATGGTCCTCCATGTTGGTCATGGCGCAAATGCCCTCTCCTTTCGTGTAGAGCCTGGTCCAGTCGTCGGCCCATTGCTGCATCCGCGCCCCGTGCCAGTAGCGGCAGGAGGCAAAGCTGTCGCCGATGAAAACCTTCGGTGGCGCCAGGGCCGCCGGAAAGCCGGTGTATTGCGCACGGTGCGCCTGCGCCGCGGCATCGTCGTAGAGGGCGACATCCTTGGTCAGGTTGAAGGCCCAGTCGACCAGCGCGGGGTTGAGCGTCCACGCCATCGGCTTCGGCGCCCAGTCGGGAATGACGGGCAGCGTCAGGGGTGTCTTGTTGCCCAGCGCCATGATGCCATACGGCCAGTCCTTCGGCGCCTCGCCGGTGTCGATCTCGTAGGCGATGTCACCGTCGATCACGTGCCGGGCCCAGGCCGCGCTGCCCTCGGTGGCCACGTGCGGGCTGACGCCGGCGATGCCGTTGACGAGCCAGTAGGTCTGCGAAAGGTCGAAGCGCGGATCGAGGCCCAGCGCCAGGATCTGCAGGCCGCTGCGCACGGTGGTGCCTGACACGACGCCGTAGACGCCCTGGTCGTTGAACCTCACCGGGTGGTCGAGGCCGGGGACGGTGAGCGAGCCCGTGAGCTTCTCACGCTCGACCCAGTATTGGAACTCACCGGGCTTGTCGCCGGTGTCGGCCCCGACCTCAAAGGTCGCAACGACGATAACCTTGGGCCGGATCAGGTCGGTCGCGGGGAGGGCGGCGGCGGCCAGAACGAAGGCGAAGGGCAGCAGGCAACGGGAGATGGTCATGGGTTTCTCCAGCAAGCGATGTGCCAGCGCACGGGCTCAGACCTTCGTCTTGAAGTAGGCGATGGTCTTCCTGAGACCCTCGGCGAGCGGGACCTTGGGCTCCCACTTGAGATATTTCCGGGCGAGCGTGATGTCGGGCCGGCGCTGCTTCGGGTCGTCGGCGGGCAGCGGCTTGTGGACGATCCGGGACTTGCTCTTGGTGAGCTTGAGCACGTTCTCCGCCAGCTCGAGCATGGTGAACTCGCCGGGGTTGCCGATATTGACGGGCCCGACGGTCTCGGTCTGCGCCATCAGGCGCACGAAGCCCTCGAGCAGGTCGTCCACGTAGCAGAACGAGCGCGTCTGCTGGCCGTCGCCGTAGACGGTGATGTTTTCGCCCTTGAGCGCCTGCACGATGAAGTTCGAGACAACGCGACCGTCGTTCGGGTGCATGCGCGGGCCGTAGGTGTTGAAGATGCGGACGATGCGGATATCGACCTTGTTCTCGCGGTGGTAGTCGAAGAAGAGCGTCTCGGCGACACGCTTGCCCTCGTCGTAGCACGAGCGGCGGCCGATCGGGTTGACGTTGCCCCAGTAGCTCTCGGGCTGCGGATGGATGGCGGGGTCGCCGTAGACCTCGGAGGTGCTGGCCTGGAAGACGCGGGCCTTGACGCGCTTGGCGAGGCCGAGGCAGTTGATCGCGCCCATCACGGACGTCTTGGTAGTCTTGATGGGGTTGTACTGGTAATGCGGCGGCGAGGCCGGACAGGCCAGGTTGTAGATCTGGTCGACCTCATACTTGAACGGGTCGATCACATCGTGGCGCACGAACTCGAAATTCGGGTGCTCCAGCAGGTGCGCGATGTTGGCCTTGCTGCCGGTGAAGAGGTTGTCGAGGCAGACGATCTCGTGGCCCTGGGCGAGAAGCTTGTCGCAAAGGTGGCTGCCGAGGAAGCCGGCCCCGCCGGTGATGAGGATGCGCATGACGGGAGGGGTAACTAGGGCATGGCGCCGGGGCTAGCCAGCAAAACTTGCAGTGGGATCGGCCCGTTCGCCCGCCTCGTAGCGCTCGATCCAGGCCTTGTGCCACGGGCCGTAGTCGCCGGCCTCGATGTGCGCCCGGGCCTGCGCCACGAGGTCGAGGTAGAAATGGACGTTATGCAGCGAGATCAGCGTGCTGGAGAGGATCTCGCCGGCCATCGTGAGGTGCCGCAGGTAGGCCCGGGAGAAATTCCGGCAGGTGTAGTTGTCGAGGCCCTCGACCAGCGGTTTCGGGTCGGTGCGGTAGCGCTCGTTGCGGAGGTTGATGAGCCCGTCGGGCGTGAAGGCCGCGCCGTTGCGCGCCACGCGGGTCGGGTGCACGCAGTCGAACATGTCCACGCCCAGCGCGATCATCTTCAGGATCTGCGGCGGCGTGCCGAGACCCATCGTGTAGCGCGGCTTGCCGGCGGGCAGGAACGGCGTCGTCGCCGCAACCTGCTTGATCATCTCCGGTTCGGGCTCGCCCACGCTGACGCCGCCGACGGCGTAGCCGGGGAAGTCCAGCGCGGCGAGCGACTCGGCCGCCTCGCGGCGCAGGTCGTCGAAGGTGGAGCCTTGGGCGATGGCAAACACGTGGTGGCCCGCGCCGAGGAAACCGTTGTCGGTGGCGACTTGTTTGCACTGCTGCGCCCAGCGGAGGCTGCGGTCGACCGCCCTCCGACACTCCTCTTTGGTGCACGGCCACGGCGGGCACTCGTCGATGACCATGGCGATGTCCGACCCGAGGTTGGCCTGGATGGCCATGACCTCGCGCGGGCCGAGGAAGACCTTGGCGCCGTCGAGGTGCGATGCGAACGCGATGCCGTCTTCCCGGATGTCGCGGAGCTTCGCCAGGCTGAAGGCCTGGAAACCACCGCTGTCGGTCAGGATCGGGCCGTCCCAGCCCATGAACCGGTGCAGCCCTCCCAGGTCGCGGATGAGTTCGGAGCCGGGGCGAAGGTTGAGATGGTAGGTATTGCCAAGGATGATCTGCGCGCCGGTCTCCTTGATCTGGGCGGGAGTCAGGGCCTTGACCGTACCCTGGGTGCCGACCGGCATGAAAATGGGCGTCTCAATGGCGCCATGGAGCGTCCGCAGCCGGCCGCGCCGGGCGGCCGTCGTGGTATCGGTCTTTAACAGCTGGAAATGGTCGGCCATCGGGCGGTCTATCAACCTGCCCAAGAACTTGACCCCCTGTCAATTACCGGCTATGTTATCCGAAAGTGCTCCTGGTCATCGACAACTACGATTCGTTCACCTTCAACCTGGTCCAATACTTCGGCCAGCTGGGTGTGAGCATGCGGATTTTCCGCAATGACGAGATCACACCGGCTGAGGCTGTGAAGCTAAACCCCGAGCGCGTGCTCATTTCGCCCGGTCCCTGCACACCGTCGGACGCTGGTGTAAGTATCGACATCATAAAGACATTTGCAGGCAAGAAACCCGTGCTGGGCGTCTGTCTCGGCCATCAGGCGATGGGCCAGCATTTTGGCGGCAAGGTCATCCGTGCCCCTCGCCAGATGCACGGCAAGCTCTCGCCCATCAGGCACCGCAACACCGACATCTTTGCCGGCCTCCCCTCGCCTTTCACCGCCACCCGCTACCACTCGCTGCTGGTCGAGCGTGCCAGCTTCCCGGACTGCCTGGAAATCACGGCCGAGACCGCCGAGGGCGAAATTATGGGCCTCCGGCACAAACAATTCCCCGTTTTCGGTGTCCAGTTTCATCCGGAATCCATCGCCACCGAAGGCGGCATGAGGATTCTCCAAAACTTCCTCGCCCTGAACTGACACCATGCGCTGCCCCAAGTGCACTTCCATTGAAGACAAGGTGATCGACTCGCGCATCGCGCGCGACGGCAACAACACCCGCCGCCGCCGCGAGTGCCTCGAGTGCGGCCACCGCTTCACCACCTCGGAGACCCTCGTCCGCGACAGCATGGTCGTGGTCAAGCGCGACGGCCGCCAGGAACCCTTTGACCGCGAGAAGCTCCTCCGCGCCGTCCGCGCCGCCTGCCACAAGCGCCCCGTCGACAACGAGCAGATCACCATGCTCATCGAGGACGTGATCGACGCCGTCGAGGCCCTCTACGAGAGCCAGGTGCCCACCAGCGCTGTCGGCGAGCACGTCATGCAGCGCCTCCGCAAGATGGACCAGGTCGCCTACGTCCGCTTCGCCTCCGTCTACAAGGAATTCCGCGACGTCTCCGAGTTCGTCGACGAAATCAGCAGTCTTGCACCGCGCCGCGCGTCCGATACATCGAAGCCCAAGAAATGACGCGATCCCCCCAGCTGCGCCGGCTTCACTTCCTCAACGCGCTGTTCGCCCCGCTCACCGGGCACGACCTCTACCTCGCCCAGCAGATCGACGCGGCCATTACCAGCAGCCTCCCCGCCGCCGCGGAACGCGCGCCCAGCGACCCGGACTTCGTCAACGCCGCCGCCCGGCTCTTCGCCCGACTTTGTTCCGCGCAAACCGCCCACGGTTTTTTCCACTGGGATGCCGCCGCCGAGGACACCGGCGCCACGCCGCTTTTCGCCCGCGCCGGCCTGATGCAGGGCCTCAAGCAGCTCGCGCTCTTCCCCGAGTCGACGCTGCTCGTCACCAACCTCCGCGCCGCGCACTGCCCCGAGGCGAAGCGCTGGACCGAGCGCCGCCGCCGCGATTACGACGACAGCCTCAGCTTCATCCGCGATCTCGCCGCCGCCCGTTCCCGCCGCGACGCGAACCTGAACCTGCTGTTTTTGTGAAACCACAGAACACACGGAAAAATCCGCCCCTTCATTCCGTGTGTTCTGTGTATTCCGTGGTTAATCTGTCTTATGCCTAGGACAATTTTCCAGAAGATCATCGACCGCGAGATCCCGGCGAAGCTCGCGCACGAGGACGAGCTCTGCATCGCGATCCACGACATCAGCCCGCAGGCGCCGGTGCACGTGCTTATCATCCCCAAAAAGCTCATCCCACGTGTGGGCGAGGCCGCCGCCGGCGACCAAGCCGTGCTCGGCCACCTGCTGCTGACCGCCGCCGCCCTCGCCAGGAAGCTCGGCATCGCCGAGTCTGGATATCGCATCGTCATCAACAACGGCCGCGACGGTGGCGAGACCGTGCCGCACCTGCATGTGCATCTGCTCGGCCAGCGGCCGCTCGCCTGGCCGCCGGGTTGATCCTGCAGGGTCAGCGCTTGCCGCCGGACCGGCCGGCCGACAAGCGGCAGCCCCACAACGAAAAAGCCCGCGGAATCCGCGGGCTTTGTTTTTGGCCGGCGTGTGGCTTACTTTAGGTGTTTCGCGAGCCAGGCGTGCAGCTCGCCGTACCAGTAGCGGCTGTCCTCGCCGCGCAGGATCCAATGGCCGGCCTCGGGGAACACGAGCAGCCGGCTCGGCACCTGCAGGCGCTGGTTCAGCGTGAACCACATGTAGGCGTTGTTCATCGGCACGCGGAAGTCGAGTTCGCCGACGGTGATGAGGATGGGCGACTTGAAGCCCGTGCCCTTCGCCTGGTTGCCGGCCTGCAGGGCCGGGCTCTGCTCGCGCCAGACCTTGCTGTCGCCCCAGATCGGGCCGCCGGAATTGACCTCGCGACCGAAGATGCCGTCGCTGGTGCCCCACTGCATGATGAGGTCGGCCTCGCCGGCGTGGGAGATGATGCACTTGTAGCGCGTGGTCGTGGCCTGCAGCCAGTTGGCGAGGTGCCCGCCATAGCTGGCGCCGCCGGCCGCCAGCCGCTTGCCATCGATGAAGCCGTAGCGCTTCACCGCCTCGTCCACCGCCTCGTTGAGCTCGTCGGCCGGGCCCTTGAGCGGGTCGAACTGGATGGCCCGGGCAAACTCCTCGCCGTAGCCCGTCGAGCCCTTGTAGTCGGTCAGCAGCAGCACGTAGCCCGGCTGGGCGAGCAGGTGGTAGTTCCACCGGAGCACGAATGTGTCGTGCCACATGCTCGCGGCGCCGCCATGGATGACGAGGAACAACGGGTATTTCTTCGCCGGGTCGAAGCCGGGCGGCTTCACCAGCATGTTGTGGATCATCCGGCCGTCGGAGGCCTTGAAGTCGAAGTGCTCCACCGGCAGCCAGTCGATGGTGGCGGCCTTGGCGGCGTTGATCGCGGTGAGGCGCTTCGGCGCGCCATTGAACGCATAGACCTCGGCCGGGCTCACGGCGCTGTCCCAGGTCCCGGTGAGCGCCTTGCCGCCCGCGCTCAGGCCGGCGATGCTGCCGGTCGCCGGCGACGGCTCGTCGCGGACGTCGTTGCCGGCGTAGGATACCGAATGGAGTTGCTCGAGGCCCGCATGCTCGTAGGTGAAGTAGATCCGGTCCGAGCCCTCGGGCGCCGCGTAGCGCGACACCGCCCGGTCGAGGTTCGCGGTGAGGATCCTCGCCTCGCCCTTGAGCGGCCACGGGAAGCTGGCCAGCCGGCTCAGGTCGTAGATCTTGCCGGCCTCCTCGGCCGAATAGGTGCACAGCATCGTCTTGCCGTCGGGTGAAAACGAGGGCGAGCCGTAGCTGTGCTTGTCATGGGTGAGCCGCTGTGGTTCGCCGCCGGACGCGGGCACCGCGAAAAGCTGGGTGTTCACGTTGGCGAAGGCCCCGTCGTTGCGGTTCAGCACGCCCGTGAACACGATGGTCGCGCCATCCGGCGCCCACTCGGCCTCCATGCTCTCGCCGCTGTTGCCGAACGGGCCGCCGAAGCCGGGCGTCTCCGCCAGCTTCGTGCCGGCGAGCAGGTCGCGGGCGGGTGCGCCGGCCTTGGCGTCCTGCACGAAAATGTGCGCCCGGCGGTCGTCGAGCCACGACATCCAGACCCGCGGCGGAAAGGTCTCGTAGGCCCGGGCGCTGTATTTCCGGTCCTTGCGCTCCTTGGCCGCCTTCTTGTTCGCCTCGTCGTCGCCCGCCGCGGGGTAGACCGAGCTCGTGAAGAGCAGCTTGGTGCCGTCCGGGCTCCACTTGGGTGCGCCGGCACCGGTGGAAAGCGACGTGATGCGCTCCGCCTCGCCGCCCACGGCGAGGTCGAGCACGTAGATTTGCGCCGCGTCGTCACCGTCGCGCTTGGCGGTGAAGGCGAGCTTGCGGCTGTCCGGCGACCAGGCGGCGCCACCCTCACCGGGCTTGCTGAAGGTGATGCGGCGCGCGGGCGTGTCATCGGTGAGCGACTTGAGCCAGAGATCCGAGGCCGTGTCCTTGGCATCGTAGGCCGGCTCGGTGACCCCGAAGACGACCCACCTGCCATCGGGGCTCGGCACGGGCGTATCGAGGCGCTTCATGAGCCACACATCCTCGTGGGTGATGGCGTGCTTGGCGGGGGCGTCAGCGGCCCGGAGAGCGCCGGCCGCAACGGCCAGCAGCGACAACAGAACAGGGAACAGGCGGGGCATCTTCATGGGGGAAAAGGATGAAGTCAGGAGCGGGCTTCAAACGTGCCATCCGCGCGTTTCAGCACCAGCTTTTTCAACTCCAGGCCCATGAGCGCCGCCGCCACCTCGGGCGGACGGAGGCCCGTCGCGGTCGTCAGCGCATCCACGCCCAGCAGGCCGCCCCCGCTGAAAGCCGCGATGACCCGCGATTCCGTCGCGTCGAGCTGCGGCATGAGCTGCTCCAGCAGGCTGGCCTGGCCCTCCGTGGTGATCGCTTTCGGACGCAGGCCGTCCAGGTAGTTCAATTCGTTGAGGATATCGTCAATGCCCGTGAACAGCGTGGCGCCATCGCGGATGAGCTGGTGGCAGCCGGCGCTGCTCGGCTGGTCAATGCGCCCCGGCACGGCGTAGATCAGGCGGCCTTGCTCGCCGGCGAAGCGCGCGGTGATCATCGCCCCACCCGCCACGTCGCTCTCCACGACCACGACGGCCTCGCACATGCCGGAGACGACGCGGTTGCGCATCGGGAAGGTCTGCTTGTCCGCTTTCCGGCCGAACGGGAACTCCGAGAGCACGGCGCCGGTCTCGGCGATCTGCCGGTAGAGCCCGAGGTTTTCCGGCGGATAGACGATGTCGATGCCGCAGCCGAGCACCGCCGCGGTCTTGCCGCCCACGGACAGCGCCCCCTCGTGCGCCGCAGTGTCGATGCCGCGCGCCAGGCCGCTGACCACACAGAAGCCCAGCCGGGCGAGGTCGGCGCCGAGTTTCTTCGCCACCGACTGGCCGTAGAGTGTCGTGCGCCGGCTGCCAACGACCGCGATGCAGGGCTGATCGAACAAATACCCGCCTTTCCGGTAGAGCCCGATGGGCGGATCGTGGATCTCCCGGAGCAATTTCGGGTATCCCTCGTCCCGCGGGGTGATGAAGGTCGCCCCGGCCTGCGCCAGCCGCTCCTCCTCCCGGGCGAGGTCAAAGTGCGTACGCCAGCCGACCAATGCCGCGCTGGTCTCCGGGCCAACGCCGCGAACGGATTCGAGCCGCCGCTTGTTCGCCGCAAGGATGTCGCGCGGGTCGCCGCCAAACTCCTCCAGGAGACGGTGGAGAGTGACGGGCCCGATGTTGGGCAGGTCGTTCAAGACCATGAATGCCTGCCGCTCGGTCAAGGTATCTGCCATGGCGTGGGTTTGAGCGCCGGCCCGAGCTGCTCGAGTATTTCGGAAATCTCTACGGTGACCTGCCCGTAAGCGCGAGCCAGTAAATCGGCCGCGCGGCCGTGCCACACCACCCCGCGGCAGGCCGCCAGCAGCGGTGCCGTAGGTTGCTGGGCCAGCAGGCCGCCAATCAGCCCGGCGAGCAGGTCGCCGCTGCCCCCGCGCGCCAGCACCGGCCCGCCGAACGGGCTGTGGTAAATCGTCTTCCCGTCCGTCACGCGCGTCAGCGGCCCCTTCAGCACCAGCACCCCCTCCGGCGCGTTGAAATTGCCGTCCGTGAACAACACCGGCGCGATCCGCTCAAACTCCCCGGCGTGCGGTGTGCAGACGAAGGCCTTGGCCTGCACCCGGGCCAGGACCTCCGGCCGCAGGGTGTCCGCATCCAGCACGACCGGCACGGCCGCCTCGCCGGCAAGTTGCGCGGCGAGCGCCATGGTTTCGGCCTCGGCACCCAAACCCGGGCCGATCAGCAGCGCGGTGGCTTTCTCCAAGCGCGCCCGCACCAGCTCCGCCGCG
>Ga0228698_1001225_pt1 | contig 13212 bp, 10 predicted proteins | sample McNCre117_Aug_MG_FD_178015 | JGI IMG/M metagenome (GOLD analysis project Ga0228698, IMG submission 178015) | Freshwater microbial communities from McNutts Creek, Athens, Georgia, United States - 1-17_Aug_MG | ecosystem: Environmental > Aquatic > Freshwater > Creek | place: USA: Georgia...
AACAACTTGCGTTGTTTGCGTCGTCTTCGTTAGCAGCGAAGACAGTGATTATTGTCTATTCGACTTAACCCTGTCAACTGTCTGGTCTTTCTGTCTTCGCAATCAACTTCCGTCAACCACTTCAACCTAAATCAACCAGCCACTCAACCCACCCACCAAACCCGCAACTCGCCGCCAGCAACTCATTCGTCACCACCGTCTTCCGTCACAAGCCCCGTCAGAAGCTGAGCCAACAACTATAACAGAACAAATTCCAGCAACGCAAGCCTTCGACGAGAAAAAGCTTCTCAGGCGGCTTCCATGATCGGACCACGCCCGCTCCAGCCATCCAGCGCCAAGTAGATCACCGGCGTGATGTACAGCGTAACGGCCTGCGAGACGACCAGTCCACCGACGACGGCCAAGCCGAGCGGCTGGCGCAGTTCGGCCCCAGCCCCCAGGCCGAGGGCGATGGGCACCGCACCCATCAGGGCAGCAAACGTGGTCATCAGGATGGGGCGCAAGCGCAGCAGGCAGGCTTGACGAATCGCTTCTTCCGGTGGCAGCCCTTGTTCCCGCTGAGCCACCAGCGCGAAGTCGATCATCATGATGGCGTTCTTCTTGACGATGCCGATCAGCATCAGGATGCCGATGGTCGCGATCAAGGTCAGGTCGAGCCCGAAGAGCCAGAGCGTGAACAGCGCTCCAACGGCCGCCGAGGGCAGGCCGGCCAGAATGGTCAGCGGGTGGATGTAGCTTTCATAGAGCATGCCCAGCAGCAGGTAGATCACCAGCACCGCCACGCCCAGCAGGATGAGCTGGCCGGACTGCGAGTCCTGGAACACCGCGGCGTCGCCCCCGTAGCTGCCGATCACAGTGGCCGGCATCTGCAGCTCGCGAACGTAGCCGTCGAGCTTCGCGGTAGCGACGCCCAGCGAGACCTCGGGCGCCAGGTTGAAGCTCAGCGTGATCGCCTGCAGCTGCCCCTGGTGGTTCACCGCCGTAGGACCAACCGTGCGCTGCACCGCGCTGAAGGCCGACAGTGGCACCAGCTTGCCGTCGCGCCCGCGCAGGTGGATGCGGCTGAACGCGTCTTCGAACTGACGGTCACCCTCGGCCGCCTCCAGGATGACCTGGTAGGTGTTGGCCGGGTTGTAGATGGTGGACACCTGCCGTTCGCCGAAGGCGCTGTACAGCGCGCTGCGCAGGTCGGCCATCTGAATGCCGAGCAGGGCCGCCTTGTCGCGGTCGATGCTCAGGCTGGCCTGCAGGCCGCGCAGCTGCGAATCGCTGGTGACGTCGCGGAATAGGCCGTCGTCGCGCAGCTTGCCCTGCAGCTTGGCGGCCCACTCGTTGAGGGCGTCGGCACTGACGCTTTGCAGCGTGTACTGATAGCGACTCTTGCTCTGGCGGCCGCCCAGTTGCAGGTTCTGCACCGGCCGCATGTAGACCGCAATGCCTGGAACGGCCCGCAACTTCTTGCGCAGGGTCTCGACCACCACCGACATCGTCGGGCGCTCGGCGCGCGGCTTGAGCGTCACGAACAGGCGCCCGGAGTTCTGCACGCCAGTGGGGCCACCCGCACCGGTGAAGCTGCCGACGGTGGCCACCGCCGGGTCGGCCAGGAACACCTGCGCCACCCGGCCCTGCAATTGCAGCATCGCAGCGAAGGAAATGTCCTCCGACGCCTCGGTGGTCACCTGGATCTGGCCGACGTCCTCTTCGGGGAAAAAGCCCTTGGGCATCTGCACGAAGAGCCAGGCGCTCAGTGCAAAACTGCCCAGGGCCACGCTGCCCACCACCCAGCGGTGGCGCAGGGCCCAGTCGAGCGTGCGGCCGTAGAAGGCCAGCAGCGCCGAGAAGCCCCGCTCGAACCATCGGCCAAGCACCGTCTCCTCGTTCGCCTCATGGTGGCGCAGGAAGCGGCTGCACAGCATCGGCACCAGCGTCAGCGACACCACCGCTGACACGAGGATCGACAGGCCAACCACCACCGCGAACTCATGGAACAGCAGGCCGGTGACGCCCGGCATGAAGAAGATCGGGATCAGCACCGCCACCAGCGACACCGAGATCGACAGGATGGTGAAGGCCATCTCGCGCGCGCCCTTGAGCGCGGCCTCGAAGGGCGGCATGCCATCCTCGACGTGGCGCACGATGTTCTCGAGCATCACGATGGCGTCGTCCACCACCAGGCCCACAGCCAGCGTCAACCCCAACAGCGAGACGTTGTTCAGGCTGCCACCCACCCAATACATCAGCGACAGCGCACCGACCAGCGAGATCGGCAGCGACAGCGTCGGGATCACCGTCGCGGCCAGCCGGCGCAGGAACAGGAAGATCACCAGCACCACCAGGGCGACGGTGAGCACGAAGGAGATCTGCACGTCGTGCAGCGACTCGCGGATCGACACCGAGCGGTCGTTGGTCACCGTCATGCGGATCGACGCGGGCATCTGCTGCTCGAAGCGCGGCAACATGGCCTTCACCCGGTCCACCACCTGCACGGTGTTGGCGTTGGGCTGGCGCTGCACCGCCAGCGTGATCGACGGGTCGCCATTGAAATAGGCGCTGTTCTTGATGGTCTCGACGCTGTCCTGCACCTCGGCCACGTCGCGCAGGCGCACCGGCGCGCCGTTGCGGGCACTGACGATCAGGTTGCCGAACTCGCGCGCGCTGGCCAGCTGGCGATTGGCCTGCACCGTCAGCGTCTGGCGCGGGCCTTCGAGCACGCCCACCGGCGTGTTGGCGTTGGCCGCGGCGATGACCACGCGCAGGTCGTCGAGCGTCAGGTTGCGTTCGGCCAGCGCCTCCGGGCGCACGCGCACGCGCACCGCGTAGCGCTTCTGCCCGAAGATGGACACCTGCGCCACGCCGTCGATGGTCGACAGCGAGGGCGCGATCAGGTTCTCGGCGAACTCGTTGAGCTCGTAGGGCGCCATCGACGGCGACTGCAGCGCCACGAAGAGCACCGGCGCATCGGCCGGGTTGACCTTGCGGTACGACGGCGGCGTCGTCATCTCCGCCGGCAGGCTGCGCTGGGCACGGAACAGCGCGGCCTGCACATCCACCGCGGCGGCGTCGATGTCCCGGCTGGCCTCGAATTCCAGCACCAGCGAGCTCTGGCCGAGCGTGTTGGTCGAGCTGATCGTCGCCAGGCCGGCGATCGTGGCGAACTGCTTTTCCAGCGGCAGCGCCACCGAGCTGGCCATGGTTTCCGGGCTGGCCCCCGGCAGCGTCGCGCTGACCTGGATGATCGGCGTGTTGTAGCTCGGCAGCGCGGCCACCGGCATCTTGGCCAGCGCCACCAGGCCAGCCAGCACGATCGACAGGTTGAGCAGCACCGTCATCACCGGACGGCGGATGAACTGCGCGGTCCAGTTCATCGGCTGGCTCCCGATGCGGCCGCGGTCGACGCCGGGCCCGAAGCCCCCTTGCCGGCCGGCGCTGCGGCGATGCGCACCGCGCCCCCTGGGCGCAGGTTCTGCTTGCCCTCGACGACCACGCGCTCGCCGTCGCTCACGCCGTCGACGGCCACGAATTCACCCAGCGGCTGGCGGATCTGCACCCCCCGCGCCTGCACCGTGTCGTCCGCACCCACGACGTAGACCGTGCGCTCGGCGCCGCGCTGGATGATCGCCGCCTGCGGGATCACCAGCGCGTTCTCCAGCGTGCGCAGGGTCAGCCGCACGCTGACGTACTGGCCCGGCCAGAGCTGCTGCTGGCCGTTCGGCAACGTGCCCTTGGCGCGGATGGTGCCCGTGGCGGTGTCCACCGCGTTGTCGACAAAGCTCAGCCGCCCCGGCAACGCCGCCGCCGGCTCGCCCCCGCGGCGGCGCTCGCCTCCGGTGGGCAGCAGCACGCTCAGCGTGGGCGGTGTCACGGGCCCGGCCTGCTTGCCTGGTGCGGACGCAGGCTTGGCGGACGCCGACGCAGCTGGAGCGGAGGCCGCCGTTTTGCCCGCTGCAGCGTTGGAGATGCCGGCCGCCGCCAGCAGGCCGGGCAGCTGCGCTTCGGGCACGTTGAAGCTCACGCCGATCGGATCGATCTGGTTGATCGTAACCAGTGCGGTGCCGCTGGGCTGCACGAGGCTGCCCGGGAAGACGTTGACGACGCCGCAGCGACCGTCCTGCGGCGCGCGCAGCGTCGTGTAGCTCAGCGCCACCTCGGCGGCCTGCACCGCCGCCTCGTCGGTGCGCAGCAGGGCCTGCTGGGCCTCGAACTGGGTCTGGCTGCTGTCGAGCGCACTCTGGGCGATGAAGTTCTGCGCCCGCAGATCCTGCGCGCGCTTGAACTGGCGCTCGTAGTCGGCCAGCGTGGCGCGGTCGCGCTGCAGTTGAGCGCGCGCCTTGTCGAGGTTGGCGCGCTCGTTGCGGTCGTCGAGCACGAAGAGCACGTCGCCGCGGCGCACCGGCTGCCCGTCCTTGACCGCCACCTTCAGCACCGTACTGGCCACCTGCGGCCGGACCTCGACGGTGTTCAGCGGCACGACGGTGCCCGCCACCTCGACGTTCACCGGCGCGTCACGCCGCTGCACGACGTACACGCTCACCGATTGGGGGGCGGCGGCACGCCCCGGCGCGCCGCTCGCGGCCGAGGCCCCGGGCGCCGCAGCCAACGCGGCAGCGCCATCGGCAGCGGAGCGCGACTTCCACACCCCGAAGGCCGCAGCGGCGGCGATCAGCGTCAGCACAGGCAGAAGGATCTTCGGTCTCATCGTCGTCGTCAGGAACGGGTGGCGACCGCCAGGTCGCCGATCGGATCGTCTTTCAGGGCGGCGCCGAGCCGGCCACGCTCGGGCGCTGGCCGCGCCGGTGTCTCGAAGCCCTCGCCCAGCAGCGCCAGCGTGGCGTCGAGCCCGCTCAGTTGGGCGCTCGACCAAGGCGCGAGCCGTTCGGCGAAGGCGGCCACGGTGTGGCGCATCGCCTGCGTGACCGCGGCCGAACCGCTGGGGCTCAGATGCAGCTCATGGCGGCGCCCGGCCCCGGCGCCGACCTTCGAGGGCAGCAGGTAGCCGGCGCGGATCAGCTTGTCCACCGCCACCGAGGCGGTGGGCAGCGTCACGCCCAGGTGCGCAGCCAACGCCCCCAGGCTCTCGCCAGGGTGGTTGCCAGCAAAGATCAGGGCGCGAAACAGCGGCACGCTCAGCCCGTCGGGCGCGGCCCGGCGCATCTCGCGGCGCAGCTCACGAATCCAGTGCGGCAGCACCGCGACGAGCTGCTCGGCGCAGTGCTGGCGCAGCGCGACCTGTTCGGCCACGTCGACCGCCTCGGTATTGAAAGGGGATGTGTCAGACACTTAGTTAATCTAACACTCCGGCGTGACGATTTCGCGCGCTGCGGCCTGGCCGGGCCTCGGGACAATCCATGAGAGGCCCCGCGAAAAGCAACAACCCGCCACGCGGGCGGGTTGCTCAAGCCAGGGGCGCGAACGCGATCAGCGATTCGGGTGCCAGTAGAGGAACTTGGCGTAGATGTCGACGTCCTTCGTTTCCCGCAGGAAGAAGAAGCCGATCACCAGCGTCATCGCCGCCACCACGATGGGGTACCAGAGGCCGTAATAAATGTTGCCGTTGCTGGCGACCATCGCGAAGGCGATGGTGGGCATCAGGCCGCCGAACCAGCCGTTGCCGATGTGATAAGGCAGGCTCAGCGAGGTGTAACGGATGCGGGTGGGGAACATCTCCACCAGCGCGGCGGCGATCGGGCCGTAGACCATCGTCACGTACAGCACCAGCAGCGTCAGGATCAGCAGCACGACGATGTGGTTGATCTTGGCCGGGTCGGCGCGCTCGGGGTAGCCCGCCGCCCGCAGCGCAGCGACCACGTCGCGCCGGAAGTCGGCGATGGCCTGCACGCTGGCCGGCTCAAAGCGCCCCCCCTCGGCGGCGACGCGGGCGTTGGGCGCCAGGATCGACGTCGTCCCGATGCGGATGCGCGCCTGCTCACCAGCGGCCAGCGCCTCGTTGTGATAGCTCGCAGCGTTTTGCGCCAGGGTGCGCTTGGCGATGTCGCAGGCCGAGGTGAAGTCGATCTCGCGGGCGATCGGGCTGCCCTGGAAGGAACAGGTCACCGGGTCGGCCTGCACCACGATCTGCGCGGTGGCCTGGGCGCGCGCCAGGTCCGGATTGGCCGCGCCGGTCAGCGCCTGGAACAGCGGGAAGTAGCTCAGGCAGGCCAGCGCCAGGCCGGTCAGGATCACCGGCTTGCGCCCGAAGCGGTCCGACAGGCCGCCGAAGACGACGAAGAAGGGCGTGCCCAGCAGCAGCGCACCGGCCACCAGCAGGTTGGCGGTGTTGGACTCCACCTTCAGCACACTGGTCAGGAAAAACAGCGCGTAGAACTGGCCCGTGTACCAGACCACCGCCTGCCCCGCCACCAAGCCGAACAGCGCCAGCAGGATGACGCGCAGGTTCTTCCACTCGCCGAAGCACTCCGACAGCGGCGCCTTGGAGGTCTTGCCCTCCATCTGCATCTTCAGGAAGGCCGGCGACTCGTGCATCGACATGCGGATGAACACGCTCACGCCCAGCAGCACGATCGACACCACGAAGGGAATCCGCCAGCCCCAGGCCGAGAAGGCCTGCTCGCCCACCAGCTGGCGCGTGCCCAGGATGACCAGCAGCGACAGGAACAGGCCCATCGTCGCGGTGGTCTGGATCCAGGCGGTGTAGGTGCCGCGCTTGCCCTGCGGGGCGTGTTCGGCGACGTAGGTGGCCGCGCCGCCGTACTCACCGCCCAGCGCCAGGCCCTGCAGCAGGCGCAGCACGATCAGGATGGCTGGGGCCGCCACACCGATGGTCGCGTAGTTGGGCAGGATGCCGACCAGGAAGGTCGACGCGCCCATGATCAGGATCGTCACCATGAAGGTGTACTTGCGCCCGATCATGTCGCCCAGGCGGCCAAACACCAGCGCGCCGAAGGGCCGCACCAGGAAGCCGGCGGCGAAGGCCAGCAGCGCGAAGATGAAGGCCGAGGTCGGGTCCAGCCCCGCGAAGAACTGCTGCGCGATGATCGACGCCAGCGAGCCGTACAGGTAGAAGTCGTACCACTCGAAGACGGTGCCGAGCGACGAGGCCAGCACGACGCGGCGCTCGGCCGCAGTCATCGGGCCGTCGTCGGTGCCGAAGGGGGTGTCCGGGATGCTGGACATGGCGGGTCTCCTCACTTTGGAATTCTCAAAAGGGCGGCCCGCAGTGGGCCACCCGGCGTCACATCGACGCCATCAGGCGCCGCGGTGAATACAGGCGCGCTTCGGGCACGCCCTCGGCAGCGCGCAGGCCGCGTTGCAGGATCTGCTCGGCGCCGACGCGGCCGAAGGCCTCGGCCAGCGCCTGGTAGGTCACACGCAGCAGGGCGGCCAGGTCGGCCGCGCTGCCGCGCAGCAGCCAATCGTGCTGCTGCGCGCGCTGCCAGGCGTCGCGGTAGGCGCTGCACATCACCGCCGAAGCGCCCGACGCGTCCACCAGCCGCAGCGCGTCCTTGCGCACCTCGGTGATCGCCTCGCGGTGGTAGCGGTGCACCTCGGCGACCACCGAGCGCAGCATCGCGGCAAACACCGCCTGCGGCTCGCGGTCGCTGCCGGAAGCCTCAGCGCGGGCGGCCGAACTGGGCTGCGCACGGGCCATCGCCGCCGCCACGGGGTTGATCGCCGCCATCGGATCGGCAGTCACGACCGGGGGGGCCACCACCGGCGCTGCAGGAACGGGTGCCGGCACGGCAGCCGCTGGCACCACCATCGCCGCACCAGCCAGAGCAACCGGGCGAGTGGCCATCACCGGCGCCGGTGCGGCCAGGGGTTCGGCCACAGCACCGCTGCGGCTGCCCCGCAGCGCCTGCATCGCCGACCAGGGGTCCGCGGGCAGGCCGCCGTCGTCCAGGCGCAGCGCCTTGTGGAAGTCGGCGTACAGCCGCTTGCAGGTGGCGGCGTCAAAGCTGTGGCGCCGCGCCGCGCCGTCGACGTAGCCGATGATGTCCGAGACGGCATCGCCGCGCATCGTCTCGTGCACGATCCAAAGCTCCTCAAGCAGCGCCTCGGGCGCCAGCTGGGACTCCAGAACCATGGCCGCCGCACGGCGGCGCTGGGAGTGGGAATCGCCCGCCATCAGCACGCTCCCTTCATCAGGGGTCGCTGCGCAACGGCCCTTGCGACGCTGCATCGGGACGGCTCGCACCGCTCGTTGTTTTTGTCTCGCTTCATGTTCTGATCCTGAGAACGCGGCGCCATTGCCGCTCATGGGACGACCTGCACTCCAGGCCGCAGCCCGGACACTAACAACGACACCTGACGGCATCGCCATTGATGCGCATCAATACAAATTTGTGCAACAGATGCGATCAAACCATGCGGAAAGCGCCCCGTGCCAGCGGACAAACGTTGTGAGCCCCCTGAAGCGCGGGGTTGCATTTCGATCTCCGGGCGGGAACCCAACACCTGTCACGAAAGGCATGGGCGGCCTGCGCCCCCCGATTCGTAGCGCGCAAGCCACAAGCCCGTCCCTCCCACGGCCACACCGCGGCGCTGCTAGCATCCGTCGATTGAGTCCCTCCAGGCGCTGCCCATGACCGCGCCCGCGTCCCTGGCCCGCCCTCACCCTCTCGCCGCCATGACCCCCGAATCGATCGCTCCCGCCGACAACGACCTGGACCGCGACGGCGTCCCGATGTCCCTGCGCATCCGCGAGCGCATCCAGGCCGCACAGCGGCGCTTCCACGCCAACGACAACATCGCCGAGTTCATCCAGCCCGGTGAACTCGAGGCGCTGCTCGACGAGGTCGAGCAGAAGATGACCGGCGTGCTCGAAAGCCTGGTGATCGACATCACCAGCGACCACAACACGCAGGAGACCGCCCGCCGGGTGGCCAAGATGTACCTGCAGGAGGTCTTCCGCGGGCGCTACGAGGCGCAGCCGCCGGTGACCCAGTTCCCCAACGTCGAGCACCTCAACGAGCTGATGATCGTCGGGCCGATCACCGTGCGCAGCGCCTGCTCGCACCACCTCTGCCCGATCATCGGCAAGCTCTGGATCGGCGTGATGCCCAACGAGCACTCGGCGCTGATCGGCCTGTCCAAGTACGCCCGCCTGGCCGAATGGATCATGAGCCGCCCGCAGATTCAGGAAGAGGCCGTCACGCAGGTGGCCGACCTGCTGGCCGACAAGATGCAGCCCGACGGGCTGGCCGTCATCATGGAGGCCGATCACTTCTGCATGGGCTGGCGCGGCGTGCGCGACATGGAGTCGAAGATGATCAACAGCGTGATGCGCGGCTCCTTCCTGAAGAACCCCGACCTGCGCCGCGAATTCCTCGCCCTCGTCACCGCCCGCAAGGGCTAACGCACCCGTTCGGGCGGCGCCCGCGCCACCCGGGGAGACCGAAGATGTTGGTCCGACTTCTCTATGCCAGCCGCGCCCAATCCGTCAGCAGCGAGGCCATCGACGCGATCCTGACGCAGTCGCGCGCCAAAAACCCGCAGCTGGGCATCACCGGCATCCTCTGCCACAGCGGCGAGTTCTTCATGCAGGTACTCGAAGGCGGGCGTGACACCGTGAACCAGCTGTACAACCAGATCGTTCGCGACCCGCGCCACGACCACGTCGTGCTGCTGCACTACGAGGAAATCGCCGAGCGGCGCTTCGCCGGCTGGACGATGGGCCTGGTCAACATGGCGCGCATCAACCCCTCGACGGTCTTGAAGTACAGCGAAAAACCCACGCTCGATCCCTTCGGCGCGCCAGGGCGCGCCAGCATGGCGCTGATCGAAGAGTTAATCGCCACCGCGGCGATCATCGGACGCACGCCCTGATCGGCGGCCGGCGCGGCGCCCTAAAATCTGCGGCCGCTTCGCTCACTGGCTGCCCATGTTGAACCACGACCGCCCCGCCCCGACCGCCAGCGCGACCCCATGGCCGGAGTCACCAGCCGCCGCCGATGCCCGGCTGCCTGGTGACGGCGCCCCGATCGCCCTCGAGAACCTGCCCGGCCACTACATCCGCCGGCTGCAGCAGATCGCGGTCGCGCTGTTCATGGAGGAGACGGCCGACTCCAGCATCACGCCGGTGCAATTCGCCACGCTGGCGGCCGCCTACGACCAGCCCGGGCTGGACCAGCGCAGCCTGGCCGCGGCAATCCGCTTCGACACCTCGACCATCGGCGGCGTGATCGACCGGCTCGAAAAGCGCGGCCTGATCCAGCGCAACGCCGCACCGCACGACCGCCGCCTGCGCCTGCTCACCGTCACGCCCGAGGGCGAGGCGCTGCTGGCCGAGGTGCTGCCGCGCGTGCACGCGGTGCAAGCGCGCATCCTCGCCCCGCTGGACGCGGCCGAGCGGCCCCAGTTCCTCGCGCTGATGCGCCGCGTCGTCGACGCCCACGGCGATGCCAGCCTCGACGCGCGCGACGACGCCTGAGCGCCGCCCCGCCGGCGAAGCCCTTGCCGGACCGACCACGCTTGAACTGCGTGGCATCGATTTCACCAGCCGGCCCACCCGCCGCAAGCCCATCGTGCTGGCCTGCGGACGCTGGGCCGAGGCGGACCTGGACGCGGCCCCCGTCCTGCGCCTGACCGAGCTGCGCCAACTCGCGACGCCCGAGGCCTACGCCGACGCTCTCGCCGAGCCGGGCCCCTGGCTGGCCGGCTGCGACCTGCCCTTCGGCCTGCCGCGCGAGCTGGTCGAGGCGCTCGGCTGGCCCACCGAGTGGCCCGCACTGATGGACCACTACGCCGCGCTGGACCGCGCAACGATCCGCGCCACCTTCTCGGCCTTCTGCGCCGCACGGCCGGCGGGCGCCAAGTTTGCCCATCGCGCCTGCGACCGGCCGGCCGGCTCGTCGCCGTCGATGAAGTGGGTCAACCCGCCGGTGGCCTACATGCTGCATGCGGGCGTGCCGCCGCTGCGCGCCGCCGGCTGCGAACTGCCTGGCCTGACCGCAGGCGACCCCAGCCGCCGCGCGCTGGAGGCCTACCCCGGCCTGCTGGCGCGCGAGCTGATCGGCCGCCGGCCCTACAAGAGCGACGATCGGGCACGTCAAAGCACCGATCAGGCGGCGGCGCGCGCGCAGATCGTCGCCGCGCTGGAGGCCGGCGCCTCCCGCCTCGGCCTGCGCCTGCAGCTCGACGCCGAGCAGCGCGCCGCGCTGCTGTCCGACCCGCAGGGCGACGCGCTGGACGCCACGCTCTGCCTGCTGCAGGCGGCCTGGGCCAGCCGGCAGCCGGCCTGGGGCTGGCCCGCCGGGGTCGATCCGGTCGAAGGCTGGATCCTGACCGCCTGAACGGTTCACGAGCGGTTCACGAGCGGGCCGGCGCCGCGCTTCAGCCGCCAGCCGACGTGGCCGATACCGTCAGTCAGACCCGCGTTCACTCGTGAGCACCGCCATGGCCCCATCTCCTTCCTTCTTCGCCCGCTCGCGGCCTCGCCGCTCGACCCGGCGGCGCCTCGCCCATCGCGCTGCGGCGCTGTGCGCGGCGCTGCCGTTGGCGGCCTGCCAGGTGCCGGGCGACCCCGCCCTGGCCGGCACGAGCGTCTCGAGCAGCGCGACGCCGATCGCCGTGCCGATGCTGCCGGGCAATTGCGGAAACGGAGGCGGGGTTAGAGGCAGCGACTCGGCCGCCCAGGCGCTGGCCAAGCTCAACGACTACCGCGCCGTCGGCGCACGCTGCGGCCACGCCGGCAACTTCTCATCCACCGGCCCGCTGCAATGGCAGGCCACGCTGGCGCAGGTGGCGGCCACGCGCGCTCGGTCGCTGGCCGACGCCGGCGGGTCAGCGCCGGCTGGCGACGAGCCCCTGATGGCCCGCCTCACCGACGCCGGCTATGCCGCCCAGGCCGCAGCCGAAAACCGTGCCGCCGGCTCCGCCCGGCTCGCGCTGGTGCTGGCCGACTGGGTGCGCCTGCCCACGGCCTGTGCGCAGATGCTGTCGGCCAGCTACACCGAGGCCGGCCTGGCCTGCCAGCGCGCGGCGGACGGCTCGGCCCACTGGGTGCTGGTGCTGGCCAAGCCGCGCTGACCAGGGCGTCCGACCTCGCCCGCATGGCGTAACCTCGGGGCCGTTGCGCTGCCCGGGCGGTCTCGCCGACCGCCGATGACGTCCATGCTTGCCACCGCGACCGAACTCGACGACCACCTCGCGATGCGCCGCGCCGGGGCCGACCTGCTGTCGCTGGCGCTGATGGATGCGCGCAACCACAGCCTGCAGTTGCACACCGCCGTTCACAGCGCCTGGGCGGCCTCGGGCCTGGCCGGCAGCGGTGGGCCGATCGCGGTCGATGCCGCGCTGCAGCAGGCGCTGGGCTGCCCCCACCCCGACCTCTGGCTCGGCCGGCTGGGCTGGTTCCAGGAGGCCTGGATCGCCCGCAACGTGCAGCGCCGCCGCGGCCGAGGCTGCGACCCTCAGGCCGCCCGGCTGGCGTCGATCGACCCGGACGCCGACCTGCTCTGGGACGCCCGCCAGGCCGACGCCCGGGGCCGCCCCGCCCTGCCGCTGCCGCGCAACGAGGCGCTGCGGCAGTACCTGGCCGACACGCTGGAGGTGACGCTCGAGCTGCTGCAGGCCCACCCGCAAGACGACGACAGCCTGTACTTCTTCCGCCTCGCCCTGTTCCACGAGGACGAACAGGCCGAGCGGCTGCTCGCCCTGGCCCACGCCCTCGGCCTGGCGCTGCCGCAGCTGCGCTGGCCCGAACTGCAGCCGCGCGCGGCCACGCTCCCGCTGCCCGGCGGCAGCCAGCGCCTGGGCTGGGGCGAAGGCGAGGACGGGGCAGGCTTCACCTTCGAGGCCGACCGCGGCAGCGTCGTCGTGCCCCTGCACGGTGGCGACATCGACGCCACGCCGGTCACCTGGCAGCAGTACCTGGAGTTCATCCGCGACGGCGGCTACGAGGACCGCCAGTGGTGGAGCGAGGCCGGCTGGCGCTGGTGCGAGGCGCTGGAACGGCGCGCGCCGCGCCAGGTGCTGTCGGCCGCCGGGGCGGTGATCGCCGAGCGCGGCGGGCGCCACCTGCGCGTCGCGGTGCAGCAGCCGGTGCTGCAGGTCAGCGCCTACGAGGCGCAGGCCTGGTGCGCCTGGGCCGGCCGGCGCCTGCCCACCGAGGCCGAGTGGCAGGCCGCCGCCCTCGGCCTGGTCGGGCGCGGCTGGCGCTGGGGCGAGTGTTGGGAGTGGACGCTCGACCGCCTCGCGCAGCGGCCGGTGCCCGGGCCCTCGACCGCAGCGGACGTGGACCACAACCCGCCCGAA
>Ga0228698_1001226_pt1 | contig 13211 bp, 12 predicted proteins | sample McNCre117_Aug_MG_FD_178015 | JGI IMG/M metagenome (GOLD analysis project Ga0228698, IMG submission 178015) | Freshwater microbial communities from McNutts Creek, Athens, Georgia, United States - 1-17_Aug_MG | ecosystem: Environmental > Aquatic > Freshwater > Creek | place: USA: Georgia...
GGGCGAATGGGACTCCGAGGAGACGTAGGACAGTGCAGTGCCGGGGACGGCCGGGGAAACGGGGGCAGCGTTCATGAGCATGGGCCTCGTGGGTCGTTGCGGGCTGAAGCCCGTGTCACACGGAGGGTGCCCGATGGCGCCGGCTTGTGATCGTGCGATTCGCAGCACACCCCGTACATCGCCGCCACTCTAGGGGCAGCTCCCCGTCGTGTGGGCGCGATGTCATGCAGATGAAGCCACTCGGGCCCCCGGTCAGCCGCATAAAGCGGTTCGGCCCGCGCGTTGAACGCAGCCTGGTGCCCGGCTGCGTTCAACGCAGCGTCATCAGGGCGCGCACTTCGCGTTTGGCCAGCACCGTGGGGCGGCGACTCACCAGCTCGCCCAAATCTTCGGCAAACGCTTCGCTGCGTCGGCAGGCGTCAACCCAGTCGAGGCCGTTGGTGTGGTCGCTGCCTGCGATCGGCCGCGAACGCCGGACGGGGTCTGCTTGGCGGCGGTGCAGGGCGGCGGCGAGTGTCTGGGCAATGCGTTTCATCAGGAGCTCCCGTGTGATTGATCGGGGTTGTCGGCCCCGTGCACGCACTCTGAAGCGCCCGGATGTCAGTCCTGCGACTTAGCTGTGTGGAATGTGACGAAACATGTCATTTGCCGAATTCGTCACCCAACTCCTGCGCACGTTGGCGCGCCGCTTCCAACGCTTCGACGAAGGCCGGCCCGACGCCCGCGGCTTGAAGCGCCGACAGGGCGGCATAGGTGGTGCCCCCCTTGCTCGTGACGCGTTCGCGCAGCGTCGAAGGGGGCTCAGGTGAGCGCCGCGCCAGCTCGGCCGCCCCCGAAAAAGTGCCCAGTGCGAGCTGCTTGCCCTGCTCAGCGCTCAGGCCCATGCGCTGCGCCGCGGCCATCATCGCTTCTACAAAATAAAACACATAGGCAGGGCCCGATCCCGACAGGGCGGTCACCGCGTCGAGGTCCGGCTCGCGTTCGACCCACAGCACGCTGCCGGTTGGCGCCAGCAGGGCTTGCACCCGCTCGCGCTCGGCCGGCGTGACGCCCGAGCGGGCGAACAGGCCGGTGATGCCCTGGCCGATCAGCGCTGGGGTGTTGGGCATGGCGCGCACGATGCGTTGGCTGCCGGTGGCGCGCGCGATCGCGTCGCTGCGGATGCCCGCCATCACCGACAGGTGCAGCGCCGCGCCGACGTGCGCGGCACAGGGCGCCGCGGCCTCGCCGAAGCTCTGCGGCTTGACGGCCCAGACGACCAGGTCGGCCGCGGCCAGGCGAGCGTCGGCGCTTGGCAAGGCCTCGATGCCGAAGTCGGCGCGCAATTTGTCGCGCTGAACTTCCCAGGGTTCGACGACGAGCAGCTGCTCGGGCGGTGTGCCGCTGCGGATCAGGCCACCGAGGATGGCGCTGGCCATGTTGCCGCCGCCGATGAAGGCCAGCATGGCGCCGGACGTGGAGAGGGAGGTGCTCATGGCTTGCAGTGTAGGCAAGCCCAGGCGTGCTGCGGCAGCCTCCGGCGGCGAGCGCGGCGGCAAGCCCGGCCGATCAGCTGCGGCCGCCGAAGATCGCGGTGCCCACGCGCACCAGCGTTGCGCCCTCGATCACCGCAGCCTCCAGGTCGGCACTCATGCCCATCGACAGCGTGTCCAGCTCCAGGCCCTGTTGCTGTAAGGATTCCAGCAGCTCGCGCAGTGCACGGTGCGGTATGCGCTGATCGGCTTCACAGCCTGCCGGTTCGGGGATCGCCATCAGGCCGCGCAGCCGCAGCCGCGGCAGTGCGGCCACGGCCCGGGCCAGTTCGGCCACGTCGACGGGGGCCACCCCGCTTTTGCTGTCTTCGCCGCTGATGTTGACTTGCAGGCAGACCTGCAAGGGGGGCGCCCAGGCAGGCCGCTGTTCGCTCAGGCGCTGTGCGATCTTCAGCCGCTCGATGCTGTGCACCCAATCGAAGGCCTCAGCCACCGCACGCGTCTTGTTACTTTGCAGCGGGCCGATCAGGTGCCATTCGAGGCTGCTGCGCAGATCGGCAAGGGCCTGGATTTTGGCCAGACCTTCCTGCACGTAGTTCTCACCAAAGGCGCGCTGGCCCGCTGCATGCGCCGTCCGCACCGCCTCCGCCGGCTGAGTCTTGCTGACCGCCAGCACGGTGACGCTGTGGGCAGAACGCCCCGCACGGGTGCAAGCGTTCGTAAGGCGTTCCCGGACTACTTGTAGCCTGTTCGTGATCGTCGTCATAATCTGTGAGCTTAGGGCATTGAGCGTGCAGAGACTGCCCGTGAGGCCCTAACACTCTTTTGTGGCCGAAGGATTTCTCCAAGGGCTCAATCTTTCCGAAGCGGCGGACGCGACGCCGGACGCTACATTTGCAGCATGGAAATCACTCAGTTGCTCGCGTTCTCGGTGCGCAACAAGGCCTCGGACTTGCACCTGTCAGCGGGCCAGCCGCCGATGATCCGTGTGCATGGCGACGTTCGGCGCATCAACGTGGATCCTCTCGACCACAAGAAGGTTCGAGAGATGATCTACGACGTGATGAACGACGCGCAGCGCAAGGTCTATGAAGAGACGCTCGAATGCGATTTTTCATTCGAAATTCAGGGGCTGTCGCGCTTCCGGGTCAACGCGTTCAATCAACAGCGCGGTGCGGGGGCGGTGTTTCGTACGATTCCGAGCAAGATACTCAGCTTGGAGGATCTGCGTGCGCCCAAGGTGTTTGGTGACCTGTCGCTCAAGCCCCGCGGGCTGTTGCTGGTCACCGGGCCCACGGGTTCTGGCAAGTCAACCACGCTGGCGGCGATGGTCGATCATCGCAATGACAACGACCACGGTCACATCCTCACGGTCGAGGACCCGATCGAATTCGTGCATGAGTCGAAGAAGTGCCTGATCAACCAGCGCGAGGTCGGGCCGCATACGCTGTCCTTTTCGAATTCGCTGCGTTCAGCGTTGCGCGAAGACCCAGACTGTGTGCTGGTCGGTGAACTTCGTGATCTGGAGACCATCCGTCTGGCTCTGACCGCTGCGGAGACCGGTCACCTTGTCTTTGCGACGCTGCATACCTCAAGTGCCGCCAAGACCATTGACCGCATGGTCGATGTCTTCCCTGCCGCGGAGAAGGAAATGGTGCGGGCGATGCTTTCGGAGTCCTTGGTGGCGGTGATTTCGCAGTCGCTGTGCAAGAACCGCGACGGCACGGGCCGCGTCGCAGCGCACGAGATCATGCTGGGGACGCCCGCGATTCGAAACCTCATCCGGGAGAACAAGGTCGCGCAGATGTATTCGATCATCCAGACGGGGCAGGCACAGGGCATGCAAACCCTCGACCAGAACCTGACGGAATTGGTCCGTAAGGGCGTTATCACTCCGGCTGAGGCCCGGGGCAAGGCGCGCAGTCCCGAAAATTTCCCGGGTTGAACGCTGGACGGGCTCACAAGGTCGGGTCCGGGGGCTTTTTTGGGGCTCCCGGGGACGGGGGACATGCCCGTGCCGTCGCTGTTGGTGATGGCGATTCAAGGACGACGAAATGGAACGCGATCAGGCCTCGAAATTCATCAACGACTTGCTGCGCCTGCTGGTCTCGCGCGGCGGTTCGGACCTGTTTCTGACCTGCGACTTTCCGCCGGCGATCAAGGTCGACGGGAAGGTGACGAAGGTCTCGCCGCAGCCGTTGACCGGCCAGCACACGCTGGCGCTGGCGCGCGCGGTGATGAACGACAAGCAGGCGGCCGAGTTCGAGCGCACGAAGGAGTGCAACTTCGCGATCTCCCCGCAGGCGGTGGGGCGATTTCGCGTCAACGCCTTCATGCAGCAGGGCCAGGTGGGCATGGTGTTTCGCACCATCCCGCGCGAATTGCCCACGATCGACAAGCTGGGCCTGCCGACCATCCTGAAGGAGGTCACGATGGCCAAGCGCGGGCTGGTGGTCATGGTCGGGGCGACGGGTTCGGGCAAGAGCACGACGTTGGCGGCGATGGTGGATCACCGCAATGAAACCGCTTTTGACCACATCATCACGATCGAGGACCCGGTCGAGTTTGTCCATCCTCACAAGAACTGCATCGTCACGCAGCGCGAGGTTGGGATTGACACCCTCGGCTGGGAGGCGGCACTGAAGAACACGCTGCGCCAGGCGCCGGACGTGATTTTGATGGGTGAGATCCGCGACCGCGAGACGATGGAGCACGCCATCGCCTTCGCCGAGACTGGCCACCTGTGCATGGCCACGCTGCACGCCAACAGCGCCAACCAGGCGTTGGACCGGGTGGTCAATTTCTTCCCTGAGGAACGGCGTGACCAGTTGCTGATGGACCTGTCGCTGAACCTGCGGGCGATGATTTCTCAGCGCCTGCTGCCGCGCGAAGAAGGCGCTGGGCGCATCGCCGCGGTCGAGGTGCTGCTCAACTCGCCGTTGATCTCCGAGCTGATCTTCAAGGGCGAGGTCACTGCGATCAAGGAGATCATGAAGAAGAGCCGCGAGCACGGCATGCAAACCTTCGACCAGGCGCTGTTCGACCTGTACGAGGGCCACTACATCGGCTACGCCGACGCACTGCGCAACGCCGACTCGGTCAACGACCTGCGCCTGCAGATCAAGCTGCACAGCCGCCGTGCGCGCAACACCGACTTCGGCGCCGGCATTGAGCACCTGGCGATCGTCTGATCGGTCCACTGTCCCTGAGCGCACGGCGGACTGATGCGTTGGAGACAATGCGCGCTCCTTTTCTGGAGCGAGCGATGAACACCAAGGTCTACGAACCCGTCCCGGCGCGCCGCGTCGCCTTTCTCGGCCTGGGCGTGATGGGTGGCCCCATGGCCGGCCACCTGGCCCGTGCCGGTCACCAGGTCACGGTCTACAACCGCACGGCGGCCAAGGCGGCCGAGTGGGTCACGCAGTACGGCGGGCGGGCCGCGGCCACGCCGCGCGAGGCGGCGCAGGATGCCGAATTCGTCTTCGCCTGCGTGGGCAACGACGACGACCTGCGCTCGGTGGTGCTGGGCGCGGATCTGGGTGCTGGCCAGCGAGCGGGCGACGGCGCCCTGGCCGGCATGGCGCCGGGCGCGGTCTTCGTCGACCACACCACCGCCTCGGCCGAGGTGGCGCGTGAGTTGCATGCTGCGGCGCAGGCGCTGGGCCTGCACTTCGTCGATGCGCCGGTGTCGGGCGGCCAGGCCGGCGCCGTCAACGGTGTGCTGACGGTGATGTGTGGCGGGGACGCGGCCCCCTTCGAGGCGATGAAGCCGGTGGCGCTGGCCTTCTCGCGTGCGGTGACGCTTTTGGGCGGCAGCGGTGCCGGTCAACTGGCAAAAATGGTCAACCAGATCTGCATCGCCGGGCTGGTGCAGGGCCTGTCCGAGGCCGTGGCCTTTGGTCAGAAGGCTGGCCTGGACATGAAGCAGGTCCTCGACGTGATCGGCAAGGGCGCGGCCCAGAGCTGGCAACTCGACAACCGCGGCAAGACCATGGTCGATGACCAGTTTGCCTTCGGCTTTGCGGTGGACTGGATGCGCAAGGACCTGGGCCTCGTGCTCGACGAGGCCCGGCGCAACGACGCGCGCCTGCCCGTGACGGCGCTGGTCGATCAGTTCTACGCCGACGTGCAGGCCATGGGCGGCGGCCGCTGGGACACCTCCAGCCTCATCCGCCGCCTGCGCTGATCACTTGCCTTTGATGGCGGTGAGTTGTTCGGGCGTGATGATCTCGAACACCCGCACCACCTTCTTGACGCTGGGCACCGCGCGCGCCACTTCGACGGCGATCGCGGCCTCTTCCTCGGTGACCCGGCCCATCAGGTAGACCGCGCCTCGATTGACGACGATGCTGAAGGCGTTGGAGTCCATCCCGCGGGTGTCGATGAAGCGGGTCTTGACCTTGCTGGCCAGCAGCAGGTCGTTGTTTTGTTCGCTGCTGGTGCGCGGCCAGTCGACCACCAACTCGTTGATGACCTTGACGTTGTCCAGCCGAGACACGGCCGCTTCGACGGCCGCACGGTCCTCTTCTTTGTGCACCTCACCGGTGAGCAGAATCAGGCGGTTGTAGCTGTTGACGTTCACCCGCACGCGGTCGCCCACGGCTTCGCGGATGCGGTTGCCCGCCTTGACCTCGAGCGTCTGGTCGTCGATCTGAACGCCCGAGCTGCGTCGGTCGGTGGCCACCAGCGCGCTGCCCAAAGCCGCGCCGCCGATGATCAGCGGCGCACAGCCGGGCAGCAGCAGCGCGCCCAGCGACAGGCTCAGAACCAGGGAGGCCGCACGGGTGCGGCGCGGCAGCGGATTCGTCATGGGCATCGTCAGTGGTCTCCAAGGAGTTGCAGATCGACGGCGTCGCACAGGCTGTGCAGCACCATCAGTTGGGCCTCGAGGACCCGGGCGCGGCGGTCGTGCGGGATCGTCACGCACACGTCGGTTTCCGCCAGCGCCTGGGTCAGCGCGAGGTGGTCCTGGCCGGTCAGCACGACCGCAGCCATTTCCTTGTCGTGCGCGGCGGCCAACGCCGGCAGCAACTCGGCCGCAGAGCCGCCGTCGGTGGACAGCGCCAGCAGCACGTCGCCCGCGTGACCCAGGGCCTGCACCTGGTTGGCCACCAGCTGCGACCAATTCAGGCCGGGCAGCCCGAGCAGCCCGGCGTCGGAACCCAGGGCAAACGCCGCCAGCGCCGGACGCTCGCGCTCGAAGGGTCCGATGAACAGCGCCGCCGCGTGCTGCGCCAGCAGACCGGCGCCGCCTTGGCCGCAGATCAGCAGCTTGCCGCCAGAGGTGATGCAGCCCAGCAGCGTGTTCACCGCATCGTGAATCGGTCGGCTCAGAATGTCCACCGACGCGTATTTCAGGTCCGCGCTGTCGAAAAAGTGCTGTTGAATGCGTTGTTCAAGCATCTGTCAATGATAGGCGAGGCCATTGATTGCCTTTGACCGCCTTTGAACGCCTTCAGCCGGCGTCGAAGGCCGCCGGCAGCCAGGCCAGTTCCTCCCCGTCGATGGCCACCACGTCGAAACGGCAGGGGGGCAGCGGCCCCCGCCAGCGCGCCAGGTAGCACTGCGCGGCGTAGATGAGGCGCCGCCGCTTCGCCGCCCCGATGCTGGCGGCCGCGCCGCCCTGGCGCCGGTCGGCGCGGGCGCGCACTTCGACGAAGACCAACGTGCCGTCGCGATCCCGCAGGATCAGGTCCACCTCGCCTGCGCGCGCGGAAGGTCCGGCGGCCACCCGATAATTGCGCACCAGCAGCTGCAGGCCCTGGCGACGCAGGTGGGCCAGGGCCCGATCCTCCGCCGCTTGGCCGGTGTGCAGGGGGGTCGCCCGGTTGTCGGTGGCGGGCCGCCGAGCCGCTGGCGACCGGACCGAGCCGCCGCCGGGCGAGCTGGGTCCGCCGCTTTCGCTTCCTTCATCCCCGTTGGGCCCGCCCCCTGTGAGTCTGGACACCCCCGCCCCCTTTCCTGCTGCGCTCGCCGCTGCCACCGCCTTGCAGCAGGCCGCTGCCCAGGCCACCGCCGGGCAGGACCTGCCGCCAGGCACACTGTATGTGGTGGCGACCCCGATCGGCAACCTCGCCGACCTGACGCTGCGCGCGGTGCACCTGCTCGGCCTGGTCGATGCGGTGGCCTGCGAGGACACCCGCGTCAGCGCCACGCTGCTGCAGCGCCTGGGTCTGCACCGCCCGCTGCTCTCGCTGCACGAACACAATGAGGCGGCGGCGGCGCGCGGTGTGGTCGAACGGCTGCAGGCCGGGCAACGCATCGCCTACGTCAGCGACGCCGGCACGCCTGCGGTGTCCGACCCCGGTGCGCGCCTGGTGGCCGCCGTCCAGGCCGCCGGGCTGCGCGTGCTGCCCTTGCCCGGCGCCAGCAGCGTGGTCACCGCGCTGAGCGCCGCGGGCGACGTCCAGGGTGTGGGCTTTCGCTTCGAGGGCTTCCTGCCGCCCCAGGCGGGCGCACGCCGCACGCGGCTGGATGAGCTGGCCGGCGAGCGTGCCAGCGTTGTGCTGTTCGAGGCGCCGCACCGCATCGAGGCGCTGGCCGACGCGCTGGCCGACGCGCTGCCCACGCGTCGACTCACCGTCTGTCGCGAGCTGACCAAGCAGTTCGAGCAGATCCAGCCGCTGGCTGCCGCGGCCTTCCCCGCCTGGCTGGCCGAGCGGCCGGAGCACCGTCGGGGCGAATTCGTGCTCGTGCTGCACGGTGCGCCGCCGAGCGTCGCGGGGGAGGGGGCAGAGGCCTCGACCGTGAACGCCCAGCGGCTGCTGCAGACCTTGCTGGAGGACCTGCCGCTGAAGCAGGCGGTCACGCTGGCCGCACGGGCCACCGGGCTGCCCCGCAACACGCTGTACGAACAGGCGCTGGCCTGGCGTGCCGCCGCCGAGTCGAGCGACGCGGGCGCGGACGCAGCCGACCCAGTCGACAGCGATGAGGCAGCGCCTGCGCCTGCATTGCCGCAGGCCGCGCTGGACGCACCGGCCGACCCGCGGCGCGTCGCCCTGTCGCGCAGTGCGCCGCACCCCGCGCGGGGCGACCGCCGCCGCCGCTGAACGCCGCCGCCACCGCTGCCCACGCCGTCATTGGCTTGCCAAACCGTGGGCCTGGCGCCATGCTGGCGACAAGGTGGAAAATGGAAAAATCGACCCACTTCCGAGCCACTGGGGCCAGCCCGGCGGCGCAGCGGAGTGAGCCGGGGATGGGCGGGCCATGACACACAGCGCCGGATGGGGTTCGGCAATCGCAGCGCGAGGGCGGCAGGGCCCGCAGGCGCTTCGGGGCACGCCGTGGCTCGCGCTGACACTCGCGCTGGCGCTGCTGCTGGCGGCAACAGTGCAGGTCCACGCCACCGAATCCTCGGCGCGCAGCCCGCTGCGGCTGCGCTTCGCGCCCGAGGCCGACTACGCGCCCTTTGTGTTCCAAGCGCCGGACGGGCGGCTGCTCGGCCTGTCCGTCGAACTGCTCGATCGACTGACCGCGACCGCCGGCTGGGACATCGAGCGGCTGCCGGCGCGACCTTTGGCGGATAACCTGGCCGCCGCGCGGCGTGGTGAGGTGGACCTGCTGTCCTCGCTGCGGCCGACGCCGGAGCGCGCCCAGTACCTGGCCTTCAGCGCGCCTTACGTCAGCGTTCCAGCGGTGCTGGTGCACCGGCATGAGGGTGGTGGTGACCAGCTGTCCGGCTACGACGCTCAGTCGGTGGCCGTGGGCGATGGCTACGCGGTGCAGGCCCATGTGCAAGAGTTCTACCCCCGTGTGCGGTGGCGTGCGGTGCCCGATGACGCCAGCGCGCTGGACCTGCTGGAGCGCCGCGAGGTCAGCGCTGCGGTGATGGACGTGGCCAGCGCCCGGTTCTTGATGCAGCGGTTGGGTTACGTGGACCTGCAGGTCGGCGCGGCGATTGGTTTCGACTATGCGCTGTGCTTTGCCTGGCGGCGTGACCGGCCTGAAATCGGCGTCGCGTTGAGCCGTGCGCTGGCCGCGCTGCCGGTGCAGGAGCGCGACGCCCTGACCGAGCGCTGGCTCGGAGGGCAGGTGCAGGACGCGCCGGACAACGGCCGGCGTCGCTGGGTGCGGCTTGGCGCCCTCACGATGGGAGTGGGTGTGGTGGGTTGGTGGCTGTGTGTCGTGATGCGGCGTCGCTCCAGGGCGGACCGCAGGGGGGGGTCAGAGTGAGATCGCGGCCCTTTCGCCCCGCTTCGGGTCGGCCGTCGGGGCTCCCCTCTGCGTCGGTGAACTCGCCCGCTGCGGTGGACCCGATGGAGGTGCCGACCGAAATCCCGACGGAAATTCCGACCGAGATTCCCACCGAATCTCCGACCCTCAGCCCCACCGAGTCCCCGAGTGAGTCGCCGACGTTGCCGCCTGAGCCGGAGGTGGCGCAGGAGCCGGCGGCGCCGATGCTCGAATCGACTCGGTCCGCACGCGGCACGACGTCGCAGGCGTCGGCGCCTTCTGAGCGCAGGCGGGACAAGGCGGACCTTGCGCGTCGACGCGCCTCGCCAACGCGTCGTGCTGGCGACCCGGTGGTGCTGGAAACGCAGGCCCTGCAGCTGCTGGGCGAGCGCCCGGCGCGGGTGCTGGCGCTGCAGTTCGCGGGCGCCTTCGGCCTGGCGATGCTGGCGCTGTGGCTGTCGCGCGCGCCGGGGCACATCGCGATGCTCTGGTACCCCAACGCCTGGGGCGCCTGCTTCCTGATCGTCGCGCCGCGGCGCCATTGGCCGGCGATGCTGACGGTGCAGGGTGCGGCAATCACCCTGGCCAACGTGCTGTTCGGTTCCGGGCTGGGGGGAGCGTTGGCTTTCTTGCCGGCCAATCTGATCGAGTCCATGCTCGCGGCCTGGTGGCTGGCCGGCGGCGGCGCCTACCGGCAGGTGAGCAGCGGCCCTTGGCGATGTGGTGCGGTGCTGCTGCTGGGTGGGGTGGCGCCCGCAGCGGTGGGGGCCTGCCTGGGCATGCTGCTGCTGGCGGCGCAGGGCATGGGGTCCTGGCAGCGCATCGGGCCCACCTGGTTCACCAGCTCGCTGCTGGGCAGCGTGGCGCTGCTGCCGCTGGGGCTGGCGCTGCTGTCGTCGACGCGGGCCCAGCTGCGTCGCGCGCTGCCGCGCGAGACCTGGCCGCTGGCGCTGCTGGCGGTGGGGGTGGCGATGGTGGTGCTGCCGCAGCTGCCCTTTCCCTTCGTCTACCTGGTGCTGCCGCTGACGCTGGCGGCGATGTCGCTGCCCTTCATCGCGGTGGCGCTGCTCGTTTTCCTGCTCTCGCTGGTGGTGGGCACGATGGTGGCCTACGCTCTGCTGCCGATGCCGGCCTGGACGGCGCTGTGGCAGCCGGTGCAGATGTACCTGCCGCTGCTGGCGGCGTTGCTGCCGCCGCTGCTGCTGTCGTCGTCGGTCAGCGAATCGCGCCGCCAGCACGAGGTGCTGCAGCGCAGCCGCGAGCGCCTGCGCGCGCTCTATGAAGGCACGCCCGCGATGATGATGTCGCTTGGCCCGGATGGGCGCATCTTCACCGTCAGCAGCCTGTGGCTCGAACGCCTGGGCTGGCGGCGCGACGAGGTGATCGGCCGGCTGATGACCGACTTCATCGACGAGCCGCTGCGCGCTCGTGCGCTGGAGGCAGACCTGCCGGCGCTGCTGGCACAGGGTTCCGGGCGCGACCTCGAGTACCGCATGATCGCGCGCGACGGCACGCGACTGGAGGTGCTGGCCGCCGCCACCTGCGAGTACGACGACGACGGCGCCCCGGTGCGCATCCACGCGGTGCTGGAGGACATCACCCGCAAGCGCCTGGCCGAGCAGCTGGCCATCGAGCACGCGCGCAGCCGCGTCACGCTCGAAAGCGTGGCCGATGCGGTCATCACCACCGACGCTGCCGGGCGCATCGAGTACCTCAACCCGGTGGCCACGGTGCAGACCGGCTGGCGGCTCCATGAAGTGCGCGGCCGGCTTTACGGCGAGGTGATGCCGCGCCGCGACGTGGACAGCGGCGCCGAATTGGTCGATCCGGTGGCGCTGTGCCTGCACCAGCGCAAGCGCCCGGTGCTGCCGCACACCGTGATGCTGCACGACCGACACGGCGGCGCCCACCCGATCCACGAGGCCGTGGCGCCGATGGTCGATGCCGCGGGGACGCTGATCGGCGCGGTGGCCACCTTCCAGGACGTCACCCAGGCCCACGCCCTGGCGGTGCGCCTGGCGCACCAGGCCCAGCACGACGGCCTGACCGGCCTGCCCAACCGCCTGCTGCTGCAGGACCGGCTGCAGCAGTGCCTGCAGCTGGCGCGGCGCAACGGCAGCCTGTTCGCGCTGCTGTTCATGGACCTGGACCACTTCAAGCGCGTCAACGACGAGTTGGGCCACGCGGTGGGCGATGAGCTGCTGCGCCAGGTGGCCCAACGCATCCTGGTCACCCTGCGCGCCAGCGACACCGCTTGCCGGCTCGGCGGCGACGAATTCGTCGTGCTGCTGCCGCAGATCGAACGCCACGACGACGCCGCGGCCGCCGCCCGGCATGTGCTCGCCGAGGTGCAGGCGCCCTACCGCATCGATGGCCACCTGCTGCAGGCCAGCTTCAGCATCGGCGTGGCCGTCTACCCGGACGATGGCGAGGACGAGGAGCAGCTCATGCGCCACGCCGACAGCGCGATGTACCAGGCCAAGCAGGGTGGGCGCAACCGCTTTGTCTGCCTCACGAGTGGCAGCAAGGGCGGGGCCGGCCGCGCGGCCTGAGCGCCGCCAGGGCGGCCGCCGGCCTGCTACGCTGGCGGTCCTCTGCCACTGCCCTGCGATTCATGACCGCTCGTTGCTCGCCCGTCGACGCTCCGGCGCCGCTGCCCCTTCAGGTCACTGCCTCCGCCTGGCCGCGGCGGCGCTGGCTGACGTTTGCGCTGGCTGCGTTCAGTGGCCCGGCGGCGTGGGCCGCGGCCTCGTCGTCCGCATCAGCCGCATCATCGGCCTCTGCCCGCGCAGCGCCTGCGCTCCAGGTGGCGCCCTTGGTGCCCGTCGAATGGACCCTGGCCAACGGCCTGCAGGTGATCCTGTTGCCCGAATCCCCCGCGGCCGCCGCCGGGCCAGGGAGCGCGGCGGTGCCGGGTGGCAGCGGCCTGGTCAGCGTGCAGGTCTGGTACCGCGTGGGCGGCAAGGACGACCCGCTCGGGCGCTCGGGCTTTGCGCACCTCTTCGAGCACATGATGTTCAAGGGCACGCGCCACCTGGCCAACGAGCAGTTCGACCGCTTGACCGAGGACGTGGGCGGGCAGAACAACGCCTTCACGGCCGAGGACGTCACCGTCTATCACGAGGACGTGCCCGCCAACCACCTGGAGCGGCTGCTCTGGGCGGAGGCCGAGCGCATGTCCAGCCTCCGCGTCGACCAGGCCAACTTCGACAGCGAGCGCGCGGTGGTCAAGGAAGAGCTGCGCCAGCGCGTGCTGGCTGACCCCTACGGGCGGCTCTTCAACGGTCTGGCGCCCGCCTTCTGGCAGCGCCACCCCTATCGCCGCCCGGTGATCGGGCGCATCGAGGACCTCGACGCCGCCAGCCTCGACGACGTGCGGCGCTTTCACGCCACCTACTACCGGCCGGACAACGCGCTGCTGATCGTCGCCGGGGACTTTGACGCCGCTCAGGCGCGGGCCTGGGTCGAGCGCTACTTTGCGCCGCTGACCCGGCCGGCCACGCCGGTGCCGCGCGTGCAGGTGCGCGAGCCGCGCCGCACGGCGCCTGCGCGGGTGGATCTGCACGC
>Ga0228698_1001227_pt1 | contig 13210 bp, 15 predicted proteins | sample McNCre117_Aug_MG_FD_178015 | JGI IMG/M metagenome (GOLD analysis project Ga0228698, IMG submission 178015) | Freshwater microbial communities from McNutts Creek, Athens, Georgia, United States - 1-17_Aug_MG | ecosystem: Environmental > Aquatic > Freshwater > Creek | place: USA: Georgia...
CGTGTTATGAACCTGCCCCCCATGAACCGCAAGGATCTTACCGAAGCGGTGCGATTAGAGGCAGAGCAGTATATTCCCGTCCCTATTGACGATTTATATATCGACTATAACGTAACCGCTGAAACAAAAGAGGGTTTTGAGCTACTTACGGTTGCTGCCCCTAAAAAAATCGTCGACTCATTCTTGGCATATACAAATTTGCTTGGCATAGAGGTTTGTACCATCGAAACGACCATTAGTGCATCAAGCAGACTTGTTGCTCACTCGGAACAAAGCAGTGTGCCAACAATCCTTATCGACTTTGGATCTGTGTCTGTCGATATTACTGTTTTTGATAAACAACTTATTGTTACGGGTACTGTTGCGGGTGGTGGCGATACTTTTACCGAACTCATCGCCAAAAAACTTGACGTGAGTAATCAGGTTGCGCACACAATAAAGACTAAATACGGTTTGAGTGTCAGCAAAAAACAAAGAGATATACAGGATGCACTTAAGCCAATCCTTAGCTCACTCACTAAAGAAATTAAAAAGATGATCCGCTACTACGACGAACGCACGAGCAGTGAAGGCACTATTGGACAAATCATCACCATGGGTGGCGGCTCTAATATGCCCGGCCTCTCGGAACATATAACCAGCGAGCTACGCCTACCTACGCGTATGTGCAACCCTTGGGCTAATCTTGATTTTGACAAACTACAGCCCCCAAGTGTACTCGAAAAATCCATGTATGTCACCGCTGCCGGACTATCATTAATCAATCCAAAGGAAATTTGGAAATGATAAACCTTCTGCCACCCGATGTAAAGCAAGAGGTCACCTTTGGCCGACGCAATAACATATTGCTACGCTGGATACTGGCTATTGTGTTTGTGATCACGGGTGTGGCAATTATGAGCGTGGTTGGTCAGTTCTATATAACCAACAGTACAAAGAGTCAGCAAAAAGTCGCAAAACTCTCACAAGAACGCATGGCTTCGCAAAACCTAAAGGAAACTGAGCAAGAGCTACAGACGCTTTCTGACAATGTCAAGACCATCGTACAAATCCTGAATAAGCAACTCTTATTTTCAAAAATGCTCAACACTATCGGCGGTATCCTGCCAAACGGTACCGTACTCAGTGATATCACTCTATCAACATCTGACGCCGCAATTGATTTGAGTATAGCTACTGCGGACAGGCCTGCTGCTACTCAAGCTTTTGTTAATATTAATGACCCAAAGAATAACTTTTTTAGCAAAGCTGATCTCGTATCTATCATTTGCGACAACAGCTCTACGAAAAAATATTATTGCACATCCCAAATACGAGTAACACTTAAGACTGATTCTTCATTCTACTTCCTGAATTCCGTAACTGGGTCTGGGGCAAAAAACTGATGACTGCGAAAAAACTATACTACATCATGACGGGTGCACTCCTTTTGCTTATTGTTGGCGCTGGCGCAATGATATATTTTGGTACTAGTTTCATGAAAAAAAGCTCGGAGTCACTCGTGAACGCAAAGCTAGACAACTACGCAACTGACGAACAAGAAAATAACTTCGTACAGGCAAAAAAAGATTTAAACAAGTATAAAGATCTTGGAGCTCTTGTTGATAAAATTCTACCAAAGGACAAAGATCAGGCTCGGGCCGTTAGTGAACTTTACAAGATGGCGAGTGAATCTGGTATTGCTATTGATAAAATCCAATTCCCCTCTTCTACACTTGGCCAAAAAGCTATGACGGTAACCACAGGGTCATCGACAACGAGCACACCAACAACAGCGGCCACAACAACCAAGACCGTCACCCAGGCAAAGGCTGTCGACGGCCTTAAAAGCGTACTGGGCATTGACATCGAAATTGCATCGAGCAAAAACCTCAAGTACGATAACATGATTAAATTTTTGCAAAAAATAGAATCCAACCGTCGCAGTATGCAAGTTAAGAAAATTGTCGTCCACCCCGATTTAGAGAAAAATGTTTTAAATTTTGAACTAACTGTAACCATTTTTGTAAAGCCATGAAATTATTAAGTATCAAAGCCACCCTACTAAAACTCCTGCCCGTAAAAAATTTTGTAATCCGTTACGCCGTTGTTATTTTCGTCATGTCGATTGTTGGCATCTTTACGTACATGACATTATCTATCGCGCATTATGCTAATCTCGATCCTACGGCAACACAAATTGCTGATAAAAAACTGAGTGTCACAGCTGTAAAGTTAGATGAGGTTTCGGTAATAAAAATTAAAGAACTTCAGGATCAGAATATTGGTATTGAGTCACTGTTCGATAATGGGCGCGCAAATCCATTCCAATAAAATAGATTACCTATTTTTATAAGGTCGATTCCTGAATGAACCTGTCTGGCCGGTGGCAGCCAAAAAATCATCTTTCGCATCAAGAATAATTTTGGCAACCCTGTGCGGATTCGGGCAAAAACTAAAATTAAAGTTTTCTTGGTCGCCCGCAGTTTCAATAACGAGTGTTCCGAAATTAAGCAGCGAAGCAAATATACCACGTTGCTCACTTGTCACATCTTCGATATTGGCAAGTGAAAGTTGGGAAACTTTTCTGATTAAAATGCCCTTTTGAACAATCTCCACGACGTTTCTGTCTGTAACGGTTAATTTGGTTTGCCTATATACAACTGTAGAAACAAGCAGTAGCACGCCGACAATAATGGCAGCGACAACGGATAGCAGGGCTACTATGGTGTAGCCAAAGACTGTCTGGCTCAGAACTTCAGGAAGCAAGACGCTACTACCAACAAGGCCAACCGTTAAACATATAAGTGTTGCAAGATAAATAAAGATAATACCAAACGGGTGCTGATAAACGACGCACATGACATGCTCATCAGGGCCGACCGTTTCTATCGTCTTAAAGTAGTTCGACTCAAAAAAACTTTTTCTCGTCATCCTGCTTTTATTATAGCAGGCTATGCCAGTACTAGGCCTTTGGTGGTGTCTTGCCCAGATGCTGATGCGCTTTATGCGTTGCCTTGCGGCCACGAGGCGTGCGCTCGAGCATACCAATCTGTAGCAAATATGGTTCGTAAAAATCTTCTATAGTTGTTGTCTCGTCGCCAGTCAGTGCAGCAAGTGTCGTAAGTCCAACAGGGTTATTGCCGTAAGCATCTATCATTTTTTCGAGTAAGTAGCGATCAGCCGGATCAAGCCCTGCATCATCAATCTCGAGTAGCTCAAGTGCTTTGCGAGTTATTTCGGTATCAATAATTCCGTCGCCGTTAACATCTGCATAATCACGCACGCGCTTGAGCAAACGATTGGCAATACGTGGCGTGAGGCGAGCGCGGGTAGAAAGCACTGTTGCCGAATTGGTATCGATTTTTGTATCAAGAATTGATGCGGCACGGATAATAATCTGGGCAATTTCTTCGGGTGTATAAAACTCGAGTCGATGCACCATCCCAAAGCGATCTCTTAGTGGTGCTGCCAGAGCGCCAGTGCGTGTCGTCGCACCAATGAGCGTAAATTTTGGCACATCAAGCCGTAGGCTACGGGCACTTGGCCCCTTGCCGAGCATAATATCAATCTTGTAATCTTCCATGGCGCTATATAGCACTTCTTCAACGCTACGATGTAGGCGATGTATCTCATCAATGAATAAAATATCGCCGTCTTGCAGATTGGTAAGCAGGCTTGCTAGGTCACCCGATCGCTCGATTGCTGGGCCGCTCGTAACGCGAATTTGCGCACCCATTTCATTCGCAATCACACTCGCCATTGTCGTTTTACCAAGACCCGGAGGGCCATACAGCAAAATATGATCAAGTGGTTCGTTGCGCTTTTGGGCGGCCGTGATAGAAAGCTGTAGATTCTTTTTTATGCGCTCTTGGCCGATGTAACTTTCGAAATCTCTTGGACGCAGCGTGATTTCGAGCTCTGCCTCTTGCGAATCTTCAGGCTCGATATTGGTATGGACAATCCGGTCAATCATTATCGGCTCCTCAGGGCGAGCTTAATTCGTTCTTCTGTCGATAGGGCAGTATCAATATTTTTAAGCGCCAGCGTAGCATCAACCTCTGAGTAGCCGAGTGCAATCAGCGCCTGCACTGCATCGTCAGCCATATCAAGGCCACTACGCGTCACAATATCTTCGGCAGACTCGGTTGCTTGCAAGCCCACCTTATCGCGAAGCTCAACCACAATCTGTTCGGCGGCACGCTTACCGACGCCTTTCGCAGACTGTAAACGCTTAACGTCGCCGCCAGCAATTGCTGCTCGCACATCTTGTGCTGAGCCAAGCTCAAGCACACTCATAGCAACCTTAGGGCCAACGTTTTTTACTTTGAGTAGCTGCTCAAGTAGGTGCTTTGTATCAAGCTTAGTAAATCCAAAAAGATTATGGGCATCTTCTTTTATATTTTCGTAAACATACACCTTTAGTGTATCGCCTACAACCAACCTATCACGTTCATTAGCAGTCATAAACAGACCATAGCCAACACCACCAACGTCAAGCACCACCATATCGGCGAGCTTTTCTCCAACAGTTCCGGTAAGTGTAGCAATCATATAGGGTTATTATACTCGAGAATTTAACGCAAGGTCTGCGAATGTGTGAGCGCGGCAGCAAGTGCATCGGCGCAATCATCTGGTTTCGGCACTTCCTTAAGCCCTAATAGCACACGCACCATCTCTTGAATTTGCTTCTTTTCTGCCCTGCCATACCCTGTTAATGCCTGTTTAATTTGCAGTGGTGTGTATTCAAAAATAGTCAGTCCCGCCTGCTTGCCCGCAAGCAGAACGACACCGCGAGCCTGGGCAACTGTCATAGCAGTCGTCACATTTTGAGCAAAAAAGAGCTTCTCTACTGCCATTTCGTGGGGTCTTGTATCGGCAATAATAGTGGTAAGCTCTTCGAATATCGTCACCAATCGCACCGCATCATCCTCTTTAGCAGGGGTACGTATGACGCCAGCATCTACGATTGAAGGTTTACCTTTCGTAATTTCGATAACACCAAATCCTAAGATGCCCGTCCCCGGATCAATGCCGAGGATTCTCACACTTAAACCTCTACACCTTCAGCGATATCAAAATTAGTATGCGTAGCAACTACATCGTCAAGCTCGTCGAGCGCATCCATTAAGTTCATCACTTTCTGGGCCACTGTTGCATCAGTAATTTCGAGCGTGTTATTTGGCACATAGGTAAGCTCGGCTTCGGTGACTTCAAAACCAGCCACCTTGATAGCATCGCGCACCCTAGTAAGTTGTTTTGGATCAGTATATACCTGCAGCTCGCCATCGGATTCTTCGACGTCTTCGGCACCAGCATCAAGAATAGCGAGCATAGCATCATCGCCACTCACCTTGACGCGGATTGAACCTTTGCGACTAAACTGGAACGAAACAGCACCCGTCTCGGCAATATTGCCACCTTTTTTGCTAAACGCATGGCGAACTTCTGGGTACGTACGATTTAGGTTATCGGTCGCACACTCTACTAAAATACCGACACCACCAGGCCCGTAGCCTTCGTACATGATTTCGGTGAGTTGGGCTGCAGATTTGTCGGCAACACGCGCGATAGCACGGTCTATGTTGTTCATAGGCATGTTCGCAGCCTTGGCTTTTTCAATTGCAAGCGCCAGGCTTGAGTTTATTGTCGGATCAGTCCCGCCACGAGCGGCAATGGCAATTTGATTGCCAATACGCGTAAACAGTGCGCCACGCTTTGCGTCGGCAACACCTTTTTGTCGCTTGATAGTTGACCACTTTGAATGTCCTGACATACTAAACCTCGTTCACGTTTGTTCTTCTTTGCTCTATTGTAACAGATACAAAGTGTTTTTTCAGGCCCAAAATTGCAACTGCAATAATAGCGTAAAGTGACAGAAATCCAGCTGCAGTAATTGATGTCTGGGTCGTTGCGTGTGGCCACGTAGAAAACCAATGTGCAACCCAAAGCATCACATCAAGTAGCACACGCGCTGGCAGTGCAAACCATCCAGAAATAACAGGTGCGAACATTCCTGCGAGGCCAGAGATGAGCGCAAATAACATGGCAAGCGGGACCATCGGTACCACGATAATATTCGCCAAAAAACCGACGACCGAAATTCTGCCAAAGATAAACATAATAAGCGGCAACGTCATAATCTGAGCGGCAAAACTTTCGATTGCGATGCTCCCAATAAGAGGTACTTTTTTGGCTTTAAACAATCGCGCACTCAACAGCGGCGCAAGTATTAAAACACCAAAAAATGCCAGGAACGATAAGTACCAGCCAATATCACCCCACACATAGTACGGGTTCATAAAACCGGTTATTGCAGCCGCTATAGTAATGAGAAGCGGCGGCCGGAATCGCCGACCAAAATACCATGCCAAAAGCCCAAGCGTTGCAACGATTGCGGCACGAATAATTGATGGCGAGTAGCCCGTAATTAGCAAAAACAAATAAATTAGCGCAAGCGATACGCTCACAATCTGGAACCGAGATAGTCTTTTAAGCCCGCGCGTTACTGCCTGAATAATGATGGTTAGATTGTAGCCAGACACTGCTACGACATGCGTCAAACCAACCGCTACAAGCATGGTGGCAGTATCGGTGGGCAGTAGACTCCTTTGACCAACGAGCAAGCCAACCCCAAAACTTGCGGCGGGCTCCGGCAGAGCCGTTTCCATACCGGCAATAAAATGACGCCTGAAATCTTCGAGCGAACTTTGCGCCCGCGCTATGACATCAATATCCGCATAAGATACACTCACCTGCTTACCGCCACGCGCTGGATATAATTTGCCATGGACGGCCACCACATCATGGCGATACACCATCGCCTCGCCGTAGCCACGAACACGTACCTTGCCTGGCATTTTTTGACCGTCAATTATCATCGATTCGGCAGTAAACTCAAGCTGACTTTTATCGGCATAAAAACTATCCTCTGTAGCACGTGCGGTTAGCGTAATTGTTCGGCCAAAATAGTTTTGTAATTTTAGGTTTTCTGTTTGCAAAATACCGCCTCGCCACCACCCAAAAAGCAATCCTGTCAGCAATAGATATGCGACAAGTATCGGCCCCTTCTTGACAGTAAATGGCAGTAGAACGAGCGGAACAAGCAACCAGGCGCCACTCATTGGTTCAGTAAATTTTGCAATAAATAGACCAGCCAAAAGTGCGCATAGAAAAATAATAATAAACGTTGTTCTGCAGATTGGTTTTCGAACGTTTATCGAAGCCATCTATTTGATAATAGCAAGAACGAGCCAATAGTGCCGTATGGTTTACAGGCCGTAACCGCGGGCAAATAATGCCGGCGTTTTATCGCTCGTAATTCCGGTAGGTCCAATAGGTAACTGCCGTAGGCTGGCGGGCCACGGAAGGGGTAGTTTACCGGTGAAGGCTGCATCCCCGAACAGCACATCGGCTACGCCCGCGCCTTCGCTACCGGGTAGCCATGCGGCAATAGCAGCATCCCAGTTTTGTATTTCATCTGTAATTATTAATGGCCTGCCGGATATTATTACAACTATGACTTTGCTGGCAGATTGCCTGGTATTGCTTATAGCCTGTTTGTCTTCTGGGCTTATTGTTGGGTTCGGATTATCGCCCCAGCCTTCTGCGTAAGGTTTCTCGCTTACCACTACTATACCGATATCTGCTTTGGCCGTGCTGTAGGGGAAGTTGCCGTTTATGTCGTACTCAACCGTACTACTGGCGCTGGCTTTTTGTTTTATGCCCTGTAAAATCGAGGTTCCGCCCGGCATCCAATTACCGTCAACCCCTTGCCACTCCACCGTCCAACCGCCACACTGCCGACCCACATTGTCCGCACCACTGCCTGCAACGATAATATGTCGGTTATTTTTCGATAATGGCAGTAAGGCATTGTTATTTTTTAACAATACCGCAGACTCAGCAACCGCTTGGCGGGCAATGGATCGATGGGCGTCAGTGCCAACATCAGTTATAATGTTATTTTTTTCGGCAACATCAAAAAGTCCGGCCTTAAACTTTTGAGTCAAAACCCTACGTGCCGCATCATTAATTCTTGATTCGGGAATATCACCTTTTAGTACCGCCTTACGGACATCACTAATAAAACTTTTGTAGTCATATGGCAACATTGCCATATCTAGGCCCGCATTAATCACGGAGACATTTGCCTTATATTTACTTACGCCAGAATACTCGTAAACACCATACCAGTCAGAGACAACAAAACCCTTAAAGCCAAGTTCTGTTTTTAGTTTGTCAGTAATTAAATATTTGCTGTCTATAATTCTCTGGTCACCCCACATATTAAGACCTACCATAATACTTGCAACATCCGCATCAACAGCAGCTTTGTACGGTGGCAAATACTCTTCTGTGAGTGCAGTTTGGCTGGGTTCAATTTTGCCTTGATCGATTTTAAATATTTTGTGATTGGACTGGCCCCAGTTCATAGATCCAGTAGCTAAATAGTGCTTAGCGGTCGCAAGCACTGATGTATTTGACTGTGTACCGGCGATATAAGCCGCCCCAAGCTCGCCATCTAGTGTTGGGTTATCAGAAAAGGCTTCATACACCCTGCCCCATCGTATATCCTTTGGCGCATCAAGTGATGGGGAGTATGTCCAATTGACACCTGTTGCCTGTAATTCTTCTGTCGTAGCAACAGCGACTTGTCGCACGAGACTAGTGTTCTGCGTAGCACCAAGACCAATGGCATGCGGAAACACAGTTGCACCAAGAACATTGCCATGCCCATGATTCGCATCTACGCCATATAATATTGGTATGTCCAGACGAGAGTTGTGCGCCTGGCTCTTCATACTATCTACCAAATCAAGCCAGCCCTGCGCCGTATTAGTCGCCGGTTTTGCACCAGCCCCGCTTAAAACTCCACCTAGATAATATCTGCTGATGTCATCAATTTTTTTAAGGCTGCCTTTATCTACCAACGCCATTTGGCCAATCTTTTCTTCTAGAGTCATGCGCGAAAGTAAATCTTGAACCCTTACCTCTGTGGGTAAATTTGATTGTTTGTACATAGCATTCGCTGGAGGAGCTGGTAGTCGTGGGCCTATATTTTCTGGCCAGAACAAATACATGATAAGCACTGCGACAAACAGCGCAAAGCTAATCGTCAAGAAATAGTTCCTTTTTAGAAGCCATTTTAGCAGCGACTTTTTTGAAGAACCTTTGCGGTAACTCTTACCCACCCGTTTTGTTGATTTTTTAACCATTAGGTTTATTTTAACTCTCATTTGTTTTATTCCCTAAAAATGGCAATAAAACTTACCCGGTTGTCACAAGTGAGCCCAATCAAAACAAAATTAGTTTTGCAACGATAACCCTTAAATATGCCACTGGTATATTACGGGCAAGGTGCCGGGGTTTGCTGCAAGCAAACCCATTCAAGTCCCACCGAAAACCCAGGCAATAAAAAAGACCCTATTTTGCAATAGAGTCGTTTTTATTGGAGGGACCAGTGGGACTTGAACCCACGACACCCTGCTTAAAAGGCAGGTGCTCTAACCGGCTGAGCTATGGTCCCGTAAAGGGAGATTATAACTGAAATGTACTCGGGTGTCGTGTATCTCCACGCCTCACGGATATTTTTCTTTGAAAAATTCCGCGAGCCCGCCTCAACTTGGTTGCATTCGCAATCCATGTTTCCGGCCTTGCGAATTGCCGCTGGCAATTCTCACCCTGCTTAAAAGGCAGGTGCTCTAACCGGCTGAGCTATGGTCCCGTAAATTGTTAATCTGGCTTAAAAAAGCTGCTTTATTTTCTCTTATTTTATCTGTTTTGTCAATCTGTTAGCGATTAATGGCCATGCTTCTTTTTGTCATGTTTGTCGTGTTTTGGTTTCTTGAGCCAAAACCATATCATGCTCGAAACCATGCCCGCGGCAATGGCCAGGCCAAAATATGCATCGAGCAACCCGTACAAATCTGATCCCTTTAGTGCGTTCTGAGCATCGTATGGCAACTTGGCGATTATGAACATAAAACTCAGCAGTACTACGGCCGCGGCCGGTACAATCTGCAGGAGCATATCCGCACCAACCGATTTACGATACAAAAAAATGAGCACAAAAGGAGCAATGACGAGAAGGAAAATCTGAACGATGCTATACATTGGGACATCAGCAGAAATAAGTGAACTCATGATTTGCGCCATTTCTTGCCCCGACAAACGCGCAAGTACTTCACCCCCACACAGAGCGAGCAAAATATATACCGCATTACTCCTAAAAAGAATAGGGGCAATACCAAATACGACGCCGAGTATGCCGAGTAAAATTGGTGCGCTCATAAAATAAGCATAACACTTTACAGTTTGATTGTATCGCCCTCGTGCACACCCAGCCTATTAAACGTTCCAGCAGGCACTTCTATGACATAATGGCTCAATTGTTCGGCATGATACACCTCTGGGTAGTCACCCGGCTGAGCGGATGCTTTAATCTTTATAATTTCTCCGTCTTTTTTAAGCCACGCAATATCTATTGGGAACCGCATCTGCAGCATCCACATTTGCCAATCACCATCCACTTGAAAATCAAAAAACATACCATCGGCAGGTATTGCTTCGCGCTCCGAAAGACCCTTTTCGCGCTCGGATTGTGTGCTGGCAAGTTCAAGCTTAAGACTACTGCCGCCAATCACGACAGACCGATACTGAACATGATTAATCTGTTGGCGTAAAACTAAAAACCCGAGTATCAAAATACAAACAATCAAAAAAGAGCTGATGATGTAAATGAGGGGGCTCGTTTGCTTACGCGCCAACGCGGTCTTTTTTGTTTCTTTGTTTTGCATTTCGTTCTACGTATTCAATTATTTTTGTTGCAACATCACGGCCCGTAATCTTTTCGATACCAAACCCAGGGCTCGAATTAACTTCGAGCACCAGTGGGCCATGCTCGCTACGCATCATATCGACACCACAAATATGGAGTCCCATAGCACGAGCAGCCTTAAGGGCGGTCTTTTCTTCTTCGTTTGTGAGCTTAATTGCAACGCCTTCGCCACCCTGATGTAGGTTGGAACGGAAGTCGTCGTCAAGACTTTGGCGCTTATAGCTGGCAACCACACGGCTCCCAACGACAAAGGCACGGATGTCAGTACCGGCAGATTCTTTAATAAATTCTTGCACTAAAAAGTTCACACCCTCAACATAGAACGCTTGCATTACGGCCTGAGCAGCTTTGCGCGTTTCGGCCAGTACGACACCGTTACCGTGCGTACCGCGCGCCACTTTAACGATAAGGGGTGCGCCACCAGCCTTTTCGATAACGTCATCAAGATCGGCTGTTTCGCGAGCAAACACGGTTTTTGGGATGCCTACACCTGCCTTTGCGAGCAGCTGGTAGCTGCGTAATTTATCACGGGATCGAACAATTGCCATCGAACTTGCAGTAGTATATACACCTTGCATTTCAAACTGGCGCACAACGGCTGTACCGTACTTAGTGTAGCTCTGGGCGATGCGTGGAATAATGGCGTCAAAGCCCACCAGTGGCTCACCCTTGTAGTGCACGACCGGCGAATTCTTCTCTACGGTAATATAGCACTTTGCATAGTTAACAATACGGACCTCGTGGCCACGCTCTTTGGCAACTTGCTTCAAGCGTTGTGTTGAGTAGTTCTTGCCGCCCTTGGATAAAATAGCTATTCTCATGATTGTTCCTGTAATTTTTGTAATTCTTCTTTAAGTTTTTTTGATCGAGCTTTTTCTTGTTCTTTGAGTGGTGAACCGCTCGAAACATCGACGTAGAACTTATTACTTATCATACGTCTTCCGATCAAAATCGGATAGAGCTTATCCTTTCTGTCAGAGAGCGTAAACGTCGCTCGGATCCGTTTACCTGCAATCTTAATAGGTAGCTTCACTCGATAGCGATATTCTTTATGGCCAAACGAGCTCGATACACGCGTAATCGTATAGTGGCCCCGTGGGAAGTTCATAGACTTACCGCTGTAAAATGGCGAATCTTTGCCAAATAGTACAAACGACAAACCTTCGGATGATTCAGCAATATCCGTTGCCCAAATCGAACTTAAATCTGCGCCCGTATCAATTTTTGCAGGTACATCAAAAAGCTCCAACTTTGGAAATGACACGGTTTCAGCGCGGCCAATAATTGGTTTATCGAGCATATTAGTACTATTATAACACTTTTGCTTATATTTTTCAATGTTTATTATGCTATAATCCTCTTATGATTTTAAGTGCTCAGATTAAAAATTACTACTACGGCCACCTTTCTGCCCTATCACCTGATAAGCAATTTCATTTTGCTACCCGTATGGCCGCATGGAGCGACGACGATCAGGCGTTTCGTATCCTACATAATCTGAAGAATATGATTGTCGATAATGATGACCTACGCATAACGCTGCGGGCAATAGTTAATACACCGCAATCAGGACGCCGTAATGCGCACGAGCTACGTCAACCGTTTTTTGACACCTATCCGTTGCTTTTTGGTGCCCACGCTGCACTGTTTCGTCTGCGCCACCTTAAGAGTGTCTACAACACTGATGCGCGCAATGAATTTTTTGATGTTGTCCAGAAAAGCGAGCTCGATGCACTCTATCAAGCACTCAATAGCGACCACGCTGCGCTTCGGGTATTATCGACCTTTGCGGTCAATTTTATGTATCTATACAAAAAAATTGCCCTGCAGGAAAATGAGCCGCTCAATCCGCAGGTATTCATGGATGCAGCACGAGGCTACGACGCGCGCAATGCCACTGACATGCAACTAAAGATCTATCTGTATACACATTGTATTATTGGCGATAGTAATTTTTACACACAGCAAGTGCCCGCAGAAAATCTGCCCATTTATACCACCATGCTCCAGCAGCTCGAGCAGCTCATCACCGAGAACTTTGAGGCAATCAACCTCGATAATAAGCTAGAGTTTTTGGTTTGTGCACGTATTATATCGTTTAAAACCAGCCTATTCGAGCGCATCGATGCCGAATGCCAGCAGTCGCTCAGCCCAGAAGGCGATTTTGTAATTGATGTACTCAATACGAATATTCAAGAAAATAAAACGAGTTTTGACAAATCAGAACATCGTAATGTGCTGTACATTATGAGCGCAACAGAATATGCGCCCCACTCAACCGTTATACATTAAGAAATGCTTTTAAAGCGGCAAGTTTTTCAGGCACAAATGCACCCGTCACAAGCTGTGGCTGCGAATTAACTTCTAGAAAGTAGTAGTTGCCCGTTTCTT
>Ga0228698_1001228_pt1 | contig 13203 bp, 10 predicted proteins | sample McNCre117_Aug_MG_FD_178015 | JGI IMG/M metagenome (GOLD analysis project Ga0228698, IMG submission 178015) | Freshwater microbial communities from McNutts Creek, Athens, Georgia, United States - 1-17_Aug_MG | ecosystem: Environmental > Aquatic > Freshwater > Creek | place: USA: Georgia...
GCCTTCCTCGAGGGCCACCTCGAGTTCCTTGACGAACAGGCCCTTGCCGCCCACCTTGCTCAGGGCGCGATCGAGGATCTGGTCGCCCCGGGTGGTCATGCCCAGCAAGCCCACCTCCATACCGAATCGCTCGGTGAGCAGGTCGCGAACATGCTCGGCCTGCCAAAGCGCCAGACGGCTTTCGCGGGTGGCAATCAGGGTGGAGGGGGAAGTGGTTTCGCTCATGGTGGCCCGATTATCGCTAGCAGGTGTTTTCACCCCGGTTACGAGACCCGATGGCCCCTGTCTGGTGCGGCAAGTGCGCCAAGGCTGTTAGGATCGCGTCCTGAATGTCGATTGGTAATTTGGTTACATCAATTGGAGAATTGAATGTCCCGCTCCGCTTCAGCGCCTGCGTCGCCCGCTCGCAAGCCCGTCACCGCCAAGTCTGCTATGAAAACCCAGCAGGCCGACGACGCCGCCGCCAAGAACAAGCCTCTCATGGAGGACATTCGGTTACTGGGTCGGCTGCTGGGTGATGTGATCCGCGAGCAGGAAGGCAAAGAGGCCTTTGAGCTGATCGAGCGGGTGCGCCAGCTGTCGGTGGCCTACCGCCTGAAAAAAGACGCCTCGGCCGGGCGAGTGCTCGACCGCCTGCTCAAGAATCTCTCGGCCGACCAGACGGTGAGCGTGATCCGGGCCTTCAGCTATTTTTCGCACCTGGCCAACATCGCCGAAGACCGCCACCATGTGCGCCGGCGCATGCACCACGAGCGTCAGGGCCACCAGCAAGAGGGCTCGCTGGCCCTGACCTTTGAGCGCCTGCACCAGGCCGATGTGCGCGCCGCCGACGTGGCGCACTCGCTGGCCAGCGCCTACATCTCACCGGTGCTCACCGCCCACCCCACCGAGGTGCAGCGCAAGAGCATCCTGGATGCCGAGCGCGCCATCGCCGAGCTGGTGGGCGCCCGCGACGAGCTGCACACCGAGCGCGAGCGCCTGGGCAACGAGGCCCTGATGCGCGCCCGCATCACCCAGCTGTGGCAGACGCGCATGCTGCGCTACACCAAGCTCACGGTGGCCGACGAGATCGAGAACGCGCTGAGTTATTACCAAAGCACCTTCCTGCGCCAGATCCCGCGCCTGTACAGCGAGATCGAAGACCAGTTGGCTGGCCACGCCGTGCCCAGTTTCTTGCGCATGGGCCAGTGGATTGGCGGCGACCGCGACGGCAACCCCAACGTCACGGCCGAAACCCTGCGCATGGCCCTGGGCCGCCAGAGTGAGGTGGCGCTGCGTTTTTACCTGACCGAGGTGCACGCGCTGGGTGCCGAGCTGTCGATCAGCCAGATGCTGGCCGGCGTGACGCCCGCCATGCGCGCACTGGCCGATGCCTCGCCCGACCGCAACGCCCACCGCGAAGACGAGCCCTATCGCCGCGCACTGATTGGCATGTACGCCCGCCTGGCTGCCACCCTGCACGAGCTGACCGGTACCGAGGCCCTGCGCCATGCCGTGCCGCCCCAAAACCCCTACACCAGCCCGGCGCAGTTTCTGCACGACTTGTCGGTGATCGAGGCCAGCCTGCAATCGCACCACGCCCAGGCGCTGGTGGCGCCGCGCCTGGCGCCGCTCAAGCGTGCGGTGCAGGTGTTCGGCTTCCATCTGGCCACAGTGGATTTGCGCCAAAGCTCGGACAAGCACGAGGCCGTGGTGGCCGAGCTGCTGCAAACGGCGCGGCTGCATGCGGATTACTCGTCGCTGGACGAAGCTGCCAAGCGCAGCCTGCTGCTGGGCCTGCTGAACGACGCCCGCCCGGTGCGCGTGCATGGGGCCGATTACTCAGACCTGGCTCGCAGCGAGCTGGCCATTTTTGAATGCGCCCGTGAGATGCTGGCACGCTACGGCCGCGAAGCCCTGCGCCACTACATCATCAGCCACACCGAATCGGTGAGCGATCTGCTGGAAGTGCTGCTGCTGATGAAAGAATGCGGCCTGCTGGCCGGCCCCAACGGCGGCACGCTGGATGCCGGCGCCGTGGCCGCGCTGATCGTGGTGCCGCTGTTCGAGACGATTGGCGACCTGCGCCAGGCCGAGCCCATCATGCGCGAGTTTTATGCCCTGCCCGGCATCACCGAGCTGGTGGTGCGCAGCGGCGGCGAGCAAGACATCATGCTGGGTTACAGCGACAGCAACAAGGACGGCGGCTTTTTCACCAGCAATTGGGAGCTGTACCGCGCCGAGCTGGCCCTGGTCAGCCTGTTCGGGCCGCTGCGCGAATCGCAGGGCATCACGCTGCGCCTGTTCCACGGCCGTGGCGGCACGGTGGGCCGGGGCGGTGGCCCCAGCTACCAGGCCATCCTGGCCCAGCCCCCGGGCACGGTCAATGGCCAGATCCGCCTGACTGAGCAAGGCGAGGTGATCGGCAGCAAATACGCCAACCCCGAGATTGGCCGCCGCAACCTGGAAACCCTGGTGGCCGCCACGCTGGAGGCCACGCTGCTGCACAGCAAGCCGGCCCACAAGGCGGGCGCACCCAAGGCCTTTCTCGATGCAGCCGCTGCGCTCAGCGAAGGCAGCTACGCGGCCTACCGCAAGCTGGTGTACGAGACCCCGGGTTTCACCGATTACTTCTTTGCCGCCACGCCCATCCGCGAGATCGCCGAGCTGAACATCGGCTCGCGCCCGGCCTCACGCAAGGCCACGCGAGCCATCGAAGACCTGCGCGCCATCCCCTGGGGCTTCAGCTGGGGCCAGTGCCGCGTGGCACTGCCCGGCTGGTGCGGCTTTGGCTCGGCCATCGAGGCGTTTTTGGCCGACAACCGCGACGAGAAGCTCAAGCTGCTTCAAAAAATGCACAAGCAGTGGCCGTTCTTCCGCACCCTGCTGTCCAACCTGGACATGGTGCTGGCCAAGAGCGATATGCGCATCGCCGCACGCTATGTGGAACTGGTCGAGGACAAGCGCCTGGGCAAGCGCATCTTTGCGGCCGTGCAGGGTGAATGGGAGCGCACGCAGCAAGCGCTGTCACTGATCACGGGTGAAGCCGAGCGCCTGCAAAGCAACCCGGCGCTGGCCCGCTCGATCGAGCACCGGTTCCCGTACCTGGATCCACTGAACCACCTGCAGGTCGAGCTGATGCGCCGTTACCGCACCCGCAAAGACAACGACCCGGTCAACGAGCGGCTGCAGCGCGGCATTCACTTGTCGATCAATGGCGTGGCAGCCGGCTTGCGCAACACGGGCTGACCCTTCGCAACAAACGCGAATGGGCAAACAGCCTCAAGCCTGATACGGTGCAGGTGCAGACGTTCTGCGCCTTACCCCAATCAGGAGATGACGATGGCCGACGCAGACCCCATCAATGTGGTGGTTGATCTGTCGCACCACAACGCGCAGGTTGATTTCAAGAAGCTCAAGGCCGCCGGCGTGGTCGGCGTGATCCACAAGGCCACGCAGGGCTTGACGTATCAAGACAAGATGTACGCCCCGCGTCAGGCCGAGGCCCTGGATGCCGGGCTGCTGTGGGGCGCCTACCACTTTGGCGTGGGCGGAGATGGCTCTGACCAGGCCGACTTCTTCCTGAACACCGTGCAGCCCGACGCCAGCACGCTGCTGGTACTGGATTACGAGCCCAACGTCACCGGCCCCACCATGACGCTGGATCAGGCCCGCGAGTTCGTTGAGCACACCCGGCATCAGACCGGCCGCTGGCCCGGCTTCTACTCTGGCCACCTGATCAAGGAACAACTGGGCAGCCAGACCACACCCGATCCCATCCTGAGCAACTGCTTTCTCTGGATCGCCCAATACAACGGGCCCAAACCCTTGAACATCCCGCCCACCTTTGGCGTGTGGACGCTGTGGCAGTACACCGATGGTGTGATGGGCATCGAGCCGCACCAGGTTGATGGCGTGGGCCCTTGCGACCGCAACCTGTTCAATGGCTCGCTCAAGCAGTTGAAAAAGTTGTGGGGTGGGTGAGCTGCCGATCGCCGCGCGGGTCAGCGCATGGGGCGCGTTCATCGACCCTTGCCATCAGCTGTTCACCCAACAGTCCGCGAAACGATCGCTGGCCTGCTCTACCGTCACCCACGGCCCGCCAACACCTCACGCACCGCCGGCAACAAGCGGCGCGACACCGCCAGCCAGTCGCCGTTGACGAGTTGCACCTGCCAGCCGTCATCGCCGTCAGGGCCGCCCTGGGCCAGCGCGCGCACCGCGCCCAGCGCCACCACGGCATTGCGGTGCACCCGCATGAAGCCCTCACCCAGGCGTTGCTCCAGCTCGGACAGTGATTCGTCCAGCAACCAGCTGCCCTGCGTGCTGCGCAGGCTGACGTACTTTTGGTCGGCCTTGAGGTAGAGCACTTCATGGATCGGGATGCGCAACACCCGGCCACGGTCGGTGACCACCAGCACGGGTGCCGAGGCGGTTGGCGCGGCCTGGGCCGTGCGCAAACGCTGTGCGGCACGCTCCAGCGCGGCCTGCAGGCGCTCGCGGCGCACGGGCTTGGTGAGGTAATCCAGCGCTTCGACTTCAAAGGCCTGCAAGGCGTGTTCACCATGCGCGCTGACGAACACCACCAGCGGTGGCTGGGCCAGGCGGCGCAGTTCATCGGCCAGCCGCAGGCCGTTGCGGCCGGGCATCACCACATCCAGCAGCAGCAAGTCGGGCATCAGGCTGGCCAGGCCTTGCAGCGCCTGGTCGGCGTCGATGGCCTCGCCCACCACCACGGCTGGCGGGTTGGGGTTGCCGTCGACGAGGCTGCGCAGCCTCATGCGAGCCAGGGGCTCATCATCGACGATGAGCACGCGCAGAGGCGATACGGGTTCCGGGGCAGACGACATGGCGCGGGCAGTTTGAGGATCTACAAGGGCACCATGATGCGAGCATGGAACCGACCATCCTTGACCTGGGTGTCGAGTGTGGCTGCCAGATCGTGCAGCAGGCGCAGACGCTCGCTGACATTGGCCAGCGCGATGCCGCTGCCGGCCGGGCCGGGCTCATCGGGCAGGCTGTTGATGACCTCGATGCGCACCATGCCGCGCTTGAGCCGGGTGCGAACACGCACGTGGCCGCCATGCGAGGCCGGCTCCACCCCGTGGCGCACCGCGTTTTCAACCAGCGGCTGCAACACCAGAGGTGGCAACAGCGCCGCGTCGGCATCCGGATCGAGATCCCAGTCGACCCTCAGGCGATCACCGAAGCGCAGCTTCTCGATGGCCAGGTAGCGCTGCGCCAGGTCGATCTCTTCATGCAAGGTCACCGCACTCCCGGGCTCGGCCAGCGCCACCCGAAACAGCTGGGCCAGGTCTTCGAGCATGGTTTCGGCCTTGTGCGGGTCGATCTGCACCAGGGCCACGGCCGTGTTGAGGGCATTGAACAAGAAGTGCGGCCGGATGCGCGACTGCAGCTCGGCCAGGCGAGCACGGGCTTCCACCGGCTGGGCGGCCTGCGCGCGCAGCCCCAGGTGCCGCCACAGCATCACCGCCAGCGAGGCACCGCACAAGGCCGTGCCCAAGGTGTGCCACAGCGTGGGCTCCAACCAGCCCACCAGCATCAGCAGGCCTTGCGCCGCCAGTGCGCTGAGCGAACCCAAGGCCGCCAAAGCCCCTTCGCGTGCGCTGGCCGACCAGGCCAGCAGGCGGCCACGCAGGGCACAAGCCACCGACAACCACAGCAAGCTGGCCGCCAGGCCCGCAAAGGCCATCATGGCCCCCCGGGCCAGGGCATCGGTGGCGCTGCGGGCCAGGGGCAAGGCCGCCAGGGCCACCAGCCATTGCACCCACACGATCACCCGCAGCGCCAGCGCAGGCCGGCACAGATCGAGCTGGTTGCTCAGTTGCTGCCGCTCACGCTCGTGTTGCTCAAACAGCGGATCAAATCGGCTGGCCTCAAAGATCGAATGCGCACTGCCGGCGCGAAGCCGGCCCGTGTCGGGCCACAGGCTTGAGGGCGGGCTCTCAACGCCAGCGGGGCGATCTGACTTGCCGGAGGTGGGTGCCATGGGCTCGAAGGGGCTGCGTCAAACGGCGCATGACGGGTCATGGGGCCGTGCACGGGATAATACGGGGTTCGCTGCCCCGGTCAGCCCACCTTTTGAACACCTGCACCCGCGCTATGTCTGGCAATCAACTCGACAAAAAATCCCAGGCCTGGTCGGCCCTGTTCTCCGAGCCCATGAGCGAGCTGGTCAAGCGCTACACGGCCAGTGTCGACTTTGACAAGCGCCTGTGGCGCGCCGACATCCAGGGCAGCCTGGCGCATGCCGGCATGCTGGCAGCGCGCGGCATCATCGGCCAACAGGACCTGGCCGACATCCAACGCGGCATGGCGCAGATCCAGGCCGACATCGAAGCCGGCACCTTCGAATGGAAGCTCGACCTCGAAGACGTGCACCTCAATATCGAGGCCCGTCTGACGCAGTTGGTGGGTGATGCCGGCAAGCGCCTGCACACCGGCCGTTCACGCAATGACCAGGTGGCCACCGATGTGCGCCTGTGGCTGCGCGGCGAGATCGACGGCCTGGCCGGCCTGCTGGTGGAGATGCAGCGCGCACTGGTGGAGGTGGCAGCCGTCAACACCGACACCGTGATGCCCGGCTTCACGCACCTGCAGGTGGCGCAACCGGTGAGCTTTGCGCACCACCTCTTGGCCTATGTGGAGATGTTTGCCCGCGACGCCGAGCGCCTGGCCGACGTGCGGCGCCGCACCAACCGCCTGCCGCTGGGCTCGGCCGCACTGGCTGGCACCAGCTACCCGCTCGATCGCGAGGCGGTGGCCGCCGCACTGGGTTTTGAAGGTGTGTGCGAAAACAGCCTGGACGCCGTGAGCGACCGCGACTTCGCGATGGAGTTCCTGGCCTTTGCCAGCATCACCATGGTGCATGTCTCGCGCCTGGCCGAAGAGCTGGTGCTCTGGATGAGCCAGAACTTCGGCTTCATCAACCTGGCCGACCGCTATTGCACCGGCTCGTCCATCATGCCCCAGAAGCGCAACCCCGACGTGGCCGAGCTGGCGCGCGGCAAGAGCGGCCGGGTCATCGGCCACCTGATGGGCCTGATCACGCTGATGAAGGGCCAGCCCCTGGCCTACAACAAGGACAACCAGGAAGACAAAGAGCCGCTGTTCGACACCGTCGACACCCTGGCCGGCACCCTGCGCATCATGGCCGAGATGGTGGCGGGCATCGTCGTCAAGCCGCAGGCCATGGAGGCCGCAGCCAGCAAGGGTTACGCCACCGCCACCGACCTGGCCGACTACCTGGTCAAGAAGGGCCTGCCCTTCCGCGACGCCCACGAAGTGGTGGCCCATGCAGTGAAGCTGGGATTGCAGCAGGGCCTGGATCTGGCCGACCTGCCCTTGACCGAACTCAAGGCCCTGCACCCCCTGATTGGCGATGATGCGCCGCAGGTTCTGACGCTGCGGGGCTCGCTGCAGGCGCGCAACACGCGCGGCGGCACCGCGCCCCAGCAGGTGCTGCAGCAGGTGGCACGCCACCGCGCCCGCCTGGCTTCCTGAGCGTTTAGACGTCCCGTTTTCAGCCCCTTTTCGGGGCAATGGCCGCTCACGCGGCGTGGAAACATGCCAGCACTCACTATTGGAGATGCGGCGTGTTGGGACTTTCTCGTGGATCCTGGTTGCCCGGCTGGGTGGCTTGTGCGCCGCAAGGCGAGCAAGCCGCCTTTGCGCTGGTTCAACCCAGTGCCGACGGCAAGCCCAGCGTGGCCTGGGTGGCCAGCGAGCCCTGGGGCCAGCCCATCCGGGCCTTGCAGCAGATGCGCCGCAGTCGCAGCCTGCACCGCCATCGCAGTGTGGCCCTGCTGCAGCGGGCGCAATACCAGTGCATGACGCTGGATGCCCCCGCAGACCTGCCTCGTGAGCAGTGGCCAGCGGCCGTCCGTTGGCAGATCAAGGACTCGGTTGACTTCCCGGTGGACACCGCTGCGGTGGACGTGCTGGCGGTGCCAGCGGGCACCAGTTACCGGGCACAGCAGCAGCTGATTGCCGTGGCAGCCCCACAGGCGCTGGTGCAACCACTGGTTGAACAGGCCCAGGATGCCGACGCGCCCTGGCAGGCCATTGACGTGGCCGAAACCGCGCTGCGCAACCTCAGCGCCCTCACCGAACCCACTGACCGCGCCCAGGCCCTGCTGCACTGCGGCCCCAGCCACGCCACGCTGGTGGTGACCTATGCCGGCGAGTTGTTGTCCACCCGCCAGATGGAGCTGGCGTTGCTCCGCCCGGACGACGCCGACCCCACGGACCGCCAGCATGCATTCGATCAGGCCGGCCTGGAGCTGCAACGCACGCTCGACGGCATTGAACGCGCCTTCGGGCAGGTCACGCTGGCGCGGCTGCTGATCACGCCCATGCCGGGCGTCCAGGCGCTGTGTGATCACCTGTCGCCGCTGCTGTACGTGCCGGTGCAGCCCCTGCAGTTGGAAGACGTGCTCGATTTCAGCGCCGTGCCCCAGCTGCTGGCCGATCCGGCCCTGCTCAACCGCTCGCTGTGCGCCATTGGTGCCGCGCTGCGCGCCGACTGACACACCATGGCCCAGCAACTGAACCTTCTGGACGCGCGCTTTGCGCCCAAGCCGCCCCGGCTGTCGGCCCGGACTGGCTTGCTGGCGATGGCCGGCTTGCTGGCCCTGAGCCTGCTGGGTGCCGTCGCGCTGCGATCGCTGGCAGCCAGCACAGCTGCCGAGCAGCGCAGCCTGGTGGCCCAGGCCGGCCCGCTCAAGGCCCAGGCCGCAGCGCCAGGCGCATCTGCCAGCGCAGACGTGGCCGGCAGCGCATCGGCCGAGCTGAGCCAGTTGCAAGCCCTGGATGCGAGCCAGCGCCGCATCCGCGCGGCCCTGGAAGCTGGCGTGGCCGGCGCGCGCGAAGGTCATGCCGACTACCTCCTGGCCCTGGCTCGCCAGACCAGCGGTGCGCTGTGGATCACCGGCTTTTCGGTGTCCGATGACGGCAACGATGTCGAGTTGACCGGCCGCATGACCGACAGCGCCGTGTTGACCGAGTACCTGCGTCGGCTCAATGCCGAGCCGCGATTCAAGGGCCGGCCGTTTGCGCAACTGAACCTGCGCAGCGCCGACACCAACGGCGCCCCCCTGCCATACATCGAGTTCGCCCTGCGCTCGACCTACACCGCACCACCATGAGCACCCACGCCGCGAACCCTGCCTGGATCGCTTCGCTGTCGCAGTTGCGCGAGCTGATCCAGCAACCTGGCCGCCTGCCCAGCTGGCGTGTGCTGCAGCGCCTGTTCAACCGCCGCGTGCAGCGTGAGCGCGCGCTGATGATCCTGGTGGGCCTGGTGGCCACGCTGATGCTGGCCGATTCCTTGTGGCTGGGCCAGGCCTGGAAGACCTATGCCGCCGCACGCAACCAGCGCGATGCAGCGCGCGCCACGCTCAGCGGACTGCAGGCTGAAAGCCAGAAACAACGCGAGTCCCAGCAGGCGCAGGCCCAGCAACTGGCCGCCGAGCTGACCCAGTGGCGCCAGCGTGTGAAAGACGGCGACGAGGCCCTGCGGCGTCACGAAGAAACCCTGGTGGGCCCCGACCGCATGGTCGAGTTGCTGGGCGCCCTGCTGACCCGGCACGGCGAAGTGCGCGTGCGTTCACTCAAGTCGCTGGGCAAGGTGGATCTGCTGGCCGCACCGGGCACCAATTCCGGTGCGCCGACCGCTGGCGCGCCCGGCGACGCCCGTCCGGCCTCCTTGTACCGGCACGGCGTGGAACTGGCACTGGAGGGCGGCTTTGCCGACCTGCTGGGCTACCTGCAGGCCATGGAGTCATTGCCGCAACACGTGCTGTGGGGTGCAGTGAGCCTGCGTGTGGAACAACACCCCCGCTCGGTGCTGACGCTGAGGGTCTACACCATCAGCCGAGACCGGCATTGGTTGGAGATCTGACCATGCGATCAAGCCCCCTCTCGACCATGAAGACCCGGTCCGGGATCCAGCGGCCCCAGGTCTGGCTCAGAACCATGCTGGCCCTGGCCGTGCTCAGCGCAGCCTGGACCAGCCTGGCAGGCCCTGTGCAGGACCCGACCCGCCCGCCACCGGGTTTGCAGACAGCGCCTGCTGCAGCCCCCACCAATCCGCTGGCTTACCCGCCTGGCCTGCCGCCTGCCGCCGCGCCGGCCAGTGCACCGGCAGCCGTGGTGCAGGCCGCGCCTGTCGTTCAGGCCGTGCAGCTGCCCCTGCGCGGGCCGGCGATGGCCATGGTGGACGGCCGACTCGTCAAGCTGGGTGACACCGTTGGCAAGCGCGTGGTGTCGGCCATCGATCACCAGGGTGTGGTGCTGCGTGAACCGGGCACCGGCCGCGTCACTGAAGAGCGCCTGTGGCTGCTCAGTGCCCAGGGCAAACAGCCGCCCGGCACCATCACCGTGACCCGCAAGACCACCTTCTCGCCTGCCACAACCGATGGCGAGTCGGCTTCGGCCGACAACCCGCCGGTGCTGACCCTGCCGCTGCCTCAAGCCGACCGTGCCAAGTCTGTGACCACGCCGGCCAACCCGGTGCCCCAGGTGCCGGTTGCAAGGAACCCATCATGAAGCGTGATTTGATGACCCCCTTCGCGGCCTCGATGGCCCTGGCCCTGCTGATGCTCTACCCCAGCCCGTCTCAGGCGGCCTGGGATGGCAGCAGCAGCCCCGATGCCTGGGCCGATGCCCAACGCTGGCGCGCAGGCCCGGCCAGTCTGCAAGACCTGGGCGCCGCACTGCGGCCGATGGCACGCCGCACGGCCTTGCACACGTCACCACCCGTGCTGCTGGCCAGCGCGGCGCCAGGCCTGGTGGCCGGCGCCCTGCCTGCAAGGACAACGGCGGCAACTGCGTCAACAGGCACATTCAGCACCCAGGCTGTGAGCCCCGCACCAGCCCTGGCGGCCCTGCCACTGCCCAGTGTGTCGGCTTCACCCGCGGCGGCGAACGTGCCGACCCCCGTGCCCGTCCCGCTGCCGGCCACGATGCCAGCGGTCAACCCGGTGCAAGTCGCGCAGGCTCAGGCTGCAGCCGTGCCGGCCAGGCCCGCCCCGGCGCCGCTGCAGCAGGTGGTGGCCGCCGCACCGCCGCCCCCCACACCGGCCGTGGCCCAGGCTGTGCGCACCGTGGCTGCCGCGCCCGCCGAGCCCCGATTTGACTTGTCGATCAACAACGCACCGGCCGCGCAAGTGTTCCTGCAACTGGCCACCGGATCGGCCTACAACATGCTGGTATCGCCTGAAGTGAGCGGCTCGCTGTCGATCACGCTGAAGGACACCACGGTGCCCGAGGCCATGGACACCATGCGCGAGTTGTTTGGCTACGAATACCGCATCACCGGCAACCGCATCTTCGTCTACCCCAACACCGTGCAGACGCGGCTTTATCGCGTCAACTACCTGCCGGGTCGCCGCCAGGGCGCCAGTGATGTGCGCATCACCTCCAGCGCCATCACGGTGGCCAGCAACAACGGCAGCACCAACAGCTCGTCCAACAGCAATTCGGGCAGCAACGGCACTGGCAGCAGCGGCAATGGCGGCTTTGGCAGCCGCGCCGACGACAACGCCCATGTGCGCACCACCTCGGACGCCGACTTCTGGCGCGAGGTGCAGGCCTCGCTCACCGCGCTGGTGGGCACGCAGGGTGGCCGCAATGTGGTGCTCAACCCAGCCGCAGGGGTGGTGGTGGTCAAGGCCACGCCCGCCGAGTTGCGCCAGGTTGAGAACTACCTGAAGGCGGTGCAGCTGTCGATCGAACGCCAGGTGATGCTCGAGGCCAAGATTGTCGAGGTGTCGCTCTCACGCGATGCCCAGACCGGCATCAATTGGGGCGGCTTCGGCAAGCTGGGCAATGGCAAGGCCAGCATTGGCTCGGCCGCGCCCGGGGCCACCCTTGGCAACAGCGGCAACCTGGCGGGGGCCGATGGCACCACCGTGGCGCCTGGCGTCAACCTGAGCGCCGGCTCGCTCAGCCGCGGCTTCTACGGCCTGGCCTTCCAGGCGTCGAACTTCGCGGCCCTGCTCAACTTCCTGGAAACCCAGGGTGATGTGCAAGTGCTGTCCAGCCCGCGCATCGCCACGCTCAACAACCAGAAAGCCGTGCTCAAGGTGGGCAGCGACGAGCTGTACGTCACCGGTGTGTCCACCAGCACCACCAGCAACACCACCAGTTCGGTCAGCACGCCCACTGTCAACCTGCAGCCCTTCTTCTCGGGCATCTCGCTGGATGTGACGCCGCAGATCGACGATGCCGGCAATGTCATGTTGCATGTGCACCCCACCATCAGCACGGTGAGCGAGAAGAACAAGAACATCGACCTGGGTTCGATGGGCTCTTTCAAGCTGCCCCTGGCCGCCAGCACGGTGAACGAAACCGACTCGATCGTGCGGGTGCGTGATGGTCAGATCGTGGCCATCGGCGGCCTGATGAAGCACGAGGCCCATGACGAACGCACCGGCCTGCCGGTGCTGGGCGATGCACCAGTGGTGGGCGGTTTGTTCCGGCAGACGAGCAAGGTGCACAGCAAGCGCGAGCTGGTGATCATGCTCAAGCCCAGCATCATCCATGAGGACGGCGCCTGGCCCGACGCGCCCACCTTGGGTGACGCCACGGCAGCCGGCTCGCTCAACCGCCGCTGAAACGCACCATCGCGCACCCACCATGGCACGCCCCGAACGCATTCGCCTTGGCGACCTGCTGATCCAGGAAGCCCTGCTGACACAGGCCCAGCTGGAAGAAGCACTGGTCGAGCAGCGCAAGACCGGTCGCAAGCTCGGCCGAGTCTTCATCGATCGCCAGTGGGTCACCGAGACCGAGATCGCCAAGGCGGTTGCGCGGCAGTTGCGGGCACCCTTCATCGATTTGACCACCCGCACCCTGCGGCCCGAGGTGGCGGCCCTGCTGCCCGAGATGCATGCCCGTCGGCTGCGCGCCCTGCCCATCGAGGACAACCCGGGTGGCCCGCTGCGGGTGGCCATGGCCGACCCCACCGACCTGAACGCCTACGACGAGGTGGCGCGGGTCACCCACCGCGAAATCGATCTGGCCGTGGTGGCCGAAAGCCACCTGCTGGCCGCCCTGGATCGGGTTTATCGCGGTGGCGATGAGATCGCCGGCCTGGCCCGCGAACTGACCAGCGAGATCACCAGCGTCCAGGATGAAATTGGCGACCTGCTGGGCCTGGGCAATGTCACCACCGAAGACGCGCCGGTGGTGCGGCTGCTG
>Ga0228698_1001229_pt1 | contig 13191 bp, 10 predicted proteins | sample McNCre117_Aug_MG_FD_178015 | JGI IMG/M metagenome (GOLD analysis project Ga0228698, IMG submission 178015) | Freshwater microbial communities from McNutts Creek, Athens, Georgia, United States - 1-17_Aug_MG | ecosystem: Environmental > Aquatic > Freshwater > Creek | place: USA: Georgia...
CATGGTGCGGGGGAAGGGCGCCACCAGAATGATGCGCATCTCTGCCAAGGGCTTGGCGGCCAAGGCGGCCAGCAGTTGCAGATTGGCCATGCCGCCGCCCAACAGCACCAATTGGCGGGGCTGGTAGCCACGCGCTTCTGCGGTGGAGGGGGAGTCCACGTCTTGCTTGATATGGGCGGCCAAGGCTTTCATGCCGCTATTGTTCCACGGGTGGGTGTGGCTTGACAACCAAATAGGCCTTCAGCGCCCATACGGTGTGCGCGAGCAGCTATGGAAACCATAGCGTTTTGGCCACCCCCCCTGCGCTAGCAACTTACACCAGTACCACCGGCGCCTGCCCCTGTGGCAGGGCTTGCACCCGGCCTATGGCACAGGCCGCCCCATAGCCTTGGGCATGCAGCGCCTCCAGGCAGGCCAGCGCGTCTGGGGCCGGTACGCTGGCCAGCAGACCGCCGGCGGTTTGCGGGTCTACCAGCAGCGGCCAGCGTGGATGCGCCATGGCCTCGGCAGCGTTCTGCACCACATGCTGCTGGCGCGCATTCGCGCCGTGCAGAGAGCTGAGCAGGCCTTGCTGCACACATTCCAGCGCGCCGTCCAGCAGGGGCAGAGCGGCGACATCCAGCACCACCTGCACGCCACTGGGGCGGGCCATTTCTACCGTGTGGCCGATGAGGCCGAAGCCTGTGAGGTCGGTGCAGGCAGTGGCGCCAAAACGGCGCAGTGTCTCAGCGGCCGCCTGGTTGCTCTGCACCATGCTGCTCAGCGCAGCTTGCACCCAGCGCCCCTTTGCGGCTGCGCGACCATGCGCGGCAAACAAGGCGCCAGTGCCTATCGGCTTGGTCAGCAGCAGCACATCGCCGGGCTGCATGCCGCCCTTGCGCAGCACGCCGGTCATCTGGCCATCAACATCCACGTCCACCAGACCGTTCACCGCAAAGCCCAGCGCCAGTTCGGCGCCTTCGCCGCTGTGCCCGCCGACCAATGTGCAGCCCGCGGCGTTCAGCACTTCCACCGCGCCTTGCATCATCTGGCGCAGGGTGGCTTCTACCTGCCGGTCCACGCCGGGGGGCACGGTGGCGATGGTGGTGGCCGTGTGGGGCTGGGCGCCCATGGCAAACAGGTCGCCCAGCGCGTGGTTGGCGGCAATGCGGCCGAACATATAGGGGTCGTCCACAAACGCGCGGAAGAAATCCACGCTGTGCACCAGCGCTTTGCCGGGCGGCACACGCACCACGGCGGCGTCGTCCGGGCTGTCCAGACCGAGTAGCACATCGGGGTTGGGTTGCACCCACAGGTTTTGCAGCGCACGGGAGAGCACGCTGGCCCCCACCTTGGCGCCACAGCCTCCGCAGCGCATGGCAACAGCGGCTTGCGCCTGTTGGGCTTCATCGGGGCTGAGTTGGATCGATGGGTTGGCGGATGCGGTGGATGGGGTCATGCCTGAGAGGCCTGCCAAACCATCCACACCCTGCACGCTGAAGCGCTGCATAAAGCGGCGGTCTATCCAGTCCTTCCAGCGCCAGACCCAGGCACCCGCAAAGCCGAGCGCGCCGCGTGAGGCCACGGCAAATTTGTCACCCGTGCTGATCAGCGCCAGCCAGTGGCGCTGAGGGCGGTAGGGCTGCAGCGGCAAGCCCTGCACCGCACGCTGCAGGTTGATGGCCAGCGGCATGCCCATGCGCACAGCGAACACACCAGCCTTCTCCAGTGCAAAGTTCTCCATGGCGGCCACATCGCCCGCCGCAAACACGCGCGGGTCGGTGATGCTTTGCAGCGTGTCGTGCACGCGGATGCAGCGGTTGTCTGTCAGGGCCAAGCCGGTGTCTTGCAGCCAGACGCCGCCACCGGCTTGGGTGACCCAGAGCACTTCGTCGGCCTCCATCCATTCACCTTGTGCGCTGCGCAAGCGGCCTGCCTGCACTTCCGCCACAGGCGTTTGCAAGTGCACCTGCACACCGCGCTCGGCCAGTACTTGGGTAAAGCGCCTCTGTACACCCGTGTTGTGGGTGGGCAGCAGGCCATCCGAGGTAAACAGGTGGAATTCCGGCGCCAAGTCCGCCCGCCCGGCGGCTTGTGTCTCGGCACGCAGCCGGTACTGCATGGCCAGGCACAGCTCCACGCCGCCTGCGCCACCGCCCACGATGGCGATCGTTAGCGGCCGCTTAGCGTGCGCCACCTTGTCCAGCAACTGCAGCCAGCGTTGGTTAAAACCGGTAATGGGTTTGACCGGCACTGCGTGCTCGGCAGCGCCCGGAGCGCGCATCTGCGGCGTGGAGCCGGTGTTGATGGAAACCACGTCGTACTCGATGTCGGGCCGGTCGCGCAGGTGTACCGTGCGCGCTTCGCGGTCCAAGCCGATCACTTCGGCCTGGATGAAGCGGGCACCGGTAGCGGCGCACAGGCGGCACAGGTCGATGTGCACATCGTCATAGGAGTAGTGCCCCGCCACATAGCCGGGCAGCATGCCGGAGTAGGGCGTGTGCGCGTCTGTACAAATCAGGGTGATGCGCACGCCTGGCAGCGGGTGCATGGCGAAGTAGCGCAGCGCCACCACATGGCTGTGGCCGCCGCCCACCAACACAATGTCTCTGACGATGGGGGTGGCGGGTGTTTGCATAGGCGTGGATTGTGCCGCCACCCGCATAGCGGCGGAGCGTGGGGGCAATTCCCTAGCGACGCTTCCAGTCGTGGAACTTGCGCACCCACTCCAAGAGCTTGTGCGGCTGGTGCGCGCGCTTCCATTCGCCGGCGGCGTATTTATTGGCTTCGGCCAGTGTGGGGTAGGTGTGGATGGTGCCCAGAATCTTGTTGAGGCCCAGCCCGTGTTTCATGGCCAGCACGTACTCGGCCAGCAGGTCGCCTGCGTGAGTGCCGACGATGGTCACGCCCAGAATCTTGTCTTTGCCCGGCACGGTCAGCACTTTCACAAAGCCGTGGGCCTCGCTGTACGGCCCTTCATCACATATGGCGCGGTCCAGGTCGTCAATGCCGTACTTCGTCACTTCATAGGCAATGCCTTGCTCTTTGGCGTCCTGTTCGTTCAGGCCTACGCGTGCCACTTCGGGGTCGATGAAGGTGGCCCAAGGGATGACCGAGTAGTCGGCCTTGAATTTTTTGAAATCCCCGAACAGCGCGTTGACTGCCGCATACCAGGCCTGGTGCGCCGCCGTGTGGGTGAACTGGTAGGGCCCGGCCACATCGCCCGCCGCGAAAATGTTGGGGTAGATGGTTTGCAGGTACTCGTTGGTCTGCACCGTCTTGTGGGTGGGGATGCCCAGCTCCTCCAAGCCGTAGCCACTGAGGCGTGCAGTGCGGCCCACGGCGCACAGCAGTTGGTCGAAGGCAATGCGCTTTTCCACGCCTTCGTGCTCGACGATGAGTACGCCGCCTGTGGGCACGGAGCCCTGCGCCATGCCGTCAACAGACTCATGCTGAGCGGAGGGGCGAGGGTGCTTCTCAACGCGCAGGGCCTTGTGGCTGGTCAGCAGGTCCACCCCATCGGCGCGCAGGGAGGTTGCAGCCAGCTCAGACACTTCCATGTCTTCCCGCGCCATGATGCGCGGCGCCATTTCCACCTGGGTCACGGCAGAGCCCAAGCGCGCAAAACTTTGCGCCAGCTCACAGCCAATCGGTCCGCCGCCCAGCACCACCAGGCGCTTTGGCACTTCGTCCAGCTTGGCGAATTCGTCCCACAGCGTGTCGCTGGTGACATAGCCCACCTCGTCCAGACCCGGCAGGGGCGGCACGAAGGGGCGTGCGCCTGCGGCGATGACGATGCTGCGGGTGGTCAGGGTTTGTGTGCCGCCATCGTTGAGCGCAATTTCCACCGTCCACGGGTTGACGATCTTGGCGTAGCCCTGCAGCACCTCCACACCCAGGCCGGTGTAGCGCTCCACGCTGTCGTGCGGCTCGATAGCGGCGATCACGTCGTGGATGCGCTGCATCACCGCTTTGAATGAAAAGAGGCTCTGGCGCCCGTCAGATTTGCGCGGGGCGCTATGCAAACCGTAGCGCTCTGCATGCTGCATCTGGTGAGCGAGCTTGGCGCTTTTGATCAGGGCCTTGCTGGGCACGCAGCCGTAGTTGAGGCAATCGCCGCCCATCTTGTGCGCCTCCACCAGCGTGACCTTGGCTTTGACCGCCGCGGCAATGTAGGCCGACACCAGCCCGCCCGCACCACCGCCGATGACGATGAGGTTGCGGTCAAAGGTCTTGGGGCGCACGGCGTTCCAGCGGACGTAGACCTTGCGTTGTTGGATGAAGCTCATCAGCGCCTTGGCGAGTAATGGAAACACACCGAGCAGCACAAACGCCCCGAGCAATTGCGGGCTGGCCACGTCTTGGAGGGACTGCAGCTCTGCCAAGCGGGTGCCCGCATTCACATACACCGCCGTGCCGGCCAACATGCCAAGCTGGCTCACCCAGTAAAAGGTGCGGGTGCGCATGGTGGTCAGGCCCATGGTGAGGTTGATCACAAAAAACGGCACCACCGGAATCAGCCGCAGGCTGAACAGGTAGAGCGCACCGTCCCGCGCCACGCCCTGGTTGATATCGTTCAGCCGCGCGCCAAAGCGGGCCTGCACCACATCGCGCAGCACAAAGCGCGCTGCCAGGAACGACACCGTAGCGCCCAAGCTGGATGCAAACGACACCAGCAGCAAGCCCCACCCGAAACCGAAGACGCCACCACCCGCCAAAGTCAGCAGGGCCGCACCAGGGAGCGACAGCGAGGTCACCGCCAGGTACACCGCAAAAAAGGCGGCGCGCAGCTCCCATGGGTGGGTGGCGTACTGCGCCGCGAGCGTGGATTGGCTGCTCCGCAGGGCCTCCAGGCTCAGGAAGCGGCCCAGGTCCAGCGCCACAAAGGCAGCAATCGCCAGCGCAATCAGGGCGAGCACCAGCAGTTTGGACGCTTTCATGCGGGGCCTTTCAGGAAAACGCGCGCCAACCCCACCAGATGCGGGTGGCAGTGGTGATGGCACACAGGGCGGCAAAGGTATAGGCCAGCACATCGAAATGCGCAGGCCACAGACACATGGCCACAAAGAAGGCCAGCGTTTCGGTGGCCTCGGTCAGCCCGCCCAGAAAGTAGAACGACTTGTCGGGGTAGGCCAGGTTGTCCATGCCGCGCTTGGCGGCCAGGGCGGCAAAGGCCAGAAAGCTGCTGCCTGTGCCGATGAAGGCGGCCAGCAAGGCGGCAGCGGGCAGGGCGTTGACAGCCGGCGCAGCCACCGCAAAGGCCAGTGGAATGCTGGCGTAAAACACAAAGTCGAGCGAAATATCCAGAAAGCCGCCGGCGTCGGTGGGCTGGGTCTCTCGCGCTACCGCACCGTCCAAGCCGTCCAGCAATCTGGAGGCTAACAAGGCGATAGCACCCGCAGAATATGCGCCAGCAGCTATCAAAATCGCAGCAAGCATGCCGACGGTAAAGCCTGCCAAGGTAACCGTGTTGGCGCCCACGCCGGCGCGCACCAGCCGACGTGCCATGGCATGCAGGGGCGGGCGCAAGAGGGGGGTGGCAAAGCGGTCGAGCATGGGCGAGGAGTCTACGTGGCGGGGGCTTACCCGTCAGTCGCGCGGGGGCGCAAGTTCTTACACCCCAGCCAGGCGGGTGAGGTGGGTGGTGTCGGCCACATCCGCTACGTCGTGGGTCACCAGCAGCGCGGGGATGCTCCGGCTGCGCACCAGCCCGAACACCAGGGCGCGCATGCGCTCACGCAGGGCGGCATCAAGTTTGGAGAAGGGTTCGTCCAGCAGCAGGGCGCGCGGCTGGGCCAAGAGCGCGCGGGCCAGCGCCACCCGCGCCCGCTGGCCGCCGGAGAGGCGGGCGGGGTTGGCGTGCGCCCAGTCGCGCATTTCCACATCCGCCAGCGCTTGCTGCACGGCGGCCTCCCGCCCGGCGGCAGGGCCTGCGGGCACGGCGAAGAGCAGGTTCTCAAACACCGTCATGTGGGCAAAGAGCAGGTCGTCCTGAAACAGAATGCCCACCCGGCGCGTCTGTACAGGCAGGGTGTCGAGGCACTGGCCGTTGAGGTGCACGCTGCCATGCCAGTGCATGCTGTCTTCCAGCGTGCCACACACGGCCGCGAGTACGCTGCTTTTGCCGCAGCCGCTGGGGCCCATCAGGGTGTGCACGGTGCCAAGGGCTACTTCCAGATGCAGGTCGCGCAGCAGCACACCGGCGGGGCTGGCGAGTTGGGCAATCTGAATCTGCAAGCTCATGGCGCAATGCGGATCGTGCCGTCCGCGTCGATGGCCACGGGAATTGCGAGCAGGGATTCGCCCTCGCAGTCGCCAGCGGTGCACAGGCCGTCGCTCCAGCGGTAGTGGGCGTAATGCACGTTGCAGGTAATGCGCCCGTGGGGCTGGTAGAGCAGCAAGTCTTGCCGCGCGGCCAGCGGCACACCGAAGTGGGCGCAGCGGTTCACATAGGCTTTGACCTCGCGCCCGCTGCGCAACAGCAGGTAGCGGAATGTGGGGGCTGGGCCGGTGGCGTGGGGGTTGGCTATCTCCAGCATCGTGGCGCTGCCGTCCGCCAGCGCGCCGAATTGCCCCAGCACCGTGCCGCGCGCCGGGGCGTGCGGTACCTCGGACCAGTGGCGGGGCTCATTCGGGGTGGAGGGAGGGCTGGCGGTGTTAAGCGTCATGGCCGGATTGTGCCGATATGGAGGTGTGGGCGGGCCAGCGCCGCGCTTGGCCCGCCCACGCAGCCAGGCCGAACACCAGCACCGGCAACATCCACTGCAGCCAGGCAAAGGCTGCGGTCAGCGAGCGCTGCCCGCCAGCGGCCAGGGTGACGGCTTCGGTGGTGATGGTTTGAAACCGGCCAGCGCCCACATACAAGGTGGGCAGGTACTGCGCCACGCTGACCGCAAAGCCCACCGCCAAGGCGGCCGCCAGCGGTGCGCGCAGCAGCGGCCACTTCACCCGCAGTAAAAACACCGTGTGCGGCTGGCCCAGTGTGGCGCTCACCTGCTGCAAGCGCCGGTCAAAACCGAGGTAAGGCCCCTGCAGCGCGATCAGCACATAGGGCACGCAGGCCAGGGTGTGGGCCAGCCACAGGCCGGTGGCCGTGGTGTCCAGGCCCCAGGCGATGCTCAGGCGGTGCAGGCCCACCACCCACAACACGGCGGGGAGCACCAAGGGCAGCATCCAGAGCGCCGAGCTGCGCTGCTGCCAGCGTGGTGGCGCCCACTCCAGCCACGCCACTACCCAGACTAGCGCGACGCAGGCGCTGCCCAGCCCCAGCCACACCGTGGTCCAGAGGCTGTCGTGGCTGCCCGCGACACTGGCCCAAGCGGCGCGGGTGAATGCCGTCGGCATCAGGCCGGGAAAGGGCCAGGGCCCGGTGACGCTGCCGATGAGCAGGGCCAGCATCACAGCGGCATAGACCGCCAGAAGCGTTGCAGCCAACCATGGCGTGCGCGGGGCTTGCCGGGCAGCGCGATGGGGCGGGGCGCCGTGGGCGGAGGCGTTGCCGCGCGTCCAGCGCCTGCGCCACACCCGCCAGCGCAGTGCGGCCCAGAGCGCGCCCGCACAGGCTGCCAGCACCAGCGCCAGCACCCACGCGGCAGCGGCGCCTTGGGCGTTGGTGGCCGGGTCAGCGTCCTGCAGCCATTGCCAGGCCAGCATGGCCAGCGTGGGCGGCGCGGTGGGGCCGATGACTAGCGCCACATCCACCACCGTGAGGCTGTAGGCCAACACCGCCAAGAGCGGCGCACGCAGGCGCGGCAGCAGCTGGGGCCAGCCCACTCGCCACCAGGCTTGGGCGGCGCTGTAGCCCAGGGTGTGGGCCAGGCGCAGTTCTTGGTGCAGGCGGCGTGCTACATCGGGGCGCTGCAGGTGGGCCAGCGCGGCCCACAGTAAAAACGGCACTTCCTTGAGCACCAGCACCGCCATCAGCCCCAGGCCCCACGGGTCTTGCGTGGTGGGCCAGGGCGGCGGTGTGCTCAGCCCGGTGGCCCAGGGCGACAGCAGGCGCAGCACCCAGCCGCTGGGCGCCAGCAGCGCCACCAGCCCGATGGCAAATGCTGCATGCGGTACGGCCAGCAGCGGCGCCAGCCAGCGGGTGAGGCGTTGTGCGGCGTGAGTGTGCAGGCGCCCCACGGTGGCGGCGAGCACGGCCGCTGTGGCGCCCACGGCCAAGGCGGTGGAGGCCAGCCCGGTCCACAGCGTCAGCGCCAGGGCTTGCGGCAGGTGAGGCTCTTGCGCCAAGGCCTGCCAAGCATCGGCACCCAGCCCGGCGGCCAGCGCGCCCCACAGGCTCCACAGCAGCGGCAAGGCCACCACGGCGGCCAGCAGCAGGGGCGGCAGATGGAGTTGAGTCGTGCGGGGCGGGTGCATGGCGGGAATCATAAAGAAATATGCCTCTGGCCCTCATGCAATGTGCGCTGGCAGCTATGAAAACCGTAGCGTATTCCAAGTGGTCAAAAGGTCTTTCTCTGCGGTACATCAAGGTGTGCTGCTGGGCGCTGCGCCAGCATGGAGGTCAAGATGGTGAGGTCGTTTTTCATACTTCAGGAGTGAACCATGCGTTTACAGGGAAAAAGTATTTTGGTCACCGGCGGTGCCAGCGGTATCGGGCTGGCCACGGTGGAGCGCTGCTTGCAAGAGGGCGCGCAGGTGGTGATGGCGGACCTGGCCAACAGCCAGGGCGCTCGCCTGGCAGAGGCCTTGGCCGCAGCCCATGGCGGGCGGTGCCGCTTTTTGGCGGTTGATGTGTCGTCCACCGAGCAGGTGGAGCAATTGATTGCGGGCACCGTCGCTGCCTTCGGCCGTTTGGATGGTGTGTTCAACAACGCGGGCATCGGCGGCTTGAGCCCGGCCGACTCGTACACCGATGAAGACTTCTTGCGCATCCTCGATATCAACCTGATGGGCGTCTTCCGCGTGGCGCGGGCTGCGCTGCGCCCCATGTATGTACAGGGCAGCGGCAGCATCGTGAACTGTGCGTCCATCCTCGGGGTGTTCGGCCAAAGCATGACAGCGGCCTACACCGCGGCCAAAGGCGGCGTGGTGAACATGACGCGCACCCTGGCGCTGGAAGCCGCCGCCAAAGGGGTGCGGGTGAACTCGGTGGGCCCCGGCTATATCGATACGCCCCTGCTCGCCGGCTTGGACCCCGCCATGAAACAAGGCCTGATTGCCCTGCATCCCATCGGGCGCTTGGGGCGGTCTGAGGAAGTGGCCAGCCCGGTCGCCTTTTTGCTCAGTGACGAGGCCAGCTTCATCACCGGCGCCAACCTGCTGGTGGATGGCGGTTTCACCGCCGGCAAGTCTTAACGCCTTGGGGCAGGGGACTGCAAATCCCCCGCTTTACCCGCTGGAAACGTGCACCGCCTATGCTTGGCGCCATGCACACACATGACACCGACGCCAGCGCAGCGCAGTCCACCGTCAAACGTTACCTGCCGTGGGTGGTGGCCACGGCATTGTTTATGGAGCAGCTGGACTCCACTATCGTCAACACCGCAGTGCCTGCCATGGCGGCGGGCTTGGGGGTGACGCCGCTGAGCCTCAAGGGGGTGGTGACCAGCTACATCCTGAGCCTAGCGGTAGGCATTCCGGTGAGTGGTTGGATGGCAGACCGCTATGGCACCCGCCGCGTGTTTTCGATTGCGGTGGCCATTTTTACCTTGGCTTCCATGCTGTGCGGCTTGGCCGTCAATGTGCCCATGCTGGTGGCCGCGCGGGTGCTGCAGGGTATGGGGGCCGCCATGATGATGCCGGTTGGGCGGCTCACCATCATCCGCACCTTTCCCAAGGCGGAGCTGCTGGGGGCAATGAACTTTGTGATCATTCCGGCGCTCATCGGCCCGCTTCTGGGCCCTACGGTGGGCGGGTTGATGGTGCATTGGCTCTCGTGGCGGGACATCTTTTTTGTCAACGTGCCTTTCGGGTTGGCTGCGCAGTGGCTGATTTACAAGTACATGCCCGACTACCGCAGTGAGCACAGCCAGCCGCTGGACATTCCGGGCCTGGTGCTGTTTGGCAGCGGCACCGCGCTGTTGTCCTGGGTGCTGGAGATTTTTGGGGAGCACCAGCTCGGCACACAAACCGTCAGCCTGTTGTTGATTGTGTCTGTGGTGCTGCTCGCGGGTTATGTGGTGCATGCACGGCGAGTGATCCACCCTCTGCTGCAGCTGGCGGTGTTGCGGGTGCGCACCTACCGGGTGTCGGTGCTGGGCGGCTTTGTGACCCGTTTGGGTTTGGGTGGCATGCCGTTTTTGCTGCCACTGCTCTACCAGTTGGGGCTGGGGCGTTCAGCCTGGGAGTCGGGGTTGCTGATGATGCCTTCGGCGCTGGCCGCCATGGGCATGAAGGCTATGGCGCCCCGTTTTTTGTCCCGCTTCGGGTACCGGCAGGTGCTGATCGTGAACACGGTGCTCATCGGCTTCACCATCTACGGCTTCTCACTGGTCGGCGCCGAGACGCCGCTGTGGTGCGTGGTCTTGCTCAGTCTGGCGCAGGGCTTTTTTAACTCGTTGCAATTCACCAGCATGAATTCGCTGGCGTTTGCCGATATCGAGCCGCGCGACACCAGCATGGCCAGCACCCTGAGCAGCTCGCTGCAACAACTGTCGATGAGCTTCGGGCTGGCCTGCGGCTCACTGGTGACCGCCTGGTATCTGGGCGATGTGCCGCAAACCGACCATGCGGCGGTGCTGTCGTCGCTGCACCATGCTTTCTGGACGGTGGGCACGATCACCGTGCTGTCCTCGCTGTCGTTCTGGGCCTTGCGGCGCGATGACGGCAGCGCGATCAGCCGGGCGGGGGCTGCGTCCTAAACCGGGCGCGAAACTCGCGGGGCGTGAGTCCCTTGCGGGCCAGAAACTGCCGATTAAAGTGGGCCAGGGTGCCGTAGCCCACGTCAGTAGCAATCACATTGATCGGCCTTTGGGTGCTGATGAGCAGTTGGCAGGCTTGGCCGATGCGGAGTTGGGCAACATAGTCCAGCATCGTCATGCCAGTGTGGCGTTTGAACAGCCGGTGGAATGCGCCGACGGACAGAGCCACGGCATCCGCCAATTCCTGAGCTTGGGGGGCCGGGCCGTTGTGCTCGTGTAGGCGCTGCAGGATGCGGGTGATCCGCTCGCCGGTCTTGTCTCCAGCGGGGGAATAGGCGTGGCTGGCCAGCGCCTGTGCCGCCGTGTCCTTGGCCAGCAATGCCAGGATGTGCAGGAGCGCGGGCAGGCGCAAGGCCGGCTCGGCATCGCGCAGCGCGAGGATGAGGGGCTGCACTTGCGCGCTGGCCGTATCGGAAAACTTCAACCCCGGGCCAGCACGGTCGGCCAAGGCTTGCAGGCTCTGCAGTTCCGGCCATTGGCGGGCGGCGGCTTCTATCCAGTCGGTGCTGAACCACATCACCACCGCCAGCATGGGCTGTGTGGGGTCGGGCCGGTGGGTGGCCGCCCAGGTGTGGGGCTGGTGGGGGCCGGTCAGCACCAGGTCACCGGGGTGGAAGTCCTGCAGGCTGTCGCCCATATAGCGCTGGCCGTGGGCGTTGAGGGTGAGCGTGAGCTCGAACTCCGGGTGGTAATGCCACTGGAAGGGCAACTCCGGCAGCTCCCGCCACAGCAGGCGCCACGACTCGCCTACAGGCAGGGTGACTTGCTCAAACTGTGGTTTCATGCTGTTAATGGATTTAAATTGAGCAGAATCGTATCAGTATCGGTCAGCCTGCACCCACTGCGCTGGGGGCTGCGTTTCCACAATGCACAAGGTTTCACACCGCACACCAAGGAGACATTGCATGAACGACCGCTACCGCTACGGCGATCAACGCCCGGGCAACCCCACCCTCTCATACACCCACGAGGTGCAGTTGCGCGACATCCGCAAGCAACTGCCGCTGCGGGTGCTCTCGGAGGCCGATTTCGCGCATTGGCAAACCTACGGTTACGTGGTCATCAAGCAGGCTATTTCCGCCGCGCAGGTGAAAGCCACGACAGACTTTTTGTGGGAGTTCCAGGATTGGGACCCGCAAGACCCCTCCACTTGGAACCGTGCCGAGCTGCGCGGCCACGAGATGAAGGAGCTCAATGGCTCCGGCATGGTAGAGGCTTACCAGCACCAGACGCTGTGGAACAACCGGCAAACCCCACGTGTATACGACGCGTTTGTGGACATCTGGGACCGCGAAGATTTGTGGGTGAGCATCGACCGCGCCAACCTCAACACACCCAACCGCGGTGCACGCCAGTTCAGCGGCTTTATCCATTGGGACGCAGAAACCACGCTCGACCCGCTGCCGGTGAACGTGCAGGGCGTGCTGGCCCTGTCGGACACCAGCCCGGAGAGTGGTGGTTTTCAGTGCATTCCCGAGCTGTTCAAGCACTTTGCGGAGTGGCGCAAAACGGCGCCCGCAGACCGCAACCCCTGGCGGCCTGATGTCGAGAGCTTGCCTTGGCCGGTGGAGTTCATTGCCCTGCAGGCGGGCGATTTGCTGATTTTCAACAGCCTGCTGGCCCACGGTATTCGCCCTAATACCAGCGAGCATTTGGTGCGCATGGCGCAGTACATCGCTTTCACGCCGGCCAACCAGTCCGACACAGCTTTGCGGGATTCGCGGGTGGCGTCGTGGCGCGAGCGTACGGCGCCACAGGGTTATGCCTTTCCGGGGGACCCGCGTGAGTGGGAGCAGCGCCGCTATCCGACGGCGCAGCTGAGCCCTTTGGGCGAAAAAATTTTGGGCCTGCGCGACTGGGCTTGAAGGCAGGCTGACGCAGAATCAGGCGACCTGAAAACGCGCAATCTCCTGGGTGAGCTTGTGCGCTTGATCATGCAGTGCACCGGCTGCGGCACTGGTTTCTTCCACCAGCGCGGCGTTTTGTTGGGTGTGCGAGTCGAGCTGCTGGATGGCTTGCACGACCTCGTTCACACCGCTCGCTTGCTGGGTGGATGCTGTGGCGATGCCGTCGAGATAGTGGTTGATTTTTTGCGCATTGCTGACCATTTCTTCCATGGTGCGTCCGGCACTCTGCACCACTTGCGTCCCCATATCCACCCGCTCCACGCTCGCCGAAATGAGCGATTTGATTTCGCGGGCCGCCTCTGCACTGCGTCCCGCCAGGGAGCGCACTTCAGACGCCACCACCGCAAAGCCACGGCCGGATTCACCGGCACGCGCTGCTTCCACCGCAGCATTGAGTGCCAAGATGTTGGTTTGGAAGGCAATGCCGTCGATGGTGC
>Ga0228698_1001230_pt1 | contig 13183 bp, 13 predicted proteins | sample McNCre117_Aug_MG_FD_178015 | JGI IMG/M metagenome (GOLD analysis project Ga0228698, IMG submission 178015) | Freshwater microbial communities from McNutts Creek, Athens, Georgia, United States - 1-17_Aug_MG | ecosystem: Environmental > Aquatic > Freshwater > Creek | place: USA: Georgia...
GGGCGCCGGGGCCTGCACCGGAGCCGGGGCGGGGGCCGGTGCGGGCGCGGGCGCCGGAGCGGGGGTGCTGCAAGCGCCGAGCAGGGCAGCAAAACAGGTGGCGAGCAGGGTGGTCTGGGTGGTCTTCACGGGAGGAATCTCCGACACGGTGGGCGAGGACAACGAATCTGATCGGTAACGGCCCAAGCGGGCCCCTGGGGGGCGCTGAGCGGGCCATGGCCGGCTGCGGATTCTCCACGCGCCGAAGCGCGGTGTTACGAACTTTAGGCAGGGCCGGTGCCGCTTGAAAGTGCGATCGGTCACACCAAGGTCACGACATGAGCTCGGCTCTGGACCCCTCGGATGCGACGAGGGGCGCCATCCTATCCCCCCAATCGGCGCTCAGACTTCCATGGAGACCCTCACCCGGCTGCCGCGTCCGCTGCTGCTGTCGATGGCGATTTGGGCGCCGATGAGCGCGGCCTGTTCCCGCATGCCACGCAGACCAAAATGGCCGGGGTGGGGGCCGCTGCTGTTGAATCCGCAGCCGTTGTCGATGACCTCGATGCGAGCGCGCCCGCTGCCTTCGGTCGAGGGCGGCGCCGCGTCCAGCGCCAGGATCAGATCGACCTGGCTGGCCCCGGCGTGGCGTTCAATGTTGCGCAGGGACTCCTCGACGATGCGAAACACCGCTTCGAAGCGTTCGTCCACCCAGGCCTGTGCCGCCGCGTCGGCGACCACGGACACCTTCAGACCGCTGCGTTGGCCAAAGCGCAGCGCCAGGTCGCGCACCGCCGCGCCCAAGCCCACCTCGCGCACGCTGTTCGAGCGCATCTGGGCGATCGCGGCGCGCGCCTCGGCCAGCCCGGTGGCGGCCACCTGCTCGGCCTGGCCCAGCTCCTCGTCCAGTTCGGCGGGCGCCAGGCGTTCGCGCAGCTTGCGCACCAGGCGGATTTGCGTGAGCAGCGCCATCAGCGAGTGGGCCAGCGTGTCGTGCAGGTCGCGCGCCAGGCGCAGGCGCTCGCGGGAGACGGCCGCCAGCCGCGCCTCATCGGCCAGGCGCTCGATGCGTGCGGTGCGCTGGGCGACGCGGGCGTCCAGCTCGGTGTTGAGCGCCTGGAGCGCCTTCTTTTCGCCTTGCAGCCGGTCCACCAACTGGGCCAGCGTGGCACCGATGCGGGTCACCTCGTCGCTGCCGGTGGGTACCACCAGCGCGTCCTGGTGGCCCTGCTCAACGCGGCTGGCCTGCCGCGCCAGGGCCTCCAGGCGGCGCAGCAGCGCACGCGTGGCCATGACCGCGGCCAGTGCGGACAACAACCCCGCGGCCAGCACGATGGCGAACACCGTCTGGCGGATGCTGCGCACCGGCGCCAGCGCCTGCTCGGCCGGCTGGCGCACCACCGCCGTCCAGCCCAGGCCGAGGCTGTCGGCCAGGCGCAACTGGGTGCGGCGCCCAACGAGGTAGGCGCCGCCTTCGGTCAGGTCGGCCGAATCGCGCAGGCTGCGGCCCAGCCATTTCGCCGGACCTGCAAACACGATGCCCTCGCGCGAGGCCAGCATCAGTTCGAGGGGCTGGGCTTCGCCGAGCAGCAGTTGCAGGCGGGCCAGCAAGGCGTCCACCCAGCCCAGGGGCATCACCGCGACCAGAACGCCGCCGGGGCGTTCGACGTTGAGTGGCACGGCGAAAATCAGTTCACGCCCCGACTGCCCCATCGGCGCCGCCGCGGCGCTGGAGGGGGTTCCCACCAGCGCCGGTTGATCGCGCACCAGCGCGCCCGAGCGGGCCGAGTCGAACCAGGGCTGCGCAGCCAGATCGGTGCCGCGGCGCCATTCACCCGTCGAGGCGCTCACGCGCCCTTGCGGGTCGGTGACGCACAGGCCATCGAACTCGGCGAAGTGCGATTTCACCGCGCGCAGGGCCACCACCTGCTCAGCCGGGTCGCGCTCCGCCACCACGCGCAGCTGCACCGCCGACATTTGCAGCGCCAGGCTGCGCATTTCCAGGTTCATCGACAGCGCGTCGCGCACCTGCGTGGCGTACTCGGCCAGGCGGGCCTGGGCATCGTCTCGGCCGCGGCGCTCGGCTTGCGCAGCCGCGAGGCTGGCGGCAATCGCCGCGGCCAACGTGACGACCGTCATCACCGCCCAGCCGATCGCGGCGGTGACGTGCAGCCGAGGGTCCAGGCGATCACGCCAGTGCTGGAGCCAATTCATCCGCGCAGGTTGCCACATCCTGACGCCCGGGCGTTGAGGGGCGCGGGGTGCCGATCGTGACTGCAGCGTGGCTGGCGTCACTGTTGCCGGGGCCAGCGCTGCTCTATCCTGCACGCATGTCGCCCCTGCTGCCCCCGCCCCTGGACCGTGCCCGACCGACGCTGCAAGGCCGCGGCGCTCACTGGGGGCGCGTGCGTGCCGCGTCGCTTCCCGGAACGCGCCATGGTCACTGAGCTGACCCCACCGCCCGACTGGGCTGCGGCGCTGGTTCGGCAGGCCCAACTGGAGCCTGCCCAGGCGCAAGCCGCGGTGCTCGTTTCCTTGCGCTTTCTCGCCACACGGCTGCCGTCGCCCCTGTTTGGTGCGATTCAAGCGCAGCTGGCGGCGGACGGGTCGGTCCCGGTGGGGACGAAGGGCTCGCTCGGAGGCGACGGCGCGGGGGAGCCACGATGACGGCCGATGGCGACATTCCGGCGGCGCCGGCCGGTGCCGCGCTGCGCCTGCTCATCGTGGACGACCAGCCCCTGATTCGGCGCGGCCTGAGCCTGATGCTGGCGGCCGAGCCGGGCATCGACGTGGTTGGCCAGGCGGCCGACGGGCAAGAAGCCATCGACCGCGCGCAGCAATGGCTGCCCGACGTGGTGCTGATGGACCTGCAAATGCCGCGCGTCAGCGGCGTGGTGGCCACGCGCGAGATCACCGCCCGGCTGCCCGCCACCCGCGTGGTGGTGCTGACCACCTTTGACGACGACGAGCTGGTGTTCGAGGCCATCCGCGCCGGCGCGCACGCCTACCTGCTCAAGGACGCCACCGAGGATCAGGTACTTGACACCGTGCGCGCGGCGCACCGTGGCGAGCCGCGCCTGTCGCCGTCGATCGCCCGCAAGGTCATGGACCGCCTGCGCCAGCTGCCGGGCAGCGGCGCCGGGGAGACCGCGGTGTCGTCTGCGCCGCCCGCCTCGGCCGCTGCGGGGCCGGCCCGCGCCCCGGCCGAGCCGCTGACGGACAAGGAGGCGCGCATCCTCGACCTCATCGCCCAGGGCCGCAGCAACAAGCAGATCGCCGCGGCGGTGTTCCTGGCCGAAGGCACGGTCAAGAACTACGTCAGCCGCATCATGGACAAGCTGCACGCCGAAAGCCGGCTCGACCTGGCGATGTGGGCGGCGCGGCGCGGCCGCTGACCGCCCGGATCGGCGCGCGCGTCCCTCAGCGCTGCAGCAGCTCGGCGCGCTGGCGATCCACCCAAGCCGGGGCTCGCTCGTTCAACCAGCGGCGGGCCTGGGCGTTGTCTTGCAGCATGGCGTCCAGCAACGCGTGAGTCACGGCCCCGATCAGCAGGCGGTTGCGCGCGGCGTCCTCGGGGCGGATGCGCACCGACGCTTGCGCCACCGATTCGCCGGGCCCGCCCGATTCGCTGCCCTCCGGCCCCCCCGACGGTCGGCCTCCGCTGCCACCACCGCCACCACCACCGCCACCGCCGCGCCCGCCTCCGCCTCCGCCTCCGCCCGGTCCCCCCATGCCGCCGCCCCCGCCCCCTGCGCCGCCAGGCTTGCTGCGGCTGGCCGCGCTGCGCTGCGGCTCGGGCTCGTCGCCCAGCGCGGCGTGGGTCAGGCTGTCGACCAGCAGCAGGTGCTTGTCGCCCGCCGGCAGGGCGTCAAACACGCTCTCGCGGCGCGGCTCGCCAGGCATCAGGCCCAAAGGATCGCCGTCTTGCAGCCCGGTGACGAGCAGCGCAGGCGGCATGTCCGCCCGCCATTGGCCGGTCTGGTGGCTGTCGGGCGAAGTGGGGTGCGGGCTGAGCGCGATCACCAGGCGCCAGTCGGGCAGGCCCGGGGGCAGGCGCAGGCCGGCGATCTGCTCGCCGCCCAGTGCGGCGGCGGTGTAGGCGCCGACGTCAAAGCCCGCCACCGCGGCGTGCCGCCAGTCGAGCCGTGCCCATGGCGCTTCGCCGGAAGCGCCGCGGCGGCGGGCCTCGGTGATCCACGCGGCCAGGGCGTCCACGCGCTGCTGCAGCTCGGCGGGCGCAAAGCGCTCGCGGCCCAGGCGGGTGAAGTCGAGCGTGCGGGCCCGTTCGGAGCGGAAGGCCTGCGCGTCGGCCTCCAGTGCCTGGATGCTGACCACCGCATAGCCCGCCTGGGCCCAGGCGCGACGCCAGCGCAGGCCGGCGCCAGCCTCCTGGCCCAGGCCGGGCAGGTAGAGCACGACGGGCAGGCGCTCGCCCTGCGCGGGCGCGAGCAGCGTGGCGGCGATGCGTGGCCGGCCGTCCAGTGACCAATCCTGCTCGGTCAGGACGACGTCGGCCTGACCGGCCGGCCAGCCCTGGCGTTCAACCTCGGCCAGTGAATCGCGCCGCGGCAAACCGTCGGCGTCCCCCGGACCGGCCGGGTCACCGGGGCCGGGGCCCCGGCCTGGTGGGCCCACGCAGGCCGACAGCAGCAGCGCGAGGGCGAGGCCGCCACAGCGCAGCGCGCCGAGGGTGAGAGCGCTGGGGGCAAGGCCCAGGGCCAGGGCGCGCCTCAAGGGGCGCAGAGGGGGCAAAAAGGAATCGGTCACGCGCGGCAGTGTGGCCCGCCGCTGTTGCCCGATCACGCCCCTCGTTGAACGAATGTCAAGGCCGATCAGGCTTGGGTCTGGATCAGGCTGCCGACCGAGGCGCCACTGCCGCCGCCGCCATAGCCCATGTTCTGCTGCAGCCGGCTCAGGAAGGCCTGAAGCGTGGCCTGGGCCGAGTTCGCCGCGCTGCTCGAACTGCTGGTGGCGTCACCGGTGGTCGAGCCGTCGGAGGAGGTGGCGCCCGTGCTGGACTGCCCCAGGTCCTTGGCGACCTGGTCGAAGGCGCTTTGCAGCTCGCTGGAGGCCTTGCCGCTGCCGATGTCGGCGATCAACGCCGACAGCCCGGCCGAAAAGCGCGAGCGTGGATCCAGCGGCTGGCTGCTGCCCGTCGAGCCGCTGCTGTCGCTGCTGCTGGAGGTGGTGCTGGAGGTGGCGCTGGAAGAGGAGCCGCTGCCTTCGGACTTGACCGCCTCGAACAGCGCGTGCATCAGCCGGCCCATGTCCTGGCGCAGGTCGCCGGTGGAGGACGTCGTCGACGTGGTCGAGCCGGTCGAACTGATGGCCTGCGTGTTCGAACTGCTGGAGCTGCCGCTCGAGGTGTCCGAGCTGCTGGCGTCGGTGGATCCGGGCGGCGGGGGCATGTTCAGCCCCAGGCTTTGCAGCGCTTGCATGACCGAGTCCATCATGCCGCCGCCGCCCTGGCCTTCGGCGCGGTGAGGGCGACCGCCGCCATCGCCGTCCCCGTCGGCATCGCTACCGCCGCGGCCCACCGGGCCGGCTCGTTGCGTGTTGCCGACCGAGGAAAGCCCGGCGTAGCCGTTCAGTGCTGTGGTGCTGCCGATGTTCATGACGATGCTCCTAGGGAAGCGGGGGGAAGAAGCGAAGGGCGATGGGGTCATTCCATCGCATCGGTCATGACCAGGAATTTGGCAGAATCGGGGGGAATTGGCCCCAGTTTACCTGGGGTTAATCCTTGTTTACTTTACAAAGTGACGGCGTAAGGACGGAGCGTCCTGGTCTGGCTCATGCTGGTCCGGGCGGCGAAGCCGGCGCATCAGGCGGCCACGCCGGGGAAACGCTCGCGCCAGCCGAAGGCGTCAAAGCGCAGGTCCAGGGACCAGAGCGCGCAGCCCACCGCGAGGCGGTCCAGGTCGACGCGGCCCGCCAGCCGCTCGGGCTGCGCCTCCAAGCTGGACCCGCGAGGAATTGGATCGAGGAAGTTCATGGACGGCAGTCCCCTGGTCGCCCCGTCGACCATCGCCCTGTTGGGCCTCGCGATTGGTGCCGCGCTTGGCGCCGTGGGTCACCGCAGCAATTTCTGCACGATGGGGGCTCTGGCCGACCTCGTGACGATGGGGTCCTGGCTGCGCCTGCGCATGTGGGGGCTGGCCATCGGCGTGGCCCTCCTCGGCGCAACTGGATTGCAGGTGCTGGGCTGGCTCGACGTGAGCAAGACGCTCTACGCCGGCAGCAACCTGCCCTGGCTGTCGCACCTCGTCGGCGGGCTGACCTTCGGCGTGGGCATGACGCTGGCCGGCGGCTGCGGCAACAAGACCCTGATCCGCCTGGGCGCGGGCAACCTGAAGTCGCTGGTGGTGTTCGCCTTCGTCGGCCTGTCGGGCTACATGACGATGAAGGGCCTCTTCGCCGTCTGGCGCGTGAAGGCGCTGGACCCCTGGACGGTCCCGCTGGGCCGCGCCCAGGACCTGCCCACGCTGCTGGCGGGCGCCTTTGGCATCGACCGCCGCGGCTGGCTGCTGGGGTTGGCGCTGGTGCTGGGCGGGGGCTGCCTGGCCTTCGCGCTGCGCGACCGCGAGATGCGCCGCGCCGCGCCGCTGCTGGGCGGTGCGCTGACCGGGGCGCTGGTGGTGGTGGCCTGGGCGGTCACCGGCCACATCGGCTTCGTCGCGGAGCACCCGGAGACGCTGCAGGAGGCCTTCATCGGCACCAACAGCGGCCGGCCCGAATCGCTGAGCTTCGTCGCGCCCTACGCCTACGCGCTGGAGCTGCTGATGCTGTGGAGCGACACGACGCGGCTGTTCACCTTCGGCATCGCCACCGCGCTGGGCGTGGCGCTGGGCGCGGCGGCGAGCGCGCTGGCCAGCGGCGACTTCCGCCTCGAGGGCTTTCGCCAAACCGACGACCTGGCCCGCCACCTGATCGGCTCGGTGCTGATGGGCTTCGGGGGAGTCACCGCGCTGGGCTGCTCAATCGGGCAGGGCATCAGCGGCGTATCGACGCTGTCGCTGGGCTCGCTGCTGACGCTGGCGGCCATCGTCACCGGCTGCGTGGCGACGCTGAAGTGGGAGTACGCCCGCGCGATGGCGGATTGACGCGCTGCCCAGCGTCGTCCGGTGTACAGCCTCAGGCGGCGAGGCCCGGGTCGCCCGCCACGCCGATGAGGCGCGGCGTCTCGATCTGCCGCGGTGCGACGCGCCCGCCCTGGGCCTTCAGCCAGGTCTCGACCACGTCCCAGATCGGTGGGTGGCCGGCGCGGGCGGCCTCCTCGGCCACCGGCGCCCAGCCGGCGACGCGGTAGGTCCGGTCGGCGTCGAGCGGGCGGCCGTTCAGGCGCAGGTCGTCGATGCGCCGGCCCATCGCCGCGCCGGGCGTGAGGCTGTAGCTCAGCCCCCCCACGCGCACCATATCGCCGCCCTGCTGGTAGTAGGGGTCGGGGTTGAAGAGGTTGTCGGCCACGTCCTCGAGCACGGTCTTGATCGTTGCGCCGGTCATCTCGGTCAGCGTGGCCTGCGGGTAGGTGATGGCCAGCTGGTCCATCAGCGCCTCGCGGGTGATGACCTCGCCGGGCAGCAGGCTGCCACCCCAGCGGAAGCCGGGCGAGAAGGCGATGTCGGCGCCGCGCACGGCCCGCAGCGCGTCGCAGATCAGCTGGTCCCAGCTGCCGTTGAAGTTGCCGCGCCGGTAGAGCAGGCCGTCGGTCACCGCCAGCGGCTCGGCCAGCCGGGCCTCGAAGGGGCGGCGCAGCCGGGCGATGAGCGCGTCCATCTCCGGGTCGGCGGGGAGCTGGTTGGCGAAGACCGGCAGCAGCCGGTAGCGGAAGTCCGCCACCCGGCCGCCGCGCACGGCGAAGTCCATCACGCCGAGGAACTTGCCGTGGCTGCCGGCGTTGGTCACCAGCGTCGTGCCGCCGCCGTTCTTCACCGGGATCGCCATCGGCAGCCCGTCGTGGGTGTGGCCGCCGAAGATCGCGTCCAGCCCGCGCACGCGGCCGGCCAGCTTCAGGTCCACGTCCATGCCGTTGTGGCTGAGCAGCACGACCACCTGGGCCCCGCGGCGGCGCGCCTCGTCGATCACCGCCTGCAGGTTCTCCTCCTGGATGCCGAAGCTCCAGTCGGCCACCAGGTGGCGCGGGTTGGCGATCGGCGTGTACGGAAAGGCCTGGCCGATGACCGCGCAGGGCACGCCGTTGACCTCGCGCAGCACGAAGGGCGCAAAGACCGGGTCGCCGAAGTCGGTGGTCTTGACGTTCTGCGCCACGAAGTCGATGCGCCGCCCGGCCTTGAGCTCACCCTCCACCAGGGTCTGCACCCGCTGCATGCCGTGGGTGAACTCCCAGTGCCCGGTCATCACGTCCACGCCCAGCAGCTGGCAGGCTTCGACCATGTCCTGGCCCTGGGTCCACAGCGCGGTGGCGCTGCCCTGCCAGGTGTCGCCGCCGTCGAGCAGCAGGGCGCCGGGCCGGTCGGCGCGCAGTCGCTTGACCAGCGTGGCGAGGTGGGCGAAGCCGCCGACGCGGCCGTAGCGGCGCGCCGCGGCCTCGAAGTCGAGGTGCGTGAAGGCGTGCGCCGCGGCGCTGCCCGCCGGCACGCCCAGGGACTGCAGCAGGGCCTCGCCGACGCGGTGCGGCAGCTGCCCGGCCAGGACGCCGACGCCCAGGTTGACGCTGGGCTCGCGGTGGTGGAGCGGGCGCAGCTGCGCGTGGCAGTCCGTCAGGTGCAGGAGGCTGACGTTGCCGAAGGCGGGCAGGTCGTAGAGCCCGGCCTGGGCGCTGGCGGCGTCCGCCTCGGCCCAGCGGCCCAGCCCGAAACCCGCCGCGCTGGCGGCCCCGAGGACGTTCAGGAACTCACGGCGCGACAGGTTCATTGGGCCCGCTCTGGCTACTGGTTCACCGCGGAGGCCGGGTCCAGCAGCAGCGCCATCAGGTGCCGCAGCTGCTGCTCGTCGAGCAGGCCCTTGTGGCCGAAGCGCGGCATGTTCGAGCAGGCGTTGTGCGACCAGGCGTTGTACAGCCGGCTCCAGGTGTACTCGACCATCGGGCGCGCCTGGGCGCTGGCCGGGTCGGTCACGCCGCGCAGCTTGCCGTACTGGTAGAGGCTGGGGCCGATGGTGCCGAAGGAGATCTCCGCCTTCGTCAGCTGGTGGCAGTTGTAGCAGCTGCCGCCGTTGGCGCTGGCGGCGCTGCTGCGGTCGCTCCAGGTCATGCCGCGCCCGCTCTGGGCCAGCTTCTCGCCCTCGCGCCAGTCGCCGAGGTAGCGGCCGTCCGAGGGCGGCTTGACGCTGGCCAGCGCCTCGGCCTGCAGGCGCGCGGCGGTGGCGGCGTCGAGTGGCTGGCCGCTGGAGCAGGCCAGCTGGCCGGGCTCTTGCTGCAGCCGGTCCACCTTGGCGATGCCCTCGTCACGGAAGGAGCTGCGCAGCATGGCCTGGAAGGGGGCCTCCAGATCGGCCGGGGCGGGCGCCGTCGTGCAGCCCAGGCCCAGCAGCGCCAGGCCCAGCCCAGTGGCCAGGGCCGCGCGGCGCACGCAGGGGGGGGTCGAAGAGGCGGTCATCGCGTCGTACTCCATCGCAGCGTCAGCGCTTGAGAGCCGGGGCGATCGACTCCGAGCCCCGGGCGTTCACGCCCATGAAGACGCCCAGCGCGATCGTCACCTCCGAGGCGTAGCCAGGGTAGGGGAAGCGCTGCTGGCGGTAGCAGTCGTTCAGGCGGTGCTGCAGGCTCCACATCTCGCCGCTGGAGACGCGGTAGGCCGGCCAGGCGGCGAAGCCCACGCCATTGCCTGGGTTGCCGCGCAGGTCGGGCAGGTCCTGCAGGCGGATGCGTTTGCCTGGCTCGCCGTGGCAGGTGGCGCAGGCGAAGTCCATCGGCCCGCCGCGGAAGTAGAACGCGCGCCGGCCCAGCTCGTACATCCGCCGTTCCTGCGGGTGCGCCTGCGGCAAAGCGAACTTCAGGCCGCGCGACTCGCCCGAGATCCAGGCCGCCAGCGCCTCCAGCGTGTGCATCTCGCCCTGGCCGAAGGGCGTCTTGGCGAGGGCCGCGGCGTCGAAGCCCTGCAGGGTCTGCATGCAGGTCAACAGGCGCGACTCCAGGTCCTGCACCCGGCCCGTGTCGGCGAACCAGCGCGGCAGTTCCACCCAGGCGCCCTGGACGACGCCCGGGCCTTTGCCCAAGTCGCAGGCCTCCAGCGTGGCCTGTTTCGGCCCGCGTGGCTGCTTCCACAGCGCTTCGCCCTTGGCCTCGAAGAGCTCGGCCGGGTTGCCGTCCTCGAGCATCCGGCGGTACTCGGCGATGCCGTCGGCGGTGGACTTGGTCTGGGCGGTGGCGACCAGCGCCACCCCGCCGGCCACCAGGGCGCCCAGGGCGGCCTGAACGAAGCGCTTCACGTCGTCTCCTCGTGCGTCGGGGCGGGGCACCGCGGGCTCAGGCCACCGTGGCCTCGTCGCTGCGCCGGTCGCCGTGGTTGTCCACCCAGGCGATGCTCACCTTGTCGCCGGCCTTGGCGCCCTTGATGTTGAACTGCAGGAAGGGGTTCTTGGAGATGGACGTGCCCCACTGCGCGGTCAGCACGACCTTGCCGTTGTGGGAGGCGGTGACCTCCTGGATGTACCAGGCGGGGATGACCTTGCCGGCCGCGTCCTTGCGCTGGCCGGTTTCCATCTCGTGGCTCATCAGCACGCGCACGGTGGCCTTGTCACCGGCGGCCTGGGCGCGGATGCGCATGGGGTCGGACATGGGAATCCTTTGAAAATTTATTACCCGCCACACCCACCGAGGGTGACTTTGACTTCCTTCTGGGCGAACAGCACCTTGCCGTCGACCAGGATCGCGATGGCGTAGACGTTCGAGCTCTGTGCCATCTTGATGCGCGTGTTCAGGCTCGCCTCGACGGCGTCGCTGAGCTCGAAGGCAGCACACAGCGTCGAAGGGTTCTTGTCCACCGCGATCAGCAGGCGCTTGACGCCGCCCAGCGTGGTCGAGCAGCCCACCGGCACCACCGCGCCGTTCTCGGCGATGTCGGGCGCCGTCAGCAGCAGGCCGGGGTGGGCCACCGGGGCGCTGACGCCCAGGGCCTTGATGACGTCGGCCAGCGACTTGGCCTCGAAGGCGGCTTGCGCGTAGGCGGCCTGCGCCACCTCGGGCAGCGCACCGGCGCCGGCCAGCAGGGCGGCCACGGCGGCGCTGCGCCGCAGCATCTCGCGGCGGCTCGGCAACGGGGCGCGGTTCACGCGGCGCTGCGCAGGCGACGGTGTGGCAGGGTGGGCGGTGAAATGACGCATGGGTCAAACTTCTTCCAGGAGGCTCCAGGAGGCGCGATTTTGAAGGGTTTCGGCCCGGCGCGAGCAAAATGCCACATGAACGCCCGCCGAAGAGCGCCGACGCGCCGACGCAGGCGCGTGCTGAGGGCTGAGCGGCCTGGGGGCCTGGGAGCTTGGGCGCCCCGGGGCGGCGACAATCGCGGCGCCGTGGACGGGCCCAGTTGCGTCCGGCCACCTTGAACCCGGAGTGACCCGATGACCGCCCCCAGTGCGCCCGCTGACCTGGACTTTCCTGCCTTCACCCGCGTTGCCCTCATCACCCGACCCGACGGCCGGGCCGACTGGGAGGAGACGCCCATCGCCCTGACCGAGGGCAAGCCGCAGGCTCGCCTGTCGCCGCTGGCGCCCAGCGGCGGCTACCAGCTGCGCCAGAGCCCCGTGGGCTTTCGCAGCGACTTCCACTGCACCGGCGATCCGCAGTGGCTCTTCGTGCTCAGCGGCGCGATGGAAATCGGCCTGCAGGATGGGCGCCAGCGCGTCTTCACCGCTGGCCAGGGCTTCTATTCCGCCGACGTGCTGCCGGCAGGCGCCACCTTCGACCCCACCTTGCACGGCCACTGCAGCCGCCAGCTGGGCGACGAGCCCCTGGTGACGCTCTTCGTGCGCGCGTGACGCCGCTCGACGAGCGCGCGCCCACCGACGTGGCGGCCGCCCGCGCGCAGATCGCCGCGCTGCAGGCCCGCCTGGCTGCACAGGGCCAGACGCTGCGCGCACCGCCGCCCGAGCCGACCAGCTGCTGTGGCCGCGGCTGCAACGGCTGCGTCTGGGAGGGCTACTACGCCGCGCTGAGCTTCTGGCGTGAGGACGCGCGGGCGCTGCTCGCTCCGACCCGCTGAACCGGCGGCCCCTCGGCGGCGCTCAGCCCACGACGAGCTTCGCCGCACCGGCCGCCGCCTCCCGCACCTCGCCAACCACCGCCGCCTGGGCAAAACCATGGCGGGCGAAGGTGGCCAGCACCGCGTCCAGCGCCTCGGGCGCGCAGGACACCAGCAGCCCACCGCTGGTCTGCGGGTCGGTCAGCAGGGCGCGGTCGGTGGCGCTGAAGTCCGCCGGCAGGCCCACGTCGGCGCCGTAGCCGGCCCAGTTGCGCCCGGAGGCGCCGGTGATCAGCCCCTCGTCGGCGAGCGCGCGCACGCCGTCGAGCAGCGGCACCGCCGCCCAGTCCAGCGCCACCTGGCAGCCCGAGCCGCGCGCCAGCTCCAGCGCGTGGCCGGCCAGGCCGAAGCCGGTGACGTCCGTCATCGCATGCACGCCCGGCAGCGCGGCCAGGTCCGGGCCCGGGGTGTTCAGCCGCGTCGTGGTGGCGATCATCTGCGCGTAGCCGGCCTCGTCGAGGCGCGACTTCTTCAGCGCCGCCGACAGCACCCCCACGCCCAGCGGTTTGCCCAGCACCAGCCGGTCGCCCGGGCGGGCGTCGGCGTTGCGCTTGACCCGATCGGGGTGGACCAGCCCGAGCGCGACCAGGCCGTAGATCGCCTCCACCGAGTCGATCGTGTGCCCGCCCGCGATCGGAATGCCCGCGGCGCGGCAGACCGAGGCGCCGCCTTCCAGGATGCGCCCGATCGTCGCGGTGGACAGCACGTTGATCGGCATGCCCACCAACGCCAGCGCCAGGATGGGCCGCCCGCCCATCGCATACACGTCGCTGATCGCATTGGTCGCGGCGATGCGGCCGAAGTCATGCGGGTCGTCCACGATCGGCATGAAGAAGTCGGTCGTGGCGATCAGCGCCTGCTCGTCGTTGAGGCGGTAGACCGCGGCGTCGTCCGACGTCTCGATGCCCACCAGCAACTCAGGCGGCAGCGGCATCGCCGCCGTGCCCTTGAGGATCTCGGACAGCACGCCCGGTGCGATCTTGCAGCCGCAGCCGCCGCCGTGCGACAGC
>Ga0228698_1001231_pt1 | contig 13173 bp, 11 predicted proteins | sample McNCre117_Aug_MG_FD_178015 | JGI IMG/M metagenome (GOLD analysis project Ga0228698, IMG submission 178015) | Freshwater microbial communities from McNutts Creek, Athens, Georgia, United States - 1-17_Aug_MG | ecosystem: Environmental > Aquatic > Freshwater > Creek | place: USA: Georgia...
CGGGCGTCTTGCCGGCCTTCTCGGCCGCAATCATGATGGGCGCGCCGTGCGTATCGTCCGCCCCGCAGAAGTTCACCGTATGGCCCTGCATGCGCTGGAACCGCACCCAGATGTCGGCCTGGATGTATTCCATGATGTGACCGATATGGAAGTTGCCGTTGGCGTAGGGCAGGGCGGTGGTGACGAAGAGTTGGCGGGGCATGGGGAAATCGACTTTCACAGAGGAACCAGTGATTTTAGTCGGGGTCGGGATTGCCTCTATGTGCGCCAGCCTTGTGGCGGAATCAGACGGGCCGGGCGTTTTGCTCCGTGTCCCCCGCCCGCTGCGCGGGCTCCTCCTTGACCTGCGCAAAACGCCCAGCCCGTCTGATTCTGTGAGGCAGGTTGGAGGCAAGTTGCGCAAAACAGGCCGCCGCCCCACTCCTCATGTGGCGTGACTTGTAAACCGTGGAAATCTCAACGCGCCTCACTTCGAAGCAGCGGGCTGGGGGTGCGTGCCGCAGCGAGGTCAAGGAGGAGCCCGCCGGAGCGGGCGGGGGACACGAGCGGAGGTACGTACCCCCAGCCTGCTGCGAGCTCAGAAAAGACTTAGCGCGAGAAAGGAAGCTCAGTCCTTGAACACCGGCGCACGCTTCTGCATGTTGGCCGTCATCGCCTCGGTCAGGTCTTGGCTCATCAGCATCGCGGCGTTCCAGGTGGCGATGTAGTTCAGGCTGTCGGCCACGCTGTGGTCGCGGGCGTAGGTGATCATTTCCTTGGTGCCGCGAATGGACAGTGGGGACTTGGCGGCAATGGTGGCTGCAATCTCCTGCACGCCGGCGTACAACGCCTCGCGGCTCTCGAACACGCGGTTCACCAGGCCCATCTGGCGCGCTTCTTCCGCTTCAAACTTGCGGCCCGTGTAGGCCAGTTCGCGGGTGATGCCATCGCCCACCAGCTTCGGTAAACGCTGCAAGGTGCCCACGTCGGCCGTCATGCCGATGTCGATCTCCTTGATGGTGAAGTACGCATCTGCGCTGCAGTAGCGCATGTCAGCGCACGTGATTAGATCAATACCGCCACCAATGCATCCGCCATGGATAGCAACGAGCACTGGCTTACGGCAGCGCTCCAGACTGGTCAGCGTGTCTTGCAAGTCGAGAATCATGCGGCGCATGGCTTCTCGGGCGCGGCCATCGCAGTCGTTGGCGATCTGGGCGTTCATACCCATCATCATCTGCAGGTCGATCCCCGCCGTGAAGTACTTGCCCTCAGCCTGCAACACTGCCACCCGTGCCTCCGGCGTCCGGTCTACCCACTCGAAGGCCTGGCGGATCTGCTGCCACATGGTGGCGCTCATGGCGTTGGCTTTGTCGGGGCGGTTCAGGCGAATGGTGGCAATGTGCGCGTCCAGCGTGACCTTCAGGGTTTCAAACTCCATGCTCGTCTCCTTTATGTGCCAAATAGGCTGCTGGCGCCCATGGAATGTGCGCCAGCAGCTATGGTTTTAATAGTGGTGGTGAATTCGTATTTCAGGTCTTGGCCGGCTTCATCATGGCCAAGTAGGGCGCTAGGCGCTTGCCCATCTCATCGCCTAATGCTTGCAGGCCGCTCATAGGGCGCACCATCACTTCAAAGTCGGTGATCTTGCCCTCGGCGTCGAACTGCACCATGTCGATGCCCTTGAGCTCTTTGCCATTGACCTTGGCGCTGAACTCCAGAACCAGGCTGTGTCCATCGGCACTGGCCAGCTCGCGGTGGTACTTGAAGTCTTCAAACACCTGCACCACGTTGGTCAAGATGACTTGCACGGCCTGCGCGCTGGGGTAAGGCGTGTGCGCCATGGGCGAGCGGAACACGGCCTTGCGGTGCAAGATGGTGGGCAGCTCGGCCAGGTTTTGCTCGGCAATCATCTGGTGCCACAGCTTGAGGCTGGCGGCCACCGGCGCCGGCAGGGTTTGCGCCAGCGTGGGTGCAGCGCCTGCTTCGGCAGCTTGCGCAGGCACAGCACCAAAGGCCAGCGCCAGCTCGGTGCCTTGCTTGATGGCGCGCTTGGCATCCAGCTCGGCGGCCACATCGGCGCCGCCAATCAGGTGCACGTTCACACCCGCAGCTTGCAGGTCGGCCTGTAGCGCGCGCTGCGGGTCCTGGCCTGCGCAGACCACCACGTTGTCTACCGGCAGCACCATGTCCTTGTTGCCCACGGTGATGTGCAGGCCGGCATCGTCCACCTTGCGGTAGGTCACGCCGTTGATCATTTCCACGTCGCGGTTCTTGAGCGAGGTGCGGTGAATCCAGCCCGTCGTCTTGCCCAGGCCGTCGCCCACCTTGCTGGTCTTGCGTTGCAGCAGGTAGACCTTGCGCGGCGTCTTCTCAATGTGCGCGGGCTTCAAGCCACCGGCGCTGGCGTAGTTGGTATCCACACCCCACTCGGCGAAGAACTTGGCCTGGTCCAGGCTGGGGCTGGTGCCCTCATGCAGCAGGTACTCCGCCGTATCAAAGCCAATTCCGCCCGCGCCAATCAGCGCCACGGTTTTACCCACGGGTTTCTTGTCGCGCAGCACGTCCAGGTAGCCCAGCACTTTGGGGTGGGTAATGCCTTCTATCTCCGGTGTGCGTGGTGTCACGCCGGTGGCCAGCACCACGTGCTGGAAGCCTGCGGCTGTCAGGTCTTGTGCACTTACTTTCTTGTTGAGTTTCAGCTTCACACCGGTCAGCTCGATTTGCTTGCCGAAGTAGCGCAGGGTCTCGTAGAACTCTTCTTTGCCGGGCACTTGCTTGGCCACGTTGAACTGGCCGCCGATTTCGCTGGCTGCGTCAAACAGCGTCACGTCAAAGCCGCGCTTGGCAGCTTCGGTGGAGAAGGCCAAGCCGGCAGGGCCAGCGCCCACAACGGCAATGCGCTCTTTGCTGGGGGCGGGGCTGTCCATCATCAGGGTTTCGTGGCAGGCGCGCGGGTTCACCAGGCAGCTGGTGATCTTGCCGCCAAAGGTGTGGTCCAGGCATGCCTGGTTGCAGCCGATGCAGGTGTTGATCTGGTCGGCCTTGCCCTCGGCCGCCTTTTGCACAAACAGCGGGTCGGCCAGAAAGGGGCGGGCCATGCTCACCATATCGGCCTGGCCGCTGCTGAGGATTTGCTCGGCCACTTCGGGCGTGTTGATGCGGTTGGTGGCAATCCGCGGAATTTTGACCTTGCCTTTGAGCTGCTCCGTCACCCAGGCAAAGGCCGCGCGCGGCACCTTGGTGGCGATGGTGGGGATGCGCGCCTCGTGCCAGCCGATGCCGGTGTTCAGGATGGTCACGCCAGCAGCTTCCAGCGCTTGCGCCAACTGCACCACCTCTTCTTTGGTCGAGCCGCCTTCCACCAAGTCCAGCATGGAGAGGCGGAAGATGATGATGAACTTCTCGCCCACCCGTTCACGCGTCTTGCGCACGATCTCCAGCGCGAAGCGGATGCGGTTCTCATAGCTGCCACCCCACTCGTCGTCGCGCTGGTTGGTTTGCTTGGCAATGAACTCGTTGATCAGGTAGCCCTCAGAACCCATGATCTCCACGCCGTCGTAGCCCGCGCTTTGGGCCAGGGCCGCCGCGTTAGCGTAATCCTCAATGGTCTGGCTCACCTCCTCAGAAGTCAGTGCATGGGGGCGGAAGGGGCTAATCGGCGCCTTCAGTGCGCTAGGCGCCACCAGCTCGGGGTGGTAGGCGTAGCGGCCAAAGTGCAGGATCTGCATGCAAATCTTGCCGCCTGCGGCGTGCACCGCGTCGGTCACCACCTTGTGCTTGTCCGCTTCCTTTTGCGTGGTCATGGCCGCACCGCCGGGCATGGGGCGGGCGCGGTCGTTGGGGGCGATGCCGCCGGTCACGATCAGGCCCACGCCGCCTTTGGCACGCTCGGCGTAGAAGGCGGCCATGCGGTTGAAGCCGTCTTTGGCTTCTTCCAGGCCCACGTGCATGGAGCCCATGAGCACCCGGTTTTTCAGGGTGGTAAAGCCCAGGTCCAGGGGGGCGAGCATGTGGGGGTAGGTGAGGGCAGCAGTCATGGGTGTCTCCTGTTATGTGTTCGGGTGGCCGGCCGTTACCAAGGCACGCGCGGCTATGCAACCAGTTGCAGTGTAGAAGTCTAGCTATATTTATGCAACTGGTTGCATAGTTAGAGTGCTACCCTTAGACTCGCCCGCATGTCGCTTGCCCATGCCGTGCTCACTTCGCTGATTGAAAAACCCTCCTCCGGGTACGAGTTGGCGCGGCGGTTTGACAAGTCGATTGGCTACTTCTGGCACGCCACGCACCAGCAGATTTACCGTGAGCTGGCCCGCATGGAAGAGAAGGGCTGGATCATTTCTGAGATTGCCCCCGACGCCGGTGCCACTCGCAAACGCGAGTACCACGTGCTCCCTGAGGGGCGTTCCGAGCTGGTGCGCTGGACGCAGCAGCCTGCGGCCCCCACCGATGTGCGCGATGAGCTGACCGTCAAGCTGCGCGCCGATGCAGCACTCGGTGAGGTGGATTTGAGCGACGAACTGCGCACCCGCATCGCCCAGCACACCGAAAAGCTGCAGCACTACCGCGCCATCGAGGCCCGCGACTTTGCCGGCGGTGACGCCATGCCCCGTGCCAAACGGCTGCAGCACCTGATCCTCAAGAAAGGCATCCTGCTCGAAGAAGGCAGCATCGCCTGGGCGCAAGAAGCGCTGGCGGTGTTGCAGGGAGGCTAGCGCTAGTTAGCTAGGACGGCTATGGACCGCTTGCGAGTTCTTGTCGTCTCTTAAAGGTTTGAGATTGGTTGTTCTGGGCAAGGCCAATGTACTCAATCGCACTCGCACTGATTTAGGTTTCTTCGCTACGCCATGTAGCCGGCATGCTTCGACTCTTTGAGTGGTGGTGTGCTGAAAATCTGCTTCCTAATGCTTAGCGGGAGGGAAGTTGAACACCCTTTGACTTGTAGAAGTTGATTCTCTCGGCTTGTGTAGCTGCTACGCACTCAATTGATGTCTGGCAATCTGAATATTTCTTTTGAAAGGCAGATTTGTGATCTTTTAGCGTTGTTTGGTCTGTTGACGGTAGTTTGGAATATTCGGCATACATAGCCAGAATTGTGTGCTCTGTCGTGGCTAGTTCTTCATTGGCGCAAGTAGTAATTTCATGTGGCTTTTTTGCGTTTTTGCACCAAGCGGGCTTCGGAAATTGAGCGGGAGCAATGGAGTGTTTGGGTTTGCACTTCTCCCATTTCCTCTCGGCGCCAATTTGGTCTTCATGTCCCCAGCACCATCCTTTTGCCTGAATTTGAACTATTAACTGGTCGCGTTGTTCACAAACCTTCATCGTGTCAGTGAAATTGCCACTTTGTCCGCGGCACTTGCTGTTTAGGGCTGATTCCCTATCCATCAGTACTTTGACCTCTGTTGATGGCTGCGTGAGTTGAAAAGTGAATTTGTTGCCATCAAGCTCCTCTATCTGACCACTTTCCCATTTCACAATGACGTTGCCGCGGTTATTCATGGCATAGCAGCCCATAACAACCGTTCCTTTAAATCGTGCTACAGCCAGTTGAAGCTCTGCAGTCGCCGGACATTTCTCCGTCATCAATAGAACGCCATCTTGTCCTGCTGTATATCCGAACTGTCCATAGATGTCCGCGCTTGCGGCGCCAGCAAGCGATGTACAAATCAGTGCGACCAATCGAAATAGTTTCTGCTTAAGTGATGAATACATGTCAGCAATGTCCTCGCCTTCGAATCGAAAATACGCTGTACACAGCTGGCACCAGAGGAAGTAGTGCTCAAGCCGCCAAAGCAAACCGCTCGTCATGCGCGGCGAGTGGTTCAATCTCTGCGTTGATGGTTTTGACGAGTGACTTCTGGGCCATCTTCAAATCGTAGGCAAGTTGCAAATTGAGCCACGATTGCGCATCGCCGCCAAAAAACCGAGCCAAGCGCAGGGCCGTGTCCAGGGTAATGCCGCGCTCTTCTTTCACGATCTCGTTGATACGCGCTGCCGTGACGTGCAGTGCCTTTGACAAGGCATGGGGCGTCATGCCGAGTGGCACCAGATAGTCTTCCCGCAGGATCTCGCCGGGGTGGATGGGGCGCATGCCGTTTTTCATAACAGTTCTCCAAGTCTCAGTGGTAGTCCACTATTTCAACGTTTGCCGGGCCGTCATTGGTCCACTCAAAGCACACGCGCCATTGTTTGTTGATGCGTATGCTGTATTGACCAACGCGGTCCCCAGTGAGCGCCTCCAGTTGGTTACCGGGTGGCGATTTCAAAAACGCCAACGTCGCGGCGCTATCCAGTTGTTGCAGTTTGCGCTCGGCCACGGATTTGATGCCGGCCCAACGTCTGCACTTGCCTGTGACAAACAAGGCTTCCGTATCGGCACATCTGAATGACTGGATCATGCGGCGAATTGTATATCGATGATCGATAAACAACAAAGCCCGGCACAGCCGGGCTTTGTTGTTTGCAGGCAGGCCCGCGTTCGCGGGCCGGTCAACGCGATGCAAGCGCCTCAGGCCGCCAGCTTCACGATGTCATTGGCCGCGCTGGCCAGGGAGTCGGCCTTTTTGGCGTCGCCCATGGACAGACCTTCTGCTCGGACGATGCGCACATCAGTGATGCCGAAGAAATTGAACACGGCTTGCAGATAGCTCTCTTGGTGCTCCATGGCGCGGCCGCCTTCGCTGGTGGAGTACTCGCCGCCGCGGGTGGACGCAATGATCACGGTCTTGCCGCCGGCCAGGCCTTGGGGGCCGGTTTCGCTGTACACAAAAGTGCGGCCACGCTGGCTCACCCGGTCAATCCAGGCCTTGAGCTGGCTGGGGATGCTGAAGTTGTACAGCGGGGCACCCACCACCACCACGTCGGCCGCCAGGAACTGGCTCACTAGGCGCTCGGTGACTTCGTTTTCCTGCTTGTGCACCTCGTTCAACTCAGCGGGCTGCGCTTGCAGCACGGCGTTCACCGACAGGTGGTTGGGCGTGTCCACGGCTAAGTCCAGGTAGTCCACTGTGGTGCCGGGGTGGGTGGCGACCCACTGGGCGATGGTGTCTTTGGTGAGTTGACGGGAGACCGAGTAGGCACCCAGGATGCTGGAGTCGATGTGCAGGAGTTTCATGGCAATGTCTTTCAAAAGAGAGGAAGGCAAGACGCGGGAAAGCAATGTCACTATTGTGTGTATACGGCGAATCTTTGATAAGTCTGCACTTTTACATTAGATTGTTCTGAAATTGGGACAATGAAAGGCCTTATGCACGACACCAACGACATGCTGTACTTCGCCGAAGTGGTCGAGCGGGGGGGCTTTGCAGCCGCTGGGCGGCATCTGGGCATTCCCAAGTCCAAGCTGTCGCGCCGGGTGGCCGAGCTGGAGAGCCGGCTGGGCGTGCGCCTGCTACAGCGCACCACGCGCAAGCTGTCACTCACTGAGGTCGGTGAGGTGTATTTGCGCCATTGCACCGCCATGCGCGATGCGGCGCAGGCGGCGGCCGAGGCCATTGAACAGGTGCAAACCGAGCCGCGCGGCACCATACGGGTGGCCTGCCCGGTCACGCTGGCGCAGACCACGGTGGGGCCCATCATGGCGCTGTTTCTGGCGCGCTACCCCTTGGTAAAGGTGGACATGCGCATCAGCAACCGGGTGGTCGATTTGGTGGAGGAGGGCTTGGACGTGGCTTTGCGGGTGCGCACTACTCTGGACGACAGCGGCAGCCTGGTGGTCAAAAAGCTGGCGGAGTCGGGCACCGTGTTGGTGGCCAGTCCGTTGCAGCTACAGCGCCAGGGGCAGCCGGCCTCTATCGCGGAGTTGGCGCGTATGGACACGGTGGCCATGACCGTCATCGATGGCCGGGCCTCGCTGGTGTTGCAAGGGCCGGACGGCGCCTCTCACACCTTGGTGCATCAGCCACGCTACGTGGCAGACGACCTGCTGACGCTCAAGTTTGCTGTTTTGCAGGGCACCGGCATGTGCTTTTTGCCGGAGTACATGTGCCAGCGCGAGTTGGAGGATGGCCGGCTGGTGCATGTGCTGCCCGGCTGGGCGCCGCCGCGCGGCATCTTCCATGCGGTGTACCCCTCCCGCCGCGGCATGGTGCCGGCGGTCAGGCGGTTTCTGGATTTTTTGGGTGAGCACACGGGGCAAGAGGGCACACCCAAGCTGCCACCGGACTGCACGCTGCTGCACTGAGCCGTCAGCGCAGGCGCAGCGGGTCTTTCCGGCGCTCGGGGTGCCTGGGGGCGTGCAAAGCGCCGGGCACGGTATCCGCCTCTGGGTCGGTCCAGCCGAAGAATTTGCAGACCTCGGCGCGCTGCCGCTGGGCGTCGGCATAGCCCAGGGCCATGAGTTCGGTGGTGTAGCCGCTCTCAAACAGCAGGTAGCTGGCCAGAGCGGCGCCCTTCACATCGGCCTTGGCCGACGACACGCCCACGCCACCCAGCATGGTGCGCACGGCATGGGGCAGGTCGCCTACATGGCGCGAGGCCACGGCATCCAGCCGCTGGCTGGGGGCAATCACCAGCAGGTCTACCGGGCGCAGGGCGCTGCCCTTGCGGGCCTCTGCGGGCACCAGTTGAATGGTGTGGTTGATGCGCTGCACCCGCTCTACATCCACGGCGAGGGCATCGAGAAAAATGTTGGACAGCGCGTGCCCCGCAATCTGCGCAATGCTGGGGTAGCTGCTGGTGGTGTGCAGGTGGGCTTCTTCTTTGGGCTCATGCATGCGCCCGGCGCCGATGACCAGTATGCGTTCTGCTCCTAAATGGATAGCGGGTGCCACAGGCGCACTCTGGCGCATGGAGCCATCGCCAAAATATTCATCCCGCCCGTTGAGGTGCAACTGCTGCGCCGGAAACACAAACGGAATGGCGCTGGACGCCAGCAAATGCGCGTGGGTGATGCGGTCGCGCACGGCGTAGCGCTGGGTGCGCACCCAGGGCATGAGGCGCTTGTCGCCCTCAAAAAACGTGACGTGGTCCCCGGTGCTGTAGCTGGACGCGGTGACCGCCAAGGCCCGCAAATGCCCCTTGCGCACCAGCCACGGCACCCGCTCCAGCGGCACCAGGCTGTGCAGCAGTTCGCCCAATGGGCTGTTGTCCAAGAGCGAGCGGGGCTTGATGCGGCGCCACTTGGCCAGCACCCAACCCAGCGAGAGCAATGTGAGCCAGGTAGCCCCGGAGCGCAGCATGCTCAGGTGGTCGGCCCGGTACACCTCGTGGGCGTGGAAGTTTTTCCAAGTGTCGGCAATTTTGCGCACGGTGCCGTCAAAGTCATCTGCACCACAGGCCAAGGCCGAGGCATTGATGGCGCCAGCCGATGTGCCGGCGATGATGGGAAAGGGGTTGGGCTGTGCGCCCGCACCGCAGGCCAGCCGCAAATCGGCAATGGCCTCCAGCACGCCCACCTGGTAGGCGGCACGCGCGCCACCGCCGGTGAGCAGCAGCCCGGTAACAGGGGGCGGAGTATGCGGGGCAGACATGCTGTGCATTATGAAAGTCCGGCACCACTTGTAAACCACCCATCTGCGGTGTTTACCCTGAAGCACCGGCTCACGATGCGGGAAAGCGCACTTGGATAGACTCTGCCGCTCAGGAGTACCCCATGGCATTGACCGAACAAACCCTCTTAACCGCCCTGCAGGGCGTGACTGACCCCAACACCGGCAAGTCTTTTGTTGCCAGCAAAAACATCAAAAACGTCCAGATCCACGGTGGTGACGTGCAGTTCAGCTTGGAGCTGGGCTACCCCGCCCAGAGCCAGTGGCCGGAGTTCATCGGCGCGTTGACCACGGCCGCCATGGCCTTGCCTGAAGTGCAGGCGGTGGACATCGATGCCAGCACCCTGGTGGTGCCCCATGCGGTGCAACGCGGTGTGCAACTGCTGCCGGGTGTGAAAAACATTGTGGCCGTGGCTTCGGGTAAAGGCGGTGTGGGCAAGAGCACCACCGCTGCCAACCTGGCGCTGGCGCTGGCCGCCGAAGGGGCCCGCGTGGGCCTGCTGGATGCCGATATTTACGGCCCCAGCCAACCCATGATGATGGGCATAGAAGGCCGGCCTGAGACCGCCGACGGCAAAACCATGGAGCCCATGGAAAACCACGGTGTGCAGGTTATGTCAATTGGCTTTCTGGTGGATGGCGATCAGGCCATGATCTGGCGCGGCCCCATGGCCACGCAAGCCTTGGAGCAACTGCTGCGCCAGACCAACTGGAAAGACCTCGATTACCTGGTGGTAGACATGCCGCCCGGCACCGGCGACATCCAGCTCACCCTGAGCCAGCGCGTGCCGCTGACGGGTGCGGTGGTGGTCACCACCCCGCAGGACATTGCCCTCTTGGACGCCAAAAAAGGCATCAAGATGTTTGAGAAGGTGGGCGTGCCGATTTTGGGCATTGTGGAAAACATGGCGGTGCACGTGTGCACCAACTGCGGCCATGTGGAGCACATCTTCGGTGCTGACGGCGGCAAAAAAATGGCCGAAGGCTATGGCATGGACTACCTCGGCGCCTTGCCCCTGGCCTTGCACATCCGCGAGCAGGCCGATGGCGGCACGCCCACGGTGGTAGCCGACCCGGATGGTGAGGTGACGCGCCGGTACAAAGCCATTGCCCGCCAGGTCGCGGTGAAGATTGCGGCGCAGTCCAAGGACTTCTCCAGCAAGTTCCCGACCATCACCATCAGCAAAAACAGCTGATCTGCCTTCCGGCCCGGCATGAACCTGCTCTCCTCCCTGCGGTATTTGGTGGCTCTGGATGAGCACCGGCACTTTGCCCGTGCCGCACAGGCCTGCCACATTACCCAGCCGGCGCTCTCTAACGCCTTGCGGGCGTTGGAGGAGGAGTTTGCGGTGGTCATTGTGCGGCGGGGTCGCACCTTTATCGGCTTCACGCCCGAGGGCGAGCAGGTGCTGGAGTCCGCCCGGCGCATGCTGCACGAGCACAAGGTGTTGGCGCAGTCGCTGTCCAGCACGGCGGATCGCCCCACCGGTCGCATACTGATTGGGGCGGTGCCTACAGCAGTGCCGATTGCCGCACGCTTTGCGGCCATGCTGCAAGCCCGGCATGTGGATGTGATGCCGGTGGTGTTGTCGCTGAGCTCCACTGAGTTGGAGCAGCGGCTGGAGAGCCTGTCGATCGATCTGGCTCTGGGCTACACCGAGCGCATGAACCTGAGGGACGTGCAGCTCACGGCGTACCCGCAATACAACGAACACTACTTCTTGTTACGAAAGGCCGCGAAGCCCGACGCGGTCGAATTGCAAATCGGCGCGCCTATGCCCTGGAAGGATGCAGCCGCGCTGCCGCTGTGCCTTTTGACGCCCGAAATGCACAACCGCACCATCGTGGATGCCTCATTTGCGGCGGCGGGGTGCAAGCCGCGCGCCATTATTGAAACCAACTCGATCCTCACCATGGCGCTCTCGGTGGTGGCCGGACAGGTGTGCAGCGTCATGCCCGGGGCGCTGGTGGCTGCGGTGCGCGGCTACCGGGAGCTGGAGGCGCTCCCTCTGGTGGCGCCCCAGGTGCTCACGCCCATCAGCTTCATGACGCATGCCACCGTCCGCCCCTCGCGGGCCATGGAGGCTGCTTTGGTGCTGGCACAAGATGGCGCCTGGCTGCGCCACGCGGCGACGCATACGGGACTATTGACCTCCATCTAATTGATTTAGATCAAGCGAATTCGTGTACAAACTCCAATACCCCTGAGGCGGGTAATTTGGTAGGGTCTGCGCATCACGCCCAACGACCTTCCGTTTTGGAGAGACACACCCATGTTTTTTTTCACTGGGCAACAGCGCCGGGTTGACGCAGGCGTACGCCAATTTTCTGCAGGATTGAACGGGGGCTTCTCGCTCGACACGGCGCACCGTGTGGAAGTGCAGGGCCGCCAGGTTGCCACCTTGCGCAGCGGCGCACGGGTGCTGAATCTGGACTTTGACCTGGCAGACGGGTTTACCCGCCAAACCGGCATGCTGGTGACCCTGTTTGCCCGAGATGGAGATGACTTCATTCGCATCACCACCTCGGTGCGCAAGCTCGATGGGGAGCGCGCGGTGGGCACGCCGCTAGACCGCTCGCAGCCCGCCTACACCGATGCCCTGCAAGGCCGGACCCACGTGGGCTACGCCATTGTTTTTGGCAAGCAACTCGTCGCGCATTACGCGCCCCTCAAGGACAGCAGTGGCCAGGTCATCGGCATTCTGTTTGTGGGGCTGGACATCACGGCCTCGTCGGGCATGGGCCTGTCTGCGGCCATGGCCTGGCGCATCTCCACGGTGTACGGCCTTGCGCAGGTGCTTTTTCTGGGCCTGAGCGGGCGGCTGGACAGTGCTGCGGAGTTGGGCATGGGCGTGTTCATGATCGGTTTGCTGTGGTGCACCACGTATGCCTTGATGAACCGCTATGTGGCGAGGCCCCTGCTAGCCGGACGCAGCGCCTCGCAGCGCATGGCCGCCGGTGATCTGACCCGCCAAGTGCATGTGGCCAGCAGTGACGATATCGGCCAGGTGCTGATGTCGATCAACAGCATCAATGTCGGCTTGGCCACCTTGATCAGCAAGGTGCGCAATGCCTCCGAGGTGGTAGCCATGGGTACCGAAGAAATTGCCGATGGCAATGTGGACTTGGCCAACCGCACCGAAAAGCAGGCGGGTGAGGTGAACTCCGCCGCCTCGGTCGTGCATCAACTCACCACGACCGTGGCCCAAACCGCAGAGCAAGCTGTGCAGGTGAATCAGCTGGTCAGCACCATGTCCACCGTGGCCAGTGAAGGCGGTGCGGTGGTGCAAGACGTGGTGAGCACCATGGGGCAGATATCGGCCAGCGCCAACAAGATCAACGACATCATTGCCTTGATTGAAGGCATTGCCTTCCAGACCAACATCCTCGCCCTGAATGCTGCCGTAGAGGCCGCGCGTGCGGGGGAGCAGGGGCGCGGTTTCGCAGTAGTTGCATCCGAAGTTCGCAGCCTCGCACAACGCTCATCCACCGCCGCCCACGAGATCAAGGACCTGATCAGCGCCTCGGTGAGCAGCGTGGCGGCGGGTAGTGTGCTGGTGGACAAAACGCGCCAGTCCATGGAGCAGATCACCAGCTCCATTGCCGAGGTGGTGCGCTACATCGACGGCATTGCCCACGCCAGCCAGGAGCAGCGTGCCGGCATTGAAAACGTGAACCGCAGCGTGTCGGAGATCGACCAGATGAC
>Ga0228698_1001232_pt1 | contig 13170 bp, 12 predicted proteins | sample McNCre117_Aug_MG_FD_178015 | JGI IMG/M metagenome (GOLD analysis project Ga0228698, IMG submission 178015) | Freshwater microbial communities from McNutts Creek, Athens, Georgia, United States - 1-17_Aug_MG | ecosystem: Environmental > Aquatic > Freshwater > Creek | place: USA: Georgia...
GTCTCGCCGCTGCTGCTGAATGTCCATGAGTTTGTTTTGGCGTCGTTGCCGTAAATGGTGACGGGGCCGGATTGGTTATTCGTCAGCGCGTTGCCGCCGGTGATAGTGAGGCTGGCGGCGGCTCCATTGGTCAACAGGTTCGCGCCGTTCAACGTGGCCGTGCCGATCAAGACGGCGTTGGTTTTCAGTCCAAATTGGTTGGTGGTGGTGACGGATATGGTTGTTAGGTAGTTGCTGGCGGCGATGGCCGAACCTGCTTGCGCGATGAGGCGGTTCGTGTCGGCGTTGGAGAGAACTGCCGAGCCGCCGACGAACAGATTTCCGCCGACATAAATGTTGGTGTTATCTGACCACATGGAGGCCGGTGGCAAAGTGCCGCTGAATTGTTTGTTGCCGCTTGGTTGTTGGTTCGTGAACAACAGAAATGGCGTGTCGTTGGTTGAGGTAACGATGGTCATTCGGGCGGGAGGAATGACGTTAAACGTATGTTCCGACACCCGCAAATCGCCTGCCCAAATTCCTTTCCAATGGCGAATAAAATTTCGGCTCCATAACCCTGCACTATTGTTTGCCGTGCCGTAATAGGTCGGCATCTGCACCATCGTTTCGATCTGGCTACCGCCGCTGGCATCGGTGTTAAAGTAAAGAGCCAAATCAAGGCCAATGCGATGGTCAGACCGTTGGTTGTAAGTTGCGTAATAATTGATTTTGCCCGCTTCAAATCCAGATTCGCCAATTTGGTTGTTGGTAACATATTGACCAAAAGGAATGCCAAATAGTTGAAGGTTTCCAGTCTGCCCAGAGTTTTCACCACCAACGCCCATCCGCATCACTGGAAAGCCTAGTGCCTTGTTTGAAAATGACAAGTAATCGTAGTCGGTGACGCCCAAAAAGTTGCCATATTGAAAACTCCATGCGCCGTCTGTTCCAACAAAAGCATTCGTTTCGAGCGTGTTGACATTTGCAAAAATAGCGGTGGTGTCCTGCGATACGTCATCCCATGTCCAGTATGTTGAAGCATTTAACTCATTGGCCGGAAGTCGGGTATTTCCGTTATCGTCGCGCTCTAGTAATCCGGTTGCAGTTGTGGCATTGGTGAAGGCGGGAACAAGGGAAAAACACCACGAGGCAACTATCCCATGAATGCTTCTTGCTTCGTAAAACAAAAACACATTCGTCGTGGGGTTATTGGTGTTGACGTAAATGGACTGTGAACCCGCCCACGGCTTGTAAGCGTTTGTCCCGTTGATGAACGGAAACTGAACGCAACCAGTGACGGTGAGCGATGACACATTCGCCCACGAGTTCGTTTTGTAGCTTGTGAATGAAGTAGCCACGATGTTGCCAGAGCTGCCGCCCCCGCCGCCGTTCGTTGCCAACACCGATTGCGCCACGGAGAGGGCGATGTTGGTGGTGGTGGCGAAAGTCGGAAATCGGGCGTCGGATTGGGCGATGGTGTAGGCGTAGAGGCCGGCGCTGTTCAGATTGGTGCTGGCGATGGCGGAATCCGCCACGTTGACTAGCCCGTTCAGGTTGGTGCCGATGTTGCTGGTCAGGGCGTAGGTGTTCAGCAGGGTGGAAAAATCAAACCGATAGGCGAATCCCGCCAGCTTGTTGCTGAAGGTGACGCTGCCATTCGTGATCTCCGGGTAGCCGGCGGAGGAGATGGTTTGCGGTTCAGGAAAGCGGATGAGGCTGTCGGTAACGGTGAGCTTGGAAACGGGCGTGCAAACGACGCTGCGGACGACGTTACTGCGAAACCCGAAATCGGTGAACGGCACGAGTAAATGGACCGTCTGGGCGGTAGAAGATACCGTGCCCCAGACGGTTGAACACACAGCAATGATGAGGAACGCGATTTTACGCATCATCAATCCGCGCCAGTCAAGCCGGCACACCGGCGGTATTTTATTTAACCGCCGAGAACGCAGAGAACACAAAGATGGGAGGAGTCAGAATAGTTTTAGGGGGCAGCGGAAGGCGGGATTGGCAAGGGCGGCTTGAATTCCGCGCCCCTGTTTGCACGGCGCGCAACCTTGCGCCGGATGTTGGCAGCGGGCCGAGACGTTCCAGGAACACAGGTTGCACGCGGCGAGGCGGGCGGCGATGTCAATGGGGGGAGTGGGTGGCGGGACGGTGGTTTGCGATAACGATGCCCTTGGTATCGTTTTAATCATGGGCATTGGGTGAAGGTCTGATAAAAGTCGCCGAAGCGATTACCAACGGAACAGGCGCGGTCGGTGAAGCCCCACGGACGCTCAATGCTCCGATAATTTCCGGCGGTATCGGCGATGACAACGCCACCGCTGACGGAATCGTAATGGATATTCGTGCCATCCGCCGGACTGATAGCGGAGCCGGTTGCGTAGAACAACGATATGCCGCTTGGCAACGTCATGCCTGTCGGAATGGTGCAGCGGGCGGCGACCCAACGCCGATGAGGGAAATACTTCGTGTAGATGGTTGAACTGCCTCGGGTTTCAACGGTGTCCGGTTGGCCGGTTCCGTTGTCCTCGTTCCAGAGCAGAAAAGTGGTGACGGCAGGCGCTCCGGCATACGTCCAAGTTACACCGCCATCGCCCGTATCGCCGGACGTTCCCCAAGTCGGCTCGGTGGAGCCGGTGTAACCAGCGACGCTGACAACCTGCAAATTGCCGTTTGCATCCAAAATCGTATCGCCTACAGAAAAATAGGTGAGCGCACTCCAATTGAGATACAGGCTCGTATCAACGCTTAAATCGCAATCGGGTTTGAACGGGTCTTGCCAGAACGGATCGGGCATGACCATTTCCACGCCACCCAGCCACAACGCGCCGAAACGATCATCGAAGGTGAACGTGTTCGGCATGGCGAACAGGGATTGGTTCGGGAATGATTCAACCGGCGATGCGGAATAAAACGGCACATAGCCGACGACGGCAGGACATCTGCCGGTAGTGTAGTTGAACTCGGCTAACGTCAGTCCGGTGCAGCCAACAACGCCGGTTCCCGTGCCTGCGCCCGAACCACCCAACCAGTTCGGCTGACTGCCCGTTGCCAGCCGCGCCTGCCGCGTATTGAATGACCATTCCAACCGAACGCCGGTTTTGTTGCTGACCGGATTCGGCGTCACGCAAGCGGTCGGTGTGGTAGTCCACCAGCGCAGTTTCCCGAGATGAGTGGAGCCGTCGCGGTGAATATCCGTTGCTTCCAAAATACTCGGCAGGCAAGAACGTCCGGCGGGAACATCTTCAATTTTGCTGCCAACGGTAATCGTCCATTGGGCGGGAGAACCGCCCAAACTGGTGACGGCAGTGACGGGGTAAATGCCCGAGCCTTCCACTAGAATCTTGTCGCTAACGGCGGGAACACTGGCGGCATTGCCGGTTTTTTTCACGGTGAAACCGCTGCCCGCATCGCCGCTGACAATGCAGCACACGGTTGTTTGATCTACGTCAAAACGGGCATCGCCGCACGGATAATTGAAATCCACCGCTGGCCAGTTTTGCGTGGCTTCCACATATTTGCCGCCGACGAGCGCGCCGTGCTGCTGACGCAGAAACGATTGCGGATAATTGCCGGAGGGCGGGGCGGTTCCCACGCCGCGAAACGCCGCGCCATCCCACTGCGCTTCGTCAGGGTTCATCCAGCGGCGGACGCTGCTGATATATTTTCCGCCAATCGAATTACACAACGTGGACGGCACATAGCTGCCGAAGCCGGTGTCTACCCATTCCCAGCCGTTACCGCCCGTAAGTGGGTCGCTGAACCGACGTTCTTTCACACCGTAACCGAACCAGAACAAGCGTTCGCTACCAGCCACGCCGTTGGTGATGTGACCACCGGAATACATCGGGCCGAGCAACGAGCAGCCGGTTTTATCGCCGATGGATAATCCACCGGCCTCGGCCTCGGTGAACCGATGACCGGCGGCGGTCTGCCAGATAAAGCCGTTCGGATCAAACCAATCGCGCTGCGCCCAGGTCTCGATGTAACCGGAATCCCCGTAGCTTTTGCCGGAGGGGTCGGCAATCAATCCGACGACGTAGTTATTGACGCTGGGAGTGTAACCTCGCACGGGTGTCACCACGGATTGAACCTCGTCATGCGTGCACAGCCGAGCCAAGCCGAGTAATTCATCGCGCCGCCATGTCATTGCGTTGCTGTTGCTCAAATTGCAATCGGCCAAAGATTGATATAAGTCAGCAAGGCATTGGCTCGCGGAATAGGCGTTGGTCAGCGAGTAAGTTCCCACGTAGGAAAATTCCAGATAGACCGGGCCGGTGAGCGCATAAAAAACGGGGACGCGGACGGTCATGCTCCAATACATGCTCGTGTTCGTTTTCGCCCAGCCGAGCGAGATATAAGCCATCGTGCCCGGCCAAACACCGCCGGTATCCACCTCAAACGTCTTGGTGTCCGAATAACTGGTGAAGCTGGTTACAGCCGCCATTGCCACAAAGTTGGGTTCCGAGGCGTAAGTGGTATTCCACCAATCCACGATCCCATTCAAGGCAACGCCCGAGCCAAAGAACGAGTCAGGAACTGGCGGCAACGAATCGCAGGCAAAGTGATTGCCAAGCAACGAATCCAAAGTGGTCGAAAGTCCGCCGGCGTAGTTGTAGGTTTTATCTTCGGCGACGTTATAGACTGTCCCCGCGCCTTTGTTGGTGACGGTCTTGGTGTCCAGCAAATCAGCGCGCAGGTTGCTCAAGTATCGGTTTTGATAACCGCTGACCGTGCGGTTGTCGTTACGTAAGCCGGTCAAGCGGTTCACATCAATGCCGCCGGACGCGGTGTAGGCGTAATCGTCAATACCGCCGGAATACACCGCATCGGATGAGTTTGCGGAAATCGCCACATCCCAGAGCGTTGAAAGATACTTGTTCTGGTCGGGAGCAACGGCAGCGGCAGCGGCATCCGTGCCGCACACATCCACGCTCGTCATGCCCAAAATCCCATGCCACCACTTTTTTCCCAATACCCAACGTCCGCCGCGGCGTTCCGTCCGCAAATCTACGGTGGAATTTTTGGTGTAACAGTTGTGGTCGAGTTTTTTGTGCGTGGCATCATTGGCCGCACACGCAAGGATGTCGTCAACGATGGGATCAATGCTTTGTGTCGGATAGCCATTGGCATCGGCAACCTGCCACGGCCCCATCCAATCGGCGGGAACCTTGGTTTTCGTCGAAGACGCCGTGCAGTTCACATAATCCAAGCCGTAAATGTAGCGGGGATACGGGTCAACATTGTTGACGGTGAAATCCACGCAACTGACCGTCTTGCGGACTTGCGTGCCATTCAGCCAGCGGTCAATGATTGCACCGTCGTTGCAGTTGCAGCAGCAGCCAAACATAAATCAAATCAGTTCAGGTGAGCCGTCGGGCACTTTGCCGGGATCAATCGTTGGCGTGGTGCCGGGGGTGTCGGCGCGCAAGCGATAGATGCGGCCAATGGGAACTTCAACAAAGCATTCCGTGCCATCTTCCAGGCACGCGCGGACGAACACCATGTTGCCGGCTCTTTTATGCGCGGCAGCTTTAGCCTCGTAGCTGGAACCGTTCCACGAGAATTGCACGGTGTCCGTATCGGCGAACGGAAATTTGCCCGCCCAAAGCGCCTCCCACACGCAGCGTCGGAAAAAAGAAAGCACCGTGTAACCTTCCGGCTTTGGCGGACGACCGTTTTGGGCTTGCATCATACGGTTTCAAGGGTAGGCCAGCGGGTAGGTGTGCCGTCCCCAGGCATCAATCAAGTATTCCTGCGAAATCTCAATCCGGTTTTTGTAGCTGGTCACGGCGTTGGCCCGTTTCTTCAGCGCGGACCAATAATAATTCGGCGGCAATACCGTGGGCACTTCGTAATTCAGGATTTTGTAATTGAGATACCCCGGCAACGGCAGAATCCATAGCCCGCCATTGTTGCATTCCGCCAGCAACTCGCTGATGCGGTAAAGTTTTTCCACGTTGAAATCCGTGACGTTCGCCGCGTAATCGCCGGGGGCGCTGGTGGTGTGCCGCAGGACGTATTTGCTGTGAATGAAACTCGTGCCGCCGGAGAAGTAGTCATCGTAGAAATACTTCAATCCTTGCGCCAAACTGTAAGCGTAAATGACTTGCCCAAGTTTCAATTCCGCGCTACCGCTCGCCACTGCTGATCCATCCAATTTATAAAGCGACGTAGCATTCAACGCCGCAATAACACCTTTGTGGGTAGCATTGGGTGTGCCCGCCAGATTGCGGATGACGTGGGCGACTTGCGATGAAACAGCGTTGGCCATCGCCGTGCCGCCAGCATACGCCGCATCCGCCGGAGCCATCATGTTCAGATAATTCAGATTCTTGAACAGATCGGGCGTTTCATCCGCCACTCCAACCTCCCATTTATCCACGATGTCGCGCGCTCCTGGAAAAGAGTAACCGCCTGGCAATGCGCCCTGCCCGTTGGTGCTGGAAACGGTTAGCTTGGCAATGGCACCCTCAAACGAAAGCTGCCCCGTGTAGGTGTAGGTGCTGGAAAACGTGGTTGCCAGCGCCGTCATGGCGGCAAGATCCACGCCGGCGTATTCTTTCTCTAAAATGGTTCCCTGCGTGGGCGAAAAGCGCAGCCCCCACTTTTGCAGTTGAGGCTGCCGATTGCCGACGCGGTTGGGTGATTGCGCCATAAATCAATAACCTCCTTCGCGCAGAGCTTTTTCAATCTCGGCGAGGTTGGTGGTATGCTTTTGCGCTTCGGCTAAATGTTTTTTCGACACTTCCAAAAGCGAAACAGTCACCCCGCTGCCGGACCGCGCCCCGATGCGTTCGCGTTCGGTGATGGATGCACTGCCCGCGCCGCCTGCGCCGGCGGCAAAAGCATTGGTGCGGTTCTGATTCTTGGCCGCCTCAATCTTTTCCATGTTGGTGGTGGCCCGCGCGGATTGCGCATCGGCATCGGCAATCTCTTTCTTCAATTGCGCAAGCCGGGCAGAATTCTTTTCGGAGTCGCCCTGCAACCGATTGCGTTCCTCAATGGCTTTGTTACGGGCGTTCTCGGCATTCAATAGTTTTTGGTATTGGATCACCTGCGCGCGGGCGAGTTCCAGGTCTTTTTGCTTGGCTTGATCCACGGTGCTGCCAAGCTCGGAACCTTTTTTCAATCCGCCGGCAAGGTTTGCCGGAGATGGAATCATGGCTTCACCTAAACCGCCGCTTTGATACATGTTGGTGAACCACTTTCCCGCTTTCGAGATACCTTTTCCAAAAATGGTTTGCGATTGCTCATCCACCTGGCGCTTGTTTTCTTCATCCAACAACTTCTGCGCGTCTTCGGCCCGCGCGCGCATGGTTTCAAGCACGTTTTTGTGTTTGCTCTCATCGCCCACGGTGATGTTTTTTTTCCGCGCCTCCAAATCAGCCAATTCCTTTTGCAACCCCTCCACCTCTTTGATTTTGGCCTGTTTATCGGCTTCCATCTTTTGTCGGTTGCGATCAATGTCTAACTGCCCGTATTTCTTCTCAATGGCCGCAATGCGGGCGGCATCGCCTTGCGCGGCGCGGATTTCCCGCTCCTTGGCTAGGGCGTCCAATTGCTTTTGCACTTCAAACTGATCATCCAACTGCTTTTGGAACCGCGCGGCGCTGGCGGTCGCACCGTTGTATTCTTCATTCACCCGCTGCGCGGCCTTGGCCATGCGGTAAAGCCCCTCGGCAGTGCGATCCACGAGCGGGATGTATTCGCGGGAGAAATCAATCAGCTTATGCGGCGCGAGGCGTTCCGCCAAACCATCCACGCGGGAAAAATAGAGGAACGGCGCAGCAATGATGGCACCAATGCTGGCCACCGCCGCGCCAAACGCAGCCACAAATCTTAATGCCGCCTGCCCGCCCATGCTGGCGAAGGCTTGGAAGGCTTGCGGGCCTTGTTGCATCATCACACGCCACGGACTCATGCCGGACGCCAGCGAATCCACCGTGGCGCGGCCGACGTGGATCAATTGTTGCATCCCGCCGCTACCGTGGCCTTGCAAGTTTTCACGAAAGCGACCCCAAAAAGTATTTGCCACGCGCCGCCCACCGTTTGCCATGAGTTGATCCATTTGCTGAATCGTGGCAATTGGACCAATAAAGTTTGCGGCTTGGCGGTCGGCAGCAGCGGCGCGCGCTTGGGCAATTCTCCGTTGTAATCGGAGTTGTTGGAAATGCTCTGTTGAATTGCTGCCGCCTTGTGCATCTTGGAAAATGGCCGCCTTGCGCTGGCGATATTCCTCAATGCGGCGTTCCCGAGATTCTTCAGCGCGCTCGCGGCGGATGGCTCGTGCCCGATTGTTCCGGCTGGCGGCTTCCACGGCCGCAACGCGAGCCGCTTCAGATGCGGCTTGGCGAGCGGAGCCATCTAAGTCCGGCCCATGCAACGGCGCGTTAGCACGGCGCTCGGCACGTTCGCGCCGCAGCTTGCGGGCTTGAATGTTCCGGCGGGCATTTTCTACCGCATCGGCAATCTCCTGTTCGGTTCGGGTTTCTTCCCGCTCGCGGATGAGCTTGCGTGCCCGATTGCGCCGAGTGGCTTCTTCCACTTCGGTTTGCCGGATGCGTTCCTGTTGCTTTGCCGAATCCGCCGCGCTCATCATCGGCCCGCCGCGCAATTCGGCGACCTTGGCTTTGAGCTGATCCAGCATGGTCATCTGCTTTTGCAGTTGAACCTGCGAGGCGATGCCGATGCTTTGAACCTGGGCGGCGGTAGATTTCGCCATGCCCATAGCCAACGCTTCCGCCTTGGCCAATTCCTTCTCAAATCCCGTAGATTTCCCGTCAATACTGACTACGATTCCGGGCATGGGGTTCCTTTCTCCTCGGGCAGCGGTTGTTTGGCTTCCCACGCGGCCAACTCCTCCGCCAGATACGGCAATTCACGGATGATGGGATGATCCACGAGCGCAATCTGTTTTTCGGCATCCGTCTGCGCGGCTTCCCACGCGGCGCGGCCGTTTTCGCATTGCGCGTGGTAATCTTCGGCGATCTTGGTCTTGATGTTGTAGATTTCCAGATTGCCCTCGCCCTCGGCGTGCGCCTGGTAGAGCATCCGCGCCAATCCGAGCGGAAAATCCCACGCGGATTGACCGTAAATGGCCAATTCCTCGCGCGGAATGTAGCGGCACAGGAATTTATAGAGGCGTAATTGCTCCGGGGCGCCGATGTAACGCACTGGCAAGTCATCGCCGGATGGCAATTCGGCGGGAAATTCCAGCCGTCCCGCCGCCAAATACGACCGGAAAACATCGGTTTCCAGCGCAAAATCCACCCCGTTTCCGAGGTAAAACACCCGTTGGAACGGCCAAAACCGCACCGGACAGCCCCGCAACCACCATTCCCAGCGGCGCGGATGGCGCGGGGCGGCCTCGGCGCACACGAAAACGGCTTGCAGCAGCGCCAAGCAGCGTTTTTCCGGCAGCAAGGCGTCGAAATCCTTCACGGAGAGCAGCAGGAATGGCGAATTCAACTTGTGCAACTGCAATTCGCATCCAATGGAATATGGCATGAGGCGGCGACCCAAAACCGTTGTCCGGTCGGGAACCACCGCGCTGGCAAGCAAGTTTTCGTGCATGATTTTTACCAAAAACGCCCGCCAGCGTTTGCCAGCGGGCGTTGAATTGTTCGGGCGATGAAACGGACCAGCGATCAGCCAACAATCGGCGTGGTCATGCTCGTATTTTGTGCGCTGTCCGCGTATTTCTTGAGCTTGATGCCGGTGAGCTTGGCGAAATCGGATTGATTGAGGTCAATCGTAGTGCCGCCTTCGTAGCTGTAATCGCCATCAAAGATTTTGGTGCCCGCCGCGCCGCTCGTGTTGTTGCTGGTCTCAAACGAGGTTTGGATCTTGACGTGCGACAGGGTGATTTTGGACAACGGCGCGGGGAAAACTGCCGTGGCCGCCGCTGTGGCGCGTGTGCCGGACGGCCCGCCGCTGATGGTGAGGTCAATGGTGATGTCCGCGGTTTCATCCACGGAGACGCCGGCGGTGGTGAAATCCAGTTCGTTTTTGACCTTCTTCAGCTCAAACATGTGTTGAGCGGAGATTTTGGTCATAATGAACGTGGCGTATTTCGTCACGCTGATGGCGGTGCCATCGTTTTGAATGCCGTGCAAGACGGCTTGTCCTACCAGGATGTCAGTTGCGGCCATAAATTAGGTGGGTTGGGTAAAGTTTGCGGCGGAGTAACGGATTTCCAGTTCAGGATGAGCCAGAAAAAAGGCTTTGCGGTCAGGCCCGCGCAAGGCATCGGCCTTGTTGCAGAAAACATTCAGCGCGCGAACGTCATCGGCGGATTTGTTCTTGAAGAAATACGCCTTGCGGTCAGCGGGCGAGAGCGCCGCCAACTTGGCTTCATAGGCATCCATGAAGTCAGCCAATTCTTTCAGCTTGGCCGCCCGCGCATCGAGCGGAGCGACCGGCGCAGTGGGTTTGACATCTTCAGCCATAAAGATTACGGGGTGACGACACCGATCTGGATAGTGCCGGATTGCGAGGCGTTGGTGATGGCGAGCATCTGCACATACACCGGCACGCTGACGGTCTGGGCGCCGATGGTGTAGGTGCTGGCGTTCGTGGCGGTGGGGCTGAACGCCGGGCTGCCGTTCGTGTAGAAATTCACATTATCCACCGACCAGCGGAAATAACCCGTGTAGCTGTTCGTATTGCTGATGTTGCCATTGGAAACGTAGATGGCGGGCAACGTGATCAGCGCGGTATTCGTCTGGAACGTCGGCGAATTGGTTTGCGCGGTGGTGATGGTGGACAGCGAACCGATGAGGATGCCGGCGTTGGCCGAGGCGACCACCAACAAGCAAACCAACGCGATGGAAAATAGCTTCTTCATGTCGAAAACAGATTTGAGTCAACTACGGCGACACAAAAACGGCGGTGGTGCCGACGGATGAATTGTTGGTGGTCACAACCGCCGTCTGCATGTAGATGGGCAGTGAGATGGCGGTCGAGGGAATGGTTTCGCTGGCGGCATTCGTAGTGGCGGGGGCGGCCACGGCTACGGTGGTCATCAAGTTGCTCGCCGTGCTGGTGCCGATCTGCACATACACGATAGCAGCATTCGTGGATGCCAGCCCGCCGTGCTGGAAATTGATTGTGGGCGGCAGATACACGGTGGCGGTGCCGATGAGCACCGGCGAGCCGTAATTCGTGCTCACGCCCCCGCTGGCGGCGTAAGTGACCATATTGGAAAAAGTGACGGTGGCAGCGTGGGACGAAAACAAAGCGTCGGCGACGAGGATGAGGGATAGGATGAATTTTTTCATAGGTTCAATAAATTTTGGCAACGCGGGTGTGCTCAGTGAGTTCGCCGGGATGATCGCTTGCGCCGATGGAGGTGAGCCGCAGCGCGCGGCCTTCGGTGCTGCCGATGATGGCGCAGAGATAGGCCTTGGCGTAAGCCGGAGCCTCCGAGGCTTGCACGAGCGCGGTCAATTCTTCGGGCGTGCCTTCCTTGCCGTGGAATGCCCATTTCACGGGCGATTTGGGCGGCGCGGGGGAAACCGGGGCGATGATGGCGGAAGGTGTGCTCATAAATTCAACGGAGATTGCCCACGCCGGCGATGAGCATTTGGAAATTGATCAGTTCCACAAAGCTGATGGAGGCTTCATCCTGCGGCTTGCCGCCGGTGAGGCTGTTGTGAACCACGGCCAGGCAGGAATAATGCGCCAAATCCGCATCGGCTGGATCCACGGGCGCGGCGGCCAACGCATACGCGGCATCGGTGATGCCTTGGGCGGTCGCCTGATAATCCTGATAATTGTCGGTTTGGTGCAGGACATCATGCACCGCCTTGGTAAGCGCGCCGATGAGGGTGTGATTGTCATTCGCGCCCTGCCCCGGCTGCGTGGCGGCAGGCATCTTGGCGCGCACCATCACGTTGACCATGTAGCATCCGCTGCCGACGGGCGATTCCGGTCCGGCGGTGGTGTCCACATCCACGAGTCCACCGTTGTCCTGCGCGCGGTCGCGGGAATCATTGCGGATGTAAATGGGAATGCCTGCACCGCACGTCGCCACCGCCGACGCGATGAACGCCCGCACCGCTCGGTCATTTTTGTCCAGCAGATTTGCCATCAAACAAACCTGCGCAGTCAAATTCAGCCGAGTTGGCGCTGAAGGGGGTCCAAGGAATCCGCCATGCGGCGCGCAATTTCAGCTTCGGCAACATCCGCCTCGGCATTCACGGCGGCTTGGGTCGGTCCGGTGGCGTATTTGAGCAAAGCGGCGCGATGCGATTGGTTCAAAACACTGGATGGACCACCTTCGCCAAGGTTGTTTTCGCCGACCACGCGAACATTTTCGCCGGAAATCATTACCGAGAACAACCCCATATCGCTGTGATCCATCGTATTCAGCTTGTTCACAGCATCACCCATCGCGCGGTCGGGGTTCCGATATTTTTTGGAATGCTGAAAATAGGGACTGGAAAACGCCCGCCGGATGCAGGGAGCAAATCCATGTTGCAAGTAATGCGTGCTGGAATGCTTAGTCAACGTCATCCGCGCAAGAATGTTACCAATGATTGTCTGCCGATCCTTCGCGGTGCCGGGGCCTTTGGGAAGAACGGCCGATGGAATTGCCCAGCGGTTGCCGGTAGCTTTATTGTAGTCGGAATTTGGACGCATCCGCGCCATCACAATGAGCACACCCAACGGCGTCGGGTGCCGCCGCCACAAACTTGGTGTCACGCTGAAATGCTTTGGATTCTTAGCTTTTGATGGCCGACCTTTGGCGGTTACAGGATTCACGTCAACTTCTAGTTCTGCATCAATCCGTCCAAGGGAAACCGCCGGAGTCCCTTTCTGCGCGTTCACCATAATCCAACCAAGGCTGGTAACACACTGTTGCTCCAACGCGCGCCGCCCCGTCGCCACCAACTGCGGCAGAGCAGCCATAAATCGGCTCGTATCAATCTTCACAGTTGGCATCACGGTTGACATCAACAACCCAATTCAGTCAAACAATCACAAACAGCCACCGCAGCAAAACCATTGAAAACATTAGTGATTATCAATCAAAACCGCACAAACCCGCATAAAATAAAGCGTTTTCGCACAATTAAGCATCACAAAACCATTGCAAACATTAGCGAAAATCACGATAAACCAATTGTGTAACAACGAAAAAACATATCATTCATGCACAAAAGATGGGGTTCCGAACGT
>Ga0228698_1001233_pt1 | contig 13132 bp, 8 predicted proteins | sample McNCre117_Aug_MG_FD_178015 | JGI IMG/M metagenome (GOLD analysis project Ga0228698, IMG submission 178015) | Freshwater microbial communities from McNutts Creek, Athens, Georgia, United States - 1-17_Aug_MG | ecosystem: Environmental > Aquatic > Freshwater > Creek | place: USA: Georgia...
GGGGCGGTGGAATTGCTGCAGGACTCCGGCCAGCGCGAAAAGCTCGCCGCCGCGGCGCGCGAGTGGAGCGAGGCCAACCGCGGCGCGACCGAGCGGACGCTGGCCGCCATCCGCGCGCAGCTGGCGGAAAGGTAAGGCCGGCAAGCCCCCCCGGCGGCGCATCCCCGCAGCGCACATCCGCGGAACACCCCGGCCAAGCCTTAGTATACTATTAGTTGACATCAACTGGCGCGCACCAATGTCAACTAATAGTATACTTAAGCCCGGAGCCGGGTCGCGGGACTGGTCGGCGGGAACGGTGGCGGGAGTGGCCGCCCGGGTGCCGCGGAGAGGACAGAGGGGAGCCGGGCGGAGCGCGCCCGGTGCGGCGATGGGGCGGGCGGCGCCGGGCGGATCAGGGGGCGGGCGGCGGATCGGCGGGCGGAACGGCATCCGGGAGAGGGGCAGACGCCGCGGCCCGGGCCCGGCGCGTGCCCTCGTAAAGGCGGATGATGTGCTTGCGCTGGTCGTAGCTGATGATTTCGGAGTAACGGCCCCAGCTGAGCAGGGTGCGGAAGAGCTGGCGGGGCTTCTCATGGGGCAGGGCAATGGTCAGCTCGCGGATGAGGTCCTCGTCGGAGAGCACCTGGTTTTCCTGCACCTTGATGAGCCGGACAAGGAGCTCGAAGATCTTCAGCTTGAGCAGCTGCTCGCGCACGATGCGCTTCTGCTCCGTGGGCACGGCCGCCAGGGCCTCGCGGCCCAGGGGGGTGATCTCCACGTCCTGGCCCGGGGTCTGCACCAGCCCGAGCAACTCGGCCGCCTTGACGAGGCGGACGACGGCGCCGAACTCCTTGCCAAGGCGCTCCGCGAGCTCGAACACGTCGGTCGCCTCGTGGTCGATGAGGCCGAGGAGGCCCAGCACCTCCGCCGGGGTGACAAAGGGGATGGAGACCGGCGCGATGCGGCGGCGCGTGGCGTCGACCTTGGTCGAAACCTTGCCGGCGTCGCCCGCGGCGACGGCCGTGTCGGGCAGGTTGGTGTGCGTCAGGATGCGGTGGAGGTTTTCCACGGCGGCCTTGAACTCCGGGGAGTCCGGGTCGCGCGGGTAGGGCATGGTGACGGGGACGACCACGTCGACGCGCCCCGGGTTGGCGGCGAGCAGCACGATCTTGGTCGCGAGGAAGACGGCCTCGCTGATGTTGTGGGTGACGAACACCATCGTGCGCAGCGGGTGGTCGGGGCTGGCGAGCAGCCGGGCGATCTCGTTGCGCAGGGTCTCGGCGGTCAGCACGTCGAGGGCGCTGAAGGGCTCGTCCATGGCCAGGACCTCGGGGTTGGCGATGAGGGCGCGGGCGATGCCGACACGCTGCTTCATGCCGCCGGAGAGCTCGCGCGGGAAGGAATACTCGTAGGCGCCGAGGCCGACGGTCGCCAGGACCTTCTCCAGGCGGGCCTGCTGCTCGGCTGGCGGCAGGTGCTCGACCGGCAGGAGGACGTTGCCGCGGACGCTCAGCCAGGGGAAGAGGGCGAAGTTCTGGAACACCATCGAGACCCCCGGCGAGACCCCCGTGAGTCGCGCGCCCTTCCAGAAGACCTCGCCCTTGCTCGGCGGGATGAGGCCGGCCATGATGCGCACGAGGGTGGACTTGCCGCAGCCGGAGGGGCCCAAGAGGGCGACGGCCTCGTTGCCGCAGATGGAGAGGCTGATGTCGGAGAGGACGAGCTCCGCCTCCTGGGCGCCGGCGGTCCCATATTCGTGGGACACGTGGCGGACTTCGATCAGGGGCTGGGAGGCGGGGTCGGACATGGTTTTCAGAAGCCGAAGCGGCAGCGGGAGTCGGCGAGGACCTGCAGTTTCTTCCACAGGGTGCGGTTGATGCCAACCACAACCACCGCCATGACCAGCACGGCGGCGGTAAGTTTCGGGAAATTGCCGGCGTCGGTCGCCCGGCTGATGAGGGCGCCCAGCCCGGTGGCCTGGTAGAGCTTGCCGCCGGCGTTGACGTACTCGGAGACGATGGTGGCGTTCCAGGCGCCGCCGGCGGCGGTCACCCAGCCCGTGACGAGGCCCGGAAACACGGCCGGCAGCAGGAAGCGCGTCCACTGCCGCCAGCGGCCGAGCCGCAGCAGGGCGGCGCAGCTGACGATGTCGTTGGGGATCGCCGCGGCCGAGGCGGCGACGTTGAACAGGATATACCACTGCGTGCCGAGGAGGATGAGGATGATCGAGCCCCATTGCAGCGAGCCGCCCACGGCGATGACCAGGCCGAGGATCCACGGGTAGATCATCGGGGCCGGGAAGGAGGCCGCGAACTGGATGAACGGCTGCAGCCGGCTTGAGAGCCGCGGGTTCAGGCCGATCCAGACGCCGACCGGGACGGTCCACGCCGTGCCCAGCGCGACCGCGGCCAGCACGCGGCCGAAGGTGATGACGGTGCAGGAGAGGATCTCCCGCCAGTCGGCCCCGCCCACCTGGCCGAGCAGCAGCACCAGCTTGACGCCGCCCCAGGCCAGGCCCGCGAGCAGCAGGGCGACAAACCCGCGGTAGGCCCACCGGCCCGCGGCCGGCGGGGCGGCGTCCGGCGTCACGGCCGTGGCGCCGGATTCGGGCCGTTCCGGCAGCGTCAGGAAACGGCGGCGCAGCTTCTCCACGGCCTGGCCGGCGAGGCCGGCGATATGCGACCGGGAAAGCCAGAGCTGGAACGCCGACGGGGCGAGCGCGGCCCCGGCAAAGTCGTCGAGCTTGAAGCGCCGGGCCCAGACCACCAGCGGCCACCAGATCAGCCGGTCGACGGTGAGGATGATCACTCCCATGGCGATGATGCCAAAGACCTGGGCGCGGACGTCGCCGCGCTCGATGGCCACGCTCATGTAGGAGCCGATGCCGGGCACGCGGAAGTCCTGGTCGCCGAGCCGGAAGGCCTCGGTGATGCTGAGGAAGAACCAGCCCCCCGCCATCGACACCATGCTGTTGTAGAGCAGGCCCTGGGCCCCGCAGGGCAGCTCGACGCGCCAGAAGCGGTGCCACCAGTTGAACCCGTAGAATCTGCCCAGCAGGCGGAACTCGGCCGGCACGGCGCGCAGCGAGTCGTGGTAGCTGAAGGTCATGTTCCAGACCTGCCCGGTGAAGATCATGAGCACGCAGGCCAGCTCGAGGCCGGTGTTGCTGTGCGGGAACAGGCCCACGAGGAACAGCACCAGTCCGGGCAGGAAGCCCAGCACCGGGATGCTCTGGAGCACGTCGAGCGCCGGCAGCAGGAACCGGCGGGCGCGCAGGTCGTAGAAGGCCCAGGATGCGACCAGCAGGGTGAAGAGCAGCGAAAAGAAATAGGCGATCCACCCGCGCGCGAGGGAGAAGAGCATGTATTTCGGCAGCGCCCCGGGCGACAGGTCGATGTTCACCGTGCTGCGCAGCGGCTGCTCCCATTCCGTGGCGACACTGCCGACGCCGACGACCGCCGCCCCCAGGCCGAGGAGCACGCAGACGTCAATCCACCAGGCCGAGCGCGGGGCTTCGGAAAGAGGGCGTTGGCTGATCACAGGCTGATGCAAGGCGAGGGCCGCTCCTGCTCAAGGGGAAAGGAGCGGGCCGCCCCGGCACCACCGGCGGCATTAGCCGGCCAGCCGGGTGACATGAGGCCCGCTTGTGCCGGCTTCGGTCCCGGCGAGGACGGTGTCCGCGATGGCGCGGGCTGCGGCGGGCCGGGCGAGTTTGCGCAGGTTGGCACGCCAGTGCCGCCAGAGGGCGGCATCGTCGGCAAAGAGGCGCTCCAGCGTGGCCACGATCTCCGCCGGGGTCTCGGCGAGCGCGCCGGCGTCATGGCGGCGGATGAGCTCGTAGTTGCCCTCCTCCTGGCCGGGCACGATCTGGCTCACGATCAGCGGGCAGAGCGCGTTGATGGATTCCTGCGTGGTGGCGCCGCCGGCCTTGCTGATGGCGACGTGGTGCGTCATGAGCAGCTCGGGAATGCGGTCGGTCCAGCCGAGGATGTCGGCCCGGGCCGGCGCCCCGGCGGCCAGCGCGATGAGCTCGCGACGCAGGCCCTCGTCGCGTCCCGCGGTGATGGTCAGCTCCCACGAGGGATTCTGCAGCAGGGCCCGGGTGATCGCGAGGGCGCGGGTGCGGCCGGTGTTGATCATGAACAGGACGCGGCGCGGGTGGGCCGGGCCGGTGCCCGGCAAGGGCTCGGGCGGCACGAGCGCCGGCGGCCGGTCGGCGAAGGCGAGCGCCACCGGAAAGCCGCTGACGTGGACCTTCTCCGCGGGCACGCCGTGGGCGTGCAGGAAGGAGGCGGAGTCGGGGTCGGTGACGAACCATCCGGCCGAGCCGGCGCGATACCAGAGCGAGTTGATGGTCAGGGCGTCGGTGACGACGGTGTAGTGCGGACAGAAGATGTGCCCCTCGCGGCGCAGCTGGTTGAGCAGCCATGCGTAGACCGGATAGGTGGAGACGACGGCGACCGGCTGTTTCTCGGCGATGAGCCGGCCGAGCAGGCGGCGGTGGCTGGCGAGCGTGCGGAACATCCACGGGGCGCGGGGCGACTCGTCGAGCCAGCGGTAGAGCCGGCTCCAGACCTTCGGCGCCGCGTTGATCAGCCGGAGGTAGCCGCGGCGGGAGACGTGATTGAGCCGCGGGGCGCGCAGGGCGAACAGGTCGACCAGCTCGGCGTCGACGCCCGGCCGCTCGTTGCACGCGGCCTGAAGGGCGCGCGCCGCGCTGTTGTGGCCTTCGCCGTAGCCGGCGGTGAGGATCAGGATCTTCGCCATGGCTCAGGCGAGGACCGGCATTTGCAACGGCTCGTCGACCTCGTCGGCCGCGGCCGGCTCGGGGGCGAAGCGGGCGGCGAAATCCTTGTAGGTGATCAGCTCGAAGCGGCCGTCGTGGTGCTCGACGATGGCGGTGAGCGACTCCACCCAGTCGCCGGAATTGAGATAGTGGATGCCGCCGATCATCTTGTCGGCCGGCGCGTGGATGTGGCCGCAGATGACGCCGGTGCAACCGCGGTCGCGGGCGAGGGCGGCGACCTGGTCCTCGAACTTGCCGATGAAGCTCACGGCCTGCTTCACGCGGGCCTTGATGGCCTGGCTGAGGGAGAAGTATTCCTTGCCGCGGAGGCGGCGGAACCAGTTGTAGGCGCGGTTGAGGCGGAGCAGGAACGCGTAGCCCATGTCCCCGAGGTGGGCGAGGAAGACCATGTTCTTCACGACGCCGTCGAACACGTCGCCGTGGAGCACCAGATAGCGGCCGCGGCCGGTCTCGAGGATGTGCTCCTCCACGAGGCGGAGGTGCTCGAACTGCATGGGCAGGAGGCGGCCGATGAAATCGTCGTGATTGCCGCGGAGGTAGACGACCTCGGTGTCGCGCTTCTGGATCATCGTCAGCACGCGGCGGACGAAGCGCGTGTGCGCCTTGGTCCACTGGCCGTCGCGCTTGAGGCGCCAGCCGTCGATGATGTCGCCGTTGAGGATCAGCCGGTCGCAGCGGACGTGCTTGAGGAGGTGCGTGACTTCCTCGGCCTTGCTGTGCGGCGTGCCGAGGTGGATGTCGGACAGGATGACGGTGCGGACGTGGAGTTTGCTCATGGGTTCGCAGGGTGAGGGAGGAGGGTCGCCGGCGCGGCGACGGCGGGATGGCGCACGGCCTCGGCGAGGTCGGCGGCAAACTGGGTGACGACATGGTCCCAGGAGCGGGCCTGCACGGCGGCGGCGGCCCGGGCGCGCAGGCGGGCGACGAGCGCCGGCTCGGTGGCGAGCCGGACGGCGGCGGCGATGAAGGCGGTCTCGTGGCCCGGCGGCACCAGCAGGCCGTTTTCCTCCGGGCGCACGAGCTCGTGGGCGGCGGCGTAGTCGTAGCCCGCGAAGGCCAGGCCGCTGGCGAGGGCCTCGGCGGCGACATTGCCGTAGGTCTCGGTCACGCTGGCGTGCAGGTAGATGTCACCGGAGGCATAGTGGGCGGCGAGGGTGGCGCGGTCGACGAAGCCCGTGAAAAGGACGTAGGGGAGCCGGGCCGCCAGCGTGCCGCGCAGCGGACCGTCGCCGACGACCACGAAGCGGCAGCATGGATTGGCGGCCCGCATGGCGTCGAAGGCCCGGATGATCAGCGCGTAGTTTTTCTCGCGGGCGAGGCGGCCGGTGTGGATGACGACCGGGTCGGCGCCCTGGGCGCCCCAGGCGAGCCGTTGGGCCGCATCGCGCCGGGCGGGGTTGAACAGGCCGGTGTCCACGCCGCGGGAGAGCACGCGGAGGTTGCGGTAGCCGTCGGCGGCCAGTTCGTCGCAGAGCTCGCGTGTCGGGGCGAAGGTGCGGCGGGTGCGGTTGTGGAAATGGCGCAGCCACTTCGCGGTGAGGGAGAACAGCCAGCTGAAGCGGTAGTCGTGCGTGTAGTGATGGAAATTCGTGTGGAAGCTCGAGGTGACCGGCAGGCCGAGCGCGTGGGCGGCGTTGAGCGCCGACCAGCCCAGCGGGCCCTCGGTGGCGATATGCACCAGGTCGGGGCGGGACTGCCGCCAGAGCCGGCGCAGGCGGCGGGCGGCGGGCAGGCCGAAGCGGAGCAGGGGATAGCCCGGGATGGGCAGGCCGGGCAGGAGGTGCTGGGTGACGGGACCGTCGGCCTGGAGCGCGGCGGCACCCTTTTCGGCGCGCTGGCGCGGGCGGATGATGGCAACCTGGTGGCCGTGGCGCGTGAGGCCGTGCACAAGGTGGCCGAGCGTCATGGCGACGCCGTTGATTTCGGGAGAGTAGGTTTCGGTTACGAGGACAAGATGCAATGTGGGTGGCCCGGGCGGCGGCCACCTGCCAGCCGTCGAGCGCCCCGGAAGCATGCGGGAACCATGTCAAGAACCGGTGTCGGCGCGGTGACGATCGCGTAAAACGCTCCACGGCAGCGAGGGCGGGTAAAAAGGTGAAATAGAGGTTGCGCGGCCCGAGCGGAAGTTTCTAACGTCTGGCTTTTAGCTTGATGCAAACCCACGGGCCCAAGCGCATCTATACTCCGCAATCCCTCGAATTCTGGTTCGGCCGGCTGGAGGTCGAATGGGAGGAACAGTTTGACGCGGCCCACGCGGAACGCGGCCATGACATGTATCGCGACGGCGAGATCCGCGAGGTCGAGCTGGGCGCCAAGGACGCCATCATCCACCGCAAGGTCGAAAAGAAGGAGGAATACGCGGTGATCGAGTGGGAGGGCGACCGCATCAAGGTCCGCTCCTCCTCGACCGACGCCCTGCTGGCCAACGCCATCGCGGTGGCCGGCCTGCACGAGATCGAGGAACTGCTGGTCGACGAGATGGCCGCCCTGCTGCCCGGCGCCGCGCCCAAGGCCGGGGCCGCCGACAACGGCCACCAGGCCAACGGCCACGGCGCCAACGGCGCGGCCAAGGCCGACGCCCCCGCCCGCGACCTGCTCCTGAGCTTCACCACCAATGCCGACGGCCTGGTGTTCCTCGCCTACTGGAAAAGCGGCCGCAGCCGCATCCCCGCCCTGGGCAACACCGCGAACCACCCGACGGCCGCCGAGCGGGCCAAGCTCATCGCGCTGGCCACCTACGCCCGCAAGGCCCACTTCCGCTACAACCAGGCCACCCACGCCTACGCGCTGGACGCGCTGGCCGACATCCCGGGCTTCCTGCGCGACCTGCTGCCGCACTGGAAAAAGCAGTTCGCCATCGAGCTGGACGTCAAGGTGGACAACATCAAGCAGGGTGCGCGGGCCATCGAGATCGAGGCCGTGGCGGACCGCCGCGGCGACGCCGGGCTGAACCTCCGCTGGATCTTCCGCGCCGGCGAGAAGCTGCTGACCGACGAGCAGGCCGCCGCGCTCCTCAAGCACGGCCGCACCCCGATGCTGCTGCCCGACCTGGGCATCGTCACCCTCGCGCCCGAGAAGCTCGAGGGTTACAACCAGTGGCGCCGCAACCTGGAGGACACGTCCGCCGCGGGCGAGATCCCGCCCTACCTGATCTTCTCCCTGTTCAACGACCACCGCCTCAAGGTCACGCTCGGCCCCGAGATCGAGGCCTGGCGCCAGAAGGTGCTGACCCCGCCCGCCACGCCGCCGGTGCTGCCGGATTACCTCCGCAACTACCAGCGCCGTGGCGTCGAGTGGATGCACCACCTCTGCGAGACCGAGTGCCACGGCCTGCTGGCCGACGAGATGGGCCTCGGCAAGACCGCGCAGGTCATCGCGCTGCTGCGCACCCGGCCGCTGGAGAAGCTCCGCCATGTCGTCGTGTGCCCCGCCAGCGTGGTGCCGGTCTGGCGCGAGGAGATCGCGCGCTTCTACCCCGAGGCGAAGATCGACATCCTGAAATCGGGCAACGATTTCAAGAGCAACAAGGCCCCGTGCATCTGGCTCGCCAGCTACACGCAGCTGCGCAAGCACCGCGCCCTGCTGGACACCACCGAGTTCGGCTACGCCGTGCTCGACGAGGGGCAGTTCATCAAGAACCCCGACGCGAAGGTCACGCAGGCGTGCTTCGCCATCAAGACACGGCACCGCCTGGTATTGACCGGCACGCCGCTGGAGAACCGGCAGCTCGACCTGTGGTCCATCTTCCGGTACCTGCTGCCCGGCCTGCTCGGCTCGCGCGCCGGATTCGAGTCGGCGCTGGTGCAGGACCGGGAGCGGACCATGCAGCGCCTGCGCCAGCAGGTGGCGCCGTTCATCCTCCGCCGCACCAAGAACGAGGTGGCGACCGAGCTCCCGCCCAAGGTCGAGATGGACCTGCTCTGCCCGCTCACCGAGGTGCAGCGCGCCGAGTACGCCCGCATCTGCACCGAGGGCCTGGCGCGCCTCGGCGAGGACATCGGCCTGGCGCTGCGCGAGAAATCCTTCGGGTTCCTCGCGCTGCTCACCCGCCTGCGGCAGGTGTGCTGCGACCCCGACCTGCTGCCATGGCTGAACTCGCCGCTGACGGACAGCGGCAAGCTGCAGCTGCTCGTCGAGAAGCTCGGCGAGGTCGTGACCAGCGGCCACAAGGTCGTCATCTTCTCGCAGTTCGTGACGCTGCTCGACCGCGTGCGCACGGCGCTCGACCAGCATTACCCCGAGCTGCCGCGCTACGAGATCACGGGCATGACGGTGGACCGGCAGAAGCCGGTGAAGGACTTCCAGTCGGCGGCGGGCGCCGCGGCGATGCTCGTGAGCCTCAAGGCCGCCGGCACGGGCATCACGCTCCACGCGGCGGACTACGTCTTCCTGCTCGACCCGTGGTGGAACCCGGCGGTCGAGGACCAGGCCATCGACCGCGTGCACCGCATCGGGCAGACGAACACGGTGTTCGTCTACCGCATGGTCACGGCGGGCACGATCGAGGAGCGCATCCAGGCGCTGAAGGGCGAGAAGAAGCAGCTGTTCAACCAGGTGGTCGGCCACCACACGGGCGACTTCGAGTGGACGAAGCACTTCAGCTCGCTGAACAGCCTGATCCAGCTCAGCGCGGTGGAGACCGGCGAGGCCGAGCAGCTGAATGCCGCCGTGGCGACCACGCCGCTCGGCCCCATGCCGCCGGCGGATGCCGCCGCGCCCGCGGCCCCCTGACGAACAAGCCTTGTCAGGCGGACCGGGAACAGGTCATCGTGGCGGCATGGAACCGCGACATCCCCCAGGATCCAAGGCGCTGTGAAGGAAGTGGTGCCGCAAATCTATGAGCGACTGTTGCGCCTGTTGCGGTGGCGCCTGTGGGTCATCGAGAAGCTGCGCCCCTCGCCCTGGCAGGAGACGCTCTTCTGGGCGGCCGGCGCGGGCGTGCTGGGGGCGCTGGCCGCCCTGGTGTTTCGCGGCGGCATCGACCTCATCCATTATTTCCTGACCGGCACCGCCGAGGGCATCGTCGATTCCTTCCGCGAGCTGGTCTGGTGGCAGCGGCTGGCCATCCCGGCCGCGGGCGGCCTCGTGGCGGGCCTCGTCCTGCTCTTTGGCAAGCGGCTGCACCGCGGCCAGAGCTCGACGGATTACATGGAGGCGATCCTGATCGGCAGCGGCCGGCTGCCCGTGCGGGCGACCATCGTCAAGAGCACGGCGGCGTTGTTCTCCATCGCCTCGGGCGGCTCGATCGGGCGCGAGGGCCCCATGGTGCAGCTGTCCTCGGTCGTGGCGTCGTGGCTTGGCCGGCGCGGGCGCCTCTCGGCCCCGCAGCTGCGCCTGCTGGTGGCGTGCGGGGCGGCCGCGGGCATCGCATCGGCCTACAATGCGCCGATCGCGGGCTCGTTTTTCGTGGCTGAGATCATCCTCGGCACCATCGCGATGGAGAGCCTCGGCCCGCTGGCCGTGTCCGCGGTCGCGGCCACGCTCACGATGCGCACGCTCTCGAACGCCCACACGCTCTACGCCGTGCCGTCGTTCACGCTGCACTCCCTGTGGGAGATCGGGCCGTTCGTGCTCCTCGGCCTGCTGGCGGGCACGGTGGCGCCGTTTTTCCTGCGGTCATTGCGGACGGTGGAGGGCTGGTTCGCGCGGACCAAGCTGCCGCTGCCGGTGCGGCTGATGCTGGGCGGCCTGGTCGTGGGCGGCCTGGCCGTGTGGGTGCCGGAGGTCTGCGGCAACGGCTACAGCGTCGTGGTGGCGATCCTCAACGGCCAGCTCGTCTGGACGGCGCTCGTGCTGGTGCTGGTGTGCAAATGGGTGGCGACGGCGGCCTCGTTCGGCTCGGGGGCGCCGGGCGGCGTGTTTACCCCGACGCTGTTCATGGGGGCCAGCCTGGGGTACCTGTTCGGATTCGCGGTGCACGAGGTCTGGCCCGTGGGTGCGGCCGATCCGCGGGCCTTTGCGCTCGTCGGGATGGGGGCGCTGCTGGCCGCGGCCAGCCACGCCCCGGTCATGGCCATCATCATGCTCTTCGAGATGACGCTCAGCTACGACATCATCATGCCGCTGATGCTGTGCAGCGTGATCGCGTACTACACGGCGCGCGGCATCGAGGACCAGTCGCTCTACAGCGAGGCGCTGAACAAGAAGGCGGCCGAGGCGCCCGAGGCCGTGCGACTGCCCGGCGTGGTGGCCGACCTGGCCAAGCCGCAGTCCGCCCCGGTGCAGCTGACCGCCCGCTTCGAGGAGATTGCGCGGCTGTTCCTGCACACGCGCCACGAGGAGATCTACGTCACCACGCCCGAGGGGAATTACGCCGGGGCGATTTCGCTGCATGACATCAAGCCCTACCTGAACGACCCGGCGATCGCGACGCACGTGATCGCCGGCGACCTGCTGCGGGACGATGTGCCCCCGGTAGCGATGCTGGCGCCGCTGGCCGAGGCGCTCCGGATCTTCGCCCAGCACGCCGGGCAGACGCTGCCGGTGGTGGAGCCCGCGACGGGCCGCCTCACGGGCATGCTGGTGAAGAACGACCTGCTGCTGGCGCTGCTCGAGGGCCGCGGGGCCGAGAAGCGCGGCCAGACGCAGGCGCCCTGGCGGACGAGCTGAATTACAGGGGGAGCGCGGCCTCCGGGCGCGCTTTGGGGAGACCCAAACCCGTCCCGAGGCCGGGTTCCGCCTTTGGACCGCGGCCATTTGCCGAGTTTGTCACACGGGCGTCACGGAACCGTAACATTGTCCCCTTATTCTGCCGCCACGTTTCGGCCCAATCACCGGGACGTTTCCAACCATCAGGCAACATCAGGACCGACCCATCATGTTAAACCTCAAATCCAAACTGCTCGCTCTGGCCGCCGCGCTTCTTTGCGCCGGCACCGCGTTCGCCCAAGACAGCGGCGCCCTCATTGACCTGCTGGTCAAGAAAGGCGTCCTCAACGCCCAGGAGGCCGAGGATCTCCGCACCGAACTCACGAAGGACTTCGTGACGAACACCTCGGCGGGCAAGCTGAATCTCAGCTCCTCGATCGTGGACTTCAAGCTCTCGGGCGACATGCGCATGCGCTACGAGTACAACAACCAGGCCCCCGAGATCGCCGCCGGCGGCTTCCTGCTGAAGAACGAGACCTCCCGCCAGCGCTTCCGTTTCCGCCTGAACGGCGACGTCACCCTGCAGAAGGGCTGGACGACGGGCTTCGCGCTCGAGAGCGGCCAGGCCAGCGACTCGGCCAACCAGACCTTCACGAACATGGCGGATGACTACGGCGTGTTCATCACCCGGGCCTACGTCGGCTGGCAGCCCAACCTGAACTGGGCCTTCGTGCTCGGGAAGCAGAAGAACATCATGTACACGACCGACCTGCGCTGGGACGCCGACATCAACCCCCAGGGCGTGAGCGAGATCTACAAGCACTTCATCGGCGCCAAGGACACCTTCGAGGTCCGCGCCATGCAGCACGCGATGGTTGACCGCACCGAGGCCAACAACGCCGGCCCGCTCCACCGGGACGCCTGGCTGTTCGAGAACCAGCTGGTCTACACGCACTGGTTCGCCCCGGACAACCTGAGCAGCGCCATCGTCGCCCTCGGCTTCAACAAGTACAGCCAGTCCACGATCCTCGCCGGCGAGTCCCTCAACTCGGGCGCCTTCATCGGCTCCCTGCGCAAGCAGGACTTCGTCACCTTCGCGGGCGAGGTCAACTGGGCCAACATCAACGGCGCCGGTACCGCCTTCAAGCTCTACTGGGACTCCTCCCGCAACCTGACCGCCGACTCGCGGGCCTACAAGATCTACGGCCTGAACAGCGCCCAGTTCAGCAGCGGCGGCACCGCCTGGCTCGCCGGCATCGGCTACAGCTATGGCACCGGCAAGGTGCAGGGTGACTACAGCATCAAGCTCGACTACCGCGAGGTGGGCATCACCGCGACCGACCCGAACGTCAACGATTCCGACTGGGGCTTCAGCAAGACGAACCAGAAGGGCTTCGAGCTCTCGACCGTCTATAACATCACCGACTTCGCCACCTTCGGCGTCAAGTATTTCGACACCAAGATCATCCAGCCCGGCATGACCTTCTCGCTGGGCAACCTCGACCACTCGCAGGAACTGCTCGTCGATCTCGTCGTCAAGTTCTGACCGTGTCCCACCACCTGAAAAAACTCTCCATGAACAAGACCATCCTCCTTCTCTCCGCGGCGCTGCTCGCCACCGGCGCCTCGGCCGCCGAAAAACTCGTCATCAAGGGCTCCGACACGCTCGGGGCCAAGCTCGTGCCCATGCTGGCCGAGGATTACAAGACCCGGAACGCGGGCGTAACCTTCGAGATCGCCGCCGAGGGCTCGACC
>Ga0228698_1001234_pt1 | contig 13132 bp, 12 predicted proteins | sample McNCre117_Aug_MG_FD_178015 | JGI IMG/M metagenome (GOLD analysis project Ga0228698, IMG submission 178015) | Freshwater microbial communities from McNutts Creek, Athens, Georgia, United States - 1-17_Aug_MG | ecosystem: Environmental > Aquatic > Freshwater > Creek | place: USA: Georgia...
GTAGACGCACTAGTTTCAGGTACTAGCGGGTAACTCCGTGGAGGTTCGAGTCCTCTCCTGGGCACCAAACATGCAAAGGCCAGCACGCAAGTGCTGGCCTTTTTGCTTTGTGCCGCGCAGGCAGCGGGTAACCGGGTAACGGTCTGCAAAGTGTTCGTCGCAAGACCCGGCCGGCGTCGGCGCCTGAGGTGCGGCGTCAGGGCTTGATGAACCTCGGTTTTTGCCGATGGCAAGGTGCGCGGGACGCGCGCCGATGGCGGTTTTGCCCCGGTCGCAAATGGTGCATGCGGATGCATTGGCGATGAACACGGGGCTTTGCGTCGACGGTATGGGCCACAATCTCGGCCGCCCGAGCCGTTCGGGCGAGTTTTTCGACGAGACCCTCCCGCAATGAACAAGACCGATCTGATCGAACACCTGGCTGCTGAGCACGAGCTGAGCAAGGCCGAAGCCGGCCGCATCCTCGAGACCCTGCTGGACGCCGTCGTCACCACCGTCAAGAAGGGTGGCGCCGTGTCGATCCCGGGCTTCGGCTCCTTCAAGCAACACGCCCGCGCCGCCCGTAACGGCGTGAACCCCAGCACCGGCGCGAAGATCAAGATCGCCGCCGCCAAGCTGCCGAAGTTCACCCCGGGCGCTGGCTTCAAGGCTGCCGTGGACCCCAAGGCCGCTGCCAAGAAGGCTGCTGCCAAGCCGGCCGCCAAGCCCGCTGCCAAGGCCAAGAAGAAGTAAGACCCCGCTGTGAGCGCGCGCGGCACCAGCCCCACCATTGTTGACGTCGCCCGCGAAGCGGGCGTGTCCATCAAGACTGTGTCGCGTGTGCTCAACCATGAGCCTGGCGTGCATGAGAGCACCCGGGAACAGGTGCTGAAAGTGGTGGAGGCGCTGCGCTACCGACCCAAGCAGTCGGCTCGCAGCCTTGCAGGCGGTCGGTCCTTCCTGATCGGCCTGCTGTACTACGACCCCAGTGCGATCTTCGTCGGCAGCGTCCAGCAGGGCGCCACGCTGCGATGCCGTGAACTGGGTTATCACCTCGTCGTCGAGTCGTTGCACAACGATGCGCCCGACCTGCGCCAGCAGATCGACCGCATGGTGCTGGCGTTGCGGCCCGACGGCATGATCCTCACGCCGCCGCTGTGCGACAACCCCGAGGTGCTCGCGGCGCTGCGGGAGAGTGGCACGCCCTGCGTGCTCATGTCCCCGGAGCGTGACATTCGCGGCGTGCCCTCGGTGCGCATGGACGACGTCCACGCGGCCGAAGAGCTGACGAACCTGCTGCTCAACCTCGGGCATCAGCGCATCGCGTTCATCAAGGGGCCGGCAGACCAGTCCGCCAGCGCGGCGCGTTATCAGGGTTTTGTGAATGCGATGCGCGCGCATGGCCTCGAGCCCGCTCCCGAACTCGTCCAGCCGGGTGATTTCACGTTTGCCAGCGGCCGGGACGCCGCCCAGCAACTGCTGACCGGCGCCCAGCGGCCCACGGCCGTGTTCGCCAGCAACGACGACATGGCGCTGGGCGTGCTCGCTGCGGCGCACCGCCTGGGGCTGAACGTGCCCGCCGAGCTGTCGGTGATCGGCTTCGACGACTCCCCGACCGCCGCCCTCGTGTGGCCGCCGCTGACCACCGTGCGTCAGCCGGTGGCCGAAATGGCGCGCACCGCCGTCGAAATGCTCGTGCAGGGGCACCGCGCCGAAGCGCCTGCCGATGACGCCGATCTGCACAAGGTGTTGGCGCACGAGGTGATCGTGCGCGACTCGACCCGCGCGCGCTGATCCGCCCGCCCCGCAGCGGGCGTGAATTGCTTCCCGATCCCCGAAGCAGAAACCAAGTTCGGAAAGACACCGCTGTCATTTCAATTGACAGCGTTGTCTTTTCACGGGCAACATGGGCCTGCAACTTCATCAACCGGCTCGCTGGCCTACGAAGCAGCATCACCAGCGCGTCCATCAGCCCATTGCCACCATGACGCTTCCCGATCTCGACCGTGTCGATCCCGCCGCCCTCGCGCAGGCTTTCCCACCCGACTTCCTCTGGGGCGTGGCCACCAGTGCCGCGCAGATCGAAGGCGCGGGCGCCGTGGACGGCAAAGGGCCGTCGATCTGGGACCACTTCTGCCGCCAGCCGGGACGCATCAACGACGGCTCCAACATCGACGTCGCTTGCGACCACTACCACCGCTACCGCGAGGACGTGGCGCTGATGAAGGGCCTGGGCCTGGATTGCTACCGTTTCAGCTTTGCGTGGCCGCGCGTGCAGCCGCTCGGCCAGGGCGCGTGGAACGAGGCCGGCTTCGGTTTCTATGACCGCCTCATCGACGAGTTGCTGCAGGCCGGCCTGCAGCCCCATGCCACGCTCTACCACTGGGACCTGCCGCAGGCGCTGGACGAGGGCCTGGGCGGCTGGCTGTCGCCCGATGTCGTGGCGCGCTTTGCCGACTACGGCGCGGAGATCGCCCGCCGCTTCGGTGACCGCTTGGCCAGCATCGCGACCCACAACGAACCCTGGTGCACGGCCACGCTGGGCTATGAGACGGCGCAGTTCGCGCCTGGCCACCGCAGCCGTGCCGAGAGCCTGCAAGTCGCCCACCACCTGATGCTGTCGCACGGCGACGCGATCCAGGCGATGCGCGCCGAGACGAAGACCCGGTTGGGCATCGTGCTCAACCACACGCCGGCCTTCCCGGCCACGCCCAGCGAGGGCGATCGGCGCGCGGCGCGCATCGACGACGGCCTGAACGTGCGCTGGTACATGGACCCCATCTTCCGCGGCGCCTATCCGCAGGACGCGCTGGAGTTCGTCGGCGCGGACGCGCCCCGCATCGCGCCGGGCGATCTCGCGCGCATCCGGCAGCCGCTGGATTTCCTGGGCATCAACTTCTACACGCGCACGCTCTTCGCGGCCGACGGAACCACGGTCAAGGGGCCGGGCAAGCGCGGCTTCACGGACATGGGCTGGGAGATCGTGCCGGAAGTGTTCTCCGCGCATCTCGTGCGGCTGGCGCGCGAATACAACCCGCCGCCGATGTTCATCACCGAGAACGGCATGGCCAACGCCGATCGCGTCGTCGACGGCCGGGTGCCGGACCACGCCCGCATCAGCTACCTGTCGGCTCACCTGCGGGCCCTGGCCACCGCGCTGCAGATGGGCGTCGACGTGCGGGGCTATTTCTATTGGAGCCTGCTCGACAACTTCGAGTGGAACTCCGGCTACGACAAGCGCTTCGGCCTGATTCACGTCGACTACGAGACGCTGGCCCGCCTGCCCAAGGACAGCGCGCACTGGTACCGCGAGTTCATCGCGCTGCACCGCGCCCGCCGCTGAGCGGTGCCAGTCCGGCCCGCTCGGCCCGCTGCGGCGCCCCGCTCGGCATTCCTTCGCGTTTGCCACGACAAACGCGCGGGTGATCGGTCACTTTCAGGCGCTAAGCTCCTTCCTGCGCCACGTCCGGGAATTTCTCCCACGGTGGACGGGGCGCGGTTTGACCCATTCGACGTACAGAGCAGGTGGCAGACTCAGGTTCCTCGGCGGTGTTGCCGAAAACAGGGGTCATGCCGAAGAGTGCCCGGGCGCGGGTTTGAGTGCATGCAGGACAGAACAAACGATCCGCTGATCGACGTCAGCCAACTGACCGTGGGGATGTTCATCCACCTGGATCTGGGCTGGATGTCGCATCCGTTTCCGCTGTCCAGCTTCAAGATTGCGTCCAGTGACCAGTTGCTGATCCTGCGTCGGCTGGGCCTCACGCAGGTCCGCTGGAGCCCGGCCCGCAGCGAACTGTCGCTGCCGCCTGCGCCTGCCTCCGAGGTGCCGGCTGAAGCAGTCGCCGTGACCGAGCCCGAGCCCGGTCACGGGCCCAGCCCCGAGGAGATGGCGCGCGAAGCCCATCGCAAGGCCCTTTTGGCGCAGCGCGAGGCGCTGCGGCTGTGCGAGGCCCAGTACGGCGAGGCGGCGGCGGGCTTTCGCGTGGTCATGGACACCGTCCCGACCGACCCCCATCGGGCCCGTGCCGAGGCCGAGGCCCTGACCGCCGCGCTGCTCGACAAGATGCTGGTCGAGGGCGACCTGAACATGCGCCTGCTCAACGAGGCAGCGGGCGACCGCAACACGGCGCATGCGCTGAATGTCTGCATCATCGCGCTGCTGCTCGGCCGAGCCTTCGGCCTGAGCCGCGACGAGATGATGGATCTGGGCGTCGGCTCGCTGCTGCACGATGTCGGCAAGCTGGAGGTGGCCGCGCGGCTGCGGCATCGCGACGAGAGCTTCACGGCCGCCGAAACCCAGGCCTACCAGCAGCACGTGGCCAAGGGCGTGGCTATCGGCCAGACCATGGGCCTGGCGCCGGCGCCGCTGCTCATCATTGCGCAGCACCACGAGCACGCCGACGGCAGCGGCTTCCCGCAGCGCATCAACATGGACCGCATGAGCACCGGCGCCCGCATCGTGGCGCTGGTGAATCGCTTCGATGGGCTGTGCAACCCGCTGATCACGTCGAAGGCGATGACGCCCCACGAGGCGCTGTCGCTGATATTCGCGCAGGGCCGCAACCGCTTCGACGCCACCATGCTGAACGCCTTCATCCGCATGATGGGCGTGTATCCGCCGGGCTCCACCGTGCAGCTGACGGACGACCGCTACGCGCTGGTGGTGTCGGTCAATTCCGCGCGTCCGCTGAAGCCGCGCGTCATGGTTCATGATCCGAAGGTGCACAAGGAAGAAGCCCTGGTGTTGAACCTCGAGGACATGCCCGACCTCGGCATCCGGCGCAGCCTCAAGCCGCAGCAGTTGCCGCGGGCGGCGCTGGAATACCTCAACCCGCGCGCCCGCATCGCGTATTTCTTCGATGCGGTGAACACCACGCCCGGGGAGCTGGTCACGTGAACGCCAGCGGCGAGGCGAACGCTGCCCTGCCTCGCATCGCCGAGACATCCCCCGTGATCGGCGCGTTGCTCGAAGGATTGCCCGATCCGGCCTGGCTGGTCGACGGTGCCAGCCTGACCGTGTGCGTCGTGAACCGCCCCGCGTTGCGGCTGCTGGGCCTCAAGCCTGATCGCGTGCTGGGGCAGCCGCCGTCGGCGCTGTGCGGCTCGCTCGAGGACGAGGCCTTCTGGCAGGGTGCCGCGCGTGATGCGCTGGCCCGCATCCGTTCCGACACGGTGCTGACGCACAGCGACGGCCAGCCGCGCTGGGTCAGCCGCAGCATCAACCCCATCCACACGCCCGATGGCGCCCATTACTGGCTCGTGCTGCTGCATGACCAGACGCGCCGCCGCCGCGCCGAGGCCGAGCGGGAAACGCTGTTGGCCGAACTGCGCGCGACGCTGGAGTCCACAGCCGATGGCATCCTCGTCGTGGACCTCGCCGGCCGTGTGCGCAGCTTCAACCGGCGCTTCGCCAAGCTGTGGGGCCTGCCCGGCGGGCTGCAGCACGAGCAGGGCGATGGCGGCCTGTGGCTGAGCCTGCAGCGCTTCATGCGTGACGGCGACCAATACCGCGCGCGCATCGAAGCCTTGCTGGACGCGCCGCTGATGCGTTCGAGCGACATGCTGTGCCTGACCGACGGCCGCGTGCTCGAGCAAGTCTCGCTGCCGCAGATGAGCCGCGGCGAGCCGATCGGCCGTGTGTTCTCGTTCCGCGACCTCAGCGAGAAGCTGGCCGCGCACCAGCGCATCGAGGAGCTGGGCCGCTCCGACGTGCTCACCGGCGCGCCGAACCGGCGGGCGCTGGCCGATCGCATCGAGCAGCAGATGGCGCCTCGTGGCGACGGGCCTGCGCCTGGCGGCTTCGCGTTGCTGCACCTGGATCTGGACCGCTTCAAGCAGATCAACGACACGCTGGGGCAGAGCTACGGTGACCGCGTGTTGCGTGAGGTCGTCGAGCGGCTGCGCGCTGCCGTGGGTGGCAACGACACGCTGTCGCGGCTGGGGGGCGATGAATTCGCGCTGCTGATCGACGGCGCGCAGATGGCCGAGGCCGAGGCGGCGGCGCGGCGTGTCCAGCAGCTGTTGTCGGAGCCCTTCACCTTCGACACGCTCAGCTTCACCGTCACGGCCAGTTGCGGCATCGCGCTGTACCCGGGCGACGGCAGCACGCCCGACGAGCTGATGGCCAGCGCCGAGCGGGCGATGCACTGGGTCAAGGAAGGCGGGCGCGCGGGCTTTCGCTTCCACGTGCCGCGCAAGGACGTGGACCTGCTGTCGCGCATGCAGCTGGATCACGACATGCGCAAGGCGCTCGCCGAAGGGCACTTCCGCGTGCAGTACCAGCCGCAGGTCGAGCTGGGCAGCGACCGCGTCATCGGCGCCGAGGCGCTGATCCGCTGGCGCGACCCCCAGCGCGGCGAGATCTCGCCGGGCGAGTTCATCCCGCTGGCCGAGGAGAGCGGCTTTGTCGTCGCCATCGGCGAATGGGTGCTGCGCGAGGCCGTCGAGCAGGCCGCGCGCTGGCTGCGCCGTGGGTTGCGCATGCCGGTGGCCGTCAACGTGTCGGCGCTGCAGTTCCAGCAGGTGCATTTCGTCGACAGCGTGGCTGCCGTCCTGAGCGAGGCCGCGCTGCCGGCCAGCATGCTGGAGCTGGAGCTGACGGAAGGCGTGCTGCTGGGCGACACCGACGAGGGGCTCAGGCGCATGCAGGCGCTGGCGGCGCTGGGCGTCACGCTGTCCATCGACGACTTCGGCACGGGCTATTCCTCGCTGGGCTACCTGAAGCGCCTGCCCATCCAGCGGCTCAAGATCGACCGCAGCTTCGTGAAGGGGCTGCCCGGCGATGCCAGCGATTGCGGCATTGCCAATGCCATCGTGCAGATGGGCCGCGCGCTCGGCCTGCAGGTCATTGCCGAAGGCGTGGAGACCGAGGCCCAGCGCGACTTCCTGGCCCAGGCCGGCTGCCATGAATTCCAGGGCTTCCTGTACGCGCCGGCGTTGCGGCCCGAGGACTTCGAGCGGCGTGTGCGTCCGCGCCGCCATGTCGCCGATGCCGCCGTCTCCGGCTGGCTGGGCCTGGCCAGCAACGGCTGATCACCCACTGCCGTGCGGGCCCACAATGGGCCCATGCTGTACTGCTTCAAATCCAGGGCCGGCGCCGATGTGATCATGCTGGCTGAATCCGGTGACGCGCTGCTGCGGCTGATGGGGCGCGAGCCCTCGCCCCAGGGCATCTTCGAATCTGCGGCGCTGCCCACGCTCATCCAGGCGCTGGAGGCCGGTGTGGCGGCCGACGAGGCGGCGTTCCAGCAATCTGTTGACGCGGCCAAGGCGGCCGGCGAGCCGGTGCCGCGCCGTGAGGGCGTGTCGCTGCGCCAGCGCGCCTGGCCGCTGCGTGACCTGATGGTGCGCGCGCAAGGCGAGGGCGCCGACGTGCTCTGGGGCGTCTGATGCTGGACGAGGCCACGCGCGTCATCCTCATCCGGCACGGCGAGACGACCTGGAACCGCGCCACGCGCATCCAGGGTCACACGGACATCCCGCTCAGTGGCTTGGGGCAGGCCCAGGCGGAGCGGCTGGCGCAGGCCCTGGCCGACGAGCCGCTGACCGCCATCTACGCCAGCGACCTCAGCCGCGCGCGGCAGACGGCCGAGGCGGTCGCCCGCGTGCAGCGGCTGCCGGTTCGCACCGATGCCGGCCTGCGTGAGCGCGCCTTCGGTCGCTTCGAGGGGCTCAGCTGGGACGAGATCGCGCAGGCCCACCCCGAAGACGCCCAGCGCTGGCGCCGCCGCGAGCCGGACTTCGCGGTCGGCGGTGGCGAGAGCCTGGTCAGCTTCAGTGCGCGCTGCGTGGCGGCGGCACAGCGTGTGGTGGCCGATCACCCGGGTGAATGCATCGCCGTGGTTGCGCATGGGGGCGTGCTGGACTGCCTCTACCGCGCGGCCACGCGCACGGCGCTGGATGCGCCGCGCAGCTGGCAGCTTGGTAACGCCACGATCAATCGCCTGCTGGCGACGGCCGAGGGTTTCACGCTGGTCGGCTGGAACGATGACCATCACCTGGTCGGACTGGCGGACGACGACAGTACCCGTTGATGGGCGGGTATCTCCGTACGATCCCTAAACCGACTGTTGCGTCTACACATCGCCCCGTCGACGCCGGCAAAGTCGCTTCTATACTGATTTGCACTTGTTATCACAGGTAGGTCTGCGACCCGCCGAAACCCAGTCAACCGTAAAGGCCCACGATGAAGAAAACTGCTCTCGTTGCCGCCCTGGCCGCTGTCATGGCCACGCCCGCTTTCGCCCAAAGCTCCGTCACGCTGTGGGGCCGTCTGAACACGTCGGTGGAAAGCCAGAAGTTCGGCAACAAGGACCGCATCGTTGCGGTGCAGAACAACTCTTCCCGTCTGGGCATGCGCGGCACGGAAGACCTGGGTGGCGGCCTGAAGGCGGCCTTCAACCTGGAGCATGGCTTCAATTCCGATACCGGCGCGGTGCAGACCTTTGGCGGTTCTTCCTCCACGTTTTGGTCGCGTCAGGCCAACGTCGAGCTGAGCGGCTCCTTCGGTACCGTTCGCCTGGGTTCCTGGTTCCCCGACACGTATTTCTCGACGGTCGACCGCACCAGCAACCACAACCACGACACCGGCACGTCGTCGGACGCGCTGTTCTCTGACTTCGCCTTCGGCATCCGCACCAACAAGGTGGGCTACTTCTCGCCGACCGTGAATGGCTTCAGCTTCATCGGCGCCGTGCGCGCTGGCGAAGGCGCCGGCCCGAAGGGCTATGACCTGTCGCTGAACTACGAAGCCGACGGCCTGCACATCGCCGGCACGTATGCACAATCCGGCGCCTACTACGGCACGGGCCGTATCGGCAGCGGCAACAAGCGCCAGACCTACGGCCTGGAAGCCGACTACGCCTTCGGCCCTGTGCTGCTGACCGGTTATTTCCAGAGTGAGAAGATCGACGGCTTCCGCACCCGCAACATCGGCCGCGTGTCGGCCATGTACACGGTGGGCCAGTCGGAATTCCACTTCAACATCGGTGGCACCAAGTCGGGTGGCGACTCTGCCAGCGCCAACGGCATGACCGGCGACAGCTTCCAAAAGGCCGGTGCTTCGCAGTGGACGCTGGGCTACAACTACAACCTCAGCAAGCGCACCAAGGTCTACGCGTTCTACACCGACATCGACCAGAAGCTGCCGAACAAGGCCGGCGACTTCGACTCGCTGGGCGTGGGCATCCGCCACAACTTCTGATCCTTGCGGACCGGAAAATGAAAAGCGCCCTGCGGGGCGCTTTTTTCATGACCCGAACAGATCGGGTGCGTGCCGGTTGCCCGGGGGCGCCAGGCCGAGATGGCGGTAGGCGGCGAGCGTGGCGACACGGCCGCGCGGCGTGCGTTGCAGGAAGCCTTGCTGGATCAGGTAGGGCTCGATGACGTCCTCGATCGTGCCGGCCTCCTCGCCGATCGCAGCCGCGACGTTCTCCAGCCCGACCGGGCCGCCGTCGAAGCGGTGCACGACCGCCTCGAGGAACTTGCGGTCCATCAGGTCGAAGCCCTGCGGGTCCACGTCCAGCATGGCCAGCGCCTTGTCGGCGATGCCGGCGACGATGCGGCCGTCGGCCTTCACCTCGGCATAGTCCCGCACGCGGCGCAGCAGCCGGTTGGCGATGCGCGGCGTGCCGCGCGAGCGGCGGGCGATTTCGAGCGCGCCATCGGCGTCGATGGGCGCGCCGAGCAGCCCGGCGGAGCGCGTGACGATGCGCTGCAACTCTGCCGGTGTGTAGAACTCCAGCCGGGCCACGATGCCGAAACGGTCGCGCAGCGGATTGGTCAGCATGCCGGCGCGCGTCGTGGCGCCCACCAGCGTGAACGGCTGCAGGTCCAGCTTGATGGAGCGCGCGGCAGGGCCTTCGCCGATCATGATGTCGATCTGGTAGTCCTCCAGCGCCGGGTAGAGGATTTCCTCCACGACCGGGCTCAGGCGGTGGATCTCGTCGATGAAGAGGACGTCGTTCTTCTCGAGGTTGGTCAGCAGCGCCGCAAGATCCTTGGGCTTCTCCAGCACGGGGCCCGAGGTCTGGCGCAGGTTCACGCCCAGCTCGGCCGCGATGATGTGCGAGAGCGTCGTCTTGCCCAGCCCCGGGGGGCCGAAGAGCAGCACGTGATCGAGCGCCTCCTGGCGCTTGCGCGCCGCGCCGATGAAGATCTCGAGCTGTTCGCGCGCCTTGGCCTGGCCGACATAGTCGTCCAGCAGCTTCGGGCGCAGCGCGCGCTCCAGCGCTTCCTCACGGTTGGATTCGGGCGCGGCGCTGACGATGCGCGGTGCCGGGGCGAAGTCGTCGGTCTGGATGCTCATGGTCGCGCTTTCGATGCAGCGGCGGGCGTCACGACAGTTTCTTCAGCGCGAGCTTGATGCCTTCGCTGACGCCGACATCAGCCGGCAACGCCTTCAGTGCGGTGGCGGCATCTTTCTCGCTGTAGCCGAGTGCGACCAGGGCCTGCAGGATGTCGGCCTGCGCGTCGTTGGCAACGGCCACCGGCAGCGCCATGTCCGGGCCCAGCTTGCCCTTGAGTTCCAGCAGCAGCCGCTCGGCGGTCTTCTTGCCGATGCCCGGCACCTTGGTCAGCCGGCCGATTTCCTGGCGGGACACGGCTTGCGCCAGCTCGGCGACGGACAGGCCCGACAGCAGGCCCAGCGCCATCTTGGGGCCGACGCCGCTGATCTTGATGAGCTGGCGGAAGGTGCTGCGTTCCTCGTGCGTGAGGAAGCCGAAGAGCTGGTGGGCGTCTTCGCGCACCGTGAGGTGGGTCAGCAGCACGGCGCGATCGCCTAGGGCGCCCAGGTTGAAGAACGTGCTCATCGGCACGTCGACCTCGTAGCCGACACCGGCCACGTCGATGACCACCTGGGGCGGCGTTTTCTCGGCGATGACGCCGCTGAGTCTTCCAATCATCGCCCGATTATCCGGGCCGCCTTTGAATCAGTTGAGGACGGCGCTGCGCACGCAGGTCCGGCCCCCAACCATCAGTTCCGGCCGAACAAACCCAGGCGCTGCGCTTCCAGCGCGGCTTCGGCACGCGAGCTCACGTTGAGCTTGCGGTAGATCTGCTTGACGTAGTCGGCGATGGTGTGGCGCGACAGGCCCAGTTGCACGCCGATCTCCGGCAGCGTGTAGCCCTTGGCCACGCGCAGCAGCACCTCGGTCTCGCGCTCGGTCAGCGACACCTCGTGCAGCAGCGTGGAGGCGGGCTTCTTCACCTGGGCGGCGAAGTAGGCGATGACCTTGCGCGCGATGGACGGCGACAGCGGCGGCTCGCCCTGGCTCATGCGCTGCAGCTGCTCGACCAGCAGCTCGCGCGACTGTTCCTTCAGCAGGTAGCCGAAAGCGCCGGCCTGCAGCGCCGGGAACAGGTGCTCGTCGTCGTCATGGATGGTGACGATGACCGACTGCACCTCGGGCTGCTTCTCGCGCAGCGCCGCGATGACGTCGACGCCCGAACCATCCGGCAGGCCGAGATCCAGCAGCGCCAGCGTGAATCGCTGGCCGTTGACGAGGGACAGCGCATCCTGCACGCGCGAGCACTCGGTGATCTGGGCGTTCGCGAATACTTGCTTGACCAGGGCCTTGAGCCAGGCGCGGATCTCCGGAATGTCTTCGAGCAGCAGGATGTGGTTCATGGGGGGCCTCGGGAAGCGTAAGAGCTCAGAGCGGGATGGTCAGACGGATGACAGTACCCCAGCCAGGACCGGATTCAACCAGGCACTGGCCATGCATTTGCTTGGCGCGTGACTTCATGCTCGCCATGCCGTGGCCGCGGTCGAGCCGCCCGTCCGGCCCCAGGGGAATGCCCTGGCCGTTGTCCTGGATGGTCAGTATGAAATAGCCATCCTGCACGTTGCTGGCAATCGTCGCATTCGTGGCGCCGCTGTGCTTGATGATGTTGGAGACCGATTCGCGCAGGATGCGCGTCGTCTGCACATAGGAGCGGGCCTGGAAGGTGTGCTCGATGTCCTCGGCCGGCGACTTCCACTCGGCCAGGATGTTGGCCTGCCCGAGCCGCGACACCACCTCGGCCCGCCAGTCGCCCAGCGCGTCGATGAGATGCACGGGCTTGCCCGTCAGCCCGCGCACGGACAGCCGCATCTCTTCCAGCGCCTCGCGGGCCAGCGTGGAGATGCGGTCCGACTCGCTGGTGTGCACGATGGTCAGCAGCTTGGCGCCCAGGTCGTCGTGCAGGTCGGCGGCGATGCGCTTGCGTTCGCGTTCGGTGACCTGCTCCAGCTTCTGCTCGGCCAGCAGGTGGTGGCTGCGCTCCATTTCGGCGATGCGGTCGGCCATGCGTTGCTCCAGCGCGGCGGCGCGCTTCTCGGCATCTGCGCGCCCCTGGGCGACGGTGCTCACGATCTGCAGCCCCAGGCCCAGCATCAGCAGCGGCAGCAGCAGGCTCAGCCACGGCGATGCCGTCCACCACAGCGGCTCGTTGACGCTGACCAGGCTCATTTCGGTGAGCAGCGCGAGCATGGTCGGCAGCATCAGCAGCGCCATGACGTGGAATTCACGCCGCAGCGCACTGTCCGGTGTGGCCTGCAGCCGCTGATGCCGCAGCCGCAGTGCCCAGCCCATCGCCGCCACCAGCTCCAGGCCCAGCACCGCATGCCAGAGCGTGGCGAGCATGCCGACCTGCCCGCCCGTGAGCAGCAGGCTGGCCGGCACGACCAGGCACTGGACCAGCAGCGCATGGTCCAGCCAGCTGCGCTTCCAGTGCATCTGGCGCAGCAGGTACTGCACACCGCACAGCACCAGCAGCGTCATCAGCAGCGGCCGCAAGCCGGCGGCGACGGGGGCGGCCGTGGCGCGCAGAACCACCCAGCTGAGCATCATGCCGACGAGGAAGATGGCGGGCCGTTCGCGGTGGTGGTGGCTCGAGACCAGGCCCACGACGGTGGCCATCAGCGCCAGCATGGCGGCGAGCCAGGCATGCAGCGTGGCGGCCCAGTAGTGGCTGGCCGGATTGAGCGCCTGGGCCTGGACGGCATGGGCGGCCAGGGGGCTCAACAGGAGGCCGGCAGTCAGCAGAAAAGGAGGGAGGCGTCGGGCCAGGGCGGCATCCGGCGCGGGCGACGGCTTCATGGGGCGCGATTGTGCGGGACACCCGCCGTCGCCGGCGCCGGGAATAGCACCAGCGACAATGGCAGACG
>Ga0228698_1001237_pt1 | contig 13108 bp, 12 predicted proteins | sample McNCre117_Aug_MG_FD_178015 | JGI IMG/M metagenome (GOLD analysis project Ga0228698, IMG submission 178015) | Freshwater microbial communities from McNutts Creek, Athens, Georgia, United States - 1-17_Aug_MG | ecosystem: Environmental > Aquatic > Freshwater > Creek | place: USA: Georgia...
CGTGAGCTGCGATGAAAGTCCGAATGTACGGGTGCAATCTTTACCTTTGAGCCGTCATGAATTGAAAGCTTGGCAAACCGGGGGCGTCCATGTACGTTCAGTTTTTGGCTTGACCAAACATGCTATCGCGTCGAATCCACCCCTCGTATTTGTTCCCTGTCTGCCACAGGTGCGATGTAGAGATTCATGCTGATCCTCGGTGCTACAAATGCTGCTGTGTAGTACGCAAAGTAGCACCAAGCGTTCAAAATGCATCCCAATCTTTCAAACACAAGCAAACGCAACAAAATCAGAGCACCCATAAGTGATTGAAAAAAAAGAAAATCCAGATAAATCAAGCCCTTGGTGCACCTCCGTTGCGCCGATGCTCGATTGGACTGATCGTCATTGCCGCTACTTTCACCGTCTTCTCACGCGGCACACGCGGCTCTATACCGAGATGGTGACCACTGGTGCCTTGACCCACGGGAATGTGCTGCGGCACCTGCGTTTCAACGCAGAAGAGCACCCCGTTGCGTTGCAACTGGGTGGTAGCGAGCCAGCAGACTTGGCGCTTGCGGCCAAGTTGGGCTTGCAGTGGGGATATGACGAAATCAACCTCAATTGCGGATGCCCCAGCGAGCGGGTGCAGCGTGGTGCGTTTGGGGCGTGTCTGATGGCCGAGCCGCACACCGTGGCGGCGGGCGTGCAAGCCATGCTGGATGCGGTGGGTGGGCAAATTCCGGTCACGGTCAAACACCGCATTGGCATTGACAAGGTTGAAAGTTACGCATTTGTGCGGGACTTTGTTGGCACTGTGGCCGAAGCGGGTTGTGGTGTGTTCATCGTCCATGCCCGCAATGCGTGGTTGCAGGGGCTTTCACCCAAAGACAACCGGGAAATTCCTCCACTGCGCTACGACCTGGCCTATCAGCTGAAACGTGATTTCCCCGCGTTGACGGTGGTTGTCAACGGAGGCATCACTAGCACCACGCAGATTCACCAGCACTTGGCCGAGGTGGATGGCGTGATGCTGGGGCGGGAGGTGTATTACCGTCCCTGGGCCATGACCACATGGGATGCCGAATTTCATGGCGATGCTCAACCCGTCATGGCCCGCGAAACCGTGGAAGAAACCATGGTCGTCTACATGGAGCGGGCCCATTCCGAGGACGGGTGCCCGTGGTACCCAATTGCTCGGCACATGCTGGGTCTCTATCACGGCCAGCGCGGTGCCCGTCTGTGGCGGCAGGTTTGGAGTGATCACCGGTTGAAGCCACTTGCGCCGGGTGAGGTGTGGAAGCTCGCGCAAGAGGCATTGCGCAAAGGGGCTGAAGTGCCGCAGATCCACAGCACGGACATGCCGAATTTTTGTCATTCCTGAAAGATTCATTGGTCGCATCCTGTACCCAACATGTCCTTATTGCAGGCCATACCTATCCGGGATTCACGTGCGCCAAAATGCACACATGCCATCCCAAATCTCGACCACATCCGCTGATTCCTACCAGATTCCCCAACTCGCCGGCCACCTGCTGGTCGAGTGCCTCATCGCCCAGGGCGTGACCCACGCCTTCGGTGTCCCAGGCGAAAGCTATCTGGCTGTGCTGGACGGGTTTCACCGCCATGCCGACCGCATACGCTTCATCCAGAACCGGCAGGAGGGCGGGGCGGCCTTTATGGCCGAGGCGCATGGCAAGCTGACCGGGCGGCCCGGCGTGTGCTTCGTCACCCGGGGCCCGGGTGCCACCAATGCCAGCATTGGCGTGCACACCGCGTTTCAGGATTCCACGCCCATGGTGCTGTTGGTGGGCGACGTGGCCAGCGATTGCCGTGACCGCGAAGCCTTTCAAGAGGTGGACTTTTTCAGCTTCTTCGGCCCCCTGGCCAAGCGGGTGGAGCGCATTGACGACGCCAGCCGCATTCCCGAGTACATTGCCCGCGCCTTTGCCACCGCGCTGAACGGCCGCCCCGGCCCGGTGGTGCTGGTGCTGCCCGAAGACATGCTGACGCACACCGTGGCCACTCGCCCGCTGCCGCGGGTGGAGGCCGTGCAAGCCTGGAGCGACCCCGGTGCCCTGCGCGACCTGCGCCAACTGCTGCTGGAGGCCCAGCGCCCACTGGTCATTGCCGGGGGCGGCGGTTGGACGCCGCAGGCCGCCCAGGCGCTGCAACGCTTTGCCGAAAACTGGCAACTGCCGGTGGCCAACGCCTTTCGGTTTCAGGACACGTTTGACAACCACCACCCGCTGTACGCGGGCGACGTGGGGCTGGGCATCAACCCCAAGCTGGCCGCCCGCATCCGCGAGGCGGACCTGCTGCTGGTGCTGGGGGCCCGCCTGGGCGAGGCCACCACGGGCAGCTACACGCTGATCGACGCGCCTGTGCCCAAACAGAAGCTGGTGCACATCCACGCCAGTGCTGAGGAACTGGGCCGCGTGTACCACCCCACGTTGGCCATGTGCGCCACCATGAACGCGGCCGCCCGCAGCCTGGAGGTGCTGACCGCACCGCCCCAGGTGGCTTGGGGCCCCTGGGCCGCTGCCGCGCAGGCCGACTACCGCACCAACATCGACGCGGCCAACGGTGGCGTGGTGCTGCCAGGCCCGGTGGACATGCCTCGCGTGATGGACGTGGTGCGTCGCCTGCTGCCCGCCGACGCCGTGCTGACCAACGGCGCGGGCAACTTCGCCACCTGGCTGCACCGCTTCCACCCCTACCACGGGCTGGCCAAGGGCCACAAGACGCAGCTGGCACCCACCAACGGGGCCATGGGCTACGGCGTGCCCGCGGGCATTGGCGCGGCCATCGTCCAGCCGGGGCGCACGGTGTTCACCATCGCGGGCGATGGCGACTTTTTGATGAACGGGCAAGAGCTGGCCACCGCCGCGCAGTTCGGGGCCAAGACCATCATCGTGCTGGTGAACAACGGCACCTACGGCACCATCCGCATGCACCAGGAGCGCGAGTACCCGCAGCGGGAAAGCGGCTCCACACTGGTCAACCCCGACTTTTGCACACTGGCCCGCGCCTACGGCTACGCGGCGGAGCAGGTCACCACCACAGATGAGTTTGAACCGGCTTTCCGCCGTGCGTTGGACACCCCGCAAGGCACGGTGATTGAGCTGATGCTGAGTGCCGATGTCATCACCACCCGGGGCACGCTGGTCGCCATCACGGCGCAAGCAATGGCCAAAGAGAAAGAAAAAAACAATAGCTAACTATCAAATAAAATAAAGCGGTAAGGCCAATAATTTTTTAAAGTTTCTGATTGACGTTCATGCCGCCCTTTCTTTCTGATCTTCAAGTGCCCTCCGTGGCTGACGCCAGTTTGTCGGCCCAGTTGCAACACCTGCTGGACAACAAGACCAAGCCACTGGGTTCACTGGGTCGGCTGGAGTCGCTGGCGCATCAGTTGGGCCTGATCCAGGCAACCCGTGCGCCGACCCTGCAGCAACCCCAAATGCTGGTGTGTGCCGGCGACCACGGGTTGGCCGCGCGCGGCGTGTCCGCCTACCCCAGCGACGTGACCTGGCAAATGGTGGAAAACTTTCTGGCGGGTGGGGCGGCAGTCAGTGTGCTGTCGCGCCAGCACGGCATTGCCCTGACGGTGGCGGACTGCGGAGTGCGGCACGACTTTGCCCCGCGCCCCGGCTTGGCCATGTGCAAAGTGGCCCCCGGCACAGCCGATTCCTTGATGGGCCCCGCCATGACCGAAGCCGAATGTGAACAGGCGGTGCGCAACGGCCTGCAACTGGTCAAAGGCCTCCCCGGCAACGCCCTCCTGATTGGCGAAATGGGCATTGGCAACACCTCTGCTGCGTCGTTGCTGCTGTCTCGCCTGGCCGGGTTGGATGTGGCCAAAGTGACCGGCGCAGGCACCGGTCTGGACGACGAAGGCATTCGCCGCAAAACCGAGGTGTTGCGCGCCGTCCTGGCCCAGCACCCCGACGCCACCACACCGTGGCAAGCCCTGCAAGCCTTCGGTGGTTTTGAAATCGCCACGCTCGTGGGGGCGGTGTGGCAAGCTGCCGCCGAACGCCGGGTGGTGGTGGTGGATGGGTTCATTGCCAGCTCGGCCGTGTTGGTCGCCAGCCGGTTGCAGCCAGCCGTGTTGGGCTATTGCGTGTTTGCCCACCGCTCCGGCGAGCGTGGCCACGCCCGCATGCTGGAAGCCCTGGATGCCCAGCCCCTGCTGGACATGGGCTTGCGGCTGGGCGAGGGCTCGGGTGCCGCATTGGCGTGGCCCATGCTGGCGTCGGCCTGCGCCATCCTCAACGAGATGGCCAGTTTCGAGTCGGCCGGCGTGTCGCAAAAATCGGAGTGACGGTGTTGGCGCAGTGGCTTGCCAACGGCGTTCGGCATTACCTGCTGGCGGTGCAGTTTTTCACGCGCATTCCGGTCACCGGTGGTCTGGCGCAGTGGGTGGGCTTCAGCACCGCTGCGTTGCGGGCCAGCGCGGCGCATTTTCCGGGAGTGGGCTGGTTGATGGGCGGGCTGATGGCTGCGGTGTGGTTTGGCTGCCAGCAAGTCCTGCCCGCTTTGTCGGGCAGTGCATGGGTTGCCGCGTGGCTGGTGGTGTGTGTCGGCGTCTGGACCACCGGCGGTTTCCATGAAGATGGTCTTGCAGACCTGACTGACGGTTTGGGCGGCAGCCACCACCGCCAGCGTGCGCTGGAAATCATGAAAGATTCCCGCATCGGGTCTTTTGGTGCATTGGCGTTGGTGCTGGGCGTTGTGGGCCGGGTACTGTTGCTGGTGGCACTGGCCGAAGTGTCTTGGGCCATGGCCGGGGTAGCCCTGTGGTTGGCCCAGGTGGTCAGTCGCGCCTGGCCGCTGGTGCTCATCCGCACGCTGGCCCATGTGGGCGAGGCGGACGGTTCCAAATCCAAACCTCTGGCGGACCAAATTTCAGGCCCCGCATTGGCCGTTGGCGCAGTGTGGTTGCTGCTGGCAGCAAGTGGCGTGCAATGGCTGTGGCCTGCGATGGGCTGGTGGCTGGCCATTGGACTGTCTGCCGTATCCGCCTGGTGGATGCGGGGCTTGCTCCAGCGCCGCTTGCAAGGGTTCACAGGCGACGGACTGGGGGCGACGCAACAGGTTTCCGAAGCGGCGTTTTATGGGGGTGCGCTGGTGGCTGTGCGATTGGGGCTGCTGGGCGCTGTGGCAGGGTGAGTCTGAAGCTCTGGTTGCTGCGCCACGGCAAACCGCTGGTGGCACCCAACACCTGCTATGGGCAGCTGGATGTTTCAGCTGACAACGCCCATACCCTGCAGGCAGCGCAAGCCTTATGGGCGCACTGGCAAACCCAGCAACAGGCTGCACCCCAGTGGGTTTGGTGCTCGCCTTTGCGGCGTACCCGCCAAATGGCGGTTGCTCTGCAGGCACAGGGCTTGTCCGCCCCTCTCACCCTCAAGCCCGAGTTGGCCGAAATGAACTTTGGCGCATGGGAGGGGCAAACCTGGACTGACATTGGGGAGCAACCCCTCACCGCATGGACCGATGATTTTTGGCGCCGTCCAACGGGCGAGCAGAGATTTGCGGAGAGTGTGTCAGCGGTGGGTGAATCGGTGGCTCAACTGGTCGAGCGGGTCGAGCTTGCCTTGACGCAAGCGCAGGCGTTGGCCAGACAGCGTGCACAAATGGCAGGTACTGAAGTGCATATGCTTTGGGTGACCCACGCAGGCGTCATTCGTGCGGTGGATGCGTTGCTGCATTTGCGAAGCCACTTTCCCCTCCAAGCCCAGGACTGGCCTGTTCAGGCGCCTGAGCCGGGTGGCTGGCGGGTGTACGAGCTGGAGTGATGGCTGGAAGTGTGCTTGGTCCAAATGGACCAGCAAATGCCGAAAAAAAACCCTGCATGGCAGGGCTTTTTTTGAATGCCGAGGAAACCCCCGACTTGACGCTCGGATCACTTCAGGTGAGCGCTGATCAGTTTGGTCATTTCGAACATGGTGACCTGATCTTTGCCAAAGATGGCCTTCAGCTTGGCATCGGCATTGATGTTGCGCTTGTTGGCGGCGTCTTGCAGTTTGTTTTTCTTGATGTATTCCCACACCTTCTTGGTGACTTCGGTACGGGGCAGGGCGGCTTTGCCCACCACGGCGGCCAAGGTGGCGCTGGGGGTCAGGGGCTTCATGAAGGCAGCATTGGCGGTGCGCTTGGCTGGTGCGGCGGCTTTTTTGGCGGGAGCGGCAGCTTTTTTGGCTGCAGGAGCAGCGACTTTGGCAGGGGCGGCGGCCTTTTTAGCCGGTGCGGCTGCTGCTTTCACCGCAGGTGCAGCGGCTTTTTTGGCGGGGGCAGCCGCCTTTTTAGCGGGTGCAGCGGCTTTGGTTGCGGGGGCCTTCTTCGCAGTTGCCATGGTCGTCGATCCTCATGAAGTGTTGGTGTTCAACCAGCCCACAGGCAGCGTGGTTTCTGGCTGCAGCCATGCTAAATCAGAACCACAGGCATTCCTAGACAGGTCTAGCAATAAATGCATAGATTTCAGCTTACTTGTGGCTGGACATGCAGCAGAAAACAACATCCCGTGTTGCTGCACGGATTTGGGCCAAGGGTTGATCCCGTCAGGGAACGGAAATCCGATGGTTGGATCATGGGGTTTTGACTTGTATGGATGACCCATGTTTTCCACCTGTGACTTTTGCGATGCCCATAAATCAGACCTCACGGGTCGTTTTCGCGTCCTGCCGCCTGTTTTCAAGGATTACGGCGGTGTGTCCCGGTTTTGCGGTGAGGTCTACACCGTCAAATGCCACGAAGACAACACACCGGTCAAAGCGGCTGTAGAAGGGCCGGGCGAGGGTCGTGTGCTGGTCGTGGATGCCGGTGCCTCGTTGCGACGAGCCATGTTGGGAGGCCTGTTGGCGGCAGCCGCGGCCCGAAACGGATGGGCGGGTGTGGTGGTGGATGGTTGCGTGCGTGACGTGGCCGAGCTGCGTGCTGCACAAACCGGAATTCGGGCCCTGGGGCACATACCGCTGCCGACCGATCGGAAGCTGCCGGGAGCAACGCAAATTCCTGTGTTGATCCAGGGTGTGTGGGTACACCCTGGCAACTGGCTGTATGCCGATGACGATGGGATGGTGGTGTCGGACACGCCCCTGTCGGGTGCGTGAATCAACCCCATGTGTTGCAGCTTACCGTTGACTGGCGGGCAACGGCTTTTCAGCCTTGCCAGCCTTTGTATGCCATGTAGGCTGCCAACACATACAAAATGCCTGCGAACACACGTTTGAGCTGGCGCACCGGCAGTGCATGTGCCGCTTTCACGCCCAAGGGCGCCATGAGTACGCTGGCACTGGCAATGACTACCAGTGCGGGCACAAACACGTAACCAAACGCGCCTTCGGGTAATCCGGCGACAGATTGCCCGGCCACGATGTAGCCCACTGCATTGGCCAGTGCGATTGGAAACCCCAATGCCGCACTGGTGGCCACTGCGTTGTGCATGGCCACATTGCACCAGGTCATGAACGGCACACTGACAAAGCCGCCCCCTGCACCGACCAAACCAGACAAAAATCCAATGACCCCACCCGCGCCCAGCAAACCCACCGGACCGGGCAGGGTGCGGGAAGGCTGAGGTTTTTTGTCTTTCAGCATCTGGGTGGCGGAAAACGCCACGAAGCCCGCAAACAACCAGGCCAGAGCAGATCCTTTCAAGATCGCAAAAACCCCCATGCTAGCGATGGCCGCACCCAGCACAATGCCTGGGGACAGGCTGCGCGCCACATCCCATCTGACCGCACCACGCTTGTGATGAGCCCGCACACTGGAGATGGACGTGAACACGATGGTGCTCATGGAGGTGGCAATGGCCATCTTCACCGCCAAGTCTGCCTCCACCCCACGGGTACCGAGGATGTAGGTGATGAATGGCACCATCAGCATGCCACCACCAATACCCAGCAAACCGGCCAGAAAACCGGTGCCCAGACCAAGTGCAATCAATTCCAAAACCAGGGTGGGAGAAATAGACATGCCATACAAGGCCGCCAACCTGGGCCGCCTGAAAAAAAGGGAAATGGGGAAGGTGTCTGCAAGGGGGCCGGGTCGCAGCCTGAACCGGCGGTTCAGGTGGGCGAGGTCAGGCGGACTTCGGGTTCATCTGACGCGAGACGATCACACCAGTCAACCATGTTCCAAGCCCTTGCTCAATGAGCATTGGTTCAAGGACATTAAAACCCGGCCGCCTGCAGACAGTTGGCATTGTAGGGGTTGCCCTGCGCATTCAGGGCCGGTGTGCCGGGGATTACAGCAACTGCCCGTCGCTGTCCAGCGCGCGGTCGATGCGGGCAACCCATTCGGCCATTTGAGTGGAGCTGGCTTGAGCGGGTGAAGGGGATGTAACCACGGCGGGTTCAACGGGAGGGGCTGCCGGTGTGGCCTGGTTCATTCGTTCCAAGGTCGCCTGGGCCTCAGCCAGTTCGACGGCCAAGTTCAACGAGGCCAGCACTGCAATCCGATCCCGGGCTCTGACTTTGCCTGCATCCCGAATTTTGCACATGGCGCCATCTACTTTTTCGACGGCCTGCATCATCAGGTCTTCGCCCCCCACGGGGCAGGTCAGCAAATACCCTTGGCCCATGATCTGGACTTCGATCTGGCTCATGGTTGTGCTTCTTCCTGGGGAGTGGATTCGGTGGTGGGGGCGCCCTGGCTGTGGGTCATGCGCTCCAGCAGGGTGTCGATGCGCGCACGCGCTGCCCCCAGGCGGGAGCGCAACAAATCGCGCTCCGCTTGCAGGGATTTCACTTCTGAGCGCAGCAAATCGTTGGTGCGCTGTAATTCTTCGTGTCGAAGCAGCAGCCGATCGATGCGATCGGCCAGTTGGTCAAAAGATGCAATGTCGGCCATGGCGGTTGAATTGTAGGACCGCTTGACCCGAAAGACCGCAGCAAGCCACGGCACTTAAAATGTTCATGTTGGTGCTCGCTTGACGATTCTGATCAGGCAGTTCAACGGGAAGCTGGAGGGGAGTGGTCCAACGGACACCACCTAACCAGCGCTGCCCCCGCAACGGTAAGTGGACGAGTGCGGCAACCGGTTCAACCGGTTGTTGCGCTCTGCCTTCATTCACTGGTCACTGGGTGATGGTGCGCATGTCGTACTGCTCCTGGGAAGGCCTTGAAGGTGGTTCCATCAGCCCGGATACCGGCCAACAAGGTGGTGCTGCGCGTGAATGCACAGCGCCGAAATACCCAAATACCGTCGGGGAAGACGGTGATGGGGTTCAAACTGGGTTGAGTTTCATGTTTTCCTGTTTTTCTGTTGCCACCGAGCACACAGCCTTCGGCGTGCGCCGTCATGCCATTTCCACAGCCGCCGTGACCCTGTTGTCGGTTTGTCAAATGCCAGCGTGGGCGCAAGCCGATTTGGGACCTGTGGTGGTCACCGCTGCACGGACTGCCCAGCCACTGACGGACGTGGTGTCTGATGTCACCCTGATCGGTCGTGACGTTTTGGACCGCGCTGGTGCGGGCACTTTGTCGGATGTGTTGGCGACCCTGCCTGGCGTGCAATTTGTGCGCAACGGCGGGTCCGCCGCGACCACCAGCCTGTTTTTGCGCGGAGCCGAGACGCGCCACACCGTGTTGATGGTGGATGGCGTTCGGGTGGATTCCCAATCCACTGGCGGTGCCGCCTGGCAGGCTTTGGCGCTGGAGCACATCGACCACATCGAAGTGCTGCGTGGCCCTGCAGCGGCGGTGTATGGCTCCGACGCCATTGGCGGCGTGGTGCAAGTGTTCACCCGCAAGGGCGAAGCCGGATTCCAACCTTCTGTGAGCATGGGCTTGGGCAGTTACCAGACCCGTACCCTCCATGCCCATTTGGCCGGTGCTGAAAACGGATGGGATTACGCCCTGGGCGTGGGGCGCGAAACCAGCGCTGGCTTCAATGCCCAACCCACCGGCAACCCTGACCGTGACGGATACCGCAAAACCACCGGCTTGGCCCGTGTGGGCTTGCAAGTGAACGCCAGCCACAAACTGGAAGCCCTGTGGACCGGCAGCGACACCAACAGCGGCTACGACGCGTTCAACTCCAAGGTCAACGACCGTGCCCAGCAAGACCTGGGCACCCTGGCGCTGAACTGGCAAGCCCGTTGGTCTGACACATGGCGCAGCCGCGTCACCCTCACCCAGGGCAAAGATCGGTACGAAACCAATCCGTCCGTGTACTACACCGACACGCGGGTGGACTCCCTGCTGTGGCACAACGAATGGCTGGTCGGTCCGCACCAGTTGACTGCCGCGCTGGAGCGGCGTGAAGACCGCCTGCTCAATGGCTCCACCACGCCCAAACAGACCACGCGCAGCCAGAATGCCCTGGCACTGGGCTACGGCCTGAAGCAGGGGGTGCACACCTTGCAAGCCAACCTGCGCCATGACGACGACAGCGAGTTTGGCACCCATTCCACTGGCAGCCTGGCCTATGCCATGGGTTTGGGTGGCGCATGGCGTGCCACCGCATCGGCAGGAACCGCCTTCCGTGCGCCCACGTTGTTCCACCGTTTCAGCATTTACGGCACACCCGGTCTGCGGCCTGAAGAGGGGCGCAACCTGGAGGTGGGCTTGAAGTACGCTGCCAACGGCAACCACCTGTCGGCCGTGGCTTACCGCAACCGGGTCACCAACCTCATCAACTACGTGTCGGGCACGGGCACCTGCGCCAATGGCACGGGTGCATTCCCTGGCTGTTACGGCAACACCGGTAAAGCCACCTTGCAGGGTGTGACGCTTGCAGCTGGAACCCGAGTGGGCGGTGCCAACGGGGTGGGCCTGAATGCATCGCTCGATTTGCTCAACCCCACCGACGACATCACCGGTAAACAACTGGCCCGCCGCGCCAAGCGGGTGGCCAAATTGGGCGCAGACACCCGCGTGGCCGGTTGGTCGTTGGGCACGGAAGCGCAATTCCATGCCATGCGCTACGACAACGCCGCCAACACCATTCGGTTGCCAGGCTACGCTTTGCTGAACGTGTCGGCCACCCGCGCGTTGGCACCAGGGTGGACGCTGGTTGCCCGGCTGGACAACCTGAGCAACACCACCTACCAGACCGCCAACGGTTATGCCACGGCTGGCCGCACGGCCTACGTCGGCCTGAAGTGGGCCGGGCGTTGACCCGTTGCGCTGCACTGCTGGTGGCGGCCCCAGCTTCGGGCCAGGGCAAAACCACCCTCACATCCGCTCTGGCCCGGCTGCACACCCGGGCCGGGCGGCGAGTCCGGGTGTTCAAGTGCGGGCCTGATTTTCTGGATCCGTTCTGGCATCAGTTGGCCAGCCAGGCACCGGTGCATCAGGTGGATTTGTGGATGACCGGCGAGACCGATGTGCGCCAACGCCTGCACCAGGCTGCACAAGAGGCCGACCTGATTCTGGTGGAAGGCGTGATGGGGCTGTATGACGGTGAACCCAGCGCTGCCGATCTGGCTCGTCTGCTGGGCTTGCCGGTTCTGGCGGTGGTGGATGCATCGGCCATGGCACAAACCTTTGGCGCGCTGGCACACGGGCTGCGGCACTATCAAACCCACCGTCACGGCCCATTGCGTTGGGCCGGTGTGCTGGCCAACCGGGTGGCCAGCGACCGCCATGCCGACATGTTGCGCATGGCGGTCACAGGTGAACAGCCCGCTGATTTGACGCAACAGGCAGACCTGAACCACGCATTGAACGTGGGATGGCTGGGCGCATTGATGCGTTCACCCGCACTCAGCCTGCCTGAGCGGCATTTGGGTTTGGTGGCCGCGCAGGAACTGCCCGATGCGCTGCAACGCCTGGATGCCGCAGCCGACGCATTGGCTCAAACCCCACTGGGGCGTTTGACGGTGGAGCAGATGCAAGACGCGTGGGGTGTAGAGTGTGGTGCGCCCACCATGGCCCTGTCCGTTCCATCAGGTGTAGAGCGCTTGTTGGACGGCCAAACCGTGGCTGTGGCGCGGGATGGGGCGCTGTGCTTCATTTACGAAGCCAACCTGCAGACCCTGCGCCAGCTGGGCGCTGACGTGGTGTTTTTCTCCCCCCTGGCCGACACCGCCTTGCCCCCGTGCGACGCAGTCTGGCTGCCCGGTGGCTACCCCGAACTGCACGCCGAAAAGCTGGGAGCCAACCACGCGCTGCGCGATGCCCTGCGCACCCATGTGGCCCAGGGCAAACCCGTGTGGGCCGAGTGCGGCGGCATGATGCTGCTGTTCGATGAACTGGTGGACAAAGTCGGCACCACCCACGCCATGTGGGGCTTGCTGCCGGGGCGCGTGGTCATGCAAAAGCGCCTGGCTGCGCTGGGGCCGCAGCAGCTCGATCTGCCCGGCGTGCGGTGCAAAGAGTTCCCCGGCACAGGCCTTGGCAGCTTGAGAGGCCACACTTTTCACTGGTCGCTCACCGAAACGCCGTTGCAACCTGTGGCCCGCACCGTGCGGCCTGGCGCAGCCGCTCAACCCGTGGCGTCCGGCCCGGACGGCGAAGCGCTGTACGCCCACGGCCCGGTGCGCGCCAGCTATTTCCATGCGTGGTTTCCGTCCGCTCCGGCGGCGGTGGCGGCGCTGCTGCGCCCTGAACCTTTGGGGGCGGTGGCATGAACACCAGTTTGAGCAACGCTGGGCCGCCTCAAGGTGCGAAGGCTCCTCTCGGAGGGGCCGCGAACAATGTGAGCGTGGGGAGCCATTTCTCGCCTCAACGCATCGTCTGCCTGACCGAAGAAACCACCGAGTGGCTATACCTGCTGGGGCAGGAGGCACGCATTGTGGGCATCAGCGGCTACACCGTGCGGCCCCGCCGTGCGCGGGAAGAAAAGCCCAAGGTCAGCGCGTTTTTGAACGCCAAGATCGACAAAATCCTGGCGCTGCAGCCCGACTGCGTGTTCGGTTTTTCAGACCTGCAGGCCGATATTGCCGCGCAGCTGGTGCGCGCCGGGGTGCAGGTGACGGTGTTCAACCAGCGCAGCGTGGACCAGATTTTTTCCATGCTGTACCAGGTGGCCGCCATGGTGGGCTGTGCCGACGAAGGCTTGCGTCGCATCCACGCCATGCAGGCCGGGCTAGCCGCCATCCGCGCCCAGGCCGCTGCACGCGAAGCGGCTGGCAAGCGCCGGCCCCGCGTGTTTTTCGAGGAATGGGACGAGCCTC
>Ga0228698_1001238_pt1 | contig 13101 bp, 12 predicted proteins | sample McNCre117_Aug_MG_FD_178015 | JGI IMG/M metagenome (GOLD analysis project Ga0228698, IMG submission 178015) | Freshwater microbial communities from McNutts Creek, Athens, Georgia, United States - 1-17_Aug_MG | ecosystem: Environmental > Aquatic > Freshwater > Creek | place: USA: Georgia...
AAATAAGCCGTGACGAATACGCCAAGCATGGACAAGGACATCCAACCCGACCCGGCCGCTGGCGCACGCGCCAAGGCGGGCAACCCGGCCGGGCAGGTCAATGCCGAGGTGCGAGCCATTGGCGAGATCATCCGGGCCACCCGCGATCTCACGGCCCAGCAGGTCGAACAGATCCTGGCGCACCAGCGCAGCCATGGGGTGCGCTTCGGCGAGGCCGCCATCGCGCTGGGCCTGGCCACGCCCGATGACGTGCTGCAGGCCCTGGCGGAGCAGTTCAATTACGCCTATGGCACCGAAGGTGCGCCGGGGCTGCGCAACGAGGTGGTGGTGCTGAGCCAGCCCTTCGGCCCGCAGGCCGAGGCCATCCGTGCGTTGCGCGCGCAGTTGCAGATGCGCTGGGCGCAGTCGGCCGCCGAAGGGCTCACGCGCAAGCGGGCCCTGGCCGTGATCAGCCCCAGCACCGGCGACGACAAGACCTTCTTCGCCACCAACCTGGCCGTGGCCCTGGCCCAGATGGGCGAGCGCACCTTGATCATCGACGCCGACCTGCGCGGCCCCCGGCTGGACGCGATCTTCGGCGTCGAGCGCACGATCGGCCTGGCCGGCCTGCTGTCGGGCCGCCGCGCCGAATCCTCGGTCATCAAGGCGGTGGGCGGGGTGCCCAACCTGTTCGTGCTGCCGGTGGGCATCAGCCCGCCCAATCCCCAGGAGCTGATCGAAGGCGCGGCGTTCGGTGTTCTGCTGCACGAGCTGCTCGGCAAGTTCACGCACGTGATCGTCGACACGCCGGCACTTGAATATGGCGCGGATGCCCAGGTGATCGCTGCCCGTTGCGGCCAGGCCCTGGTGGTGGCCCGCAAGGTGGCCACCAAGGTGTCCGAGCTGCAGGACCTGGTGGGGGCGTTGGCCGCGGTCAACACCACGATCACCGGCGTGGTGCTGAACGACCACTGACCCGGGCATCGGCCCCGGCCTGCGGGCCTGGGCAGGGCGGGCGCTTTCGGCTTGTCACATGGGGGGGCGCTTGCCAGATCTCGATACTGCTGCTGACCGGACGGCCGGGCCCTTGATCGCCCTGAGGTCCATCCATCCCGCGTGGGCCTTGGCCTTCGCCGGCTTGCTGTGCCTGTTCCTGCCGTCTTTCTGGCACCTGTCCCGCACCATCTGGTCCTCCGACCAATACGGCCACGGGCCCATCGTGCTGGTGCTGGGAGCGTGGCTGGCCTGGTCGCGCCGGGGGGCCCTGGGCCCGCAAGCCAGCGAGCCGTCCACCTGGTGGGCCTGGCCGCTGTTCGTGCTGGGCTGGCTGATGTACGTGGTGGGCCGCTCGCAGAACGTGGTCCAGTTCGACGTGGCCGCCTTGCCCGTGCTGCTGGCGGCCCTGATCGGGCTGGTGGGTGGGGCGCCCGGCTGGCGGGTCCTGTGGTTCCCGGTGGTGTTCCTGGTGTTCGCCGTGCCGTTCCCGCCGGTGTTCGTCGATGCCATCACCCAACCGATGAAGTCGGCCGTGTCCTGGGCGGTGGAAGGCCTGTTGTCGGGTCTGGGCTACCCCGTGGCGCGCTCCGGCGTGATCCTGCAGGTAGGGCCTTACCAGCTGCTGGTGGCCGATGCCTGCGCCGGCCTGCAGACCTTGTTCACGCTCGAGGCCCTGGGCCTGTTCTACATGAACCTGGTGCGTTCCAAATCCGTTCTGCGCAACGTGGTGATGGCCATCCTCATCGTGCCGATCAGCTTCACCGCCAATGTGGTGCGCGTGGCCATCCTGTGCCTGATCACCTTCTACCTGGGGGATGAGGCCGGCCAAGGTTTCCTGCACGGCTTTGCGGGGATGCTGCTGTTCATGGTGGCCCTGGGCCTGCTGCTGGGCCTGGACTGGCTGCTGGCGCGTGTTGAAGCGGCCCGCGCCCTGAAGGGGGCCGCATGAACGCCCGCGCCTGGCTGATGGCGGCACGGCGGGCCTGGTGGCCCAGCCTGCTGATGGTGGCGGGTGCCGCCCTGGCGGTGGCGCTCACGCCCAGGATCGACCAGTCCGAGCCCCCGGTGGACCTGGCGGCCCTGGTGCCCCAGACCGTGGGGGCCTGGCAGGTGCAGCCCGGCAACGTGCTGCTGGCCAGCCTGGATGCGAACGGCGACGGGGACAAGTCCACGGAGCAGCCCTACGACCAGACCCTGATGCGGACCTTCGGTGCCGAGGGGCGGTCGGTGATGCTGGCGCTGGCCTACACGCGGGTGCAGGCGCAAGAGGTCAAGACGCACCGGCCGGAGGTCTGCTACCCGGCCCAGGGCTTCCGCATCTTGCAGCGTCAAGGGGTGTTGATCCCCGGCGTCGCGCGCGGCACCGGGGCCGTTGGTGTGCCGGGGGTCCACATGCTGGCGCAGCAGCGCGGGCGCCTGGAGGCGGTGGCCTTCTGGGTTCGCACCGGGGGCACCTTCACCGACAGCGGGCTGCAGGCGCGCATGGAACTGGTGCGCGAAGGCCTGCAGGGGCGCACCTCGGACGGCGTGCTGGTGCGCGCGTCCATGCTGATCAACGACCCCGCCGAGGCGCCGCAGGCCTTCGAACAGCTGGACCGCTTCCTGCAAGGTTTGGTGGCGGAGGCCCCTCCGGCCTTGCGCCACGTGTTGGTGCGCTGACCCCCCTTCCAACGGGGACGACGCCGCAGCCCACCGCCCGATCCATCCGGCGGGAGGCTGCGGCGTTGGCCCTGAATCGTTCAACGCCCGAGGCCGGGCTGTTTGATGGCGAACAAGTGAATCCTGACGTTCCTCGACCCCTGGCGCCCTGGCGCCAAGACCTGCAGCGCTATGGCGGCGCGCGTGCGTTGCTGCGCGAGCAGTCCCTGTGGGCCGTGCTGTGGCACCGCGTGGGTCATGCGGTTCTGAACGGTGGCGCACCGCGGCCCGTCAAGCAGTTGGCGATGCTGCCCTGGTGGCTCGTGTTCCGGTTGATCGAAACCGTCACGGGCATCAGCCTGCCGCCGTCGGTCACGATCGGAGGCGGGCTGCGGATCTGGCATTTTGGTGGCGTGTTCGTGCATCCTGCTGCCAGGATCGGTGCGCGATGCACCTTGCGGCAAGGTGTCACGATCGGCAACCGGCACGGCGGTGACGACGTCCCCGTGATCGGGGATGATGTCGAATTCGGGGCGTATGCCCAAGTCCTGGGGCACGTGCAGATCGGCGACCGGGCCCGCATCGGCGCGATGTCCGTGGTCCTGCAGGATGTACCCGCCGACGCGTCGGCCGTGGGTGCTCCGGCGCGCGTGATCGCCCGTTCCCTTTCGGAGAGCCGCGCATGAGCGCCGTTGCCTACCTGGTCAACCAGTACCCCAAAGTCAGCCACAGTTTCATCCGGCGCGAGATCCTGGCGCTCGAACGCCTGGGCGTGTCGGTGACCCGCTTTGCCGTGCGCGGCGAAGACGCGGTGCTGGTCGACCCCGAGGACCTGGCCGAGCAAGGGCGCACCCGGTTCATCTTGGCCCGGGGGCCGTTCCGCCTGCTGGGCGACCTGCTGGGGACGGCCGTTCGCCGCCCGGCCGCGTTCTGGCGCGCGCTGTCCCTGGCGCTCAAGGTGGGCACCGGGGCCGACCGCCCGTTGTGGGTGCACCTGATCTACCTGGCCGAGGCCTGTGCCTTGCATGGGCAAATGCTTGCCGAGGGCCTGACCCACGTGCACGCCCATTTCGGCACCAACAGCACCGCCGTGGCGATGCTGACGGCCGAGCTGGGGGGCATCAGCTACAGCTTCACCGTGCACGGCCCAGAGGAGTTCGACAAGCCCCAGGCCATCCGTTTGGGCGAGAAGATCTCCCGTGCGGCCTTCGTGGTGGCGATCACCAGCTTCTGCCGCAGCCAGCTCTACCGCTGGTCGCCCGTGGGCGACTGGCCCAAGGTCCAGGTGGTGCGCTGCGGCCTGGACGCGGCCTTCCTCAAGGCGCCGCCGGTGCCCACGCCCGCCGTGCCGCAGATCGTGTGCATCGGCCGGCTGTGCGAACAAAAGGGCCAGCTGCTGCTGGTGCAGGCCATGAAGCGCCTGGTGGATGAAGGCTGCCCCGGGGACCTGGTGCTGGCCGGGGACGGCGAGTTGCGGCCCCAGCTGGAGGCCGAGATCGCGCGCCTGGGCCTGGGCGCGCGCGTGAGCATCACCGGGTGGGTGAGCTCGGATCAGGTCAAGGGCCTGTTGCAGGCCTCGCGCCTGATGGTGCTGCCGAGCTTTGCCGAAGGCCTGCCCGTGGTGGTCATGGAAGCCATGGCCCTGGGCCGCGCCGTGCTGACCACGCGCATCGCCGGCCATGCCGAGCTGGTGGAGGACGGGGTCACGGGCTGGCTGATCGACGCCGGCAGCGTGGATGCCTTGGTCGACGCTCTTCTTGTGGCGCAGACGGCGCCCACCGAGCGTCTGGACCAGATGGGCCAGGTGGCCCGCACCCGAGTGGCCGCGCGGCACGACATCGACCGGGAGGCCAGCGTGCTGGCAGCTTGTTTCGAGGCGGTGGCCGCCAAGGAGCGTGGATGATCGTGCTCGTGCTCGTGCTGGACTGGCTGTTGGCGCTGCCGGCGGCCCTGCTGCTGATCCTGAGTGCGTTCTTCGGGCTGCAGATGCTGGCCGCGCCCAGGCCGCGTGCGCCGCAAGCCCTGCCGCCTGCGGGTGACGCGGGCCCGCGGCCCACGGTGGCGGTGCTGATCCCCGCGCACAACGAGGGGCCGGGCCTGTTGCCCACCTTGCACAGCCTGCAGCCGCAGTTGCGGGCGGGCGACCGGGTGCTGGTGGTGGCCGACAACTGCCAGGACGACACGGCCGCCGTGGCCCGCGCGGCCGGCGTCGAGGTGGTGGAGCGGCAGAACGCCGAGCAGCGTGGCAAGGGCCATGCGCTGGATTTTGGGTGGCGCCATCTTCGCCGCGGCCTGGGCAGCTGCCCCGAGGTGCTGCTCATCGTGGATGCCGATTGCCTGGTGGAGCCGGGGGCGCTGGACCTGCTGGCCCGCCGCGTGGGCGAGCTGGGCCGGCCGGTCCAGGGGCTGTACCTGATGCAGGGGCGACCCGGCGATGGCATCCGCCAGCGGGTGGCTGTGTTCGCTTGGCGGGTGAAGAACCATGCGCGTGCTTCCGGCATGACGGCCTTGGGCTGGCCCTGCCAACTGCAGGGCTCGGGCATGGCCTTCCCCATGGCGGTGTTCGACCAGGTCAGCTTGGCATCCGGGCACCTGGTGGAAGACCTGCAACTGGGGCTGGCGCTGGCGGCGATCGGGCGCGGCGCCTTGCTGGAGACCCGCGTGCGGGTCACCAGCCAATTCCCGGTCGATGAGCAGGCCCAGCAAGCCCAGCGTGCCCGCTGGGAACATGGCCACCTGTCGATGATCCTGGCTGCCTTGCCCGCCTTCCTGTCGGGCCTGGCCCGGCGGCCGCGGCTTTCCACCTTGGCCACCTTCCTGGATCTGGCGGTGCCGCCCCTGGCGCTGCTGTTGATGATGGAGTTGGCCACCGTGCTGGCCTCCGGTGCGTGGTGGGTTTTCTCGGGCCGCCATGGTCCGGTGACGCTGGCCTTGGCCGGCTTGGCCGTGCTGATGGCCGCGTTGACCCAGGCCTGGCGCGCCCAAGGCCGCGACCTGATCTCGGGGCGTGAACTGGCCAGCTTGGCCGGCTATGTGCTGGCCAAGATCCCGTTGTATATCCGCTTCTTCACTGCAAGGCAGACGGAATGGATCCGATCCAAGCGAGACCGGGAATGAACGTCATTCAGACCAGGCTGGCTGTTGCGTCGCGTTGGTGGCAGTCCGAGAAGCTGCTGGCCCTGATGCTCTTGGCTGGCGCGGTATTCATCGGTTGCGCAACCGGTTTGTTCGGCGCCATTCTCGCGGCCAAGCCGATCATCCTCGCGGTGGCGCTGGCCTTGATGTTGGGCGTATTGGCGCTGTTCGCTTCTGTTGAATGGGCCTTCTTGGCCCTGATGCTCGTACGAGCGGGCGCGGATCCCCTGCTGGAGACGACCAAACTGGGGTCTGGAGGGGTTGGTGCGGGCGCGATCTTGAATCTGGCGTTCATCTTCATGGCGGCCATGCTGTGCCTCAGGCATCCACGTGCCGTGAAGCTCAGGGAATTTTCGATCTGGGCGCCGTTCTTGGCCGTTCTGCTGCTAGGGGTGGCTCGTAGCCCTCAGGTTGCGACCTCGTTCAAGATGTGGTTGACGTGGTTGACCGTATTTGGAGTTTACTGGACCAGTGTGTTCCTGGTACGTCGCGGATGGACTCGCGATCGCTTGTTGAAGATCGTCTGGTGCAGTTCGCTGTTGCCCGTCGCAGTTGGCATCCTGTTCGCGGTATTGCGCAAGAGTCCCTTCGATTCAGGGGATGTGACTGACGGGGTCGGTTTTCGGTTGGCCGGAGCCTTTTCTCATCCGAATATTCATGCGCTTTATCTTTTGCTGACCATCAGTCTGACGCTTTACTTCTGGAAGCGCGCTGCCTCGACTGAAGGGGCGTCGCGCTGGATGTGGCCGGCCTATCTGCTCGTGCTGCTCGCGCTTTTGCTTCTGACAAAGACGAGAAGCGCTTGGTTGGCCGGTGCGGTCATCCTTCTGTTCTATGGCTATTTCATGAATCGACGGTTGCTGCTGGCGATATTGATCGTGGCGCCCGCACTTGTTTTGGCTGTTCCCGAGTTGAGAGACCGGTTGCTCGATCTCGGGCATGGAAATACTTACGTCACGTTCGCCAAACTCAATTCTTTTGCGTGGCGGAAGTTGCTGTGGTCGAGCGCATTGAAAGATATGCATGCAGCAGAATTTCTATGGGGGCGAGGAGCCTTGGCATTCGATGCCGATAGCGTGAGATTCTTCCCGTTGTCGGGCGGCGTCGAGTGGGGGGCGCACAATGTCTACATGCAGTTGCTCTTCGATCTGGGCGCCGTTGGTGTCATCGTCTACTTGGCGCTGTTCTTGTCGCCGTTACGTGTGGTCAGACATTTGTGGGCGAACGATCGAGTGCTGTTGGTGCCGTTGCTTGCGGCAATTTTTAGTGCGCTCTTGGTCGGCTATTCCGACAATATGCTTCGCTACCTAGTGTTCAATCTCTACATGTGGATGATTGTCGCCGTGATCGTTACGGACGTGAGCAAAGGCCAGATTCGCAGGGAGTGATTGAAATGCAAGGGCAATGGATGTTTGCGGTTATCCTGGTCAGTGGACTCTCGCAGATTGCCCATGCAGGTGGTCGGCCTGATTTGGAGAGTCCTGTGGCTGAGCGGCCATGGGTCAAATCCTCGCCTTGGAATGTTCGACCGAAATCGCCTGTTTTCGGTGATGCCAGCATTCCCAATGATCGGTACTTTCCGGCGGTTCAGGCGGGAAAGTGGTCGCTTGGCGTGTTTGTGGCTGAGCGAGCCGATGGGCCGGTCGACATTCTTCCCCTTCCCGGCCGCAAAGGCATTTGGGATCCGGATCTGGAGGCCGAGGTACCCATGATTCGCGTCGAACATTGGCCTGCGGATCTCGCGGCAGCCGAGGGGAGTGACGGGCACGCGGACTTGGTGGATCGCGTCAGCGGGAGGGTCATGTCGTTCTTTCAGTTGCGAAAGATCGATGGGCACTGGCACGCAGCCCAATATGCTTGGGCACCGCTGAACGGATCTGGCTGGGGAACGCCGGCGCACTACATGCAGGGAGCGCGGGCGGCTGGGGTGCCGGCGATGGCGGGGCTGATTCGGCGATCGGAGGCATCTGATGGCAAGCCGTCATACAACCACGCACTGGCCATGTCCCTGACGTACAGCGGCTTGGCGGCATCTCCGTCTTACGTCTTTCCGGCAACGTCAACCGACCGGGATGCAGAGCGTACGAATGTCGGAAAGATTCCAATGGGGAGTCTGCTGATGCTTCCTCCCACCTTTGCGATCGGGACGATCCAGACGCCAGCGTTGCAAAAGATCGCTCGAACGCTCCAGGAACGTGGCGCCTACGTGGTCGACCGCAACGTTGGCACGCCGTTCGTCATCTACGCGGAGATCGGCAGTGAATTGGGTCTTCATCGCAACGGGTGGGACGTTGTTGCCGCCCGCGACCTCCGCCTGATCCAGACCGCACTGCGGCCCGTGATCTCGGCCGAAGCCTGGCTTGATGATGACGGGGTGAGCATCACGCCCGAGAGCGACAGGCACATGTTGTCTTTGCGCGGGCCTTGGGACACTTTGGCTGGGCCTGGTGCAACCTTTGATGGCGCGACCCAGTCGCTCCAATTCCGCGAAGGGGATGGCGAGTCGAGGTTGCGTCTGCGCTCCGCAGGGGAACTGTGGCGTGTGAAGTGGGCGCGCCCCGTCCCTGGGCGGGTGTATCGAATGGTGATTGGCGGAAGTCCGGCTGTAACTGTCCGCGCGGGTTTGTCGTCCTGTCCGGGGCAAAAGATCGAACGTCCGGTTCACCCGCCGGCCACCGTGGATCTTCATTGGGTGGACGAACGTTGCCGCTTGGAAATCGAGGTTTCTGGTCACGGAGGAGAGTCGCTGACCGTCGAAATGAGAGGGGTGTCGAAATGAAGCGTGACATGGCCGCGGCCGCGTCCGGTTCTACCACTGATGTCCGCGAGTTCAACGCGGCTTTGGACGGGCTCCGGGTTGTGTCGATGCTGCTGGTGATCGCTGCGCATCTGTTCCCGCTGGGCCCCAAACCGTTGAAGCTGAACTATGCGGTGGGTGTTGTCGGCATGGCGATTTTCTTGTCGCTTTCAGGGTACCTGATCGCATCCCAGTTGCTTCGGGGGGTGGATCTGCGAGAGTTCATGATCAAACGCATGATCCGCGTCATTCCCCTCAGTTGGTTGGTGATTCTCTTCCTGTTTTGGACCAGCCATGCATCAAGTGACTCGTTAGTGCGAAACCTTACTTTCACGGCGAATTTGCCTGTTCAGAGCTATCTTCCTTTTGGTGGGCATTTGTGGTCCATTGATTTGCAAATGCAATTTTATGCGTTGATGGCCGGGCTTTGTGCGCTATTCTCCGCTAGCGCCGCGCTGCATTTGGCTGTTCTATTGGGCGTCGCATCAACTGCTGCAAAGTTGGCCTTTGGCGAGTTCGGGTCCAGCGTATCTTGGTTTCGGGCGGACGAAATCCTGGTGGGGTGTTCGGCAGTCTTGATGCTGGAAGCCAAGTCTTGGAAGGGGATCCGGGCGGCGGTCGAGTGGGTGCCGGGTTGGGGCTTGATTGCAGCGTTCTTCTTTAGTTGCCACCCTGTGTCCGGCGCGTTTGGAGCGACACGCGCATACTTGGCGGGAGCCCTCATGTTCAAATTGGCCGTAGACCCATCCTGTATGGGGCGCTGGTTGGTATGGTCGGGGTTTCGGCAGCATGCGAGAATATCTTATGCCATCTATCTGCTTCACCTTGCGCTGCTGGTGACTTGGCTGGGGGGGGGATGGTGATGTGTGGTCAAGGTATTCTCGTAGAATACCCTTGTTGTTGGTGGCCTGGGGGTTGGCCTATTTTCTGACCGTCTGGTTCGATGAGCCCATCAACCGCAGCGTCAGGCGATGGGCATCGCGCCTTCCGCGGGTGCGTCGCGTAGCGCACAACGATGGTGCCTGAAGCGACCGAGTTGTCGGTGCAGACTTGATTTTGATCTGCAGGTGCTGCTGGTTGATTATTTTGGATATATATCTTGAACAGTTCTTCGGTTGATTTTGCTGCTTCGGGTGCTCTGGTTTCGGTGTACATTCCGACCAAGAACCGGAAGGGATTGCTGGCCTTGGCGGTGCGTTCTGTCTTGGCTCAGACCTGGCGCAACGTCGAAGTTCTGGTGGTCGACGACGGGTCGACGGATTCGACTGCGGATTTGATGCGTGAATTGTGTGCCACGGATTCGCGGGTACGCTTCTTTCAGAACGACTCCAGTCGTGGAGCCTGTGCTGCCAGAAATCAGGCCATCCGAGAATCACGCGGTCAATTTGTGACCGGATTGGATGATGATGATGAATTCTTGCCGCACCATATCCAGGGATTGGTTGGATACTGGCATCTATTGGAGTCCCTCAAGGTCGATGCTTCATGCATCTTCGTGCCCAACCTTCAGCGCAACGGTGCAACGCTGACGGCAGCGTTCAAGCGAGGGGGGGTTTCGGCTGTCGACCTGTTTCAGGCGAATCATGTTGGCAATCAGGTTTTTGCGCCGCGAGAACGCTACTTTGAGGCTGGACTTTTTGATGAGTGCATGCCAGCATGGCAGGATCTGGAGTTCTTTTTTCGCATGCTTGAAAAATTCGGACCAGCCAAGATGCTTGATGTTCCGAGCTATGTTTTTGATTGTTCGCCGCGAACAGATCGAATATCCAATCAGCAGCGAGCCCGGATCTTCCAGGCGTGCAATCGCATGTATTCAAAACATGGCCACGGCGATCCGCGAATTCTGCAGCAGTTGTTGCTGCAAGTTTATTCGCCATACTATGGCTTCGGGGTTGGCGTCAAAGACTTGTGGCAGTTCATGAAGGTCGGATTCTGGCCGCGAGGATGGATCCAGATGGTGGCCTATTTTTGGGGCTCAAAGGTTCGGTGATTGCCTCGTAATGAATAAGTCAGGATATTTTCTGGGTCAAAGCGTGAGGAATGGAGTCCTCAGGTGAGTTCGCTTTTGAACAGCGTTCGTTGGGCTGCCATTGCGCAGGGCAGCAAGATCGTTGGCCAATTGGCCAGCATGGCCATACTTTCGCGCCTTTTGAAGCCGACGGACTATGGCGTCATGGCCATGGCAGGGGTGTTCACCGCGCTGGCGACGATGTTGAGGGACATGGGGACCGGGACAGCCATTGTCCAGCGCAAGGAGTTGACCCAAGGCCTGACTTCGACGGTTTTCTGGTTGAACGTGGCGTTGGGGTCCAGCATCGGACTGGTGTTGTGGGCGGGGAGTGGAACGGCTGCGACTTATTTTCGAGAGCCGCAACTCGCGGGGGTCTTGATTGCGCTCGCCGGCCTGTTTCCGGTCGGTGGACTGACAGCCGTGCCTCAGGCGTTGATTGAGAGGAGGTCAGGATTCAAGAGCTTGGCGCAAATGGACGTCACGGCGCAGCTCGTCGGCTTGCTGGTGGCGATTGTCGCGGCAACCAACGGGGCAGGCGTCTACAGTCTGGTCATTCCTGCGTGGGTGTCTGCCATCATCAGCCTTATTTGGTTGGTTCGCCTGTCGTCGTGGCGTCCAAGTTGGATTTTCGAACGAGCAGAGTTTCGTAGCCTATGGTCGTTCAGCGGCAATCTGGCTGCTTTCAATTTTGTCAACTACTTTTCCCGGAACGCCGACAGCATGATCGTTGGGCGAATTCTGGGGGCCACGCCGCTTGGTGTCTATTCCATGGGATACAAGTTGATGCTGTTTCCCGTGCAAAACCTGAGTTGGGTGGTGAATCGGGTGATGCTTCCAACCTTGAGTCGGCTTCAGGATGATGTGGCGGCAGCGCGGACGATTTACCTTAAAATGTTGGGGGCGATTGTTACCATCAGTGCGCCTCTGATGATCGGTCTATGGGTGCTGCGTGTCCCGTTCGTGGAATTCGCGTTCGGAACCAAATGGGGGGGCGTCGCTACGCTGTTGGCATGGTTCGCACCCATCGGGTTTTTGCAGTCCATGATGAGCACGGTTGGGACCGTATTCACGGCCTTTGGGCGCACGGAATTGCTGTTCCGGATGGGCGTCCTGAATACCGTGCTGTTCCTGGTCAGCTTCGTCGCCGGGGCACAGTACAGCATCGAAATGGTCGCTGCCGCCTATTTCGTGGCCAATCTGCTCAACTGGCTCGGTTGGGTGGTTTTGACTGGTCGGCAATTGCGTGCCAAGCCGACAGCGCTCTGGGCTGTCTTGCGAGCGCCGATCCTGTCGGGGCTGGCCATGCTTACGACCATGTATGGCGCATTGCACGCCGTCCATTCCGTAGCCCGGAACCCCGGCCTGCAGGTCTTGGTTGTTGGGTTTGTTGGCGCGGCGTGCTACCTCGGTGTGCTGACGCTCGGGTTTGGCCAATCGATCCGCCCCTTGATCAACGTTGTACGGGGGCGCGAATGACGCCGGAATCAATGAAAGCTGCCAAGGGTCCCGACGAAGGCCGCGTTTCTCCATGGGTGCTCCGCTGGCGGCGAGCGTTGGAGGCGCTGAGTATTCATGGTGACCAGGCCGCCCTGCTGGAGCGGTTGGAACAGGCCCTGCACAAGGATGCCCGACCGGCAGTCTTGGCCTTCGCGAATGCCCATGCATTCAACCTACTGTCCCAGGATCCTTGCTTTGCCGACAATCTGGCCGGCGCGGATCTGCTGCTGCGCGATGGCATCGGGGTTCAATGGTTGTGTGAGTTGCTCGGACGCGAGCCGGGGCTCAATCTCAATGGTACGGATCTGATCCCGCAGATGCTTGCTCACTGCCCAGGGCAGCGCATCGCCCTGTTCGGGTCATCTATCGAAGTAGTGCGCGCAGCCGGGCATCGGATTGCAACAGAGGTCGCGGCCCATTCGGAAGTCGTGGCGATGGAGCACGGCTTCCATTCGAAGGATCGATACCGGGAACTCGCCAAAGAATGCCGGCCGACGATCGTGATCCTCGGAATGGGGATGTTGAAACAAGAGGACGTCGCGCTCGACCTTCGCGGGCACTTGTCAGGTCCCTGTCTCATCGTCTGCGGCGGTGCGATCCTGGACTTCTTGGCAGGGCGGGTGTCCAGGGCGCCAATCTGGATGCGGCGGTATGGGGTTGAATGGGCCTACAGGCTGGCCCTCGAGCCTCGCCGCCTGTTCAAGCGCTATGTGCTGGGCAACCCGCTGTTTCTCATCCGGGCTGTCCGGTACTGCCTGAGCCAGCGTCGTCGCGGCTGACGCCGGCGTCCGGGGCCATGGCCCCGCAACTCCGGATCATTTGCCGCAATCGCTGGTGGCCGAGGTGGCGCCCGCCACCGCAAAGAGGTTCGCACTGGCAGACCCTGCCACGCCCGTGCTGCTGTTGACCACATCGGTCACCACCACGGCGTCAGCCACCGGCCAAAGAAAGTCGAATGTCTGGCCGTTGACCAGCAAGCCCGAATCGACAAAGGTCAGTCCGGTGCTGCGACTGCGGATCATGACGCGCAGGCTGGCCCCGCCGGTGG
>Ga0228698_1001239_pt1 | contig 13097 bp, 10 predicted proteins | sample McNCre117_Aug_MG_FD_178015 | JGI IMG/M metagenome (GOLD analysis project Ga0228698, IMG submission 178015) | Freshwater microbial communities from McNutts Creek, Athens, Georgia, United States - 1-17_Aug_MG | ecosystem: Environmental > Aquatic > Freshwater > Creek | place: USA: Georgia...
CAGGTAGCGGACGTATTCGCGGTAGAGCTGCTTGTAGTGGTCGACCTCGTACTCGGCCGAGCCGGCGTCGATGACCGAGATATTGCCGGGATCGATGGCCACGCGGTCGGACTCGAGATCGACAATGATGGCGACCTGCTCGCGGTTGCGCAGGAAGAGACTCGGCACGATGGCGTTGTCCTTGGCCGCGCCGGCGGGCGGGAAGGCGTCGAACTTGCCGCCCTTGCCGCAGAGGATGAGGGTGGCGGCGGCGAGGGGCTTGGCCGGGGCGGGCCAGACCAGCGTCATGGCCTGGCTGAACTTGGCGAAATCGGCGAGCAGGTCCCGGGTGGCGCGGTCGGAGGCGTTGGAAAGCACCTCGAAGCTGCCGACGCGGGTGTAGCGCCAGGACTCCGGGGGCGGCAGGTCGGGGCTCTCCTTGACCGTGAAGGTGGGGAGCTTGACCGTCTCGCTGTCCGCGGGCGGTTGGTTCTGGGCCAGGGCGGAGGCCAGGCCGGCGAAGGCGAACAGCAAGGCAGCGGAGCCGCGCGGACGGGTCGGGAGGTTCATGGCGCTGGGGGAACTAATGTATAACGCCAGCGGAACGGGAAAGTTACGGCGATCAACGCCGGGCCTCAGGACCGGCCGTAGGGCGGCGCGGTGCGGCCCTTGGCGGCGGGAGTGATCCCGTCGGCGCCCATTTCCTTGATCAGGCTGGTGAAGTAGGGGATCAGCTGCTTTTTGCGGCTGACGACACCCGGGAGGTCGAAGATTTCGTCCTGCTCCACGTGGGCGTAGGAGATCCGGCGGATCAGCTCGGCATCGCCCTTCACCAGCATGAGGGAGTTCTGGGTGTTGATGTCGGTGACGAGCAGGGCGGCGAAGGCGAGCTTCTCCGCGGTGCGGACCTCGGCGAGGGCCAGGGCGAGGGCCTTGGCGTGCTGCCAGAAATTGTCGAAGCCGAGTTCCTCGACCTGCGAGACGGCGAAGCGCACGCCCTCCTCGTCGTAGACCTTGAAATCCGAGCGGACGACCTTGTCGGGCGGGCTGGCGAGGATGACCGAGCCGGAGCTGAAGATCAGCTGGGCGAGGTCCTGGGCCTTGAGACCGGCGAGCGCCTGGAGCCAGTTGAGCACATCGGCGTCCTTGGTGGTCGAGGTGGGGCTTTGCAGGAGGAGGGTGTCGGAGATGAGCCCGGCCATCATGATGCCCGCGAGGTTGGGCGCGGGGGTGAGGTGGTGCCGGCGGAAATGGTCGGCGATGATGGTGCAGGTGGAGCCGACCGGCTCGTTGATGAACAGGATGGGCTGCGGCGTGGCCATCGGCCCGAGCCGGTGGTGGTCGATGATCTCGGTGATGGTGACCTCGTCGGCGCCGGGAACGGCCTGGGTGAGCTCGTTGTGGTCCACCAGCACGAGGCGCGTGGGCACGGGCTTGAGCAGGTCGCTCTTGGTGAGGATGCCCAGCAGCGTGCCGTCCTCGCTGGTCACCATCATGGCGCTCGGCGCGCCCTGGGCGAATTTCCGGCGGACCTCCGTGATGCGGCTGTCGGGATTGAGGGCCACGAAATCGCGGTCGGCCAGCAGCTCGATCGTGGAGGCCGTGCGGACGAGCCAGGCGGTGGTCGCCGTGTCATGCGGGCTCACGAGGATGCTCACCCGGCGGGACTGCGCGAGGGCGACGACCTGCGGGTCGACCGGCAGGTTGCCGCTGATGATGAGTGCCCGGATGCCCAGCTCGATGGCGCGCTGCTGGACGTCGCGGCGGTCGCCGACGATGATGATGGAGCGGCCGGCGGGGATGTTGTCCTTCTCGGAGATCTTCCAGAAGGTGCCCACGTCCATTGCGCCGATGCGCACGAACAGCTCCTCCAGCCGGTCGCCCTCGACCAGGTGGAGCACGGAGGCGCCGAGCGACTGGACGATGCGGGCGAGGCTGGTGCGGACCTGGCGCAGCGCCCGGGGCTCGTCGGGGCGGGGGATGAAGAAATGGCCCAGCTGGGTGAGAGCGATGGTGCCCGTCGCCCGGTTTTCGGCGGACACGATCGGCAGCACGCTGAGCTGGTGCCGGTCGATCAGCCGCAGGGCCTCGGCGCAGGTCGCCCCCAGGCTGACGGCGATGGGGTTGACCGTCATCAGGTCGTGGACGCGCGGGGAGACGTCGCTCAGGTAAAGCGGCAGGGGGGTCCGGAAACGCTCGAGGATGGCGTCAATGCGGGCGTTGGAATTGCCGCAGCGGGCGGCGACGTAGCCGGCCTCGCCGCGCGCCTCCTTGAAGGCGGCGTAGGCGATGGCCGAGCAGATCGAGTCTGCGTCGGGATTCTTGTGACCGATGACAAAAGTGGGCTTGGCGCTGGCCATGGGTTAGGTCGCGCACACTAGGCCACCACCGCACCCAAGGTGAAGGCCTAAACATCCTGCCCGCAGCGATGCCGGGTGATTTTACCGCCAGCGGCCCCGGCAATTAGGGCGCCTTCTCCGCCGGGGTGCCGGTCAGGCTGCCCAGCCCGGCGGGCGGGGTGGCGTAGACGCGCGGGTTGGAGGCGGGGTTGGCGTTGTAGGGCAGCGCCTGGAGCAGCGAGCTGCCCTTGCGGCCGTTGTTGAGCGTCAGCTGGGCCGCGGCTTCGGTGAGGTTAGGGTAGAACTGGACGCTGCCGCTGAGGAAGGCGATGTGGCCGCCGGTATCCTTGTAGCTGCCGTTGTCGGCGCTCCAGACACCGGTGGCGAGCAGGCCGCGCGTGAAGGCGACCGGCGTCGAGGGCGGGTCGCTCATGCGCAGGCCGCCGACGAATTCGAAGCTGAGGGTGCGGTTGTTGACGAAGTCGGGATCCAGCACGGCGCGGTTGGCGGGGCTGACAATGGCCACGGGGTAGGTGCCGTTGAAGGCCGGGTCGTTCTTGGCGAAATAGAAGGTCGGGTCGGTCAGGATGCCGCGCTGGGCGAGGATGCCGGCCCAGAGGAAGGGGCCCGGGCCGCCGGCGACAGGCGCGGGGTTCTGGGCCAGGATGGCCGCCGGGTCGGGCAGGCGGTCGTTGTTGTCGGTGGCGTAGATCGTCGCGGCCTTGACGATCTCGCGGAGGTTGTTGGCGTCGACGGTGCGCTGGGCGGTCTCGCGGACCTTGCCGATGGTGGGGAAGATCAGGGCGGCGAGGATGCCGATGATGGCAATGACCGTCAGCAGCTCGATGAGGGTGAAGCCGGCGGGGCCGGCGGGAGGGCGCGTTTTCATGTGCATGCAAAAACTGCGGCCCGCTGGCCGGAACAGTTTGAGGCCCAAACGGCAAATACAAGCGCATTCTCCCATTACCGGACTCGACAACCGCGGCCGCTTTGCTGAAATACGGCATCATGGTCATTTATCTTGATGGCAAGTATGTCGATTCCGCCGAGGCCAAGGTCTCCGTCTTTGACCACGGCCTGCTTTACGGCGACGGGGTGTTCGAGGGCATCCGCATCTACGGCGGCAATGTCTACCGGCTCGACGACCACCTGGAGCGCCTCGAGCTGTCCGCCAAGGCCATCATGCTCACCGTCCCGCTCGACCGCGCCGCGATGTCCGCGGCGGTCTGCGAGACCTGCCGCCGGAACAACCTCAAGGACGGCTACATCCGGCTCGTCATCACGCGCGGCGTGGGTGACCTCGGCCTGGCTCCGTGGCTGTGCGAGAAGCCCTCGCTTTTCATCATCGCCAGCAAGATTTCCCTCTACCCCCAGGAGCACTACGACAACGGCCTGAGCATTGTCACCGTGCCCACGCGCCGCATCGCACCCGACGCGCTGCCCTCGACGGTCAAGTCGCTGAATTACCTGAACAACATCCTGGCCAAGATCGAGGCGCGGCAGGCCGGCGCCCTCGAGGCCATCATGCTCAACCAGCAGGGCTACGTCGCCGAGTGCACCGCCGACAACATCTTCACCGTGTACAAGGGCGAGATCTTCACCCCCGCCGCCTCGCAGGGCGCCCTCAAGGGCATCACCCGCGCGACCATTTTCGACATCGCCAGGGAACTCGGCGTCCCGATGCGCGAGTCCGACCTCACCCGCTACGATGTCTGGTGCGCCGACGAGTGTTTCCTGACCGGCACCGGGGCCGAGGTCATCCCCGTGGTGAAGCTCGACGGTCGCGTCATCGGCACCGGCAAGCCGGGTCCGGTCACGGCCCGCGTGCTGGCGGCCTTCCGCAAGCGCGTCCTGGTCGAAGGCACCCGTCTGTAAGCCACGGCGGGACACGCTCCGCGCTTGCTTTGGCCGGCGGGCCTTGGCACACGTTTTGCAGGGAAGAAAGGGCCTGCGCCCGACGCATTTGCGTTTCCGGGGCGGGGCATTATCCTCCCCCTTAATCACCTCCATGGCCAACCCTCTCAAGTGCGACCTTTGCGCGAAGCCCGCCACCGTCCACCTCACCCAGATCGTCAACAGCAAGATACACAAAGTCGATCTGTGCGAGGCCTGTGCGCAGGCGAAGGGCGTGACCGACCCCAGCGGCTTCTCGCTGGCCGACCTCCTCCTCAAGGCCTCCCTTAATCCCGAGCCCGCCGGTGACACCAAGTGCGAGTCCTGCGGGTTCACCGCGCAGGACTTCAAGAAGACCGGCCGCTTCGGCTGCCCGGCCTGCTACGGCCACTTCAGCGGCCTGCTCGAGCCCATGCTCGACACCATGCACAAGGGCAGCGCCCACACCGGCAAGATCCCCCAGCGCGCCCTGGCCCGCAAGTCCCTCTACGAGCGCCTCACCCAGCTCGAGACCGAGCTCGACCAGGCCATCAAGGCCGAGCGCTATGAGGATGCGGCGCGCTACCGTGATGAAATCTCCCAGGTCCGCTCGACGACCGGCCGCAAGGCCGGCGCCAAACATGAAGATTAACGAACTCATCGAGTCCCACTCCGAGCTGACGGACACCGCCGCCAGCAAGAGCGCCGTGGTGCTCATGACGCGTATCCGCCTCGCGCGCAATCTGGCCGCGCAGCCGTTCCCCGGCTGGGCCAAGGACGCGCAGAAACGCGAGATTCGCGACCAGTGCATGCAGGCCGTCGCCGCCCTGCCGCAGATGAAGCGGGGGCTGGCCATCCCGGTCGAGAGCCTCAACGAGCTGCAGAAGCAGATCCTGGTCGAGCGCCATCTCATCAGCCGCGAACTCTGCCACGCCAAGTCCGGGTCGGGCATCGTCATCAGCAAGGACCAGTCCTGTGTCGTGATGGTGAACGAGGAGGATCACCTCCGCATCCAGGTCCTGCGCGCCGGTTTCCAGTTCAAGAAGGTCTGGGCGGCGATCAACCAGCTCGACACCGACCTCGAGGAGCACATGGACTACGCCTTCTCGCCGAAGCTCGGCTACCTGTCCGCATGCCCGACGAACCTCGGCACCGGCATCCGTGCCTCGGCCATGATGCACCTGCCGGCGCTCGTCATCTCCAGCCAGATGGAAAAGGTCGTCCGTGCCGTCAACCAGCTCGGCATGGCCGTGCGCGGCCTGTTCGGCGAGGGCTCCGACGCCAGCGGCAGCATCTTCCAGATCTCCAACCAGACCACGCTGGGCGAGAGCGAGGAGGGCATCATCAAGCACCTGCACGGCGTCCTCACGACCATCGTGGACCAGGAGCTCAACGCCCGCGAGAAGCTGCTCGAGACGGACCCGAACAAGCTGTTCGACAAGATCGGCCGCGCCTTCGGCATCCTGCAGAACGGCTACCTGCTGAACTCCGGCGAGGCCATGAACCTGCTTTCGCTCATCCGGCTTGGCATCGACCTTGGCATCTTCGCCGACGCCCAGCGCGCCGTGGTGGACCGCCTCTTCATCGAGTGCCAGCCCGGCCACGTGCAGCACGCGGCCAAGGGGGCCTTCGAGCCCACCCAGCGCGACGTCCTCCGCGCCGGGCGCCTGCGCGCGGAATTTGCCAAAGTGACCGCGCCTGACTTCAGTAACGCCGCCAAGTAACCGCCTTACCACCCACCTCATGGAACCAATGAACAACTTCACGCCGCGCGCCCAGCAGGTGCTGGCGCTCGCCCGCAAGGAAGCGGACCGCTTCCACCACAACTACGTCGGCACCGAGCACCTCCTGCTCGGGCTGATCAAGCTGGGGCAGGGCGTGGCCGTGAGCGTGCTCCAGAAGATGGGCCTCGACCTCGAGACCGTCCGCGGCGAGGTCGAGAAGCAGGTCGGCATCGGGCAGGAGTCCAAGACCCCCGTCGGCAGCATCCCCTACACGCCGCGCGTGAAGAAGGTGCTCGCACTGGCCGGCAAGGAAGCCAAGGCGCTCAACCACTCCTACGTCGGCACCGAGCACATCCTGCTCGGCCTGCTCCGCGAGGGCGAGGGCGTGGCCGCCCGCGTGCTCAAGACCCTCGAGGTCGACATCGAGCGCACCCGCAACGAGATTCTCCGCGAGCTCGACCCCCAGTTCTCCTCCGGCCAGGGCGGCGACGCCCCGTCGGCCAGCGCCGGCGGTTCCGCCGGCGGCGGCGAGGAGGTCGCCCCGCGCAGCGAGGGCGGCGACAAGAAGGAAGTGAAGACGCCTGCCCTGAAGGCGTTCGGCCGCGACCTCACCGAGCTGGCCCGCAAGGGCGAGATGGACCCCGTCGTGGGCCGCCAGAAGGAGATTTCCCGCGTCATCCAGATCCTCTGCCGCCGCACCAAGAACAACCCGGTGCTCGTGGGCGAGGCCGGCGTGGGCAAGACCGCCATCGTCGAGGGCCTCGCGCAGGAGATCGCCAAGGGCAACGTGCCCGAGATCCTCGCCGAGAAGAAGGTCATCACCCTCGACCTCGCGCTGATGGTCGCGGGCACGAAGTACCGCGGCCAGTTCGAGGAGCGCATCAAGGCGGTCATGGACGAGATCAAGCGCTCGAAGAACGTCATCATCTTCATCGACGAGCTCCACACCATCGTCGGCGCCGGCGCCGCCGAGGGCGCGATGGACGCCTCCAACATCTTCAAGCCCGCCCTGTCCCGCGGCGAGCTCCAGTGCATCGGCGCGACCACGCTCAACGAGTACCGCAAGTACATCGAGAAGGACAGCGCGCTCGACCGCCGCTTCCAGAGCGTGAAGGTCGAGGCCCCGTCCGTGGAGGACACCATCCTCATCCTCAAGGGCATCCGCGGCAAGTACGAGGAGCACCACAAGGCCACCTTCACCGACAAGGCGCTCGAGACCGCCGCCAAGCTGTCCGACCGCTACATCACCGGCCGCTTCCTGCCCGACAAGGCGATCGACGTGATGGACGAGGCCGGCTCGCGCGCCCGCATCACGACCCTGAACCGCCCGCCCGAGATCGAGGCGCTCGGCAAGGAGATCGAGGCGGTGTGCACGAGGAAGGAGCAGGCCATCGCGGCCCAGCATTTCGAGGAGGCCGCCAAGTTCCGCGACCAGGAGAAGCAGCTCCGCCTCAAGCAGGAGGAGCAGATCGAGAGCTGGAAGAAGACCCGGGACGAGCACCGCATCGTCGTCGACGAGGAGCAGATGACCATCGTCGTCGCCGAGTGGACCGGCATCCCGCTCAGCCGCATGGAAAAGAAGGAGAGCGAGCGCCTGCTCAACCTCGAGGTCGAGCTGCAGACGGCCATTGTCGGCCAGAACCCGGCCACGATCGCCATCGCCCGCGCGCTGCGCCGCTCCCGCGCCGACCTCAAGGATCCGCGCCGCCCGATCGGCTCGTTCATGTTCATGGGCCCGACCGGCGTCGGCAAGACCGAGCTCGCCAAGCAGCTCGCCGCGCAGATGTTCGGCTCGCAGGACGCGATCATCCAGATCGACATGTCGGAATACATGGAGAAGTTCGCCGTCTCCCGCCTCGTCGGCTCGCCTCCGGGCTACGTCGGCTACGAGGAGGGCGGCCAGCTCACCGAGGCCGTCCGGCGCCGCCCGTATTCCGTCGTGCTGTTCGACGAGATCGAGAAGGCGCACCCCGACGTCGTGCAGCTCCTGCTGCAGATCCTCGAGGACGGCCGCCTGACCGACTCGCTCGGCCGCACGGTGGATTTCCGCAACACCATCATCATCATGACGACCAACGTCGGCGCACAGCTCATCCAGCGCCAGACGACGATGGGCTTCGCCGCGGCCAACGCGTCGGACTTCCACGACATGGACAAGCTGAAGGAAAAGGTGCTCGAGGAGGCCAAGCGCATCTTCAAGCCCGAGTTCCTCAACCGCATCAACGACCTCGTGGTGTTCAAGCCGCTCAACAAGGAGGACCTGCTCAAGATCGTCGAGATCGAGGCGGCCAAGGTCATCAAGCGCCTGTCCGCCCGCAACATCCTCCTGGAGTTCACGCCCGAGTCGAAGACCCTGCTCATCGAGAAGGGCTACGACGAGAAATACGGGGCGCGGCCGCTGCGCCGGGCCGTCGAGCACTACCTTGAGGACCCGCTCGCCGAGGCCCTGCTCCGCGGCGAGGTCAAGGAGCACGAGCCCATCCTCGTCGTGCGCAACGGCGACAAGCTGGAGTTCAAGACCAAGTCGCCCACGGCCGAGAGCGGCGTGTCACCCTGAGACCGGTTGATTTGCCGCCGCCGGCGCCTTGCGTGCCGGCGGCGTTTTGTTTTGCTCGGGTGGTGCTGAGCCGTCTCGTCATTCTTGCGTTGCTGTGGTGGCCGGGCGGCGCGCTGGCCCAGGAGGTCCTGGTGATTCCGGCGGAGGAACTCGCCCGTCCGCCCGCCCCGGCGCGCATTGCCGGGCTGGTGGACCGGGCCGCGCAGCAGGGCTGGGGCAGCGTGACGCCGGTCCTGCAGGCGGCGGCCCTGCAAGCCTACGAGGCCAACACCGGTTATGCGCCGGCGTGGTATTACCTGTACCGGTGGGCGGCTCTGCTGGGCCTGCCGGAGAGCCGGGCCATCCCGCAGTGGATCAAGGCCGTCGAGCAGGCCAGGGTGGGGCACCCCAACATGGCGCGCAGCTACCTGCCCAAGCCCGGGTCGCTGGCGGCGTATTGGTCGCGGGAGCTGCAGCTTTTCGCGCTCGGCTCGGCCCAGTTCTCGGAGGAGTTCTTTGTCACGCTGGACCCGGTCGACAACCCGATGAACGTGCTGTCCATCCTCCAGCAGCTGTATGCGGCGGATCCGGCGGCCTTCGCCGCCTACCCGAACCTGGCGATCGCCTGTGCCGTGGTCTATGATGTGCCGCCGCCGCCGCAGTGGCCGCACGGGCAGGTGAGCGCCGAGGCCCTGCCGCGGGTGATGCCCAAGCCGGTGGAGGCGTTCGGCTACTGGGTGCGCGCCGACCGCGAGAACCGCACGCTGCAGAAGCTCCGGCGGCTCTCCGCGGCGGAGTTGAAGTTCGTGGTCGATGCCGCGGCGCCCGTCAGCGAGATGAACTGGGCCCGGCAGAACGTGGCCAAGCCGCTGGCGGAGTTCGCCAAGGTCTATGACCTGGTGCACTACCGCAAGGACCGGCTGCAGGGGAGTGTCTTCATGTGGCCCAAGCCCAGCTACACGCTGCCGCTCATCCTGCAGGACGGCGGCATCTGCGTGGACCAGGCGTATTTCGCGTGCATGGTCGGCAAGGCCCAGGGCGTGCCCACCCTGCTTTTTCGCGGGGCGGGGCTGGACGGACGGCATGCCTGGTTCGGCTACCTGGACGGGCAGCAGCGCTGGCAGCTCGATGCCGGGCGCTATGCCGAGCAGAAATACGTGGTCGGCCTCGCCCTGGACCCGCAAACCTGGAGCGAGATCAACGACTACGAACTGCTCTTCATGGCGGAGCGTTTCCGCGCTTTGCCCACCTACAAGCTCTCGGTGATGAACGCGCAGTTCGCCGTCGAATACCTCCGCGGCGGCCAGCCCGCGCTCGCGCTCAAGGCCGCCCGCGAGGCGGTCAACCGCGAGCGGCGCAACCTGGAGGCCTGGGGCATCCTGCTGCAGGCCCAGGCCGCCTCCAGCCCCGACCTGCGGGCGTTGGAGGGCGTGCTGCGCGAAGCCGTGCAGGCCTTTCAGAAATATCCCGACCTGGAGCTGTCCTTTGCCCGCCAGCTGGTGAAGACCCTGCGCGCCCGGGGTGAGGCCAGCGCGGCCGACTTCGAGGAAACGCGCCTGGCCCGGAAATACCAGTCGGGCCGCGTGGACCTGAGCATCCAGCAAGCCGCCGGCATCATGGAGCGCAGCATGCGGGAGGATGACGTCGCCACGCAGATCCGCTATTACCAGCAGGTGCTCCAGGCCTACGGGCCCGGCGCCGGCATGGATTTTTATGACAAGGTGGTGCAGCCCTTCGTCATGCACTTGCAGGAGCAAAGGCAGGTTCCCGCGGCCCTGGCCTGCGTGGACCGCGCCCAGCAGACCCTGCGGGTGGAGAAGGGGAGCCAGATGGAGAAGGAACTGGCCGACCTCGTGGCGAGGCTCAAATCGGGCAAAAAGGACGAAAATCCACCGGTCCGTTGAACCTTTCCGGCTTGTAGGCGTCAAAGACCAGACTTCACTCACACTCTCCCATGCTCGAAATCATCAAGGGCGCCGGCCTGCTCATCTATCCGCTCGCACTCTGCTCCTTCATCGCCGTCTACATCATCGCCGAACGGCTTTACGCCATCCGCGAGGAAGCCGTGATCCCCGCGGAACTCGTCAATGCCATCGTCGAAGGCCGGGCGACCCAGCTAGGCAAGAACTCAGTGCTGGCGCGCATCGTGGAGTTTGCCGACCGCCACAAGGACGACCCCGAGGCGGTGAAGGCCTTCGCCCGTCTCGAGATCAACCGCATGGAGCGCGGCGTGCCCTACCTTGACATCATCTACGTGGTGTCGCCCATGCTGGGCCTGACCGGCACCGTCTTCGGCCTGTTGCGCGTGTTCTCCCAGATTTCTCCGGAGACGGGCCTGCCCGACCCGGTGGCCTTCACCAAGGGTGTGTCGCTGGCCCTCTCGGCCACGCTGATCGGCCTCGGCATCGCGATCCTCGCGGTGGTGCCGGCCGGCTACCTGCAGCGAAAAATCGAGAATCATGCGGTGAAGATCGACCTGCTGCTCGAGCGCATTCTCGCCCGCAAAGCCAAGCCATGAGCGGGCTTTACCAAAAGCGACAGCGGCGGAAGGAGCTGAATCTCCTGCCGCTGATCGACGTGCTCGTCATGCTGATTTTCTTTGCGTTCGTCACCATGCAGTTTCGCACGATCGCCACGATGAACCTCACGCTGCCCAAGGTGGAGACCGCGGGCAAAAGCGAGCTGAAGGAATCCATCACCATCAGCATCGCCAAGGAGGGCACGGTGGATTTCAACGGCAAGCCCGCCAACATGGAGACCCTCGAGTCGCTCGTGCACCAGGTCGGCAGCGTGACCAAGGATATTCCCGTGGTCATCCGCTCGGATGAGAACACGCCGCTGCGCTACGTGACCCAGGCGATGGACATCTGCCGCAAGCAGGGCCTGAACAAGATCCGGCTGCAGTCGCGGTGAGGTTCACCACTAATCCACACTAATACCTCACTAATTGGAGGTATTTGAAAATGCAGGGCCGGCGCTTGCCGCCGTGCCGGATTACACGTGTGGCAGGCGCGTCGGCAGGTGACGGCCCTGCATTCGATCCGCCTGCGTGCCTTCATTTTCTGGATTAGTGCCCATTAGTGTGAATTAGTGGTGACGCATGAAAATCCTGATCACCGGTGTCACGCGTGGCTTGGGCCGCGCGCTGGCCGAGTGGTATATCGCCAACGGCCACACCGTCATCGGCTGCGGCCGCAGCGCGGAGGTGCTCAACCTGCGCTTCACCTACCCGGCGCCGCACGATTTCACCGCGCTGGATGTCGTGGAGGAGAACAAGGTGGCGCTGTGGGCTGAGAAGGTGCTGGCGGTGCACGGCGCTCCCGATCTGCTCATCAACAACGCCGCGCTCATGAACACCCCGGCGCCGCTTTGGGCGGTGCCGGCGCGGGAGTTCAACCAGCTGGTTGACGTCAACCTCAAGGGCGTGGCGAATGTCATCCGGCATTTCGTGCCGGCCATGGTGGCGCGGAAGTCCGGCGTGATCGTCAATCTCAGCTCGGGCTGGGGCCGCAGCACCTCCCCCGGGGTGGCGCCCTACTGCGCTTCCAAATATGCGATCGAGGGCCTGACCAAGGCGCTGGCACAGGAGCTGCCGGCCGGCATGGCGGCCGTGCCGCTCAACCCGGGCGTGATCGACACCGACATGCTGCGGCAGGCCTGGAGCGAAGGGGCGGCCAGCTATCCCAAGGCCGAGGCGTGGGCGAAAAGCGCGGCCCCGTTCATCCTGAAGCTGGGCCCCGGGGACAACGGCAAGTCGGCCAGCGTGCCGGCGTTCGAGGGCTGATATGCCTTGAAGTTCCATTCCCAAGCCGGGTCAACTGATTGCTTGTCCTTCGGTCGGAGGCGCCGGCATATAAAGGGCGCCCCATGAAACGTGTCTTCGTCTCCGGCTGCTATGACATCATCCATGCCGGCCATGTGCAGTTTTTCGAGGAAGCCCGCGCCCTGGGCGGCCACCTGACGGTGTGCTTCGCCTCGGCCGAGGTGCTGTGGGCGCACAAGCAACGCCGCAGTTCGCTACCCGACGACCACAAGCGCGCCGTGCTGGCGGCGCTGCGCATGGTGGACGAGGTGGTGGTCGGCACGGGGCTGGAGGAGGGCATCGACTTCCGGGATCATTTCCTGCGCCGGCGCCCGGACATCCTGGCGGTGACCGGGGACGACAAGTATGCCGCGCTCAAGCAGGAGCTCTGCCGGCAGGTCGGGGCGGAATACGTGGTGCTGCCCAAGACGCCCCCGAAGTTCGAGCCGGTCTCGACCACGGGGATCGTGCGCTTCATCCGGGCGCCGCAGGCGGCGCCCCTGCGGGTCGATTTTGGCGGCGGCTGGCTCGATGTGCCCCGCTTCGCCCGGCCGGGCTCATTCATCGTGAATTGCGCCATCTCGCCGACGGTCTCACTGCGCGAATGGGGTTATCAGCAGAATGCCGGCCTCGGCGGGAGTGCGGCCTGGGCGCTGTTGAACGGGAAGGACTGCTTTGCCTCGGAATCCGACCTGGGCGTCGGCTGGCAGGACCCGGCTGTGATCACCGAGACGGGGCTCTGCGTGTGGCGCAGCGGGCCGCGCCCGGAGCTGGAGCTGAAGCACAGCGGCAATTTCCTCCGCGGACGGATGGCGCTTTATTGGTCGGGCAAGCAGCACTCCACG
>Ga0228698_1001241_pt1 | contig 13076 bp, 7 predicted proteins | sample McNCre117_Aug_MG_FD_178015 | JGI IMG/M metagenome (GOLD analysis project Ga0228698, IMG submission 178015) | Freshwater microbial communities from McNutts Creek, Athens, Georgia, United States - 1-17_Aug_MG | ecosystem: Environmental > Aquatic > Freshwater > Creek | place: USA: Georgia...
GGCGCGCGCGAGGCCGGCCAGGCCCAGGCCGCGCTGGCCTGGGGCCGCAAGCCCAGCAGCACGGTGGCCGAGCGCTGGGCGGCCGAGCACCGCGTGCCGGTGCTGCGGCTGGAAGACGCGTTCATCCGTTCGGTGGGGCTGGGCCACGCCGAGCCGCCGCTGGGCGTGCTGGTGGACGATGTGGGCGTTTACTACGATGCTTCGGCCCCGTCGCGCCTGGAACAACTGATCGCGGCCTCGGCCGGGCTGGACGGCGAGCAGCGCGAGCGCGCCCGCTCGCTGCTGGCGATCTGGCGGGCCAGCGGCGCGTCCAAGTACAACCACGCCCGCGACTTCGACCAGACCCTGCCCGAGGGCACGGTGCTGGTGGTGGACCAGACGGCGGGCGACGCCTCGATCGCCTTCGGCGCGGCCTCGGCGGCCAGTTTCGGGCGCATGCTGGAGGCGGCGCTGGACGAGAACCCGGGCGCGCCGGTGCTGCTGAAGGTGCACCCCGACGTGGTGGCCGGTCGCAAGAGCGGGCACCTGGGGGGCGCGGGTTCGTTGAGCCCGGGCGCCGCTTCGCGCGTGCACCTGCTGGGCACGGCCGCACACCCGGCGGCCTTGCTGCGCCAGGTGGCCAGCGTCTACACGGTCAGCTCCCAGCTGGGCTTCGAGGCCCTGATGTGGGGGCGGCCGGTGCGCTGCTTCGGCCTGCCGTTCTATGCCGGTTGGGGGCTCACGGCCGATGAACTTGCCGCACCGGGGCGGCGCCGGGAGGCCGCTGCGGCCGCGGCGGCCGCCGGCGGCAGCGTGAGCCTGGTGGGCCTGGCCCACGCGGCACTGATCGACCATGCGCGCTACATCGACCCCGAAACGCACGAGCGCTGCGAGGTCGAGCGCCTGCTGGAGTGGGTGTCGCTGCAGCGGCGCCACCAGGCCCGCTTCGCGCCGCGCGCGGTGGCGTTCGGGTTCTCGCGTTGGAAGCGGCCCATCGTCAAGGCCTTCTGCGAAGGCACCCAGCTGCGCTTTCCGGCCCAGGCGTCACCGCTGCCGCCGGGCGATGCCGTGGTGCTGTGGGGCCAGCGCGCGATCCCCAAGCGCATCGCGGCCGACGCGCCGGTGGTGCGGCTGGAGGACGGCTTCCTGCGCTCGGTGGGCCTGGGGGCCGACCTGGTGCGGCCGCTGTCCTGGGTGATGGACCGGCAGGGCATGTATTACGACGCCCGCCAGCCCAGCGAACTCGAGACCCTGCTGCAGACCGCCGAGATGCCGGCGCCGCTGCTGGCGCGCGCGGCCCGCCTGCGCGAGCGCCTGCTGGCGCTGGGCCTGACCAAGTACAACCTGGTGGGCCAGGCCTGGGTGCGCCCGGCCACGACGCGCCCGGTGGTGCTGGTGGTGGGGCAGGTGGAATCCGATGCCGCGATCCGTTATGGCGCGCCGGGCGTGGCCAGCAACCTGGGCCTGCTGCAGGCGGTGCGTTCGGCCCGGCCGGACGCCCACCTGGTCTACAAACCCCACCCCGACGTGGTCGCCCAGCTGCGCAGTGCCGGCGCGGGTGAGTCCGATGCCGGGCGTTTCTGCGACGAGATCGTGCTGGACGCGCCCATCGACCCGATGCTGCGCGCGGTGGACGAGGTGCACGTGATCAGCTCGCTGGCCGGCTTCGAGGCCCTGCTGCGTGGCACGCCCGTGGTCACCTGGGGCTGCCCGTTCTATGCCGGCTGGGGCCTGACCACGGACCGCCAGCCGGTGGCCCGCCGCACGCGCCAACGTAGCCTGGACGAACTGGTGGCCGCGGTGCTGATCCTCTACCCGACCTACGTGAGCCGGGTCAGCGGGCACTTCACCACGCCCGAGCGGGCGATCGAGGAGCTGCGGCTGTGGCGCGATGGCGAGGGATCGCCCCGGCCCTCGTGGCCGCGCCGCCTGCTGCGCCGGGTGCTGGGGTGGACCAAGCGATGGCGCGAACGCGCGCGCCAGGGGCACTCATCAGATTGAGTGAGCGCCACCCACGGGCCAGCTGAGGGAAACCCGTAGCGGTTTTGTTACGTCTGGTGACAGGAACGACCGCCTTCCCCCATCTTTAGGGGAGACGGAACCCTCGTCCCCGGCGGCTTCCCTCGGTAGACTCGTCACCTCCTGTTGCTTCAGCCTCCAGAAAGCTTGAAACAACTGTTTGCCCTGAACAGTGCTGGTCTGGCATGGTGGCTGCTTGGCCTTGATTGAAAGATCAGGGCCCGCAGGATCTTTGTCGTTCCGTCCCATGTTCGTGCCCACCTCCCTTGATCAACTGATGCGGCAGCGTCGGCCGCTGCTGTTGCAGGGGCCGATCGGCTGGTTCTTCGCCAATCTGGCCCGCACGCTGCGGGCCGATGGGCAGGACGTGCTGAAGGTGCACTTCAATGGCGGTGACGATTGGTTCTGGCGCGGCGGCGGTGCCACGGCCTACAAGGGCACGATGGACGAGTGGCCCGAGGCGTTCAAGGCCTTGGTGGCCCGCCACCAGGCCGACTGCGTGGTGCTGTTCGGCCAGTCGCGCCTGATGCACGAGATCGCGATGCGCGAGGCCAAGGCCCTGGGCCTGCCGGTGTACGTGTTCGAAGAGGGCTATGTGCGGCCCGACTACATCACGCTGGAAGTGGGGGGCGTCAACGGCCACTCGGCCTTGCCGCGGGACCGCGCGTTCTACGACGCGCTCGACGAGCGCGAGCTGCCCACGCCCAAGCCCACCCACCAGGCCTTCGGCCAGGTGGCCGACCTGGCCATGACCTATGCGCTGGCGACCACGCTGGCACGGCTGTCGTTCCCGCATTACCGCCACCACCGTTCGCTGCACCCGATCTTCGAGGGCTTGCGCTGGGTGCGGGGCTACACCCGCAAATGGGCCTGCCGCTGGCGCGACCGCGACGTGATGGCCGAGTTGCTGGCGCCCGGGCGCGACCGCCGCTGGTTCCTGGCGCCGCTGCAGGTGTGGAACGACAGCCAGATCCGGCGGTTTTCACCCTACCGCGACGTGGCCCAGTTCATCGAGGTGGTGATGGCGTCCTTCGCCGAGCATGCCGACCCCGAGGACTGGTTGGTGTTCAAGCACCACCCGCTGGACCGCCCGTACAGCGACTACACCGACCTGATCCACGAGCGCGAGCTGGCCCTGGGCCTGAAGGGCCGGGTGCGTTACGTGCACGACCTGCACCTGCCGACCCTGCTCAAGCACACGCGCGGCGTGGTCACGGTCAACTCCACCACCGGCCTGCAGGCGCTGTGGCACGGCACGCCGGTGATGACCCTGGGCGACTGCCTCTACGCGGTCGAGGGCCTGGTGCACCGGGGGCCGCTGGAGGCCTTCTGGCGCGAGCCGGGCACGGTGGATGCCGCGCTGTTCAAGCGCTACCGCTCGTGGCTGATCCACGAGACCCAGGTCAACGCCAGCTTTTACGCGGACGCGCCGGGGCTGGCCTCGAGCACGCTCGACAACCTGCGGCGGGCCACGGCCACGTCCTGAACGCCCACGGCGGCGGCCCAGGCCGCGGCCTGGTCCTCGCCGATGCGGCCCACGTTGAAGTACGTGGACTCGGGGTGGGCCAGGTAGAAGCCGCTGACGCTGGCCGCCGGGGTCATGGCCAGGCTCTCGGTCAGACCCATGCCGATGTCGGCGGCCTGCAGGGCCGCGAACATGTCGCGCTTGATGCCGTGTTCGGGGCAGGCCGGGTAGCCCGGGGCCGGGCGGATGCCGCGGTACTTCTCGGCGATCAGCTCGTCGTTGCTCAGCGCTTCGTCGGGCGCGTAGCCCCACAGCTCGGTGCGCACGCGCTGGTGCAGGCGTTCGGCGAAGGCCTCGGCCAGGCGGTCGGCCAAGGCCTTGATCATGATGGCCGAGTAGTCGTCGTGCGCGGCTTCATAGGCTTGCGCCCGGGCTTCGGCGCCCAGGCCGGCGGTGACCGCGAACAGGCCGATCCAGTCGGGCTGGGTGCCCTTGGGGGCGATGAAGTCGGCCAGGCTGCGGTTGGGGCGCGGGCGGGGCTGGCCGTCAGGGCCGGTGTCCACCGGGCGCTCGGTCTGCACGCGCAGCGGGGCCCAGCGCAGCAGCACCTCGGTGCGGGACTCGTCGGTGTAGACCTCGATCACGTCGTCGTCGACCGTGTTGGCCGGCCAGAAGCCCATCACGCCCTGGGCGCTGAGCCAGCGGCCCTCGATGATCTTCTTGAGCATGGCCTGGCCGTCCTCGAAGACCTTGCGGGCGGCTTCACCCACCACCTCGTCCTGCAGGATCCGGGGGTAGGGGCCGGCCAGGTCCCAGGTCTGGAAGAACGGGCCCCAGTCGATGCACGCGGCCAGCTCGGCCAGGTCGTACTGGCGGAACAGCCGGCGGCCGGTGAACTTGGGCGCCGGCGGCGTGTAGGTGGCCCAATCGAGCGGCGTGCGGTTGGCGCGGGCCTGGGCGTGGGTGACCAGGGGCGTCTGCTTGCGGTTGGCGTGCAGTTCGCGGACCTTGTCGTAATCGGCCTGCAGCGCGCTGACATAGTCGGCCGAGCGCTCGGCCGACAGCAGTTCGGCGCAGACGCCCACGGCGCGAGACGCATCCGGCACGTAGGCCACCGGGCCTTCGTAGTGCGGCGCGATCTTGACGGCCGTGTGCACGCGGCTGGTGGTGGCCCCGCCGATCAGCAGGGGGATCTTGAGCGTGCGGAAATGCGGGTCGCGCTGCATTTCGGCGGCCACGTGCTGCATTTCTTCGAGGCTGGGCGTGATCAGGCCGGACAGGCCGATGATGTCGGCGCCCTCGGCCTTGGCCTTGGCCAGGATGTCCTGGCAGGGGACCATCACGCCCATGTTGACGACTTCGAAGTTGTTGCACTGCAGGACCACCGTGACGATGTTCTTGCCGATGTCGTGCACGTCGCCCTTGACGGTGGCGATGACGATCTTGCCCTTGGGCTTGACGTCGCCGCCGGCGGCTTCCAGGCGCTTCTTCTCTTCTTCGATGTAGGGCACCAGGTGGGCCACGGCGGACTTCATCACCCGCGCGGACTTCACCACCTGGGGCAGGAACATCTTGCCCTGGCCGAACAGGTCGCCCACGATGTTCATGCCCGCCATCAGCGGGCCTTCGATCACGTGCAGCGGGCGGCCGCCCTTGGCCGAGATGGCCTGCCAGCATTCTTCGGTGTCTTCGACGATGAAGTCGGTGATGCCGTGGATCAGCGCGTGGGACAGGCGTTCATCCACCGTGCCGGCGCGCCAGGCCAGGCGGGCGGAGTCGTCGCGGGCGGCGCCCTTGACGGCCTCGGCCACCTCGAGCAGGCGCTCGGTGGGCGAGCGCGGGGCTTCGCCCTCGGCCAGGCGGGGCTGGCGGTTGAGCACCACGTCCTCGACGCGCTCGCGCAGCGCCGGGTCGAGTTCGTCGTAGACGCCGACCATGCCGGCGTTGACGATGCCCATGTCCATGCCCGCCTGGATGGCGTGGTACAGGAACACGGTGTGGATGGCTTCGCGCACGGGCTCGTTGCCGCGGAACGAGAAGCTGACGTTGGACACGCCGCCCGAGACCTTGGCGCCGGGCAGGTGCTGCTTGATCCAGCGCGTGGCCTCGATGAAGTCGACCGCGTAGTTGTCGTGTTCGTCGATGCCGGTGGCGATGGCGAAGATGTTGGGGTCGAAGATGATGTCTTCGGGGGGGAAGTCGACCTCGTCGACCAGCACGCGGTAGGCCCGCTCGCAGATCTCGATCTTGCGCTGGTAGGTGTCGGCCTGGCCCTTCTCGTCGAAGGCCATGACCACGGCGGCGGCGCCGTAGCGGCGGATCAGGCGGGCCTGGCGCTTGAACTCGGCCTCGCCTTCCTTCAGCGAGATCGAGTTGACGATGCCCTTGCCCTGCAGGCACTTGAGGCCGGCTTCGATGACCGACCACTTGGAGGAGTCGACCATCACCGGCACGCGGGCGATCTCGGGCTCGCTGGCCACCAGGTTCAGGAAGCGCACCATGGCCGCCTGGCTGTCCAGCATCGCCTCGTCCATGTTGACGTCGATGATCTGGGCACCGTTTTCCACCTGCTGGCGCGCCACGCTGAGCGCCTGCTCGAAATCGCCGGCCAGGATCATGCGGGCGAAGGCCTTGGAGCCGGTGACGTTGGTGCGCTCGCCGACGTTGACGAACAGGTGGCCGGCGCCCAGCGTGACCGGCTCGAGGCCGGAGAGCTTCATGGGGGGCGGGGTGAGCGTCGAGGTGGAGGCGGTCATCGGGGCGGCGCTGTTCGTGCGTGGCGGGGCAGGGGAACCTTCCATTGTAGGTTCCGGGGGGTGCCTGGCGGGTGTACAGGGCCATCGCCGGCGTGGCGAATCCACGACCGGCTCAAGCCCTGGCCCGGCCCGCCGATATGCCGTGCAGAGTGGTCTCCCGTGCGGGGGGGCTGCCTGCCTTGTCCGAATCGCCCCGCTGGAACCTGCCCATGAAGGTCGTCCCCCTCCCCCCCGAAGGCCTGCGCGTCGGCCGCCAGATGCCGTTTGCGTTGCGCGACGGCAGCGGCAAGGTGCTGGTGGCCCGCGGGATGGCCATCGAGAACGACAAGCAGCTGCAGATGCTGCTGGAGCGGCAGCTGTTCATCGAGCTGGGCGAGTCCCAGGCGTTCCAGCGCGCCTATGGCGGCCAGCTGGACCGCATGGTGCGCAGCGAGGTGAGCCTGGGCAAGATCGCGCAGGCCGTGCCCGATTACGACGCCATCGCCACCGCGGTGGCCCCGCCGCCGCCCTCGGCGGCTTTGCCCGGCCTGGCGCGGGCGGGGGCGTCTGCCCCAGCGGCTTCTGCGGCCGCTTCGGTGCTTTTGCCGGACACCGAGGCCCCGGCCCCGGCCGTGCTGCACCGGGCTCCCCTGGCCAGCGGCCCGGCCGACTGGCCCAACCTGCAGATGCGCCTGAAGCTGCTGCTGGTGGAGCCGCGGGCCGAGGGCTGGATCGAGCGCCTGCGCCTGCTGCGCGACGAGGCCGTGGCCGCGGCGCAGCGCCAGCCCGACCGCACCCTGCTGCGACTGGTGTACGACGCGGGCCAGGATTTCCGGGATTACAGCGCCAACCACGCGCTGTTCGTGGCCGTGCTGTGCGCGTTGGCCGCGCCGCACTGCCCGGGCTGGGACCCGGCCTGGCACGACCCGCTGACGCTGGCGGCGCTGAGCATGAACCTGTCGATCACCGGGCTGCAGGACGAGTTGGCGCGCCAGCCCGGGCGACTGACCGACGCGCAGCGCAAGGTGCTGCACGTGCACGGGGAACGATCGGCCCAGATGCTGCGGGACCTGGGCGTGAGCGACCCGCTGTGGCTGGAGGCCGTGGCCCAGCACCACCACGCCCGGCCGGGACCGCTGGCCGGCCGCGCGCCGGGCGACCTGCTGGCCCGCGTGTTGCGGCGGGCGGACCGTTATGCCGCGCGGCTGAGTCCGCGGCGCTCGCGCCCGGCGTCCAACGCGACGCAAGGGGTGCAGGCGGTGTTCCTGGACGAAGGCGGGCACCCGGACGACGCGGGGCAGCTGCTGGTGAAGTTCACCGGCATGTACCCGCCCGGCAGCTGGGTCAAGCTGGCCTGCGGCGAGGTGGCCCTGGTGCTCAAGCGCACGGCCTTCCTGAAGGCGCCCGTGCTGGCCTCGATGATCAACCGCGAAGGCCTGCCCATGGCGGTGCCGGCGCTGCGCAATGCGCGCCTGCCCGATTACACGATCACCGCGGCCCTGCCGCCGGGCCAGATCATGGTGCGGCCGCAGCTGGACCAGATGGAGAAGATGGCGTGAGCCCGCTGCTGCCCGCACCGGCGGGCGGATTGCGGGTGGGCGTGCGGGTGCCCCTGACGCTGCGCGACGCGGCCGGCCAGGTGCTGCTGCCGCGGGGGCAGGCCGTGACGGACGAGGCGCAGTTGCAGGCCTTGCTGGCCCAGCCGCTGTTCGTGGCCCAGGATGAATCCGATGCGTTCCGCCGCGCGCACGCCGAGCGCCTGCGCCAGCAGGCTGCCGCCGGTCTGCCCGAGCCGGATTGGCCGGGCTGGCGCGCGCGCGCCCGGGCACTGCTGGTGGAGCCGTCCGCCGAGGGCTGGTTGCCGGCGCTGACCGCGCTGCGCGACGAGCTGCTGGCCCAGGCCCGGGCGCGGCCGGACGCCACGCTGCGCCGCCTGGTGCACGACGCTGGCCTGGATTGGCGTGACTACAGCGCCAGCCATGCGCTGTTCGTGACCGTGCTGTGCGACCTGGCCAGCGCCCGCCTGAGCTTTTGGCAACCGGCCTGGACCGGGCCGCTGACCCTGGCCAGCCTGAGCATGAACCTGTCGATCACCGCCCTGCAGGACGAGTTGGCGCGCCAGGAAGGCCCATTGACCGAGCAGCAGCGCGCGTTGGTGCAGGGCCATGCCGAGCGATCGGCCTGGATGCTGGGCCAGTTGGGGGTGAGCGACCCGCTGTGGGTGGAGACCGTGCGTCACCACCACGACGCGCCGCCCGGGCCCTTGCGCACGCGCGCCCCCGCGGGCGTGCTGGCGCGCCTGCTGCACCGCGCGGATGCGTACGCGGCGCGCATGAGCCCGCGGCGCTCGCGTGCGGCGTCGCCCGCGGCCAAGGGCGCGCAGACGGCCTTCGTGGACGAGACGGGCCAGCCCGACGAGGCGGGGCAGGCCCTGGTCAAGGTGACGGGGGTCTATCCGCCGGGCAGCTGGGTGCGGCTGGCCAGCGGCGAGCTGGCCCTGGTGATGCGGCGCACCGAGGACATGAAGGCGCCGGCCGTGGTGGCCATCACCGATGCCCAGGAAGAGCGCCTGCCGGTGCCACTGGCGCGCGACACGCACGAGCCGGCCTGGGCGATCGTGGAATCGGTGTCGCCCGCGGACATCCATGACCGGCCGGACCTGGCCGTGATCGACAGCCTGGATACCTTGGCGGCGTTGCCGCGGGCGGGGGGCTGAGCCGCCTCAGGCTTCGGCCGTGACCAGGTGCGAGAACAGCGGGTCGCGGGCGTCGCGCGGAACGCGCGGGCGGTAGGCGCTGACGCGGCGGGCGATCTCGGCGATGTGGTCGGGCGTGGTGCCGCAGCAGCCGCCCACGATGTTGAGGTAGCCCGCCTGGGCGAACTCTTCCATCAACCGGCCGGTGACTTCGGGCGTCTCGTCGAAGCCGGTGTCGCTCATCGGGTTGGGCAGGCCGGCGTTGGGGTAGCAGCTGATGGCGGTGTCGCTGGCGACCTTGCTCAGCTCGTCGATGTACGGCCGCATCAGGGCCGCGCCCAGCGCGCAGTTCAGGCCCACGGCGATGGGGCGGGCGTGGCGCACCGAGTGCCAGAACGCGGTGACCGTCTGGCCCGACAGGATGCGGCCGGACGCGTCGGTGACCGTGCCCGAGATGATCACGGGCAGGCGCTCGCCCGTGTCTTCCATCAGCTCGTCGAGCGCGAAGATGGCGGCCTTGGCGTTGAGCGTGTCGAAGATGGTCTCGACCAGGAACACGTCGGCACCGCCTTCGAGCAGGCCCTCGGCCTGTTCGCGGTAGGCCGCGCGCAGTTCGTCGAAATGGATGTTGCGGGCGCCCGGGTCGTTGACGTCGGGGCTGATGCTGGCCGTGCGCGGGGTCGGGCCCAGGGCGCCGGCCACGAAGCGGGGGTGATCGGGCGTGCTGTACTGGTCGCAGCATTCGCGCGCCAGCCGGGCCGCGGCCACGTTCATCTCGCGGGCCAGCGGGCCCAGGCCGTAGTCATCCTGGGCCACCGAGGTGGCGCCGAAGGTGTTGGTCTCGATCAGGTGGGCGCCGGCGGCCAGGTACTGGCTGTGGATCTCGCGCAGCACCTCGGGCTTGACCAGCTGCAGCAGCTCGTTGTTGCCCTTGAGGTCCTTGGGGTGCGCCTTGAAGCGCTCGCCGCGGTAGTCGGCCTCGCCCAGCTTGTAGCGCTGGATCATGGTGCCCATGGCGCCGTCGATGACGACGATGCGCTGTTGCATCAGGGCCGGCAGGGCGGCACCACGGGTGTAGGCGATCGGGCGGGAGCTCATGCCTCGATTGTACGAAGCGGGGCATGGCCTTGGGGGGCGCGGGCCCTCGGCGGGCTCACATCAGGGCCCCGCGCACCGATTCGGGCTCTTCGCCGGGCAGGGTGTCCATGAACAGCGAGCTGCGGAAATCGCCCTGGTTGTGCTCGTGGCCGTCGTTCTCGCCCATGGCCCAGTGGGTCAGCAGGCGGGCGGACATGGGGCGGGCGAACAGGTAGCCCTGCAGCTCGTCGCAGTGCAGGCCCAGCAGCAGGTCGCGCTGGCGCGCGGTTTCCACGCCTTCGGCCACCACGCTCAGGCCCAGCGCATGGGCCAGCTTGATCACCGCGTCGACCACGGCCAGCGCGTCGGGGCTGGTGCCCAGGTCCTGCACGAAGCTGCGGTCGATCTTGAGCTGCTTGGCCGGCAGCTTGCGCAGGTAGGCCAGGCTGGAATAGCCGGTGCCGAAGTCGTCGATGGACAGGCTCACGCCGGCGGCGGCCAGCTGGTCGAACGCGCGGGTGGTGACGGCCGTGTCTTCCATGGCCACGGATTCGGTGATCTCGAAGGTCAGCAGCTGGGGGTCGATGCCGTGGCGCTGCACGGCCGAGCGGATGCGGGGCACCAGGTCTTCCTGGCGCAGCTGGTGCACGCTGAGGTTGACGGCGATGCGCATGCGCAGGCCCTGGCGCAGCCAGTCGGCCAGCTGGCGGCAGGCCTCTTCGATGACCCAGTTGCCGATGGCACCGATCATGCCGAAGCGCTCGGCCACGGGGATGAACAGGCCCGGCGAGATGAAGCCCTTGACCGGGTGGTGCCAGCGGATCAGGGACTCGACGCCGGTGACCTGGCCGGAGCGGCCGTCGATCTTGGGCTGGTAGTAGAGCTCGAGCTCGCGGCGTTCCAGCGCGGCGCGCAGGTCGTGCTGCAGTTCGAGCTGTTCGCGGGCGTCGAGCTCCATGCGGGGCTCGAAGAACGCGTAGGTGGAGCCGCCGGCGCGCTTGGCGGCGTACATGGCGGCGTCGGCGTTGGCGATGAGCTTCTGCGCCGGGCCGTGCTCGGGGTACATCACGATGCCGATCGAGGCCGACAGGTTCACGTGCACGCCGTTGGGCAGGCTGAACGGGGCGTTGAGCGACTGCAGCACGCGCTGGGCCACCGTGGCCGCGACCTGTTCGGTGCCGGGCTGCAGGACCATCAGCAGGAACTCGTCGCCGCCGACGCGGGCCACGGTGTCCTGCTGGCGGGACTGGGCCAGCAGGCGCTGGCCCACCTCGCGCAGCACGGCGTCACCGGCCACGTGGCCGAAGGAGTCGTTGATGGGTTTGAAGCCGTCCAGGTCGATGAACAGCACGGCCAGTGCGCAGGGCGTGGTGCCCACCTGGTCCAGGGCCTCGGCCATGCGCTCCTCGAACAGCAGGCGGTTGGGCATGCGGGTCAGGGCGTCGGACAGGGCCTGGTCGCGCAGGCGCAGGTTGGCTTCGTTGAGCGAGGCGGTCAGGGCCATGTTGCGGCGGTAGGCGTGGGTGTCCAGCCAGGCGGCCACCAGGCCCACGACCAGGAAGACCACGATGCTGCCCACGGCCACGCCCAGCGCGCTGACGCTGACCAGCGGCCCGGCCGGATGGGGCGGGGGCTGCAGCGGGAAGCGCAGTTCGGACAGGCACAAGGCCATGGCGCCGGCACAGGCGATGCCCGAGGCGCTGGCCGAGGCGGTGATGCGGCGCACCAGGGTCAGGCGCTTGGCGACGCGGTGCGAAAACAGGAGCCAGATCGACAGGGTGTTGCCGGCCAGGGCCAGCAGCAGGGCGTCGGGCTCGAAATGCAGCGGCCAGCCGGGGGCGCGGTCGATGGGCGGCACGGCCAGGGTCAGCAGGCCCACCTCGTACAGCAGGAACAGGCCCACGGTGCACAGCACGGCTTCGATGGCCCAGCGGGCCAGGTCGCTGATGCGCAGGCGCGCCACGGCCTGCAGCGCGGCCATGGTGAGCATGCCGGCCATGGCCAGCACGCCCAGGCGCCACGGGGCGAAGGTCTGCGCCCACGGCAGTTGCAGGCTCATCAGGCCCAGGGTCTGAGCGCTCCACATGCCCGCGCCCACCAGCCACAGCCCGGCCACGCGCCACACGATCACGGCCAACGCGTCGTGCGAGCGCAAGCGCCGCATCGCGTAACCCATCAGGGCGAAGGTCAGCGAATAGGTGAGCGCCAGCCCGGCGATGAGCGGCCAGTGCAGGCTGGGCGTAATGAAGGAATCCATCGGGCGGTCCGGCGGTGGCAACGGGCCCGATGGGGGTGCCGATGCCGTGAATGACGGGGCCAAGCCGGAGGCATGGCTCTGTCGTTTTCGGCGCCGGCGCGCCGGGATGAAGGGGAATCTTCAGGTTCAGTGCAGGACCAGGGGGTGACCGTGCAGGCCGCAGAACCCGTCGATGTAAGCGTCCACATCGTCGGTGTCCGGCTCGGAGCCGGCCAGGGCCAGGGCGCCTTCCAGGAAGCGGCGGGCCAGATCGCCGTCGAGCCAGCGGTCCCGGCCGGCGTGCTTGTCGACGATCTCGAAGCCGCCGGGGTGTTGGAGCAGGGCGGCCAGGGTGCCGGGTTCGGGGGTGGAGGCCGTGGTGGTGGCGGGTTCGGAGGCCGCCGTGTTGCCCCCGTCGGGGGCGCCAGGGCTGCCGGGCGCCCGGGCGTGGGGCGTGGACGACGGCAGGTCGAATTGCATCACGGCGTAGGCGTCGGAGTCGTAGAGCGTGTGCATGGCGGTCAGGGGTGGCGACCCGGGGCGGGCCTGTTCCTGACACATGGACCCGGCCGTGCGGGATTCAAGGGGGTGGGGCGGCCGCGGGCGGCTGGGGTGGGCCGGTGGCCCACAGATCGAGCTGCCAGTGGCCGGGCGGGTTGCTCAGGCGCAGGCCGGCGGGCCAGAAACCCCAGGACGGGGCCAGCCATACCTGCACGCGCAGGTCGAAGGGGCGGGCGGGTTCGCGCTGCAGGTGGAGGAGACCGGCCGGGGGCACGGGTGGCGGGGGCGCGTCGGCGGGCCAGGCGGGGCTGGGGTGGGGCAGGAACAGCCAGGGGTCGAGTTCGCCGCGCAGGCCGGCCACGGGCAGGG
>Ga0228698_1001242_pt1 | contig 13075 bp, 12 predicted proteins | sample McNCre117_Aug_MG_FD_178015 | JGI IMG/M metagenome (GOLD analysis project Ga0228698, IMG submission 178015) | Freshwater microbial communities from McNutts Creek, Athens, Georgia, United States - 1-17_Aug_MG | ecosystem: Environmental > Aquatic > Freshwater > Creek | place: USA: Georgia...
TTCAACTGACAGATGAGATTCTGAAAATACAAATCTGAATGGCTCACGGGTACAAAGTCTTATGCTAAGCAGATCTAAATTTTGTTTTAAATCAATAACTTAGCTTATGTCGATGTACAACGTTGAACGGCATTCAGCAGCTCACAACGTCGAGGTGCCTCTGGCACTCTCCAATCTGGCCGGGCGCGGTCAAGTCAGTGCCGCGCACATTCACATCACCCGTCATTTGAGCCGACAAGGTTCGCGCCTGACCGAGTTGGCCGAACGCGCCAACATGAGCAAGCAGGCCATGGGCGATTTGGTCACCCAATGCCAAGCTTGGGGCTTGGTGCGGCGCGAACCCGATTTGCAAGACGCTCGGGCTCGGCGCATTGTTTTCACCGACACTGGCTTGGCCTGGCTGCGCGCGTTCGAGTTGGCAGTCACGCAAGCCGAGCACGCATTTCGCCAGGAAGTGGGGGCTGACGTTGCCACGGTGGTCAGCCTTGGGCTGGAAGCTTATGCAGGGGGCTACTCGGGCCTAGAATCAGGGCCTTGAATGGCGCGTCAACCGCCGAGCACATTCAACAAAAAAATCTGGAGACAAAGCGCATGCGCATTTTGATTGCCGAAGATGATCTGGTTTTGGCCGATGGCCTGTTGCGCACTTTGCGCGTCTCTGGCGCCGCTGCCGATCATGTTGCCAACGGCAACGAGGCCGACGCGGCCCTGATGACAACGGATGAATTCGATTTGCTCATCCTTGATCTGGGCTTGCCCAAGATGCATGGACTGGATGTGCTCAAACGCTTGCGGGCGCGCGGTTCAGCCCTGCCGGTGTTGATTCTGACTGCTGCCGACAGCGTCGAAGAGCGCGTCAAGGGCCTCGATTACGGTGCTGACGATTACATGGCCAAGCCGTTTTCGCTGCAAGAATTGGAAGCCCGCGTTCGTGCGCTGACGCGCCGCGGCATGGGCGGCACCTCGTCGTCGATCAAACACGGCCCACTGGTGTACGACCAGGCCGGCCGTGTCGCCACCATTGACGGCAAGATGGTGGAACTGTCCGCGCGTGAACTGGGCTTGTTGGAAGTGCTGCTGCAGCGCGCCGGCCGTCTGGTCAGCAAGGATCAGCTGGTGGAACGCTTGTGCGAATGGGGCGAAGAAGTCAGCAACAACGCGATTGAGGTTTATATCCACCGGCTGCGCAAGAAGATCGAAAAAGGGCCAATCCGCATTGCCACGGTGCGTGGCCTGGGCTACTGCCTGGAAAAAATTCCTAACTAACCCAGTTCAATGGTGAAGCTGTTTCAGCGCGAGCAGAACTCGCTGTTTGGCGAGATTCTCGACTGGATGCTCACCCCGCTGCTGCTGCTGTGGCCGGTCAGCTTGGCGCTGACCTGGCTGGTGGCGCAAGACATTGCCGGACGGCCGTTCGACCGCGGCCTGGAATACAACGTTCAGGCATTGACACAGCTGGTCAAGAACGATCAGCAAAGAATGCACTTTCATTTGCCGCAGCCTGCGCGGGAAATTTTGCGCGCCGACGAAGCCGACCTGATCTACTACCAAGTGGTCGGCACACGCGGAGAATTCGTCAGCGGAGAGCGGGATTTTCCGCTCCCGCCAGAAGAAGAGCGCCCGCTGCTGGGTGAAATTCGTCTGCGCGACGATGTGATGCGCGGCGCTGATGTGCGCGTGGCTTACACCTGGGTGCCAGTGGATCTTCCCGATGCCAAACCGGTACTGGTCCAGGTGGGTGAAACCCGTGAAAAGCGTTCAGTGCTGGCCACCGAAATTATCAAGGGCGTGATGCTGCCCCAGTTTGTCATCCTGCCTCTGGCCGTGTTGCTGGTCTGGCTGGCTCTGGCGCGCGGCATCAAGCCCTTGAGCCTGCTGGAAGAACGCATCCGGTTGCGCAAGCCCGACGATCTGAGTCCGCTGGATGATCAGGCGGTGCCGTTGGAAGTGACGCCATTGGTTGCATCTATCAACGACTTGCTGACCCGGCTCAAAGAGTCGATTGCCACGCAAAAGCGCTTTTTGGCGGATGCTGCGCACCAGCTCAAAACACCGTTGGCCGGTTTGCGCATGCAAGCCGATCTGGCACAACGCCAGGGCGCCAGCGCCGACGAGTTGAAGCAGTCGCTCAAGCTGATTGGCCGCGCCAGCATTCGCGCCACACACACGGTGAATCAACTGCTGTCGCTGGCTCGCGCCGAGAGCGGCAGCACCAACATCGCGCGCGCGCCATGCAATCTGGTCGAACTGACACTGGACGTCATGCAAGATCTGATCACTCTGGCACTGGACAAGCACATCGACCTGGGTTACGAAGGCGCCGATCCTGAGACACCGGGCGTGCGCATCAATGGCAATGCCACCATGTTGCGCGAGCTGGTGCGCAACCTGGTTGACAACGCCATCAACTACACCCCTTCCAGTGAAGAACACCCCGGCGTGATCACCGTGCGCGTGCTGGCTGATCGTTTCAGCCAAGTGGCGGTGTTGCAAGTTGAGGACTCGGGGCCTGGCATTCCTGAATCCGAACGTGAACTGGTGTTTCAGCCTTTCTACCGCGCGCTAGGCACCGAGGCCGACGGCTCGGGACTGGGGCTGCCGATCGTGCTGGAAATCGCCCACCAGCATGGCGCTACCGTGGCGCTGGAAGATGCCCAACCCGGCAAAGCCATGCCTGGGGCACGGTTCAGCGTCCGGTTTTCGAACACGCTGCCAAGGGCGTCCAAAGCCATCGCCAATCGCACCGATTGAAACAACCAATCGAGAAAACGGCGGGTTGATATTATGATTACTATCAATGAGTTTGACTCATTAAATAGTTTTTTTCAACCGAAGAGGAACCCACGATGTCTTTGATCAACACCCAAGTCCAGCCTTTCAAAACCCAAGCTTTCCACAACGGCAAATTCATCGAAGTGACCGAAAAGAGTCTGCTCGGCAAGTGGTCCGTGCTGATTTTCATGCCGGCCGCTTTCACCTTCAACTGCCCGACCGAAATCGAAGACGCTGCCGACAACTATGCCGAGTTCCAGAAAGCCGGTGCCGAGGTGTACATCGTCACCACCGACACCCATTTCTCGCACAAAGTGTGGCACGAAACTTCGCCAGCCGTGGGCAAAGCCCAGTTCCCGCTGGTGGGTGACCCGACCCACGCCCTGACCAACGCATTTGGCGTGCACATTCCCGAAGAAGGCCTGGCATTGCGTGGCACCTTCATCATCAACCCCGAAGGCACCATCAAGACCATGGAAGTGCACGACAACGCCATCGCCCGCGATGTCAAGGAAACCGTGCGCAAGCTGAAGGCCGCCCAATATGTGGCCAACAACCCCGGTCAAGTCTGCCCGGCCAAGTGGAACGAAGGCGCCAAGACCTTGACACCGTCACTGGATCTGGTCGGCAAGATCTAAGCCGCCATCACGACTGACAAGACGCTTTGCAAGGCGTCTTGTCCCCATCCTCTTCACACGTAAAAAGTTTAGGTGCGCCCACACGGCTCGCCTGAGGCGAAGCCTTGCCTGTTGTCAGCAACCCGACAACAGGCGGTTTGCCAAGTCCCTTTCAAGAAAGACTCTGCCATGTTGAATACCGAATTGAAACAACAGCTCCAAGCCTACTTGCAGCGCGTGACGTTGCCATTCGAACTGGAAGCCTCATTGAATGACTCGGCAAGCTCAAACGAGTTGCGCGACTTGCTGGAACAAATCGGCAGCCTGTCTGACAAGATCACTGTCCGTTACGACGGCCAGGACAGCCGCAAGCCCTCCTTCAGCGTCCGCCGCACCGGCACCGAGATGAACCTGCGCTTCGCAGCAATTCCGTTGGGCCATGAATTCACGTCGCTGGTACTGGCCTTGCTGTGGGCAGGCGGTCACCCGCCCAAGGTCGAATCTGATGTGTTGGAGCAAATCCAGGCCCTGGACGGCGACTACCTGTTCGAGGTCTATATGTCCCTGAGCTGCCACAACTGTCCGGAAGTGGTGCAAGCCTTGAGCTTGATGGCGATCCTCAACCCTCGCGTCAAGACCGTGGTGATTGACGGCGCTTTGTTCCAGGACGAAGTCAACACCCGCCAGGTGATGGCCGTGCCAATGGTGTACCTGAACGGTCAAGTGTTCGGCTCGGGTCGCATGACGGTGGAAGAAGTGGTGGCCAAGCTCGACACCGGCGCCGCAGCGCGCGACGCCGCCAAGATCAACGCCAAGGCGCCATTCGATGTGCTGGTGGTCGGCGGTGGTCCTGCCGGCGCAGCAGCGGCCGTCTATGCGGCGCGCAAGGGCATTCGCACCGGCATCGTGGCCGAGCGCATGGGCGGTCAGACCAATGACACGATGGCCATTGAAAACTACATCTCGGTGCTCGAAACCGATGGCCCCAAGTTTTCTGCCGCGTTGGAGGCGCAGGTGAGAGCCTACGACGTGGACATCATGAACTTGCAGCGCGTGCGTCAGGTGATTCCCGCCAGCGAGCTCGGCGGCTGGGTTGGCGTTGAACTGGAAAACGGCGCCATTGTTCGTTCACGCAGTGTCATCCTCACCACCGGCGCGCGCTGGCGCAATGTCAACGTACCCGGCGAACAAGAGTACAAGAACAAAGGCGTTGCGTACTGCCCGCACTGCGACGGCCCGTTGTTCAAGGGCAAGCGCACGGCGGTGATCGGCGGTGGCAACTCAGGCGTCGAAGCGGCCATCGACCTCGCGGGCATCGTCTCGCATGTCACGCTGTTTGAATATGCCGACCAGCTCAAGGCCGACGCGGTGCTGGTGGCCAAGCTCAAGAGCCTGCCCAATGTGACCGTGGTGATGAATGCACAAACCACCGAAATCACTGGTGATGGTCAAAAGGTCAACGGCATTGGCTACAAAGATCGTGTCAGCGGTCAGGACCATCACATTGCGCTTGAAGGCATCTTCGTGCAAATTGGTCTGGTGCCCAACACCGAGTTCCTGAAAGGCCCCTTTGAATTGAGCAAGTTCGGTGAAATCGTGGTTGACGCCAAGTGTCACACCAATGTGCCTGGCGTGTTTGCAGCTGGCGACGTGACCACGGTGCCATACAAGCAGATCGTGATTGCTGCAGGCGAGGGCGCCAAGGCTGCATTGAGCGCTTTCGATTACTTGATCCGCACACCCGCACCGCAGCAGGAAGAAGCTGTAGCAGCGTGACCTTCCATCCGAAGATCAGGGCGTCGCAGCGGAAGCGGGCGCCTTGATTTGCAAGGCTTCGGGTTGCACTTGCTGCTGCAGGCGCTGCGGCTCTTCAACGATCCTGGGGCCCAGCCCCAGCAGCCGCAGATAGCCCTGAGTCCACGCCCAGAACAGCAGGTTGATCAGCACCAAAATCAGAAAGGCATTGCGCCAAAAGACCGAAGGTTTCATGTTTGACTCGACAGAGATTGGGGCCGCACACTGACTTCGGCGCTGGTGATGACCTCCAACCCCTGCGCAGTTTGCACCTGCAACGCACCTGAGGCATTGACTCCTAGCGCCCGGCCAGTACGGCCATCGCTTAACTGCACCGAGAGATCGCGCAAGGCATCCCGGTCGTTGAACGCTTGTTGCAATGGCGCAAAACCCTGCCGTTCAAAAGCCTGCACATCACGCAACAACGGTCCGGCCAATTGACGCAATACCGCAGGGGCGCTGGCGCCAGGTTGCAAGTCTTGCCAACCCAGTGGTTCGGTCGTCAAGCCTTCCGGCTGAGGCGCTGCGATGTTAATGCCGATACCGATCACACAATAACGCGGCTCATGGGCCGCTGCGCCAGCGGGTACAGCCGTTTCGATCAAGATGCCCGCCAGCTTGCTCCAGCCCATGGCACTGCCCGGACGCGCCACCCACACATCGTTCGGCCATTTCAGACGCACACCCTGGGTGCTCATCGGGTCCAGGCTGCGCGCCAGGGACAAACCGACAGCCAGCGACAAACCCGACCAATCGACAGGTGCCAGATTGAGCCCAAGTGAAAAAGTCAGGGTGTCGCCCGCACGGCTGTGCCAGGTGCGGCCCAGACGACCACGTCCGGCGGTTTGCGACTCGGCCACCAGCAGCACGGGGTCGATTTGCCCGGCGCGAGCGCGACGCATCAGTTCACTGTTGCTGGAGTCGATTTCGGGGAGCACCTCAATCGTCAAGCCTGGCAGCAGCATGACCAGGTTTTGCCAAAGGTCTTCGGCGGGCCAGATCATGGTGGCTCAGCGCTTGGCTTTTTTCTTGGTTTGTTTTTCCGCAGATACGGGATTGCCGTTCAGATCGGAAGAGGCGCTCAGCAACGTACCCCGGCACTTTTTGCTGCCACACCAGCACGGATATTCGGCCTTGAGTTCGGGCGTGAGCGGTGCGTCAATGACCAGACCATAGTCGTAATTGAGCTCTTCACCCGCACGAATGTTGCGGCGCGCCTTGATAAAAATGCGCCCATTCGCTTCATCGGGCTCGCAATTGGGCTGACAGGAATGGTTGATCCAGCGCGACGAATTGCCGCCGTACAGCGCGTCAATGACGTGGTTTTCGTCGATGTGAAAGTAAAACGTGTGATTCGGGTCGCTGGGATCGTGCGGATGACGACGCAGCGCCTCTTTCCAGGAGATCACTTCACCCACGTATTCGATGATGACTTCGCCCTTGGCAATGTCTGCCGTGGCGAATACGCCCTTGCCATGCACGCCCGAACGTCGTGTCTGGATGCGACGACCGGCAGCAGGATGGATGGGGGCACGGTTTGCGGTGGTTTTGGCGGTCACGAAAAACTCTGTTACCTTTAATACGTACACACGCATGCGCGCATGCGCGCGAAGCACTGATTGTAGTCGTCCGTTCTCAAAGGAAAGTTGAAATGAGTAAAACCCTCGTGATTGCCGAAAAGCCGTCCGTGGCGCAAGACATTGTGCGCGCACTCACATCGGTGGCAGGCAAGTTTGAAAAGCTTGAGGATCATTTCGAAAACGACAACTACGTGGTCTCCAGCGCCGTAGGTCATCTGGTGGAAATCCAGGCCCCCGAGGAGTTTGACGTCAAGCGTGGCAAATGGAGCTTCGCCCATCTGCCCGTGATCCCACCGTACTTCGATCTCAAGCCGGTTGAAAAAACCAAAAGTCGCCTGAACGCTGTGGTCAAGCTGGCCAAGCGCAAGGACGTGACGGCGCTCATCAACGCTTGTGACGCGGGCCGTGAGGGTGAGTTGATCTTCAACCTGATCGCCCAATATGCCGGGGGCAAGAAACCGTTGGACAAGCCCGTCAAGCGACTGTGGTTGCAATCGATGACGCCACAAGCCATTCGCGACGGCTTTGCCTCGTTGCGCACCGAACAGCAAATGCGCGGGCTGGCCGATGCCGCACGCAGTCGCTCCGAAGCGGACTGGCTGGTCGGCATCAACGGCACGCGGGCGCTGACGGCTTTCAACTCCCGCGAAGGCGGCTTCTTCTTGACCACCGTGGGTCGCGTTCAGACGCCCACCCTCAGCGTGGTGGTGGAGCGCGAGGAGCAAATCCGCAAGTTCATCAGCCGTGACTATTGGGAAATTCATGCCAGTTTTCTGGTCGATGCCGGAGAGTACGTCGGTAAGTGGTTCAACCCCGATCACAAGAAGGACAGCGAAGACGCCGAGAAAAAAGCCGACCGCGTCTGGAGTGAGGCAGAAGCGCAGGCCATCGCCAACGCCGTGCGTGGCAAGGCAGCGACCGTCGCCGAAGAAAGCAAGCCCAGCACCAAGGCCAGTCCAGGCCTGTTCGATCTCACCTCTTTACAACGAGAGGCCAACGGACGCTTCGGCTTTTCGGCCAAAACCACGCTAGCACTGGCCCAAAGCCTGTACGAACGGCACAAGGCGTTGACCTACCCGCGTACCGACTCACGCCATTTGCCCGAAGACTATGTGCCGGTGGTCAAGCAAACTTTTGAGATGCTGGCCGACAGCAGCATGAAGCACCTGGCGCCACATGCGTTGACAGCGCTCAATAAAAACTATGTGCGCAAGCTGCCGCGTGTATTTGACAACAAGAAAGTTAGCGATCACTTCGCCATCATTCCAACCCTGCAGGCTCCCAGTGGGCTGTCCGAAGCAGAGCAAAAACTCTATGACCTGGTGGTGCGCCGCTTCATGGCCGTGTTTTTCCCCAGCGCCGAATACCTGGTCACGACCCGCGTGAGTACCGTCAACCACGACAGCAAGAGCCATACGTTCAAAACCGAGGGCAAAGTTCTGGTCCAGGCGGGCTGGATGGCCATTTATGGCAAAGACGTCAACGAAGACGAAGAAGATGGCAAGACACTGGTTGCATTGCAACCCGATGAAAAGGCCCACACCGAAACCGCCGAGGCCAAGGGCCTGAGAACTCGCCCTCCCGCCCGTTACAGCGAAGCCACCTTGCTCGGCGCCATGGAAGGCGCGGGCAAGTGGATCGAAGATGACGAATTGCGTGAAGCCATGCAAGAGAAGGGCTTGGGCACGCCAGCCACGCGCGCGGCCATCATCGAAGGCCTGATCAACGAAAAATACCTCATCCGCGATGGCCGCGAAATGTTGCCCACGGCCAAGGCTTTTCAACTCATGACGCTGCTGCGCGGACTGGGCGTGGAGGAACTCTCCAAGCCCGAACTCACCGGCGAATGGGAGTACAAACTGGCCGAGATGGAACACGGCCGCTTGAGCCGCGATGCTTTCATGCAAGAAATCGCAGCGATGACCGATCACATCGTCAAGAAGGCCAAAGAATTCGACCGCGACACCATTCCTGGCGACTACGCCACGTTGCAAACGCCGTGTCCCAAGTGCGGCGGTGTGGTGAAAGAGAACTATCGCCGCTATGGCTGCGTCGGCAAAGATGGCTCATCTGAAGGATGCGGCTTCTCCATCAGCAAGATTCCGGGGGGGCGCACTTTCGAGGTCGCCGAAGTCGAGCAGTTCCTGCGCGACAAGAAAATCGGCCCCCTCGAAGGCTTCCGCTCCAAGGCTGGCTGGCCTTTCACTGCGGAAATCGCGCTCAAATATGACGAAGCTGAACAGAATTGGAAGCTGGAATTCGATTTTGGCGACGACAAAAATGACGACTCGGGCGAGATCGTCGAGTTCGCGTCCGACTCCGCGCTGGGCAATTGCCCGAAGTGCGGCAGCCCGGTGCACGCGCACGGCAGCAACTATGTCTGCAGCAAAGCCGTTCCCACCCATGCGCAGGCAACACCCAGTTGTGACTTCAAGAGCGGCAAGATCATTTTGCAGCAACCGGTTGAACCCGAACAGATGCGCAAGCTGCTGGCCGAAGGCAAGACCGATCTGCTCGACAAATTTGTCTCGTCACGCACACGCCGTTCGTTCAAAGCCTTCCTGCAATGGGACCCCGAAGCAGGTAAAGTGGCCTTTGCCTTTGAACCGCGCGTCAGCAAATACCCGCCACGCGGGGGCAAGACACCGACGACCAACGCGTTGATCAAGGCCGCTGGCAAGAAGGCTCCCGCCAAGACAACAAAAACGACAAAGGCCGAAAAAACAGCCAAACCCAAATCACCGCGCAAGGTCACGGCAGGCTTCATGCCCAGCGCCGATCTCGCCGCCGTGATTGGCAACGAGCCGGTGGCGCGCACGGAAGTCATCAAAAAGCTGTGGGACTACATCAAAGCTCATGGCTTGCAAGATGCGACCAACAAGCGCGCCATCAATGCCGACGCCAAACTCAAGCCGGTGTTTGGCAAAGATCAGGTCACCATGTTTGAACTGGCAGGCATTGCTGGCAAACACCTGACCGCCATTGACGCATAAACGCAGAAATGACACCCATGTCCCTGATTGCCACGCCCGAGTCGATGCACTTTGCCGAACCGCTGCCCTTGCAAAGCGGTGCGCAACTGCGCGACTACACCCTGGCGTTTGAGACCTATGGCACGCTCAATGCCGAGCGTTCGAATGCGGTCTTGATCTGCCATGCCCTCAACGCATCGCACCACGTCGCGGGTGTCTATGCCGATCAGCCCGACAACGAAGGCTGGTGGAACAACATGATCGGCCCCGGCAAGCCGGTGGACACCCATCGCTTCTTTGTCATCGGCGTCAATAACCTGGGGTCTTGCTTCGGCTCAACCGGTCCGATGCACATCAACCCTGACACGGGCCGCATGTACGGCGCTGACTTTCCGGTGGTCACCGTGGAAGACTGGGTCAATGCCCAGGCTCGCTTGATTGATCGGCTGGGCATTCAACAGCTCGCCGCCGTGATGGGCGGCAGCTTGGGCGGCATGCAAGCCTTGAGCTGGACGCTGCAGCACCGCGAGCGGGTGCGTCATGCGGTGGTGATCGCCAGCGCACCCAATCTGACGGCAGAAAACATCGCCTTCAATGAAGTGGCCCGCCGCGCCATCGTGACCGATCCGGATTTTCATGGTGGCCATTTTTATGAACACAACGTTGTGCCCAAACGCGGTTTACGAATCGCGCGCATGGTCGGCCACATCACTTACCTCAGCGATGACGTGATGAACGAAAAGTTCGGACGTGAATTGCGCCAGGCCGTAACTGACAACGCAACCGGCTACCGCTATTCAACACAGGACATTGAGTTCCAGATCGAAAGCTACCTGCGTTACCAGGGTGACAAGTTCAGTGAATATTTCGACGCCAACACTTATTTGCTGATCACGCGCGCCCTTGATTACTTTGATCCAGCGCGCGCGCATGGCGGCAATCTGGCGACCGCGTTGACACACACGCAAGCAAAATTTCTGCTGGTGAGTTTCACAACCGACTGGCGCTTCTCGCCCGCACGCAGCCGTGAAGTGGTGCAAGCCTTGCTGACCAATCAACGCGACGTGAGCTACGCCGAAATCGACGCACCACACGGTCATGATGCTTTTTTGCTCGACGATCCGCGTTACCTGGCCGTGGTTCGTTCTTATTTTGAGCGCATCACCCTTGACAACACGACATCTGGTGGAGGCACACAATGACCCAAGACATGCTGCACGCGATAGCTCGCCTGGTGCCCCCGGGGAGTCGTGTGCTTGATCTGGGTTGCGGCGATGGCACGTTACTGGCCCATCTGCAGCAACACCACGGCTGTACCGGCTACGGCGTCGAGCTCGACGATGCCAATGTCCATGCCTGCATCCAGCGCGGTGTGAATGTGTTGCAACTCAATCTCGACCAAGGACTGCGTCTGTTTGGCGATCAGTCGTTTGACGTGGTGTTCCAAATCGACACCTTGCAGCATCTACGCAATGCCGAAACCATGTTGCGCGAAACAGCACGCGTCGGTCGCATCGGCATTGTGGCGTTCCCCAATTTCGCGCATTGGCCCAATCGACTGAGCATTCTGCAAGGCCGCATGCCGGTGACCAAGCGCCTGCCCTATCAGTGGTATGACACACCTAATATTCGCGTTGGCACCTACAAAGACTTTGAAGTACTGGCCGTCAAAAACGGTTTGCATGTCCTGGACGCCTTTGGCCTGCAAAATGGTCGGCGCGTAGACCTGTGGCCCAATCTGATGGCCAGCACCGCCGTTTTCAAATTTCATCGCCTCTGAGCTTTGCCCCATGGCTATCGCCTTGCTATCAACGCTGACCCGTGAAAATGGTGATCAGTTGGCCGTGCACGACTGGCCCTTGCTTGATGGGCAAACCCCGCGTGGCACTGTGTTTCTGGTCCACGGACTGGGAGAGCACATGGGCCGCTATGCACAGGTGGCGGCTCGGTTCAACAGCTGGGGCTTTCATGTGCGGGGTCACGATCACTACGGACACGGACTGTCCAGCGGCCCCCGCGGTCGCCTGCCCACTCCGCACCACCTGCTGGATGATCTGGCTCGCGTGATGGACGCCACCCCTCGCAGGGGACGCGTGATTTTGCTGGGGCACAGCATGGGCGGCGTGGTGGCAACGCGGTTCGTGGCGGAAGAGTTGCGAGCGGTCGATGCACTCGTGCTGTCTTCGCCCGGCTTCGTGCCGCGCCTGAATGCCTTGCACAAACTCTTGTTAGCCACCTTGCCGCACATCGTTCCGCAACTGTGCGTCGACAACAACCTTGATCCCGCATGGCTGGCACGAGATCCACAAGCCGTGCAAGCCTACCAACAAGATCCGTTGGTGCATCACAAGATCTCTGCCGCACTGGGTTATTGGATTTTTCATGAAGGCGCATCCTGCATCGCAGCCGCACGGCAATGGCACACACCCACCCTGCTAATGTACGCAGGGCAGGATCAATTGGTGAATCCCGAGGGCAGCGCACAGTTTCAGCAAGCCGCACCAAGCGGGGTGGTGACGTCCCATTGCTACACCGAGATGTACCACGAGATTTTCAACGACCCGGGCACCCACCAGGTATTTGCCGACTTGCGCGCCTGGCTCATGCCAGGGTAAGCAGCGCCAAGGCCCCCAACGCAGCCGTTTCAGCACGCAACACGCGCGACCCCAGTGTCACCGGCTCGAAACCGTGCGCACGTGCTGCGGCATCTTCCACATCGGTCAAACCGCCTTCAGGGCCGTTCAGCACCACCCAAGGCTGCGGCGTGTCGTGCGCTGGCTCGCCTGGCGACGTCTGCATCACCCGAGTCAATGGCTGGGTGCTGGCATGCAATGACAGCACCACGCGCAGTGCCTGAGGATCGACAGCGCCGGACAACCAGGCATCCCCACGCACAGGCGCATCAATCACCGGCAAACGGTTGCGTCCGCATTGCTCACAGGCGCTGGCTGCCACCGCCTGCCAATGTGCTTGCTTTTTGTCGGCGCGCTCACCACTCAATCGCAGGACACTACGCTCAGTCATCAGCGGCGTGATGCGGGCCACGCCCAACTCGGTGGCTTTTTCTACCAGCCAGTCCATCCGTTCATTGGCTGGCATTCCAACGGCCAGATGAACAGGGCGCGCCGCCTCGCGCTCAATTGCATGGTGCGTGCCGACAAGCACCCTCACATCGCTGCGCCCCATAGACGTCACTTCGGCCTCGAACTCACCGCCTTCGCCATTGAACAACGTCAAGCCATGACCTGGCTGCATGCGCAACACTTGCACATGACGCGCCGCAACCGGCGGCAGCAGTACTTCTAGACCGCTGGTCAAGGGAATTGGGCAGTGAAAGCGC
>Ga0228698_1001243_pt1 | contig 13073 bp, 15 predicted proteins | sample McNCre117_Aug_MG_FD_178015 | JGI IMG/M metagenome (GOLD analysis project Ga0228698, IMG submission 178015) | Freshwater microbial communities from McNutts Creek, Athens, Georgia, United States - 1-17_Aug_MG | ecosystem: Environmental > Aquatic > Freshwater > Creek | place: USA: Georgia...
GGCGTCGTTACCCCCCAGTTCAATCACGACTACCGTGGGTTTGTGCTGGGCCAACAGCGCGGGCAGGCGGGAACGGCCACCGGAGGTGGTGTCGCCGCTGATGCTGGCGTTGATGACGCTGGCTGCGAGTTTGTCTTTGGCCATGCGCTGTTCCATCAGGGCGACCCAGCCGGTGCCGCGCTTGAGGCCGTATTCCGCGCTCAGCGAGTCACCCAGCACCAGCACCTTGGCAGGGGCATCCTTGGCATGCGCGCCATTTGCCCCTGCAAATGAGGCCAAAATGAGCAGCGCGATACAGTGTCTACGAACTACAGAGAGCCCCATGAGTGATTCCATTATTTCGGTTGAGCATGTTTTCAAGGCGGTGACAGATTCCACCGGTACGCTGGAGATCCTGCGTGACATTGATTTTGCACTCAATGCCCGTGAGACCGCAGCCATTGTGGGGGCTTCGGGCTCGGGCAAGAGCACCTTGTTGTCCATCATCGCCGGGCTGGATACGCCCACCGGCGGCACCGTGCGCCTGGCCGGGCAAGATATTTTTGCGCTGGACGAAGATGCCCGTGCTGCGCTGCGTGCCCGGCAGGTGGGCTTTGTGTTCCAGAGCTTTCAGCTCTTGGGTAACCTGACCGCGCTGGAGAATGTGATGCTGCCGCTGGAGCTGGATGGCCGCAAGGATGCCCGCACCGCCGCCACCGAAATGCTCTCGCGCGTGGGCCTGTCGCAGCGCTTGAACTCTTACCCCAAGGTGCTGTCGGGCGGTGAGCAGCAGCGCGTGGCGCTGGCCCGGGCCTTTGTGGTCCAGCCCGCTGTGCTGCTGGCCGATGAGCCTACCGGCAGCCTGGACTTCGCCACCGGCGAAAAAATCATGGAGCTGATGTTCGACCTCAACCGTGAGCAAGGCACCACGCTGGTCATGGTGACCCATGACCGCAGCATTGCCGCACGCTGCGACCGCCGCATCCTCATCGAAGCGGGTCGGGTGGTGGCTGAGTAACTACGGCCGGTCTGTGATTTTGCTATTGAATTGATAGCTGCTTGCGCACGTTTTACAGGCGCTAGAGCCCGATAAGGCTCTAAATATCCCCTTGGGGAATCTGTAGCTCCACCACTGTGCCGTGCCCGGGGCGGCTCTCAATCTGCAGCCGGGCTTTGTGCAGATCGGCGATCAGTTTTGCGGTACTCAGCCCCAAGCCGAAGCCGGGGTGCTTGCCGGAGTCGTCTGCACGGTAAAAGCGCTCAAACAGGTGCTGCTGCACCTCCTGCGACATGCCTTGGCCCTGGTCGGCAATGCGGATGCGCACGCCCCCGGGGTGGTCTGCATCCTGGTGCAAGGGGCCCACGTGTACGGTAACCGGCGTGCCCGCCGGGCTGAAGGCATAGGCGTTGTGCAGCAGCTCGATTACCGCCATGGTGATGGCCACCGGGTCCACCCGGCACCAGGGAATCGGGTCGGCGTGCTGTAGCACAGGCGGCTCGCGTCCCTCGGGGAGCTTGAGGGTCTGGGTGGCGGTGGCGCAGAGGGCGCCCAGGTCGGTGAGGCGGGTACGGCGCAGGTCCAGGCCGTTCATGTCCAGCTCCGAGAGGTCCAGCATGCGCTGCAGCAGCTGGTTCAGGTCCTGCGATTTACGCAGGATGTGCTGCCCCATTTCTTTGACCGCCGCCGTGTTGTGTTCGCGTGCGGCCAGCAGATCGGCGTAGCCATGGATCACCGTGAGTGGGGTGCGTATTTCATGCGCGGCAAAGGACATGAATTGCGATTTGCTGCGCTCCAGCTGCATCTCCGGCGTGGTGTCGTGCAGCAGTACGATGGTGCGCAGGCCGGGGTCTTCAAAGGTGTGCACCCGCATGTCCAGGTAGCGGGCGGCTGTGTCGGAGCGCACCGGAATGAGGTCGCGGTAGACGTGGTGCTCTTTGTTGTTGCGCACACTCAGCATGCTTTGGGTGACCGACAAAGCCTGCGCCTGCTCCAGTTGGAAATGGCTGCCGATGTGGCGTGCCACCGTGAGGTAGCTGCCGCGCTCCGGCCCCGGCGGCAGGGCCACGAGGGCAAAGCTCTTGTCGTTGGAGAGCACCAGTTGGCCATCGGCGTCGAAGCCCATGTAGCCCTGGTCCATGGCTTCAAGCACCGAGCGCAGTTGCACCGATTGTTGTTGCAGGCGCAGGTTGGTGGCTTGCAGGGCATCGTCCGCCTGCTGGAGTTGCCGGGTGCGTTTGTCCACGGCAATGGTGAGGAGCTGGGTGGAGCCGGTCAGCATCAGGCTGGCCGCCAGCGCGACCCAGGTGAGGGCTATGCCGATGCCGAGCGCCAAAAAGGGCGTGCGGTTGAGTTCATCGGTCCAGAAGTCGCCATGGGGCAGGGCTTGCAGGGCGTATTGCCGGTCGGCAAAGGTGAGGGGGCGGCTCACCGGCTCGGGCACCCGCAGGCTGAGCAAACCGTAGGTGTGCAAGGGGTTGGTCAGCGCGGGCTTGGCGGTATTGCCGTCTTCAAACAGCACCTGGGTGTCGGCAGGCTCGCCCAGATCCACAAAACGGTAGTGCACCACATGGCGGCGCGCGTTCTCGCCACTGGCGAGGCGGAAGTTGGCAAACCGCAGGGCCTGCACCGCACTGCCCACAATGTCTTCCATGCGCAGCACCGCTACCGTGAAGCCTGCCGGCAGCGGGCGGGTGGCCGCATTGGTGGACGCACCGCCGGGGTGGTGGGTGTAAAGCGGGCTGAGGTAGAGCGCGCCCCAGGACTTGCCGGTTTCTTGTGCCAGCTGAATGCGCGGGGTAATGGCCGGCTGGCCGGTGGCAATCGCCCGGTCAATGGCGGCGCGGCGGGCCGGGTTGGCGTGGATATTCAGGCCCAGAGCCGGGCGGTTGCTCTCCAGCGGGGTGATGTGCTCCACCGCGACATAAAAATTGGCGTCCCGGCTGGGCACCAGTTGGCCATCTGGCGCGCGGTCGCGCAATGCGGCCTCGGGGCCATAGGCGGCGCGCAGACGGGCTTCAAACGCGGGGCGCTGCGCTTGCGGAATCAGCGGGTTCCAGCTCAGGGCCTGCAGATGGGGGGAGCCGGCGCGCAGGGCGGTGGCGACCTCTTTGAAGTCGTCCGCCTGGTTGCGTGGGCTGGTCAGCAGGTAGCTTTGCAGCACATGCACCGCTTGCCGGGTGCTGTGCAGGTCGGTGTTCAGGCGGCCGGCCAGGGCGGCGTTGGAGTCTTGAAAGCGGGTGAGGGTTTGCTGCTCGTTGGTCCAGATGGCGCGCGCCGTCAAGCCCAGGGTGACGGCGCCGGCCAGGGCCACTAAGAGCGTTACCCGCCACTTGCGGGGCTCGTACCAAGCGTCGTCTTGCAGCCAGAGAATGATCAGCGGCAGCAAAATGGCAATGCCCGCCCACTCCGGCAGCAAAAGGCCTGCGGCTTGCAGGCCCCAATGGTTTACCGGCATGGGGCCAGGCCATAGGGCCAAGCCCAGCAGTTGCACCGCGGTGCCCACACTGGCTGCTAGCAGGCCCACACCGCAGATTTGCAGGCTTTTGCGCAAGCGGCGCAATTTGCTGGGCAGTATTTGCAGGGCCAGAATCGCCAGCCGGGCCAGCTCGGTTTGCAGCACCAAGGCGCTGGCCTCCAGGGCGGCCAAGCCCCAATCGTTGGGGGTGGGGGCGCTTTCTCCGAGGCACAGGCTCCACAGCAGGCGCGCGATCCACAGCCCCGGCAGAACCTGGCGACCGCACATCAGCGCCATGGCCACCGCCACCCCCGATGCCGCCGAACCGGCCACCCACAAGGCGTTGGGCAGCGCGTAGGTCAACTGCACCACGGCAGCCACCAGCAGGTACGCCACAGCACTCACGCCATTGGCCGCCAACGGCGACAAGGCCATGAGCCAGGCTGCGGGTCGGCCCACGGTGAGGGCAGGGAGGGTGGGGGCATTCATGAAATTGAAATACTGGGCGAATATCACATTAAAACACCTTAAGTGATAAAAGTGAACATTTTTGATTCAACAAGTGTTGAAAAAGACGCTGCCACCAGTCCGATCGCTGCCCGCCTGTGGGGCGGTGTGTGGTGGCTGCGGGGATAATCCGGGTATGTCATCCCCCAAAGTTCTATTCGGCTTTCATGCCGTAGGTGTGCGCCTCAAGACGGCACCCAAATCCATCATCGAGATTTACTACGAGCCCACGCGCCGTGATGCGCGCATGCGCCAGTTTTTAGAGAAGGTGGCGGAAAGCGGCGTGCGCCTGATTGAAGCCGATGGCATGCGCCTGGCCAAGCTCGCGGGCAGCCACGGCCACCAGGGTGTCGCGGCCCGCGTGCAAGAGATCAAGCAAGTGCATTCGCTGGACGAGTTGCTGGAAAACCTCGAAGCGGCCAACGCCGAGCTGCCGGTCGCAGAGCGCACCAATCCGCTCATTTTGGTGCTGGATGGTGTGACCGACCCGCACAACCTCGGCGCCTGCCTGCGGGTGGCCGATGGCGCGGGCGCCCACTGCGTGATTGCCCCGAAGGACCATGCGGCTGGCATCAACGCCACGGTGGCCAAGGTGGCCAGCGGTGCGGCGGAGACTGTGCCCTACTTCATGGTGACCAACCTGGCGCGCACGCTCAACGAGCTCAAAGAGCGCAACATCTGGATCATCGGCACCAGCGACCAAGCAACTGGCACGCTGTACCAAGCCGACCTCAAAGGTCCCGTGGCCCTGGTGCTGGGCGCTGAGGGCGACGGTATGCGCCAGCTTACTGCCAAGACTTGTGACCAGCTCGTCAGCATTCCCATGCAAGGCGCAGTGGAGAGCCTGAACGTGTCGGTAGCCAGTGGCGTGTGTTTGTACGAGGCCCTGCGCCAGCGCACTGCCAAGCCGGCGGTGTCCGCATCCGCTCCTTGATTTCACTCTTGAAGGTGCTTATGTTTGCTATAAAGTCAATAGCTGCTCGCGCAGTGTTTACGGGCGCTACAGTCGCTTTTCTCTTGATGGGCTGTACCCAGGAGCAGCAAAACAAGCTGGGCCGCGAAATCCAGAACTGGACCGGCACCAACGGCGTGCTGGAGTTTTATGCGGGCGACAAGCTGGTGCGCCGCTTCATCAAAATCGACAAGCTTTCCACCGCCATGGGCACCGACGATGGCAAGCCACGCCCTTACCGTTACGGCTACGGCGTGTTGGACGAGAACTTCAACTTTATTGCCGACAGCGGTGAAAAGCGGGTGTATTTTGAAGTGAGCGACTACGGCACCAATTACCTCTTTTTTGAGAATCCGCGCTAAGCGCCCCCACCATGGCCGCTTCCACCGCGCCCCTGAAAGTGGTCGCCGTGGCCTGCGTGCTCTTGTTGCTTGGCTTAGGTGTCTACTTGGCGCCGCTGCAACCCGGCGTGGTGGCACTGCAGTTCACCTTCACCCCCGATGCGTTTGCCCGCGTGTTGGAGTCTTGGGGTCCGGAGGGCGTGCAACGGTTTCGCCATCACCTGCCTATTGATGGGCTTTTGCTCCTGAGTTACGGTGCTGCCGGCTATCTGGCCGCGTTGCGCACTCGTTTTTTCTCCCCCCTCAAAACATGGCTGTCCATGCGTGGGCTTGCCTTGCTATTGCCGGGAGCGGCAGCGTTTGATGCTGCAGAAAACCTAATGCACTGGGTGCTGACTGGGGCGGATGCAGGGGTGACGCCAGCCAGCGCTGGTTGGTATCTCGCCGCTGGTCTCTGTGCGTCGCTCAAGTGGGCTGGGATTGCGACGTTTGCGTTTGCCGCAGTGATTGCGTGGATGCGGCGTTAGGAGGCCTCGGTAGGGCACAAGTGCTGGGCGGTTGTAGACCCAAAATGGCCCTCCGCACGCTTGGAATACCTGCCCAATAGCGGACATTCGATCTGTTACAAATGAGTCGCCTCTACAGAGGTCGCCTATGCAGCGGTAGCCGACATTGCTATGCCGGTCTCAGCGGCAAGGACAGGCCAGTTGCAGACCATTGCAAATGACCGTTTTAGAAGCACTTATCTTAGGATTCTGAAACTTTGAGGTGATGCCACCGCTTAAGTTCAATATTTCTTACTGCAACCAGATGAGGTCGGCGGTGAGCGCAATGCAGGGGCGCAGGTCGTAGGCCTCGGCAGACGTCAGGCCCGAGTCCATCAGGGACTGCAGTTGATCGCTGGTGAAGTTACCCAGTAAGCGGCGGTTTGCTACTAAATCAGGAGCTGCTTGCGCATATTCCATGGGCGCTACTGGTCAATTTGATCACCAAATTCTCCCTTCGCAACGTTAGAGCCATTCTGGTAGCTCTTCTTGGCTTTGCGCCAGCCTAGAGGGTCGTTAGTAAAGGGCGGTGACAACCCTAAGGCCGTTGCTCGTGCTGAGTACGCTCCGATCCCCATCACTCCGAGCCCAAACGATAGACCGAGTACTTTCCAAAATTTGGATGGTAGGAAGCTCAGTGACAAATATGCAAGTCCTGCACCAATAGCCACCGTGAAAAAGACACCCAAACCAGTTAACCGACCGTCTCTAAGAAAATACTTCATCATTTGTTTGCATCCCCTGCTAAGACGCCGTTCACAAAATCTTAAACTGTTTGTCCTACCGGAGAGGACTTAACTCCCTCAATAAGTTCGTTAGTAACTGGGGCAAAAAGTTTTGCATTGGGAACCGCGTCTATCGCAATGCCGGCAAGTGATCCATCCACTGCAAACAAGCTGCGCATAGACTGCAACCTCATGGCATGCCCATTGCACTTTCCCTCGGATGTGCGGCGCAAGCCGTGCGCTATACCGCGTGAGCGCTGGGCTTGCGCGCAGGGTGAAGAGGCGCAAGACATAACGGGGTTTTGCTAAACCTGCAGGGGCGCGCCAGCGGTAGCTGCACCAAGCGGGGCTTTAGTGCAGTGGCTGCGGCTACTTTGGCAAACAGCCCGTTATGTTAAAGCGCCCAACGGGCGATTTACCCCGCAGACCCTGCCAGGTCGAGTCGAGGCGGGCTCGATGCCCGGCTCAACCTGACTTATCAGCTCTGCGCTGGACGCGCCTGGCTTCGACCTCAACGTCAGATCAGCTTAAGGATTTTGAGATCGTGCCGGAACGTCTCCGACTCCTCTGCGGGGACATCGGCCAACAGACTATCTAATCCATGCTCGGCAAGACGATCAACAATAAATTGCCTTTGTGGAGTGTCCCATTCTGGGTGCCATCCGCCAGACAAAACCATGAGTACAACCCTCCACATTAAGTCTTCGACTGGACGCTCAAATCCATCTTCAAACTGATAAATCACATAGCCCATGATTTGCTCATGAGGCCAGCCTTTCATCACAGCATGGTCTCGACACCCTTCAAAGTAACACTCCAGAGCCCATGATTTCAAGGTCTCATACGTCACTCGTTCCTCATGCAACATATCAAGGTCCCTTCTTAGTTGGTCGGATGATTCCACCGTTATCCATCACATTGACTGTGATGTTCTCCGTTTGTGATCTTGTCCGTCAAGAACTCTGCAGCCAGTTCACCAGTTACAGCCCCCACCCCCCAAATGGGGGAGATTGGTAACGAAATGCAAATTTCGCTCCATGAGCGTGAACTATTTAACGAATTTCAATGTTCGTTCAGCTGCCGGACTGAAAGGGCAATGCGTTTGATCCCTCTACCCAGAGGGAGAGCCATGTCCTTGAAGGACTGCTTTGGAGCGCTATGTTTGGACTGATGGAATTCCGCTTTGGCTCAGACACTGCTATCGAGACTCTTGATGTGATCGTCCGCTACCAGCCTGTTGACGCCTCCGCATTACAGCTGTAGCTGACATTCCGCAAATTCACCCAGTTGGGGAATGTCCTGATTCTGAGAAAGAAGTCACAATGGCCGCGAAAGCTGTCCTTCATAAAATGCCTGCGGACTTTCCAAGATATTCCTTACTGTTTTGTTGAAAATTTGAATGAATTTGAAGTTGTTCAATGGCATATCAGCTTTGGCTTTTTTTGCTCTCTTTTCTCAAGGCAGTAGTGCAGCAGTATGGGCCGAGTCCATTCCATTCGGGTGTCATTCAGAAATTAGGAAAGTACTCAAAGACTGGCGTCCCTTGAAGGTCACCTTAGAAGTGAGCAAGTTGGCAAAGAGGCAAGGTTTTAACCCTGTTGTTGCAGTAGGCGACTTTGATGGCGATGGATACGAAGATGCCGCCGTGCTTGGAACATCTGGCGGATGTGCCGGTTCTATCGATTTGCTTAAGCGCGGCACATAAGCCAACTCTGTACCTCATTCGCAAGCCCTACTGTGCCGATTCGATTGAGACAGCCAGGAGGGGCGGTAAACACTTGAACGTTGAGACTGGCAGCCTTCAAAGGCTCAAATACGATGGTGTTTCGGTTTCCTGTTTTGAGAGAGCCTCGGCTACCTATGTTTGGAACGAAACTGCTTTTTTACCGATTCCTGATAGCGATTAGCCACTGTCGGCTATCAGCCTGATGGCGCCTCGTCTTTGTAGCGGAAGCAGTCATCTGATTGCATGGCCCAATTGGCTATTGTTCTTGGGGATTTACCTGTTTACTCAATCGTCGAGACCTATGAAATTCATTGCACCCACACTGCTATTGTTTGCCGTTACAGCAAGTTATGCGAGTGAAGGTACGTGCGATCCATCTTGGCTCAAAAAAATAGAAAACGCATGCAAGCGTATGTCGTCACAGGCTGAGGCGGCAAATTGCCGCGAATTGGCGCAAAGAAAAGCAGATCAATTGTTGAATTCTGAGTACGTTAAGTTAACCGCGGTACTGGAAGATCAATCTAAGCTCCAAAAGGCAGAACGGGATTGGATTGAGTTCAAGGAGAGCGAAGTGAAATATGCCCTATCCGGCTTAGCCTGTGAGACTGCTGCGGAAATGTCAATGACAATGTGTCGCGATGTTAAGTTTGTAACCACATTGCCAATGACTTGTGAGCGGTTGCGACAGATTAGGAGCCATCTTGAAAGTAGCTGTAATGGGTGTCCACCGAGAAAAACTGCTGGAAACTAATTTGGAAGGGGCGCGTCCTATAAATGGCCGTTCTGTAGCAGATGGAATGTCAGCAAACAGCCTGATGGTGCCTCGGCATTGCAGCGATAGCGGTCGGTCGAGCAATACCTAGTGGCACCCATTTAAATTAAACATGCATCAGCAATTGATACCAGACCACTTAAAGAACACCATTTTTCAAACCATAGGTGGGTGCCTGTTGTTTGCTTGTGGGTTGTTAGTGGGGGGGTATTCGATTGCTGAGAGTAGCGGACGAATTGACTCTGGGACGAGCTCACGATTTGGTGACAGTTGGCAGGAAGAAGTGCTGTTTCATGACGGACGCACCATAATTGTTGACCGGTCGCAGTCCTACGGCGGCGGGCATGAAATTGGGCAGCGTCCGCCTTTACGAGACATGACTATCTCGTTTACTTTGCCGGGTCAGGGGAAGCGCCTTTCATGGTTGAGTGAATACAGTGATGACTTAGGGCGGTCCAACTTCACGTTGGCGGCGCTGCATGTCTTGAACGACACGCCGTATGTCGTCGCGCTGCCCAACCTATGTCTCTCGTACAACAAATGGGGCAGGCCCAACCCGCCCTATGTCATCTTCAAATATCAAGGCAATGCATGGGCACGCATACCGTTTCCAGAACTGCCGGTCGAGTTCAAAAGTATCAACCTGGTAGTGGAAAACTTTAACAACGCTGCTGAATTTTCCCGCCTTGGCAGACTCAGCGCGGAGAAGGTCAAGCAACTCAATGGGCAACTGACACAGCCTGAGTATCGGGAGATATTGAGGGAGCCAATTGCGGGCGGTGGCGAATGGTGCGAGCAAACCTTCCCGAACGGTAAGGGGCGGGCACTCGGTGCTGGGTGGTTCAAGTTAAACGAAGACATGGCTGGATGCATGAAGGTTTGTCAGCAATACGAATACGACGCTGCATTGTGCCCATGCAATAAATTCTTTAACTAGGAATAAATTTTTCAGTTTCAGATTGACTGCTTCCAGCCCTTTCCTGCTATCCCTTCGGGTGACCGCTTTCAGGGGCGGATTCAACCGGTCGATGCAACACACTAACTACCGCGTAAGCGCAAGGAGTGTTGCAAATGAAACGGCGACCACGGATCTATTATTCAGATAGCCAGAAAGCGTTGATGTGGGAACGCTGGAAGCAAGGCGCCACGCTGCATGAGATCGGCAAGCTATTTGATCGACCCCACACTTCGATTCACCGAATACTTGCGGAGACAGGTGGGTTCCGGCCAGCTGAGCGATCACGCGCATCGACCGCATTGACATTGGCAGAGCGCGAAGAAATCTCAAGGGCGCTGGTCAAGGGTGAGTCGATTCGATCGATTGCCTGCCGACTCAACCGAGCACCATCAACGATCAGTCGAGAAATCAAGCGCAATGGTGGCAGCGAGGACTACCGTGCTAGCCAGGCAGACGAAGCGACTTGGGGTCGTGCGCGACGCCCCAAGCGCTGCAAACTGAGCGAGAACCGTGCCTTGGCCCGGATCGTGGCTGACAAGCTACGGATGCTCTGGTCACCGGAACAGATCGCAGGCTGGCTCAAGCATACTTATCCGCGCGACGAAAGCCATCACGTGTCACACGAGACCATCTACCGCAGCCTGTTCATCCAAGCACGTGGCGCCTTGAAGAAAGAGCTTCTGGCTCATCTGAGGCGTACTCGTGGCATGCGTCGGTCTCGTCACTACACGCAGAAGACGGCAATCCACGGACAGATCATCGACGCTGTCTCGATCAGTGAGCGGCCACCCGGCATTGAGGATCGAGCAGTACCTGGTCACTGGGAAGGGGACTTAGTCTTTGGCAGTGGCAATAGCCAGATCGCAACATTGGTCGAGCGTCAGACGCGGTACGTGATGCTAGTCAAGCTCGATGGAAAAGACTCGCAGACAGTCGTCAACGCGCTAATCAAGAACGCGCAAAAACTGCCGCAGGAGCTCTATAAGTCATTGACTTGGGACAGAGGTACGGAAATGCATGGACACAAGAAGTTCACTATGGCCACCGACATCCAAGTCTACTTCTGCGATCCGCAAAGCCCATGGCAACGGGGAAGCAACGAGAACACAAATGGGTTGCTAAGACAGTACATGCCAAAGGGCATGAACCTCTCGGGTTTCTCTCAGGTTCAACTCAATGCAATTGCCAGACAATTGAATGAGAGGCCGCGTAAAACGCTCGGCTTCCATACACCCGCTGAGATGTTCAGCGAATGTGTTGCATCGACCGGTTGAATCCGCCCTGCATTCCGGCATTCATAACCCCCACCCTCAAACCTTCACGTTCGTGCGAAACAGCGCTGTTCTCAATTCACGGGTGGCGGGTTTTGACACATCCACGCCTTGCACCGCCAGTTCGAACGATGAGCCTGGCTTGATGTGGGTGGGGAGTAATTTTTTCACCGGGTTCACGTTGGGGTGTTTGCCGTCGGCAGGACACATGCGAACGGAAAAGCCGTATTCATCAAGCACACCTTTGGCATACAGCTCCGCCAATTGCTGAAACGACACGAATGTGGAGCGTTTCACCTCTTTGGCCCCCGGCTCGCGCACGCTGCGAACGATCTCGAATTTGCCAAGCGAATCCCGTTGTGTATTCGTAAAGGGGTGCAGCAGCAGGGTCACACGAAGTCCGCCCTTGGGGGGCGCCAGTGTGTGCTCGACAGCAATATCAGTTAACAGCATGTAGTGGTCCTTGCGATGTTCAGCCACGGCCACCGGGCCGTCGAAGCATCGCGGTGTGCGGGCAAGGACTTTAACTGAAGGGCTGTTTTCGCCTCAACCCGACACCGCACTCACCATGCAAATTGCAAGTCGTATTCAATCCGGCGGCGGGGGCGCACCGCAGCGGTGCAAGGGGCGGGCGGCGCAAGGTTCCATGCGCGCCGGGTGACGGCAAGCACGCGGGTCAGTTGCTGTTGCAGTTCGGCTGGCGCAGCCAAGGTGGGGGCGGGCATGGTGCGCTGCCTTTCAGAGCATTTGCACCGGCAACAGCCACAGGTTCACGAGGAGGGCAATGGCCGTGACACCTACCAGGGCGCACCCCAGTGATACACCCAGTTCACGCCAGGTGAAGGGGCTGTCCAGCTCGTGGTGGATTGGGTTGTTGGGCATGGTGTCTCTCCTGAATGGCACGGTGAAAGTCATTGTGCAAGGACAGTGCCAGAAAGAGAACGAATGAAAAAGCGTCAGCAACTGCGCAAACTGCATAAGGGCAGCCCGGAGTCGGGCTGCCCCGGGCTTTATGCGTCCAGGTGGCTGGCCTCGGCCAGGGTTTTGGCCACCACGTCGCGGCTCAGCGTAGGCACAAAGGTCTCGATGAAGCTGTAGGCATAGCCGCGCAGCCACACGCCTTTGCGCAGGCCCAGCCGGGTCACGTTCACCTGAAACAGGTGGCCCGCATCCAGGATGCGCAGATTGCGGTCGCGCTCCGCATCCAGCGCCACCGAGGCGACGATGCCCACGCCCATGCCCAGCTCCACATAGGTTTTGATCACGTCCGCATCCATGGCGGTCAGCACCACATCGGGGTGCAGGTTTTCTGCCGCGAACGCGTTGTCGATGTGGGCCCGGCCGGTGTAACCCAGCTCGTAGGTGATGATGGGGTAGTGCGCCAGCTCCCGCAGGGTGATGGGCGTGGTCTGTTCCAGCAGCGGGTGGCCCGGGGGCACCACGATGCTGTGCGTCCAGCGGTAGCAGGGCAGGGTGACCAGCTGGGCGTAGTCGGCCAGTGCTTCGGTAGCCACACCGATGTCCGCCTCGCCCGAGAGCAGCATGGCGGCCACTTGTTTGGGCGAACCTTGGTGCAGGTGCAGCGTGACCTTGGGGAATTTGTCGCGGAAGTCTTTCACCACATGGGGCAAGGCGTAGCGTGCCTGCGAGTGCGTGGCGGCTACCGACAGCTGGCCTTCGAGCTGCGCGCTGTAATCTTGGCCGGCGCGCTTGAGGTTGTCGGCATCCAGCAGCAAACGCTCCACGATGGGCAGCAGGTCTTTGCCGGGCGGCGTCAGGCCGGTCAGGCGTTTGCCGGCGCGGTTAAAAATCTCTACGCCCAGCTCTTCTTCCAGTTCGCCA
>Ga0228698_1001244_pt1 | contig 13067 bp, 6 predicted proteins | sample McNCre117_Aug_MG_FD_178015 | JGI IMG/M metagenome (GOLD analysis project Ga0228698, IMG submission 178015) | Freshwater microbial communities from McNutts Creek, Athens, Georgia, United States - 1-17_Aug_MG | ecosystem: Environmental > Aquatic > Freshwater > Creek | place: USA: Georgia...
TAGTAGTATAATTGAAATTTGGATTGGCAAGTTGTAATTGCGCGGGTGCAGACGTGTCAGAGACGTTTGCGGATGCCATGACTCGTAGAAACGAATCGGTTGCAATGCTTTTATCACAATCTTCTAAGATATTCAAAATCTCGTAAACATCGTGATTTATTGCACTTGCGGATGCTTCAATGACATACGTATCATTTCGCGCGCCTTTGATGCATAACGCAGCGCTGTGTACTTTTACATTTGGACGCGTGACGTCGTGTTGGAAATCTTCGATCGTCGTCAAACTGATGCACGGCAAGATGCCCTTTTCAATACTCTTTGCAACCGCGTTGTTCTTGGGGTGATCATATAACTGAAATTGCACCATCAATCGGTCGTGGTCGACATGATGTCCTGTGATTTCTCCCAGTGTAAACTTGTCAATGACCGCGGCGTGTTTGGATGGATCTCTACTTAAAGACGCGCTGACAATTTTGTGTTCAAAGTCAATCGGCTTGCCAATGAAAGACGGAATGGACTGAATGACATGCAGCGGCAATTCCACGTTTTGTTCAGGTGTGAGATCTTTGTTTTGTGACAACGCAGTGAGTTTTTCACGCGAGTATGATTTTGGAGGACGCACGACTCCGTATGCAAAATACTTACGCGGAAGCAATCGACGCGACATGTAATTTGTGTGTATGTAATACTAAATACAATAAGAGTACGCCTTTAACAAAAAGAAATTTATGAATATGCGATTACATAATCACGTATAATATCTACGATGCCCTTTTCTGGTATACAAGTTGAATGTAAATGAGCCAATCCTTCGTTTAGTAGTGATTTTTGTTGTTGTAGAGTAACTAAAGCATTGCGTAATTCGTCTGTTGCAAAATGCGACGTTTCTATCGCCGAGGCGAATCGCGGAAATGATTCGATGAAAATTCCTGTTTGTTGAAAAAATAAAATGCAAATTTCTTTTATTATTCTGCACTGATATTTATATGCGATTTGCGTTCCTACATCCCGTCTCGCGAGAAGTCCCTTTTCTATCGACTCCGTTGATATAAACAATATGTCATCAAAAATTACATTTGCTTTTCTATAGTTGTTCATGACGATGTATTTGTGACACACTGTTAAAATCGCATAAAACGTTTCTCTTCTCATAGTTCTTACAAATTCAGGAATGGTGAGCAAACACACAAAAACGTCTCTTATATCTCTATATCGATAAGAAAATAACATTTGATCTGTTGTCAAATATCCAAAGAGTTCACTTTGTTTTCTGTAGATACGCTTTTCGAAATTCCACGAATTGAAATCAAGCGACCATTTTAGTTCGTATGGAACGGAACTTAATCTTAAGAATTGAAGAAGGGATTTATAAACGAGCACGTGCTCGCGTACATTAACCCAATCGTTTTTACGCACATTATCCATTTCATGTTCATGTTCATAGACACAGTCTACGCGAACTAGTTTTTGACCTTCTTGCAACGACACTCGGATGTCTGGAGACTGTATATACGATTTGTACTTCTTTTCAAGTTTTGTTATGATTTTGGAACATTCGCGAAAACGCTGTTGTAAAAACAGATCACTCAATTGCTGTATTTTGATCCTGTCGTTCTTACTCATTTTTTACTTACGCATACATTTTCTTTTTATTTATTGATACAAAAACAAATGTAAAAATAAATTTGTTTTTTTATTGTTGCTTAATATATAGCAAATGTAAATTTAATATGCTAAAACTTTGATAGAGATAAAAAATGCAACGACGACTTACAACCGACGAGTTGTATGGTCTCGTGCCCGTTGCAATCACAAATACAACTTTGACATCGACATTGTCAAATACAACCACAACCACAAACGGAATACACAAACATAAACATGCATACAAACACAGAGAAGAACAAGTGCCAACAGCGCCAACAAGAACAACAGATGCACAATTGCAAGTAGAGCGTGTTGTGACAACGGAAGAGAAAGAAAAGCAGCTGGCGTTAGAACGCAAGAAACAAGAAGACGAGCTACGGTTGAAAGATCAAGAGTACATGGACAGTGAGTGTGCCCAACTCGGCGATGCGATTCCACTGGCGACATGGGTGATGCGCAACCAAACTCGCGAAGATGATTATAAAAAAATCAAAGAACTGACGACGTACGTGTGTATCAGCAAGACGCAGATTCGCAAAACACAAGAAACGTTACGCACAAAGCGCGCGCTGCTTTCAAAAGAACAACTGCGATCATTAAAAGAGTCAAACGGCACTGGCGCTGGCGCTGGCGCGCTAAAAAAACGACGTCAACAGTTGAACTTGCAACACGACACGACATCGGCGTACAATCCTTTAGAACAACGTCCAAATTGTTTACACGACTTTTTCGTGACTGCAAATGACTCCTATTCACTGCCTCTTCTAAACGGATATTCACATGCGACTGCTTCTACTTCCGCGGGTGCTGGCGTGGAATCTGCAGTGACAACAACGACTTCGTCGTCGTCGTCGTCTTCAACTCGTGACTTGTTTTTGCCACATCACCCGCTGTTGACACATTTGACAACATATACGTACTGCGCGCATGCACAACAATTTGTGTACGAATCGCTTTTGTTGTCTTGTAATTATTGGTACACACATAAACGCAATTTATCCACATACACAAAAAACAGAGAAGTCGATTCTGCACATGTGTGGGAAGACAAAAAATTATTGTACACGCTCGTCAACAGCCGCAAGCTGTCCGTGTTGCCTCCACCACAACAACAAGAGTCAAGTAGTAGCGACGACTTTGCGACGTTGCATGTATCAAAAGAAGATCGTAAGACAAAGTTCATCTGCGCATTGTGGGAGAACTCTGTGTACACAACAGACGCGTTACAGAGATTGCGAGAAGTGATTCTTATTTTGACTCGATTGACTGTACTATTGCAGTTACGCGAGTCGGAGCGCAAATTTGTGTTGGATTCGTCCAAGTGGGCTATAACTAAACTTCGAGACACTATTACACGCGAAGCGCGACTGACGACGAAGCAGCAGTCGCTGTTGTATTTGTTTACAAACTCTTTGTTGTTGCATAACAAGATTGCAGAGTATCAATTTTCCAGCGAGTGTGCATTCAATCTTGTTGCTTGGATGGACAGTGTGTCACCTGCGGTCGTATACATTCTTCGGCGTGTATGTGCGCGCATGGGAGGTCGTTCCGCAGAAGACTTGATGTTTATTTCCAATAAAGTGGATGAGTACGTGTTGCCTTCGTGGCCGTGTGTGTTCAACGTGATCACAGAGCCGGCGACGATCAAGAACGTGTTTAGTAAAATGAAAGACTGCCGCAGTCGTGCGTGGCAGCACATTTTGTCCAAAGTCACGACTGCACGAAACCGCAATCGCAAAATCGACGGCATCTTTGAAGACTACTTGACACGTGTGAATTTTGGGTTTGTGCCTTTGTTGTTGATGCACATTTCAAGCATGGTGATCTTGGGCAACTACAACTATAACAGCAACACGCCGTGTACCAAACAACACCCGGCGTTCCGCATGGCGTACATATTTCAAAACTTGCATCAGCCCGTCAAGATACAAGAAATGCAATTGCTCAACGCGACATCGTCGGTGTTTTACTACTTGTGTGTGCAACACTACTTGTTAAGCGTGGTGAAGTACACCCCTTCGCTGCACGGACTGTTTGCGTCTCATGTTGACTTGAACGCTTTAAGGGTTGTAAACGAGAACGTCGTGGGCATTTTGCAAAAGACGATCCAAAACGTGTTCTGGGGTCTAAGTAACAACAATTCTGGCAATACCATTATGCGCGCGTTGGTTGATTTGAATATACAAAGGAAACGCGAACATTTGACGACGCTGCAGTGTTATTACGAAAACGAGTTTAAAAGTTTAATTCTCGAAGAAGTGCGCGTGATGGGAAGGTGGATGACTACAGAAGAATTTGCAAACTTGTATGTGTACTACGAAGAAAAACGAAAACACGCGCTGCGCAAGATAAAACAAGACGCGCGAGATCGTTTGATTTTAATCTACGAGAACATGTGGAACACCACTGATCGCACTGAGTTGGCAACTAACGCTAAAAGTAAAAATAATAAAAACAACAAGAGTGTGCAAAAATATCAACAGACGTATGCGAAAATGATGATAAAAGAGTGCAAGGAACGGGAAGATGTTTCTGGTTACATCGACGACGTGTGTATTCCGTTGTACCGCAAACAAATCAACAGTCTGCGCACCAAAGCACAACAACGCAACTTCTGTGACAACATCAGCGCGAACGAGCACGTGCGCGATTTGATCACGCAGTCGTACAACGCACAAGACGTGTATTTGGGACTTACACCGGAACTCTACAACGTCATCGAGTACATATGTGCCAATAGTTGGAAACACGACCCGTTGCCTCTGCGTTATTTTGTGTACTTGTATCACATGTTTGTGCCTGTGTGTGCGTGGCCGTTTGTGGAACGAGTTCTTTTGGGACACGAAAAAGGCAACCAGTTGTCAAAACACATGGCGGAATTGCGCGTACCCGCAAAACGCTTTTCGCATGTAGAAATAAAAGACGTCAATATAGAAGAACTCAATCACGCGTGTGATTTGGCATTGCGTATCATGGTGGTGTTTGTAAGTTTGTGGCAGTACCACAGACAGCTGCAAGTGTTTACTCTTGATCAACAAATCACATACAACCAAATGCAAGCTCTCAAAGAACGCACGCGTGAGTACGCGCATTCTAACGCAAGTGATCAACAACAACAACAACAAGGCAACAAAGTCGAACTGTCGTGGACGTGTGTGTACTACTGCAACTGTTGCAAGAAAGTGAGCAATTTCATACAAGGATGGCAATCTGCGTCGTTGCATGGCACGAGTGCCGGAGTAGGATCGGGAAGCACAACTGCACGCGAGCAGAATCATAAGAGTGTATCAGAAGAAGCCTTTTTACACATGGCCATTGCTGAGAGGCAACACGGACGCAACTTTGGGTTTGTCAACGCATGTGTAGACGTCAACTCGTTGGAGGGCGATTTGTTTGACAACATGTACTGCAAAAGCGGAGAAAGTTATTTCAACGACCAATGCGGCAAAGAACCGCTCCAAAAGATATCCGTTCTTGGTAAAATTCTAAAGATTGGAAACAATCGCATGATTTCCATTTGCCCACAACCCGCGTGTGGTCGCATCTCGTGCATTCCAACATTGTCGTACATAAACGCACATGGATTCTCATGCGCGCACTGTCGCTCGCTATATTCCAACATCAAACGCCGTCTGCACCAAGACTGCGCCCGCGAAAACACTTCGCCCAAAATACTCAAACTCACCATGTCCATGCGCACCAGCAAACGCTTGTGGGACAAGTGCGACTTTTGCAGCAATCCGTCTGTGACGTGTTGGATCAAGTACAACATCTTGTGCTGTCGCAAACACAGTTTTCGAAAAACGCGCAACATCTTCAATACCATTCACCAAAATCTAGAAGCTAAAATCAACACTTCTTGTGCTGTGAAAGGCTACTGCACTTGTTGTGATACAAAAACCACTTGCACTGGCGAGATGAATCGCGCCACTGTAAGGTATATCATCCAACGATACAGCAACGCGTCGTCGCGGTACGTATACAACCGCACACGCTCATTTACTGCACAACGCGCGCGCGCCAAACGCAAATTTGAACACGCGCAACAAGTCAAAAGCATGCGGAATCGATCGACTGCAACCAACGCCTTCAAGTGTAAACGACAAAAAATATAAATTTAATTTTTTTTAGAAGTACTATTATTTATACGTACATACACATGATTGTTTTTTTTGGTTCAAAAATTTTTTATCCCCTATCTATGTATACTACACGTATAGTACAATTATACTACTAATGCAATAATATTAATGAATTACTGCTGAGCCTCCTGAGCTTTTTGTGCTTCTTTTTTCACATTCGTAATGAGTTCAAGAAATGACTTGGTGGTGAACTTCTCAATCGCCAACACATACGAAATGTTAAGTTTCCACGCCTCCATGGTAGCAGAGTTCAATCGCTTTATTTTGGCTTCTTTTTCTTTTTCATCTTTTTCCTCGTCCTCTAACTTGTTCGTGTACACCTGTTTAGCATTCCTCACCATACCATCCGTGAGCATCGATATAAAAATTTTGGATTCAATGCCACTTTTCAGCGCTTTTTCGCGGTTCGCAGCACTGTTATTTTGCACCACGGACTCGGCTGCCTTCTGCAGCAACGCAAAGAACTTCTTGCGAAAAACAAGTTCTTCTTCTTCCTCTTCTTGTTCTTGCTTCTGCTCTTGTTCTTGCTTTTGTTCAACGGCGACAACTGTGGGACTTTGATTTTCCTCTACTTTGTCCAAAACAGCGGTAGAAGAAGAACTCAAAGACTTGTTGTCGTCGGTGCTAACCTTCATGTCCACATCTTCGTCCACAGCGCTAACCGCGACAGCCGGAGTCTTGTCCTCGACAGACGCAGTAGAAGTTTGCTCTTCTTTTTTTTCTTCCTCAACTTGAGTGTCTGCCAACTCCTCTTCTTCAGCATCAGTCGCTGCATCGACAGCAGTAGAAGTAGGAGTTGGAGTAGCATCAGCTACCGGCGTCGCGTTGTCGTTGTCATCGGATTTACTCAACACAGTGCGAATGTTCTTTAGCATTGATGCAATGTCATTACTGCTGCTACTGCTACTACTAGAAGAAGATACAACACCATCAAGTTCCTTTCCAGAAAACAAATCATCAAGATCGTCTTTCGACCGTTCAATGTCAAACACAGCGTCGTCGTCATACTCCAACTTCTTTGCAACCTCTGCGGCTTTCTGCTTTGATGTGCTACTATTAACAGTCTTTGGTGGCTTTGTAGGCGCATTCGTACTGTTGCGGTCTTTCTTGGACTTGACGGCAGCCTCCGGTATGGTCACAGCCTTGTGCGTTGTAGTAGTAGTAGTAGTGGCTTTTGTCTTTTCTTTTTCATCGCGCGCCTTGTTGAGAGGAATCAAAGTCTTGGACTTTTCTTCCTTCTCGTCGTGAACAGCAGCAACCACTTTCTTCTTTTTGTTTGTAACAGCAGCAGCTGTGATAGCAGAGTTAGAAGAAGAAGAGGTGGATGTCGCCGCCAACGACAGCTCGTACACACGAGACCACAGGCTTTCGTTGGCAAAGATCTTGTTGTACAAGAGAAGACGCGCTCTTTGACGGTCGGACAACACTTTGTCCTTTTCGTTGACAGCTTCAGCAAAAGCATTCTCCCAAATGACAATGGCATCCTTTCTGGCGGTCTTGTGATGGATGGACGGATGCGACGTCGCAATGCCGACTGCATAACGCACCACTGGCACAAACAAACGAGCATATACATCGACTTTGTGCTCGGCGTTTTCGTCTCCAACGAAATTGCCAAGTCCATCGTTGTCGGGACTGCTGTGCAAGACAAAACCACAATCCGTACGATGAAAATACGTGTGCTCGCAGTCTCGGTCAAAGAGCCCAAGGGCGTCTGATGCCGCTGCATCTGCTTTCGCGCGCACTGCGTGCTCATCTGGAGTAATCATGGTCTCACTCTTCTTTGGTGCCATCATGTTGTACAAAAAAGAGTCGGCAATCATCACACACCCTTTGTTCTTGTAATCGCGCGTCACGGTCACGCGCACTTCGTTGCTACCCACAACAACAAAGGTTACATTGCGCAACAACACTACCACACGCTGCAAGTAGTAGTGCTGAGAACGCTCATACACAGAAGTTTTGTCCTTCAAAAAATCCTCAATGGCATTGGCAAGAACAGCGGCGATGTCGGGCAAGACAACACGATACACAGCCACTTTGTTGTCATCCAAGACTTCTTCGCGGCGAAGAGTGGCTTGAATTTTGTTGGCACTTCTGGCTTTCGGCACGCCCATCAAGCCAAACAAGAGCTCGTGGTCGTCTTCACACAACTCGTCGGCGTACTTGGCGTACTTGAGCTTCTTCTTCATGAAGTTGGCCACATACAACGCAGCCGACTCCAACACTTTGCGAGTCAACTTGCGCGCAGACGGCGTACCCAAACTTGAAGGCGAACGACGAGACGACGACGTCGTAGACAACGCCTCGTGACTACTCGTGCGTTGCTTCTTGGGCTTGGGCTCTTCTTCTTCTTCTTCCTCGCTAACTTCGCTTTCTTCTTCTTTGGCCTTCTTCTTCTTTTCCTCTTTCTTGTTCTTCTTGCTTTTTTCTTTCTTTGGCACTTCCTTACGCTTATGAGCTTTCTTCTTTGGCTTTGGCTTGGACTTGGGCTTTTCTTCTTCTTCTTCTTCCTCATCTTGCATGTTGTCATCATCAGAGTCTTCCTCTTGGTCTTTTTCGACATCGACATCCGACTCTTCTGGCTCTTTGTCATCTGCATCGGATTCGTTCTCCGACCACTCCTCTTTCTTTCTTTTTTCGGCCAGGAGTTTCTTCATAGCCTCGATTTCTTTTTCTGTCTTTACGCGCACAGAATCTTCCACCACATCCTTCTTCTTCTTTTCTTCGGGCAGCTTCACTTCAGTCGCAGCTTTAGTTTTTGCAGTTGCAGGCTTGGGCGCAGTTGTAGAAGATCCATTGACTTCGGAAATTATGGACTTGGCGTTCACTTGAGAGACAAGCGATTGGATCGACTTGGACTTGATAGAGCTCGAGCTCGATTTCGCGTTAGCAGTAGTAGCAACAGACTTGGACATTCTTTCGTACTATAAATGTTATATAACATTATTATTATCAATGAACACATAAACACACAACACAACAAAAACATACATAGAAAGATTGATTGATTGATTGATAAAAAAAATTGATATAAAAAACAATAAACAATAAACGCACTGACATTCTACGAGCGCCGTTGTTGCAGCTTGTGGTTTTGGTTTGTGTGCAAACACAAATTCAAAAATTCCAACGCGCGCCAAAACAAAAGAATAACCGTTATAAACGAGATGAAAGTAATATAAGAACTTGACAAATCATAAGCATTTCATATATATTATAACAACAATGTAAAAATAAACTGTTTTTATTCTTTTTCTTTGATTTTTTATTGATAATTAGAAAGATACTTAAGAGTAAAATTAAAATACATTCTTCATGTACACATGGATTCGCATGTAAATTTATCACACGACATTGAGAGATAGACAGCTTGATACTTATTTGGTGACAGATTGACATTCACTGAGATGCCATTCACGGCATATCAGAAACGCGCTCCGAAACGCAATGGCAGTCGGCTGGACAAATCACACTTGTATACAAACAAGAATGTCCAAAAAACGCGAAGTGAAAAGTGGCCTTACGACGACGAGGATCAAAATGAAGATTGTAGCAGCGACGAAGACGATAACTGGGAACGATCAGGTGTAGCCAAACCACACGTTACCAAGTACAGAGGATGTACGTTTGGGTTGTATGGATTCATGCTGACTTTGCTGTTTGCGTGGATCGTGCTTGACTATATATCACAGATCAACAGTTGGGCACACATTCCCGGTCACTGGGTCATGACACCCATTTTGCTTTTTTCGTTCATTGTCATGGTCATTGGCATCAACAACTTGCGTATTATCTATAAAGACGAAGATGGCACTCCAGCCAAAAAGCTGCGTGCTTACAAAGCACATAATTACTTGGCAGTGTTTGGCGCTTTCTTGTTTGCCTTTGGATCTGTGTTCACTTATGTATATCGCAACAACGAGCCGGACAGTCGTTTTCAGTACTCAAACTACACAGCTGGAGAAAGCGGCAACTTTTTCCAGATGTTTGGTTCTTTGTTGTTGTTGTTGCCATTTTACATCCAGTTGTTTGATACGGAAAATTCAAGTGAAATGCATGCATTCGACATTCTGCTGCCAAGCAAGCCTCCCGGAGTTCCTCACGACCAAGATGAACTAACAAACAAAACTAAAAAGAAAGAAGCAGAAGCCGAAGAGAGAGGACGTCAAAAAGCAATGGCACAAGCAAAAGCAGAATACGAAAAGAAACTACAATCACAAAAAGAAGCCACGGAACTCACGTCGGTGTCGAAGAACAATCCACCACAACCTGCAGGAGGCAAGAAAAAGACCAACAAATACAAACGCTCCAAATCCGCGTATCCACGCGTACAGAATTACAAGTGATTTTTTCATAAATAATAAATTACATACAATTTTATACATGTCTTAATAATCATAAGAATTTTGATCATAGGCATAAAATGAGTGCATGTGATACTTGTGTTTATATAAAAAGCCTCAGTAAGACTAATTCGGGTGTCTGTTGTCAGTCTTGTTCAACGACACTGCATTGTACGTCTTGTGTATTAAATCAAATAACACGATGCGTTTCATGTAATGGAATCTACTGCAAAGCCTGTGTGAATGTAGACAAGATGTGCAAGAAGTGTTACATGTGCCGTTCTTGTGACCATTCTATATCTTTTGAAATAACAGACGACAAGAAGATCAAATGCGTCAAATGCGAAGTTTGTAAACACAATGTTTGTAAACAGTGTTTGGTTTATTACGAGTGTAAATGCAGACGCGATAGTCCAGTGAAAACATTTTTGTGTTGTAAAATATGTATGAAATACAGATTTTTTAGAAACTTCGAGTGCGTTGAATGCAAACATCAACGATGTCCATTTGATCTGAGCGAGATAGAAAACGCCGAAGTAGACAATGGTCCTTCTTTGTTTCTGTGCAGTGCATGTATAACAAAACACAAAAATGAAAAAATTGAAGTCAAAGATCAACTCAAGGATATACCGGGTTTTACAAATGATATAACAGATATTGTTAATTCGTACGCATACCCGTCTTTAACGGGTTCTTGTGCGCCAGATCTGTTCTCTAGAATGAATAACGACATCAGTCAAACGTCCTTCCGCTTGTGTCATGCTGAAAATCATTTTTGCCTTTTACGTAGTATGGAATAATAAACTTCAATTTGAAATAAACTCATTTTTACATCTTTGTTATAGTGTGTATGAAAATAGTGTTTATTGCAAGTATCAATTTATTATCAAATTAAATGTCAACGAGAGCTCGTAGCAGTAACAAATCCAACAAGAAACGCAAGTTGCATGTAGAACTGGAACTCCACGATCAACAACAACAGTCGCCGCAGCAGCAACCCAAACCCAAGAAGAAGGTCATTCGCGACGAAGAGGAAGAAGAAGAAAAGAAGATCGTGTTTGATCACGACGTCGTTGAAGAAAGCGACAATGAATCGAAAGCCGCCATAGCCGAAGAAGAACAAGACGGGAGTGTCATGCATAAGACCGTGGAGTGGCTGGATGCCGGTGAGGCACACGACGACTGGGAAGAAGAACTCGACGGAGTCGTGCACTCTGCGGTGATGCACAGAAGTGTGTGGTACAAGTCAAGTGTCATCAATGTTGGAGATTTTGTCGAAGTCTACAGCGACACCAACAAGTTGTGGTGGTGTTATGTCATGGAGTTGTACGAACTCGTGCCTCAAGATCACGTCAAGCAATTACAAAGACTTGGCGATTCCGCGTCGTTGTGGGCTGGATCGTCTGCGTACGAATGGGATCAGTTCACTGATAACAACAGCAACGACAAGTCGTCACGACTTGGCAACGGCGGAAAGGGCATGATGTATGTCATGTGGTGCATGTCCAAAGAAGAAATCACCGAACTGGACGCCGACGCCGCTGTTGACATGCGCAAAAAGGAAATGGCGTTGAATGTCACTGAAAAAGAAATGCACCCACAACCGCTTGGTTGCGTCGTGCGCAAAGTGCCGCCATTGGAAGTCTTGTCGAAAGTCAAACACTCGTTGTTGTCGGGAGTGTCAGAAGACGGCGAAGCCTTCCACAAAGTCGAGCCGCGTCCCGACATCGTATCGTTCATGAAGTCCAAAGTCAGCGTCTGGTATCAACACGACAATAACAACGGCAGTGAAGAAAAAAAGAAAGAGCAACAACCATCGGAACGAGAAGAAGAGTCGGTGTATGATTCGTCTGTTGTGTTGTGTTCCAAAGCCGTGCAAAGTCCTGTGACATTGCTTCGTGATCTCGCCATTGCACACGAAGACTTCATGTTACAGTCAGCCTACTACAAGACCGTCGTGGAGCCGTATGAAGTCAACACCCTCTTGTCGTTTGGCCGTTCCGCTGGTGCAGCTGCCACAAAAGAGTTTGTCAACACTCACTGGAAGAACATTTACTTGTCGCCCATGCCACGGAATCTAGAAGTCGTCGTGCAAGGCGCCAACACCATGTGTTTCTTGTGCAAAGAGCACCGCAACTTGCGTTACACACTGGAAGTGACTAACGACAACAGCATCCAAACACAATGTCTTGGATCTGACTGCTATGTGCGATTGTACACGTTGCTGGAAATCCGCAACACGCTTTTGCATGTGCTGCAGATGACACAGCGCAACAAAGCCCTGCCTACAAAGCAGTTTTTGAAAGATACACATAGTCGTGTCAAGAGTTTGTTAGTTTGTGTATAAATAAATAAATAGTTTACTCACAAAAAAAAAAGTAGTAAAAATTTATATTTATGTAGCTGTCTTTTCTTCCTTTTGTTCTTTGTCTTTGTCTTTTTGAATTTCCAATTCACGTATACTGCGAAGAATAGAACGCATTTCATTATATTGCTCTTTGGTGCATTTTGAACGAATGACAAAACTAATGCGTTCAATGTAGCCTTGTTCGTCGGGGTGAAACAATAAGTTGTTCTTTTTCACACATACCATCCATGGATGTTGCAACAATTTCCGCTGATTGCGTTTTGTGTTTTTATAAAATTTCTCGATGTAGAAAGTAACAAACAACCCTTCTAATGGATGTAATGGCATGTAGTCTGTTAGACGTTCTGGGTTTTCCAAATCACGATAATTCACATCTACGCGCAGCTCTTTCAAGTTGACGAGTTTGTCTATACCTTTCATGCAACATCCACTCAAGCTGGTCTGTTTTCTCAAGTCGAGATACTCCACGCTTGGGGGGATTTGATCCATACACAATTCCCAGAAAAAAAGCCCTTTTATACACACGCGTTTCAAATTAGAAAACTTGAGTAAATTGGACGGCAA
>Ga0228698_1001245_pt1 | contig 13058 bp, 17 predicted proteins | sample McNCre117_Aug_MG_FD_178015 | JGI IMG/M metagenome (GOLD analysis project Ga0228698, IMG submission 178015) | Freshwater microbial communities from McNutts Creek, Athens, Georgia, United States - 1-17_Aug_MG | ecosystem: Environmental > Aquatic > Freshwater > Creek | place: USA: Georgia...
GAGCTTGGACATGGCTTCTTTGAACCGCTAATCGGCACTAATTCACGCTAATTATTTGGCCTCGGCCCAAATTGGCGCAGAATGGCGAGATTCAGCGGTGAAAAATCCCGAACCCAATTATTGCGGCCGGCTGGCGCCGTCGCCCACCGGCCTGCTCCATCTGGGGCACGCCCGGACCTTCTGGACCGCCCAGGAGCGGGCCCGCGCGGCCGGCGGGGTGCTGCGGCTGCGCAACGACGATCTCGACACCGCCCGCTGCCGGGCGGAGTTCGTCCCGGCCATGCTGGAGGACCTGCGCTGGTTCGGCCTGCACTGGGCCGAGCCCATGGTCACGCAAAGCACCCGCGTCCCGCTGTATCGCACCGCCCTCGCCCGGCTGCACGCCGCCGGCTGCATCTACCCCTGCGCCCGGTCGCGGCGCGACGTCCTCGCCGCCGCGGGCGCACCGCACGAAGGCGACGAGGCGGACGAACCGGTTTATCCGCCGCAGTTCCGCCCGCCGGCGGACGCCCCGCTCCCAGCGCTCACCGATCCGGTCGCGACCAACTGGCGCTTCCGCGTGCCCGATGGCGAGGCGCTCGCCTTCACCGACGGTCATGGCGGGGTGCAGCACGCCGTGGCCGGCCGGGATTTCGGCGACTTCCTGGTGTGGCGGAAGGACGACGCCCCGAGCTACCAGCTCGCCTGCGTGGTGGACGACGCGGCGCTGGGCATCACCGAGGTCGTGCGCGGCGCGGACCTCATCCGCTCGACCTTCCGCCAGCTGCTGCTTTTCCGGGCCCTCGGCCTGGCCGCGCCGGCGTTTTATCACTGCCCGCTGGTCACCGACGGAAAAGGCGTGCGCCTGGCCAAGCGCCACGACGCGCTGGCCCTCCGCACCCTGCGCGGGCAGGGCCGCCACCCGGAAGAACTCCGCGCCGCCTGGGCTAGTGGATGAGCGGGTTCCGCCACGCCGCCGGCAGGATGTGCTCGGTGCCCATCAGGTAATTCCGGTAGTAGAGCCAGAAGATCAGGGCGCCAAGCCCGATGAGGAAGAAGCCCTCGCCGAGCTGGCCGGCGTTGGAGCGGCTGGTGCGCCGCAGCGACTGCACGAGCCAGATCAGCCCGGGGGCGACGGCGAAGGCCACGAGCGAGGCGCCGAACAGCACGAAGCCCATGATGAACAGCGTGCGGAGCAGGCCGTCGTCGATCAGCCGCGCCTTGTAGGCGATGATCTCGTTGCCGAGGTTGAGCAGCAGCAGGCAGCACGGCAGCACGTAGTAGCGTTCGAGCGTCGCGGAGGTTCGCATGGGAGGGAAAAGTGGGCGTGTGAGTGAAAGTGGACAAGCCCTGCGGTTGCCACGCTTGATTTCGGGCCCTTTCCACCTTCACTCTCACCTTCACCTCACGATGGCCACCTATGTCTACGAAACCATCCCCCGGCAGCCGGGCGACGCGCCGGTGCGCTTCGAGGTGGTGCAGGGCATGAAGGACGCCCCGCTCGAGCGGCATCCCGACACCGGCGAGCCGGTCCGGCGCGTCATCACCGGCGGCTATGGCCTGATGGGCGTCGGCGGGAAAACCCCCGCGGCCGCTCCGGCCGCCGCGCCCTGCGCCCCCGGCTGTGCCTGTCACAGCGGCCCCCGCATTCCCGCAAACTGATCCCCTTATGGCCAAATCCCTGAAATCCTCCTACAAGAAGCCCGCCGCCGCCCAGGCCGGTGGCGTCAATTACGCCGCCCCCGACCTCACGCGGCATCCACCCCGCAGCCCGCGCACGCGGCTCGGCGGCTTCGTCCATCTGCCGCGCCTGATCGACAAGGCGCGCGCTGTCGCCGCCGGCACCAACGGCGACTTCCACTACGACTGCCCGATGGACCAGCGCTTCTGGGCGTTCACCGGCATCAAGCCCGGCCCGTTCATGCAGCAGGTCAAGGCCGGCAGGAGCGACAGCGAGTTGCTCGCCTACGTGCGGGCGAACCTCAAGCCGGGGCGCAGCCCCAGCGAGATCAAGGCCTGGTCGGCCTGGTATGAGCAGCAGACGCCGGACAATCCCGACTCGCGTGCCTTCTTCAACGATATCCACCGCAAGAACGCCGCCCACCGCAGGGACATCGAGACCTGGTTCGACTGGCTTGAACTGGACGACTACGTGATCTACGGCGGCCGGCCGTGAATTGATGGAGGGCCGGCCTCCCGGTCGGCCGCGGCCCAGCTGGAGCTGGGCCCTCCATGGCGGAGCCCCCGGGCTCCGTTTTCCTATAGCTCGGTGTACTTGTCCGACCGGCCCTTCGCCTTCTCGACCGGATACTTCTTTGCATTGGCGGCCATCTTGGCCTCGATGGCCGCGGCGAGGTCGATGCCGCAGATGTTGGCGAACTCAAGCGCGTAGATGACGACATCGGCGAGCTCGGCCTCGATGGCCGGGCGCTTCTTCGGGTCGCGCGCCACGTCGAGCGAGGTCTTGGACTCGCTCCAGAGGAAATGCTCCATCAGCTCGCCCGACTCGGCGGCCAGCGCCATGCTGAGGTTTTTGGGCGAGTGGAATTGCTCCCAGTCGCGCTCGTGCACAAAGGCGAGCACCCGCTGCCGGAGTTCCGTCACCGTGGTCTTGGCATCGCTCATCGGTTTCATGACCCGGGGGTTACCGATACAGTGCCCCCGGCGCAAGCGTGCCCGGTGTTTTGTCATAACCGCGAAATATATTTGGCGGCTGGCATGAGGTGTGCATTTTAGCGGTCGAACTCAGTCCAATGACGCACGTCCAACAGCATCAGCGCCGCCTGCAGGCCCGCACTTCGATCACGAAGGCCGGTCTGCCGATGGGTGGCGCCCAGATGTCCCAGTGCGCCGCCAATTGGCTGAAACAAAAGACCGGCTCGGGCTGCCTGGCCTGACGGACCCCGTAAAACACGGATCAGTCCCAATCTTCCAGGAGTCCCGGCGGTCCTCAGACCGACGAGAAAGGAACCATCATGCATACCATCATCCATCGCCATAATCAGGGTCGTTTTCCGAGCCCGGAGTCCAAACAGGACTTCCGCTCGCCGCACTACGACTGCATGGATCTGCCGGCGGCCCTCCGGCTCACGCTCTACGTCCCCGGCGTGGACGCGAACGGCGTGGATATTACCACGGCCGGCCCCGACCTCTTTGTGACCGCCCGCAAGGCGCACCACGTCCGCACCAACTGGCAGGCGCTGCACCTCGAAAACGTGCAGCGCGACTACCAGCTCAAGCTGCGGCTGGGGCTCGGCTTCGACTTCGAGGCCCTGCAGGCATCCGTCACCCGGGGCGTGCTCACCATCGTGCTGCCGAAAAGCCGGCCGGCCTCCGCCGGCCTGCCCGCCCGGCAGCGCCAGGTGGCCTGACCTCCGGAAGAAACCTGCGCACGCGGCCCGTTGCCTGGCCGGGTGCGCAGGTTTTCCGTTTTTTCTGGAACAATCCGCCACCTGCGGGGTTCTCAGGATACCCGGCCCTGACCGAGCCGGTCGTCCCCCCAACACCATGACCTACTTCCCGCAGCATCTCCCCGAGCGCCCCGCCATCCATGCGGCCGCGCAGCCTGGCGATGTGCGGCAGACGCTCCCCCGCGACATCCTCTGGAACCAGCCCGTCTTCAAGGCGCCGGCCCTGCCCATCCCGAAAGTTGCGCTCGAACCCCTGCCGCTTCGCGCCACGCGCATCACGCGGCGGCCCTCGGCCTCGGCCTGATTTTTCCCTGTAGGGTCGCCGCTCGTCGGCGGACCTTTCCGTATCGTGGAGGGCTCAGCTGGAGCTGGGCCCTCCATTATTTTTCCGGCACCAGCCAGTCGCAGGCCGCGCCGGCCCCGGCCTCGGCCTGCAGGCGCTCCCGCAGCACCGGCAGCACCGCCCGGATCTCCCGGTCGATCTGCCAAGGCGGATTCAGGATCAACAGGCCGCAGCCCCTCATCTTCAGGAGGGATTCCGGACCGGCGATGTTCAGCTCGGCGAACAGCGTGGGCGTGGCCAGCTCGAGCAGGGCGTGGTGGAACTCGTCCGTCCGCGCCCGCTCCGTGATGGGATACCACACGGCGATCACCGCTCCGGGCAGGCGCTTCAGCGCGTCCCGCAGCCCGCGGGCGATGGCGGGGAATTCCTTCTTGGTCTCGAACGGCGGGTCGATGAGCACCAGCGCCCGCTTCTCCGGCGGCGGCAGCAGCGCCTTCAGCCCGGTGTAGCCGTCGATGACCTCCACCTTGACGCGCGGCTCGCGGGCAAACTCGAAGTCCAGCGCCTCGGCGTCGTCCGGCCGGAGCTCGCACAGGGCCAGGCGGTCCTGTGGCCGCAGCAGCAGCCGGGCGATCCAGGGCGAGCCGGGATAAAATTTCAGCTCGTCGCCGGTGGCGCCGTTCCGGTCGTTGAACCGCCGGACGAGCGTGAGATAATCGTTCAGCGCCGGCGGCAGGCCGGTGGCGCCCCACAGCCGGCCGATGCCGGCCGGATGCTCGGGCTCGCGCGACCGGCCGTCGGGCAGCACCGAGGGGATCGAGAGGTCGTAGCCGCCGCGCCCGGCATGCGTGTCGAGATAGAGGAAGCCCTTCTCCTTGCGCTGCATCGCCCGGATGAGCAGCAACAGCAGCGCGTGCTTGAAAACGTCCGCATAGTTGCCCGCGTGGTAGTGGTGGCGGTAGTTCAAAGGAGGTGAAAGTGAGAGGGAGGGTGAAAGTGTAACAAGAAAATCCGTGTCACGAGCAGGTTTTTTCCACTCTCACCTTCACTTTCGCCCTCACTTTTCCTCAGACCGGCACCTTGACCACGGTCTTGCGCACCAGCACCGCCGGGCCGGCGGCGCGGGAGATATGCCCGTCCACCGGGAAGAACACCGCCACCAGGCCCTCGCGGGCGCCGAGCAGCGAGGTGTCCTTGCAATCGTGGTATTTGACCAGGTCGCGCTCGGGGTTGTACGGCGCATCCACCGTCATCCGGCCGATGTCGACCACCTCCTGGATTTCCTCGCCCGCGACCACGGCCTGCACGTCGATATACTTGCGGTGTGATTCCAGGAAGGCCTCGGCGCGCGGCTTTGAGAGATAGGCCTGCTCAAGGGCAAAGGAGCCGCCGGCCAGCTCGACCCGCTCCGTGGCGCCCACGGCCACGGCGGCGATGCGCCGGTGCACCGGGGAGGTTGCGACCAGCGCCTCGGCGAGATAAGCAAACGCCGCCTGGAACCGGGGATCGTGCGCGAGCTGGGCGCGCACCGTGGGGAGGGAACCGAAGACTGCCATGCCGGCAGGATTGCCCGGCCGGGCGCCTCGGCAAGGTCTAAGCTCGGCCCGGCGGCAATATTCAGCGCAGGAGCAAGGCGGCGCCGTCCACCAGCGAGAGGAACTCCGCGCGGTAGCCGCCGGCATCCTGGTCGAGGCCGGCGCGCCCCCACTCCGCCACGCTGGCCAGCGTCAGCTGGCCCTGGTGCGGCGAGTCGCGCAGCACCATGCCGAAGCCCGCGACGGCCGCGGCGAACTTGAAGTCCGGACTGGCGTCCGCGAAACGGGCGCCGGCATCCACGAGCGGGAACTCCAGCTTGCTGCTGATATCGCCGGCCGGCTCCTTGTAGCGGATCTTGACCGTGAGCAGCTCGGGGCTCGGGGCGGCCGGCGCGGCGTCCGCCGCCGCCGCGGCGGGTTTCCGGTATTTCAGCGGGTCGACGCCGGGGGCGGCCTCCAGCTCCACGCCCGCCGGCACGACCTCGTAGAGCGCGGTGACGGTGTGGCCGGCGCCGATCTCGCCCGCATCCACCTTGTCGTTGTTGAAGTCCTCCTTGGCCAGCAGCCGGTTCTCGTAGCCGATGAGCCGGTAGGCCGACACCCGGGCGGGATTGAACTCCACCTGGATCTTCACGTCCTTGGCGATGGTCACGAGCGTGCCGCCGGCCTGCTCGACGAGCGTCTTGCGCGCCTCGGCCAGCGTGTCGATGTAGGCATAGTTGCCGTTGCCCTTGTCGGCCAGCTGCTCGAGCGTGCTGTCCTTGAGGTTGCCCATGCCGAAGCCGAGCACGCTGAGGAACACGCCGCTCCTGGCCTTCTCCTCGATCAGGCGCACCAGCTCGCCCTCGCTGGCCGGGCCGACGTTGAAGTCGCCGTCGGTGGCGAGGATGACGCGGTTGACGCCGCCGGGGATGAAGTTGGCCTTGGCCAGGTCGTAGGCGAGGTGGATGCCCATGGCGCCGTTGGTGGAGCCGCCGGCATCCAGCCGCTCGATGGCGTCGAGGATCTCGGCCTTGTGCGCCACGGTCGTCGAGGGCAGCGCCAGGCCCGAGGCCCCGGCGTAGACCGCGATGGCCACGCGGTCGTCGGGCCGCAGCTTGTTGACGAGGAGCCGCAGCGACTGCTTCACGAGCGGGAGCTTGTTCGGCTCGTCCATCGAGCCCGACACGTCGAGCAGGAAGACCAGGTTGGCGGCCGGCCGCTGGGCGTCGCTGACCTCGCGGCCCTTCAGGCCGATGCGCACGAGGCGGTGTTCCGGCGCCCACGGCGCGCTGGCGACCTCCAGGCTGGCGGCAAACGGGACGCTGCCGGCCGGCGGGGCGTAGCGGTAGGGGAAATAGTTCACGAGCTCCTCAATGCGCACGGCGTCGGCCGGCGGCCGCTGTTTCTGCGTGAGGAAGCGCCGCACATTCGCATAGGAGGCCGTGTCCACGTCCACCGCGAAGGTGGACAGCGGCTGGTCGGCCACGCGCAGGTAGCCGTTGTCCCGGCGATAGCCGTAGGCCTCGGTGTTGAAGTCCTTCCCGGCGGTCTGCACGCCCCCGCCAAAGGCCATGGCGGGCGCCGGGGCCGCGCGGCTGGCTTTCGCCATCATCGCCGCCGGCCGCCCGTATTCCTGGCGCCGGGCGCCTTCGACGGCGTTTGCCGCCGACCGGGCTTCGCCGACCTCGAATTTATCCAGGGCGACCGCCTGTTCCTGGGACGCGGAGGCCATGTCGGCCCGGCCCATGGTCACGGCGGGCACGGGCACGGGGGAGGGCACGACCGGCAGGGCCATGATGGCCCCGGCTTCCCTGCCCTCCTTGATTTCCTTGGCGGCGGTCAGCGGCACCTCGATGAGCTGCTTGGTTTCCCACTCTCGCGGTTGATTCTGCCAGTATACGTAGAACACGGCGAAGCAGGCGGCCGCGAGGCCGCTGATCATGAAGTAAGCCTGCGGGAAGCGCAGCACCCTGGCGGCCGGCTTGGCGGGCGCCTCCGCCGGCTCGTGCTCCAGCGCGGCCGTCACGGTCGCCACCGTGGCGCGGATCTCCGCCACGGCCTGCCGGGCCGCGGCGTCCTGCGCCAGCAGCATTTCAAACTCGGCCAGCTCGCGCGGCTCCATCTCGCCGAGGGCGTAGAGCGTCAGGCGGGGATCGTCTTGGGAAATCGGGTTCGGGTTCATGGGGTTGGTCCTTATTCGGGCTGGGCGGCCATCTCGGACCGCAGGGCCTTCAGGGCGGTGTGCAGGATGAAGCCGACGTTGCCGACCGACAGCGACGTGATGCGGCTGATCTCCTGGTAGCTGAATCCGTTCTGGAATTTCAGCCGGACGACCTCCTGCTGGTTGCGGGGCAGCCGGCCGATGAGCTGCAGCACGGCGGCGTATTGCTCGGCGCGCTCCAGGGTGCGGCCGGGCCGGGGATCCGGCGCGGTGAGGCGCTCGGCCTGGCCGTCCTCGAAGCGCTTCATGCGGCCCTCCTTCCGCAGCACGTCGAGCGTGCGGTTGCGGCAGACCGTGAAAAGCCACTCGGCGACGTGGCCGTCCACCTCGGCCGGCGGCTGGGCCATGAGCTTGACGAAGGTGTCCTGGACGACATCGCGGGCGCGGTCGGCGTCCCCGCCGAGGAGGCGGGCGGCGTAGCGCAGCAGCGGCGCCTGATGGCGGTCCACCGCCGCCCGCACGAAGGAGCTGGCATCGGGGCTGGCATGGGTTGTTTCCGGTTCGATATTCACGAGACCTTGCTCCTCCGACGCATGATGGGCGGGTTTATTAGGGCTTGGACACAGAAATATGCCGCCCTTCCCTTGCCCACCGTAAAATTGCCGCTTTAATCCCGGTCATGTCCCCGCGTTCCCTGCTGCTCATCGCCCTCGGCCCGCTGCTGGTCTTGGGCGCCTGCAGCCGGCGCGAGACCCCCGCCGAGGCCGGGGTGCGCACCGGCACCCTCCATGTCGGCAACGGCGCCGAGCCGGGCAGCCTCGATCCCCATGTCGTGGATGCCTACTCCGACCAGCGGATCGTGGCCGCCCTGTTCGAGGGACTGTGCGCCATCGACGAGCAGACTTCCCAGCCGGTGCCGGGCGCGGCCGAGCGCTGGGCATGTTCCGCCGACGGCCTGACCTGGACCTTTCACCTGCGCCCCGGCCTGCAGTGGTCCAACGGCGAGCCGCTGACGGCGGACGACTTCGTGCAGTCCTGGCGGCGCAACCTCACCCCGGCCTTCGCCTCGGCGTACGCCTACCTGCTTTTCCCCATCAGGAATGCCGAGCCGTTCAACAGCGGCAAGATCACCGACCCGGCCGCCCTGGGCCTGGCCGCACCCGATGCCCGCACGGTGGTCATCACGCTCGAACGACCCACGGCCTACCTGCCCTCGTTGACGGCCAATGCCGCGTGGTATCCGGTCAATCCGCGGGCCATCGCGAAGCTGGGCGCGCTCACCGACCGGGCCAATCCGTGGACCCGGCCGGGCCACCTTGTCGGCAACGGCCCGTTCACCCTGCAGGAATGGACGCCCGGTGCCCGCATCGTGGTGGCACGGAATCCGCGCTACTGGGATGCCGCCGCGGTCCGGTTGAACGGCATCGTCTTTTATCCGATCGAGAATCCCGACGTGGAAGAGCGCAATTTCCGCGCGGGGCAGCTCCATCTCACCAACGGCCTGCCCCTGTCCAAAATCCCCTCCTACCGGCAGCAGGATTCCCGCCGGCTGCGCACCGATCTCTTCCTCCAGGTCCTGTTCCTCCGCTTCAACGTCACGCAACCGCCGTTCGACAACCCCAAGCTGCGGCGGGCCCTGGCGCTGGCCATCGACCGGGAGTCGATCTCGCGCAGCCTCCTCCACGACTCGCACGCCCCGGCCGATCATTTTGTGCCGCCGCACACGGCGGGCTATGACTCCCGCAGTCACCAGGCCCGGAACCTGGCGGAAGCCCGGCGGCTGCTGGCCGAGGCGGGGTACCCGCAGGGAAAGGGCCTGCCCGTCATCGAGCTCCAGGTCCGCAACAACGAACTCGAGCCGAAGATCACGGAGGCCCTCCAGGCCATGTGGCAGCGCGAGCTCGGCGTGCGCATCAGCCTGGCGCAGCTGGAACAGAAGACCGCGATCCAGAACCAGACCACCCTGGGCTTCACCCTCGGTTCCAATGGCTGGGTGGCGGATTTTGCCGACCCGGTCACGTTCCTCGACCTCTTCACCACCGGCGGGGGCAACAACTGGACCGGCTGGGGCGATCCCGCCTACGACCGGCTCATCGCCGCCGCGGCCCGCACCTTGGACCCGCAGGCACGCTACGGGCTCTTCCAGCAGGCCGAGGAACTGCTGCTGCAACAGGCGCCGGTCATCCCCTTGGTCTTTGGCGCAAGGAACTATCTGATCGACCCCGCGGTCCACGGTTGGGAACCGGCCCCGCTGGGCATCTACCAGTACAAAAAGATTTACCTGCAGGGCCCCTGACCGCACCTTCCTCGCGTGACCTTCCGCCACCTGCTTTCCCTCGTCGCCGCGGCCGCCACGGTCCTGCCCGCCGTCTTGGCCGCCGAAACCCCGGCGAAGGCGGGCGACCCGGCCCTCGTCCGGGTCTTCACCGGGTGGCGCGACGCCGCTTCCTTCAAGCGCATCTCCGAATACTTCGACGGCCGGGAGAACACCGGCGGCGCGACCGTGCTCCGCACCCACCCGGCACAGCGCACCGGCTTCTATTTCCAGCTCCGCGTGGCCAACCCCGGCGCCCCGCGCCCGGTGCGGTTCCAGCTGCAGCTGGTCGAGCAGGGCGTGCCCGCCCCGCGCACCATCGTGCTGCCCGCCGAACTCACGTCCGGCTCCGGCCTCTACCAGCTCGGCCTGACCGGCCCCGAATGGCAGGACGCCAAGTCCCAGCCCATCGCCTGGCAGCTGCAGGTGCTCGCGGCGGAAGACGGCCGCGTGCTCGCCGCCGAGAAAAGCTACCTCTGGGAAAAGCCCGCGGCCAACTGACCCATGAGCAAGCCGGCGTGGTCTGGGTGGCGGCCGCTCCCGCTGCGGCTGGATCCGGCCGTCCTCGCCGAGACGCTGGACGGCGGACAAAGCTTTAGGTGGGAGAACCCCGACGGCACCTGGACCGGCCGCTGGGGCGGCTGCGTCGCCCAGCTCCGGTTGCAAGACGGCACGCTGCAGTGGCGCGCGCCGGCGCCGCTGGCCCGGGCTGCCGCCACCGCCCTGCCGCGTTACCTCGGGCTTGACCGCGACTGGGCCGCCCTCACCGATTCGCTGCCGTGGCGCAGCGACGCACACCTCGCGCAATGCCTCGCGGCCTTCCCGGGGCTGCGCATCCTGCGCCAGCCTTTTGGCGAGACCCTGCTCGGCTTCCTCTGCAGCGCGACCAAGCAGATCGTGCAGATCAAGCAGATGTGCGCCCTGCTGGCGGAGAGGCACGGGGCCGAGCTTGCGCCCGGACATTATCGCCTGCCGGCCTGGGCCGAGCTCGCGGACATCCCGGAAAAGGAGCTGCGCCGGTGCCTGCTCGGTTTTCGCGCCCGGTACATCCACGGCACCGCGCAGTTCCTCGCGGCACGCCCGGGCTGGCTCGAGGAAACCGAGCAGCTCCCCTACGCCGCCGCCAAGGCGCGCCTGCTGGAACTGCCCGGCGTCGGCGAAAAGGTCGCCGACTGCGTCCTGCTCTTCGGCGCCGGCAAACTCGAGGCCTTTCCGGTGGACACGTGGGTGCTCAAGTCCCTCGCCCGCCGCTACGGCCTGGCGGGCTGGAAACCGGCGCCGGTGGCGCACTTCGGCCGCACCCACTTCGGCCCGTTCGCCGGCCTCGCCCAGCAATACCTGTTTGCGTGGGAGCGGAAACTTGGCGGCCGTTGACCGTCTTGGCGTCGCTTGAGCGCAGACGGGTTACCTGACCTTCTGGATCAGCTCCACCTCGTAGCCCTCGGGGGCGTCGATGAAGGCGATCACGTTGCCCGTGCTGCCGCCGCTCGGGCCGTCGCTGAGCTGGAAGCCGTTTTTCCCGAGCGCCGCGACGAACGCCGCCATGTCGTCCACCTCGAAGGCGAGGTGCATCAGGTCGGGCTGCACGGATACCGGGGGCGACTTGCCGGGCGGCATCTGGCACAGCTCGATCTCCTCCTCGCTGTTCGGGGTCGCGATGAACGCCAGCTGGGCGCCGCGGGGCGACGTGTGCCGGCGGGTCACCTTCAGCCCGAGGGCCTGCTCGTAGAACCTCACGGAGCGCTCGAGGTCGTTGACCCGCATGCGGGTGTGGAGAAGCTTTTTGACTGTCATGGTGGGGGTAGCGTAGGGTGGGCGAACCCCCAAAGGCAAACCGCATGTCCCTCGACCTCGCCGCCATCCGTGCCGCCCACGAGCGCATCCGCCCCTTCATCAAGCGGACACCCGTGCTCACGAACGACGCGCTGGACGCCGCGCACGGCGCCCGGCTGAGCTTCAAGTGCGAGAACCTCCAGGCCGCGGGCGCCTTCAAGTCGCGCGGCGCGTGCAACGCCGTCTTCTCCCTGACCGACGCCGGGGCCGCCCGTGGCGTCGTCACCCACTCCTCCGGCAACCACGCCGCCGCCCTCGCCCGCGCCGCCCGGCTGCGCGGCATTGCCGCCCACATCGTCATGCCGGAAGGCTCGCCCCTATCCAAGGTCCGGAATGTCGAGAGCTTCGGCGGCCGGATCACCTACTGCGAGTCCGGCCTCGACGCCCGCGAGGCGGCGTGCGCCGAGATCGCCGGCCGCACCGGCGCAGCCCTCGTGCACCCGTTCGACGACCTGCGCGTCATCGCCGGCCAGGGCACGGCGACCATTGAATTCCTGGAGGACATCCCCGGCCTCGACGTCATCCTCTGTCCCGTCGGCGGCGGCGGCCTGTTGTGCGGGACCGCGGTCGCGGCGAAGGCCCTCCAGCCGGGCCTCAAGGTCATTGGCGTCGAGCCGGCGCTGGCCGACGACGTCGCCCAGTCCTTCCGGGCGGGCCGGCGCATCTCCATCCCCACCCCCGCCACCATCGCGGACGGCCTGCGCACCAACTGCACCGGGGAGACCAATTTCCCCCTCATCCAGCGTTATGTGGATGACGTCGTCACCGTGTCCGAGGCGGCCATCGTCGCCGCCATGCGCGAACTCTGGGAAACGCTCCACCTGGTCATCGAGCCGTCCGCGGCCGTGCCCTACGCCGCCTTGCGGGAGAACAAGCTGACGCTGGCCGGCAGGAATGTCGGCCTGATCCTGACGGGCGGCAACGTCGACCTGGGGTCGGTGCCGTGGCTGAAACCGTGACGGTGGCGGTCAGCCGGTCGTCGCGTCGCCGATGGAACCGGTGGCGCAATTGGCCGCCGCCTGCTCGACCAGGGCAATCTCGTCCGGGGTGACGGGCTGGCGGGTCACGTAGGAAGTCCCGTTGTCGCCGTCCCGGGCGAAGAAATCAGGGGCCTCGGTGCGGCACTGGTCGCAATCGATGCAGCTGGAATCGACAAAGAATCGTCCGGCGATGTTGAGGGGCAGGCGGTCGGTGAGGGAAGCCATGGTGGTATTGGATAAGGATTGAAGCCTGAGGATAGCAGACGGCCCGGCGGGCCGCTCGCCATCGGTTGACCGGAATGCAGCATTTATTGCCATGGCCGCCCGGCGGCCGGTTTCGCGCCCATGGCAAGGGATGCTCAGCTTCTGCCAAGAAACAGGGTACGTTCACCGTTGAATCCGGCGCATATTCCTTTGAAGCTCACGGCCTCCTGTCGGAAACATGAGCGATCATCCCCACGCATTCCTGGCCCTTTTCCTCGCCGTCGCGCTCGCTTTCCCCCTGCTCATGCTCGCCGTCGCCTGGCTCTGGGTGCGCTTCTTCCAGCCGGCCAAGCCGGGCCCACGCAAGAACGCCACCT
>Ga0228698_1001246_pt1 | contig 13050 bp, 16 predicted proteins | sample McNCre117_Aug_MG_FD_178015 | JGI IMG/M metagenome (GOLD analysis project Ga0228698, IMG submission 178015) | Freshwater microbial communities from McNutts Creek, Athens, Georgia, United States - 1-17_Aug_MG | ecosystem: Environmental > Aquatic > Freshwater > Creek | place: USA: Georgia...
TGCGCACCCACCAACGAGAACCTGATGGAACTGCTCATCATGGTTGATGCCCTCAAGCGTGCCAGCGCACGCCGCATCACCGCGGTGATCCCCTATTACGGTTACGCCCGCCAGGATCGCCGTCCGCGCTCGATGCGTGTGCCGATCTCGGCCAAGGTGGTGGCCAATCTGCTGGAAACCGTGGGCGTCGAGCGCGTGCTCACCATGGATCTGCACGCCGACCAGATCCAGGGCTTCTTCGACATCCCCGTCGACAACATCTACGCCTCGCCGGTGCTGCTGTCCGATCTGAAGAGCAAGGCCTACCCCGATCTGGTGGTGGTCAGCCCTGACGTCGGCGGTGTGGTGCGTGCACGCGCCCTGGCCAAGCAGCTGGGCAGCGAGCTGGCCATCATCGACAAGCGTCGCCCCAAGGCCAATGTGTCGGAAGTGATGCACGTCATCGGCGAGATCGACGGCCGCAACTGCGTCATCATGGACGACATGATTGACACCGCCGGCACGCTGGTCAAGGCCGCCGAGGTGCTGAAAGAACGTGGTGCCAAGCGCGTGTTCGCCTATTGCACCCACCCCATCCTGTCCGGCCCGGCCGTTGAGCGCATCGCCAACAGCCAATTGGACGAAGTGGTGATCACCAACACCATTCCGCTGTCCGATGCCGCCAAGGCCTGCAAGAAGATCCGCCAACTGTCGGTGGCCTTCCTGTTTGCCGAGACCATCCGCCGCATCTCTGACGGCGAATCGGTCACCTCACTTTTTGCCGAGCAGAACTCCAACTTCTGATCGGCTGTCACCGGCGCCGTCATGGTGATGGCGCCATCAACCCGAGTGCCTGGTCGCGGGCACTTCACATGGAGCAACCATGAAATTCACCGCTTTCGAGCGTAATCTGCAGGGGACCGGAGCGAGCCGCCGCCTGCGCGTGGCCGGCAAGGTGCCTGGCATTGTTTTCGGCGCCGGCGAGCCCACCAAGATCGAACTCGATCACAACGCGCTGTACTTCGCGTTGAAGAAGGAAGCTTTCCACAGCTCCATCCTCGAGATGGAACTGGCTGGCAAGACCCAGAAGGTTCTGCTGCGTGACTTCCAGATGCACCCCTGGAAGCAGCAAGTGCTGCACGTTGACTTCCAACGTGTGGACGACACCACCCGCCTGCACAAGAAGGTGCCCCTGCACTTCTCGGGCGAAGAAAACTCGGTCGCCGTCAAGACCGACAAGTGCCTGGTCAACCACGTGTCGACCGAACTCGAGATCGAGTGCCTGGCCACCCAACTGCCCGAGTTCATCGCCGTTGACCTGAGCGGCCTGACCAAGGGCCAGTCGCTGCACGCCACCGACCTGGTTCTGCCCGAAGGCATCAAGTTCGTGCGTCACGGCAAGGTCAACCCCGTGATCGTGTCGGCCACCCCGCCGAAGGTCGAGGAAGAAGTGGCACCGGCCGCTGCGCCCGCCGCTGCACCGGCCAAGAAGGCCGCCAAGAAGAAGTGATCCGGCTGCAGCCTGCGGGCTGCACCCGATCCGACAAGCCCCGCCCCGGCGGGGCTTTTTCATGGGCGATGGGCGGATCAACTGGCCCTAACATGAGGCCCCATGAGTGCCTTTGACCCTGCCGCCCTCGAATGCCTGGCCGCGCTGGCCGACACCGGCAGCTTCGACAAGGCGGCGGCCATCCTGCATGTCACCCAATCGGCGGTGTCGCAGCGCCTGAAGGCCCTTGAATCCAGCGCTGGCCGGCCCCTGGTGGTGCGTTCGAGGCCGCTGCGCCTGACCGAACCCGGCAAGGTGCTGTTGCGCTACGCCCGCCAGATGCAGGCCCTGCGGGCCGATCTGGCCCGCGAGTGGGGCGAACCCCTGTCGCGCGACGAGCGGCTGCCCATCGCCGTGAACGCCGACAGCCTGGCCACCTGGGTGCTGCCCGCACTGGATGAACCCGTCCGGCAGGGCCGGCGTGAAGGCTGGGGCCTGGAACTGGTGGTGGATGACCAGGATTTCACCCACGAACGCCTGCGCGAGGGCGCGGTGCTGGGTTGTGTCAGCACGGTCAGCGAAGCCCTGCGGGGCTGCAGCGTGCTGCCGCTGGGTTGCATGCGCTATGTGGCCGTCGCCAGCCCGGCCTTCGTGCAATCGGCCATGACCGCCGGGCTGGACCGCAGCAACTTCGCCCACCTGCCCTGGCTGGTCTTCAACCGCAAGGACGACATGCACCGCGCCTGGGTGGCGCTGGCCTTCGGCATCCAGGCGCCCCAACTGATCGAGCGCCATGTGCCCTCGACCGAAGCCCATGCCCGGGCTGCCGTGATGGGTTGGGGCCTGGCGGTCATGCCCGAGCAGATGGCGGCGCCAGGCCTGGCCCAGGGCACGCTGGTGCCGGTGCACCCCAGCGTGCATGTGGATGTGCTGCTGCACTGGCACCAATGGCGACTGCTGGCCAGCGAAGAGCCTGCCCCGCCGCCATCGGGCAGCGGCCAGGGCCTGCTGCGCAGCGGCGCGCTGGATCGCATCGGCCAGGCCCTGGCCACCGGTGCCCGGCAAGCCCTGCGCGCCCCGGGATAATCCGGGCATGATCCGATTGATTGTTGGCCTGGGCAACCCCGGCCCCGAATACGAACACACCCGCCACAACGCCGGCTTCTGGTGGGTGGATGCAGCCGCGCGCCAACTGGGCGGCAACCTGGTGTTTGACCGCAACTACCATGGCACGGTCGCGCGCATCAACCGGCCCGAAGGCCCGGTCTGGTTGCAGCAGCCCATGACCTACATGAACCTGTCGGGCAAGGCCGTGGCGCCGCTGGCGCGCTTCTTCAAGATCGAGCCGCAGCAGATCCTGGTGGTGCACGATGAACTGGATCTGCTGCCGGGCCAGATGAAGTTCAAGCAGGGTGGCGGCGCAGCCGGGCATAACGGTCTGAAAGACCTGATTGCCCAATTGGGCTCCAACGACTTCTGGCGCCTGCGCCTGGGCATCGGGCACCCGGGCATCCGCAGCGAAGTGGCCAACTGGGTGCTGCGCAAGCCGCCCCTCGAAGAACGCCTGGCCATCGACAAATGTATCGATGAATCGCTGCCCGCACTGCCCTTGCTGCTTGACGGCCAAATGGACAAGGCGATGATGAAGATTCACGCCAAGCCACAGCGGCCCAAGCCTGCGCCCAAGCTGCCAGGCTCACCGGAGGCGCCCTCAACCCTGGAGTAGTTCAGCCATGGTGATTCATCGCGTGGCGGCCGGCCTGGTGCTGGCATCCACCTTCGCTGCATGGGCGCAAGGCCCAGCCACCCCACCCGGCCCCGGCGCGCAGGCCTGGCGCTGCGGCAACCAGTACACCGATCAACCCTGCCCCAACGGCCGCGCCCTGGATGTGGCCGACCCGCGCAGCGCGGCGCAGCAAGCCCAAACCCGCCAAGCAGCCCTTCGTGATGCCGCGCTGGCCGACAAGCTGGCGGCGCAGCGGCGCGCGCTGGAGAAAGCCGGCGCCCACACCCGGGCCGTGCGCATCGGGCCAGAGCCCGTCAAAGCGGCTTCCAAGCCGGTCTACAGGCCGCCGCGTCGGGCCAATCGAGGCAGGGCAGCGCAGTTGGCCGCCAGCGCAGCGGCTCGGCCCTGAGGGTCGGGCTTCAGGCGGCCTTGGCGCCGGCGATCAGCTGCCGGTACTTGCCCCAGAGCTGGTCCTTGGTTTCGATGCGATCCGGGTTCACCGGGATGCAGGCCACCGGGCACACCTGCACGCACTGCGGCTCGTCAAAGTGGCCCACGCACTCGGTGCACTTGCCCTGGTCAATCTCATAAAAGGCTTCGCCCATCGAGATGGCCTGGTTGGGGCACTCGGGCTCGCACACATCGCAGTTGATGCACTCGGAGGTGATCATCAAGGCCATGGTCAGCCCTCGGAGGGTTGGCGGGCCACGCGGTCCTTCAGGCGGGCCAGCACCGAGGGCGCGACGAACTTGGACACGTCGCCCCCCAGCGTGGCGATCTCGCGCACAAAGGTGCCACTGACAAACTGGTACTGGTCAGAAGGCGTGAGAAACAGGGTCTCCACCTCCGGCATCAGCTGGCGGTTCATTCCAGCCATCTGAAACTCGTATTCGAAGTCGCTGACGGCGCGCAGGCCACGCACCACCACATTGCCGCCGTTGTTCACCACGAAGTCGCGCAGCAAGCCCCTGAAGGCCACCACCTCGACATTGCCGTAGGGGCGAGCGATCTGCTGGGCGATGTCCAGGCGCTCATCGATGGTGAACATGGTGCGCTTGTGGTGGCCCGCCGCCACCGCCAGGATGAGCTTGTCAAACAGGCGCGAGGCGCGGCGCATCAGGTCTTCGTGGCCCAGGGTCATGGGGTCGAAGGTGCCGGGATAGACGGCTGTCATGAACTTGGTACGGGTCACGGTCGTCTCCTCGTGGCGCAATGGATGGGGCGCGTCAGCTGTTGCGCCGCAACAAATGATAGTGCACCGCACCGGCGCGGCCCTGACGCCATGGCTCAAAGCCCTCTGGGCGTTCGGCTTCGGTCAGGGCAGCGGGCGATTCCAGGTACAGCAGGCCACCGGGCACCACCAGCGGTGCAGCGGCCGCCAAGGCAGGGGCCTGCAAGCCGGCATCAAAAGGGGGATCGAGCAGCACCAGCTCAAACTGCTGCGCGGGCGCCTGGCGCATCCAGGCCAGCGCATCGACCGCCTGCACACGCACTTGCGTCACCTTCAGGCGCTCGGCACTGGCGCGCAGGCTGCGTACCAGATCGGCGTCGCGCTCCAGGGCCTGCACTGCCTGCGCACCGCGTGATGCGGCCTCAAAGCCCAATGCCCCGCTGCCGGCGAAGGCGTCCAGCACGCGCCAGCCCGACAAATCGTTGCCCAACCAGTTGAACAGGGTTTCGCGCACCCGGTCAGGCGTGGGCCGCAGGCCGGGTTTGTCGGCCACGGGCAGCTTGCTGCGCTTGAGCGCGCCGCCAATCAGGCGCACCTCGTGGGCAGCGTGTTTCACAACCTCACCGGGATGCCGTGCGAGGCCATCAAGGCCTTGGCCTGGGCCACGGTGAATTCGCCATAGTGAAAGATGCTGGCGGCCAGCACCGCATCGGCGCCGCCGATCTGGATGCCTTCGGCCAGGTGTTCCAGTGCGCCCACACCGCCGGACGCGATCACCGGCACGGGCACGGCATCACTCACTGCGCGGGTGAGTTCGAGGTTGAAGCCGATCTTGGTGCCGTCACGGTCCATGCTGGTCAGCAGGATTTCACCGGCACCGTACTCGGCCATCTGGCGGGCCCAGGCCACGGCATCCAGGCCCACGTTCTTGCGGCCACCGTGGGTGTAGACATCCCAGCCGGGCCCGCGTGCGGCCAGGTCATCACCCTGGCGCGCCTTGGCATCGATGGCCACCACGATGGCCTGTGAGCCGTACTTGTCGCTGGCATCACGGATGACCTGCGGGTTGGCCACGGCTGCCGAGTTGAAGCTGACCTTGTCGGCCCCCGCATTGAGCAGGCGGCGGACGTCTTCGACGGTGCGCACACCACCGCCCACGGTCAAGGGGATGAACACCTGCGAAGCCACGGCCTCGATGATGTGCAGGATCAGATCGCGGCCATCGCTGGTGGCGGTGATGTCGAGGAAGGTGAGCTCGTCGGCGCCCTGCTCGTTGTAGCGGGCAGCGATCTCGACCGGGTCACCGGCGTCGCGCAACTCGACAAAGTTGACACCCTTGACCACCCGGCCTCCGGTCACGTCGAGGCAGGGAATGATGCGTTTGGCTAGCATGGGCAGTTCAGCATGGGATGGCCCAGGCAGGCCCGCCCTGGTGGCATGGGGTGGAGGGTGTCAGTCGGCCTGAAGTTCGTCGGCACGGGCCTGGGCCGCCGCGAAATCGAGTGCGCCGCTGTAGATCGAGCGCCCGCAGATCACGCCTTCGACGCCTTCGCTTTCGACGGCGCACAGGCGCTCGATGTCGGCCATGTTGGACAGGCCACCCGAGGCGATCACCGGGATGCTCAGCGCCTGGGCCAGCTTGACGGTGGCGTCGATGTTGATGCCGGTGAGCATGCCGTCGCGGCCGATGTCGGTGTAGATCACGCCTTCAACGCCGTAATCCTCGAACTTGCGGGCCAGATCGACCACTTCGTGGCCGGTGAGCTTGCTCCAGCCGTCGGTGGCCACCTTGCCGTCCTTGGCGTCCAGGCCCACGATGATGTGCCCGCCGAAGGCTGCGCAGGCGTCTTTCAGGAAGCCCGGGCTCTTGACGGCAGCGGTGCCGATGATGACGTAGCTGATGCCGGCATCGAGGTAACGCTCGATGGTGTCCAGATCACGGATACCGCCGCCCAGTTGCACGGGGATGTCGCCGCCCATCTCGCGCAGGATCGCCTTGATGGCCGGTTCATTGACGGGCTTGCCCGCGAAGGCGCCGTTCAGGTCAACCAGGTGCAGGCGGCGGGCGCCGGCATCCAGCCAACGGCGAGCCATGGCGGCAGGGTCTTCGCCAAAGGTGGTGGACACGTTCATGTCGCCTTGTTCAAGGCGAACGCACTGACCGTCTTTGAGATCGATGGCGGGGATCAGCAGCATGGCTGGGGCAGCAAAGTTGAGGTGAGGGAGAAAAACCGGTGCCTTGACGCGGGTCAGGGCTTCCAGGCCAGGAAGTTGCGGTACAGGGCCAGGCCCTGGTCTGCGCTCTTCTCGGGGTGGAACTGGGTGGCAAAAATGTTATCCCGCGCGATGGCGCAGGTAAAGCGATCACCGTAGTCGGTGGTGCCTGCAATGTGGCGTGGGTCGGACGGCGCGGCGTAATAGCTGTGCACGAAGTAGAAGTAGCTGTTGTCGGGCACGCCAGCCCAGACCGGGTGCACCCGGCCATCATGGGCCTGCTGGGCCACGCGGTTCCAGCCCATTTGCGGCACCTTGAAGCGGCTGCCATCGGGCTGCAAGCGGCCATCGAGCCGGAAGCGCTTGACGCGCCCCGCCAACAGCCCCAGGCCGGGGGTGTCTTGTTCTTCGCTGTGCTCGAGCAGCATCTGCATGCCCACGCACACGCCCATCAGGGGCTTGTTGGCAGCGGCATGCAGCACGGCCTCTTGCAGGCCCGATTCACGCAGCTCGCGCATGCAGTCGCGCATGGCACCCTGGCCGGGCAGCACCACGCGTTCGGCGGCCAGCACGGCTTCTGGGTCTTGCGTGACGACCACCTCATGGCCCGAGGCTGCGGCCACATGCATCACCGCCTGCGACACCGAGCGCAGGTTGCCCATGCCATAGTCGACGACGGCGACGGTTCTGGACATGGTTACAGCGTTCCCTTGGTGGACGGGATGACGCCTGCCGAGCGGGGGTCGGGCGTGAGCGCCATGCGCAGTGCACGGCCAAACGCCTTGAACACGGTTTCTGCCTGGTGGTGGGCATTGCTGCCCTTCAGGTTGTCGATGTGCAGCGTGACCAGCGCGTGGTTGACGAAGCCCTGGAAGAACTCAAACGTGAGTTGCGTGTCGAACGCGCCCACCATGCCCGACTTGAACGGGATGTCCTGGTGCAGGCCGGGCCGGCCCGAGAAATCAACCACCACACGCGACAGCGCTTCGTCCAGCGGCACGTAGCTGTGACCGTAGCGCGTGATGCCACGCTTGTCGCCCACGGCCTGCGCCACCGCCATGCCCAGCGTGATGCCCACGTCTTCAACGGTGTGGTGGCCGTCGATGTGCAGATCACCTTCGCATTCGATGTCCAGATCGATCAGGCCATGGCGGGCCACCTGGTCGAGCATGTGGTCAAAGAAGCCGATGCCCGTGTTGAGCTTGGCCTGGCCCGTGCCGTCCAGGTTGATGCGAACCCGGATCCGGGTTTCCTTGGTGTCACGTTGGACGTCTGCAGTGCGCATGGCGATTCCCAGTGAGTTGAACGGTCAGGCCAGCACCACATCGAGCGCGGCCAGCAGCGCATCGGTCTGTGCCTCGGTGCCCACGCTGATGCGCAGAAACTGCGTGATGCGCTCGGGCTTGCGGAAGTGGCGCACCAACACACGCTGTTCACGCAGGCCAGCGGCCAGTTTGGCGCCGTCGTGGCCCGGGTGGCGGGTGAACACAAAGTTGGCGGCCGAGGGCAGCACTTCAAAGCCTCGCGCCTGCAGGCCGGCCACCATGCGCTCGCGGGTGCTGATCACACGCTGGCAGGTTTGCTCGAACCAGGCCACATCTTCCATGGCGGCCACCGCGCCGGCAATGGCCAGGCGATCCAGCGGGTAGGAGTTGAAGCTGTCCTTCACGCGGTTCAGGCCCTCGATCAGATCGGGGTGGCCCAGCGCATAGCCCACGCGCAATCCGGCCAGCGCACGCGATTTGGACAGCGTGTGCACCACCAGCAGTTGTGGGAAGTCGTTGACCAGCGTGGCCGCGGATTCACCGCCGAAATCGACATAGGCCTCGTCGATGATGACGACGGAGTCGGGGTTGCCTTGCAGCAGGCGAACGATCTCCGAGCGCGGCAGGACCATGCCGGTGGGCGCGTTCGGGTTGGCGATCAGGATGCCGCCGTTGGCGCCTTGCTGCAGGTAGTCGTCCACCCGCACGCTGAAGTCTTCGGCCAGCGGCACCTGGCGCGCGGCCACGCCGTACAGCTGCGAATACACCGGGTAGAAGCTGTAGCTCACATCGGGGTACAGCAGGGGCGCGTCGTGCTGCAGCAGGGCCATGAAGGCATGGGCCAGCACTTCGTCCGAGCCATTGCCCACAAACACCTGCTCGGGTGACAGACCATGGGCCTTGGCCACCGCGAACTTCAGGGCCGAGGCCTGCGGATCGGGGTACAGGCGCAGGGCATCACCGGTCTGGCTGGCAATGGCCTGCAACACGGCCTGGCTGGGGCCGTAGGGGCACTCATTGGTGTTGAGCTTGACCAGGTTGTCGATCTTGGGCTGCTCACCCGGCACATACGGTGTCAGCGTCTGGACGATGGGGCTCCAAAAGCGGCTCATGGTGGTGTCCTTCAGAGGGTGGGCTTGAGCCGGAATTGCGCGGCCATGGCGTGCGCCTGCAGGCCTTCGCCGTACGCCAGCGTGGCAGCGATGGGGCCCAGCACCTGGGCACCGGCTTCGCTCACCTCGATCAGGCTGCTGCGCTTTTGAAAGTCGTACACGCCCAGCGGCGACGAGAAACGCGCCGTGCCCGAGGTAGGCAACACGTGGTTGGGGCCAGCGCAGTAATCGCCCAGGCTTTCGCTGGTGTAGGCACCCAGGAAGATGGCACCGGCATGGCGCAACAGGGGCTCCCAGCGGTGCGGATCCCGCGAGCTGACTTCGAGGTGCTCGGGCGCGATGCGGTTGCTGATCTCGCAGGCTTCTTCCATCGAGCGGGTGTGGATCAGTGCGCCCCGGCCTTCGAGGGAGGCGCGGATGACCGCCTGGCGCGGCATGCCGGGCAAGAGGCGTTCAATCTCGGCGCGCACACGGGCCAGGTAATCGGCATCGGGGCACAGCAGGATGCTTTGCGCCAGTTCGTCGTGCTCGGCCTGGCTGAACAAATCCATCGCCACCCAATCAGGCGGCGTGCTGCCGTCGGCCAGCACCAAGATCTCGCTGGGGCCGGCGATCATGTCGATGCCCACCTGGCCAAACACCCGGCGCTTGGCCGCAGCCACGTAGGCATTGCCCGGGCCGGTGATCTTGTCGACACGCGGGATGGTGGCCGTGCCATAGGCCAGCGCCGCCACCGCCTGCGCGCCGCCGATGGTGAAGGCGCGCGTGACACCGGCCACGTAGGCGGCGGCCAGCACCAGCTCATTGCGCTCACCGCGCGTGGCTTGTGCAGCCCCCGTGCCGCCCGTGGCCACGCTGCCGCGCACCGGCGTGGGCACTACCATGATGATGTCCTGCACGCCGGCCACGTGGGCGGGCACGGCGTTCATGATCAGGCTGGACGGGTAGGCCGCCTTGCCGCCCGGCACGTAGATGCCCACGCGATCGAGTGGCGTGACCTTCTGGCCCAGCAGGGTGCCGTCTTCGTCGCGGTAGCTCCAGCTTTGGCCGCAGGCGCGGTTTTGGGCCTCGTGGTAGCTGCGCACACGTTGGGCAGCCGCCTGCAAGGCGCTGCGCTGGTCGGCAGGCAGGCCATCAAAGGCTTGCTTGAAGTCGTCTTGCGAGAGCTCCAGGCCGGCCATGGTCTCGGGGGCCAGGCCGTCAAAACGGGCGGTGTACTCGAGCACCGCCGCGTCACCGCGCTGGCGCACATCGGCCAGGATGTCGGCCACCCGCTGCTCGATGGCCAGATCGGTCTCGGCCGACCAATGCAGCACGGCCTTGAACTGCGATTCAAAGTCGTTCGAGGCGGTGCTGAGCTGGCGAAGGTTCAGGGTGGTCATGACAGAAGAAAGCTGTGCGGTGCCAATCAGCCGGCCGCGCGGGCAAAGGCATCGATGAGTTGGCGCATGGGTTCGCGCTTGAGCTTGAGCGCGGCCTGGTTGACGACCAGGCGCGAGCTGATGTCCATGATGTGCTCGACCTCGACCAGGTGATTGGCCTTGAGCGTGTTGCCAGTGGACACCAGATCAACGATGGCATCGGCCAGCCCGGTGAGCGGTGCCAGCTCCATCGAGCCATAGAGCTTGATCAGATCAACGTGCACGCCTTTTTCAGCGAAGTGCTGGCGCGCGATGTGCGTGTACTTGCTGGCCACGCGGATGCGCGAGCCCTGCTTGACGGCCGCCTGGTAGTCAAAATCAGCGCGGGTGGCCACGCTCATGCGGCAACGGGCGATCTTCAGGTCAACCGGCACATACAGCCCCGCCAGGCCCGAGGCGCCATGCCAGTCGGCGCCGTGCTCCAGCAGGGTATCGAGGCCGGCCACGCCCAGATCGGCGCCGCCTTGTTCAACGTAGGTGGGCACATCGCTGGCGCGCACCAGCACCACCCGCACCGAGGGCTGGCTGGTGGGCAGGATGAGCTTGCGGCTTTTTTCAGGGTCTTCCAGCACCTCGATGCCGGCAGCGGCCAGCAAGGGCAGGGTTTCTTCAAAGATGCGGCCCTTGGACAGGGCGAGCGTGATCGTGCCCATCACTTGAGCCTTTCAATGTCGGCGCCGATGGCGCGCAGCTTGGCTTCCATGCGGTCGTAGCCCCGGTCCAGGTGGTAGATGCGATCCACCGTGGTGTCGCCCTGCGCCACCAGGCCGGCGATGACCAGGCTGGCCGACGCACGCAGATCGGTGGCCATCACGGTGGCCCCCGACAACTGCTGCACGCCGGTGACCACGGCCGTGTGGCCGTCCACCTCGATGCGCGCGCCCAGGCGAACCAGCTCGTTCACGTGCATGAAGCGGTTTTCAAAGATGGTTTCGCTGATGCGCGCCGAGCCATCGGCGATGCAGTTGACGGCCATGAACTGCGCCTGCATGTCGGTGGGAAAGGCCGGGTACTCGCTGGTGCGGAAACCCACCGCACGCGGCCGGCCCTGGGCCTGCACGCGGATCCAGCCCTGGCCATTGGCCTGGCCACTGGTGATGGTGGCACCGGCCTCGCGCAGCTTGTCGATCACGGCATCCAGGTGGTGTGCAAACGCCCCTTGCAGCGTGACATCACCGCCTGCGGCTGCCACGGCGCACAGGAAGGTGCCGGCCTCGATGCGATCAGGCACGATGTGGTGGGCTTGAGCCGGCGCATGCAGGCGATCCACGCCCTGGATGCGAATGCGGCTGCTGCCATGGCCTTCGATGCGGGCTCCCATGGCGATCAGCAATTCAGCCAGGTCGGGAATCTCGGGCTCTTGGGCGGCGTTTTCCAGCACGGTTTCGCCTTCGGCCAGGGTGGCGGCCATCAGCAGGTTTTCAGTGCCGGTGACGGTGACCATGTCGGTGGTGATGCGCGCGCCCTTCAGGCGCTCGGCACGGGCCAGGATGTAGCCGTGCTCGACGGTGATCTGGGCACCCATGGCCTGCAGGCCCTTGATGTGCTGGTCAACCGGCCGCGAGCCGATGGCGCAGCCGCCGGGCAAGGACACCCGCGCCTGACCAAAACGCGCCAGCAACGGGCCCAGCGCCAGGATGGACGCCCGCATGGTCTTGACCAGGTCGTAGGGGGCTTCGGGCGCCGTGATGTCGGTGGCGTCCAGCGTGACGGCGTCGGGCTGCGTGCTGGAGCGCTCGGCCTGCACCCCCATGTTGCGCAGCAGCTTGAGCATGGTGGCCACATCCTGCAACTGCGGCACGTTGTGCAGCACCACGGGCGCGGGCACCAGCAGGGCCGCGCACAGTTCAGGCAGGGCCGCGTTCTTGGCACCGGCAATGGGCACCGTGCCAGACAACTGGCGACCGCCGCGAATGAGAAGTTTGTCCATGAGAGGGCTTGCGTTGGCGCAGCCGCTCGCTGACTGGGGAAGACCGGGCACCGGGGGGCGGCACCAGCGGGCCACCTGCAGCGCGGGCCGCAGGTGAATCAGTGGTGATGGAGCTGGGTGTTGTGGCCGGCTGCGGGGGCAGCAGCCCACTCGGCGGGGGTCAGCGTCTTCATGGACAGCGCGTGGATCTGCGCCTTCATTCTATCGCCCAGGGCCGCGTAAACCCGCTGATGCCGGGCCACGCGGCTCTTGCCGGCGAACTCGGCAGACACGATCGTGGCGAAGAAATGACGCCCATCGCCTTCGACCGCCAGATGCTCGCAGGGCAGGCCTGCGGCGATGAAGGTGCGAACGTCGTCTGCGGTGGGATCGGCCATGATGGCTGCGATTATCTCAGAGCGCCGCCAGAGCGGCCAGCGCGCCCGATCAAGCCCTCAATTTGTAGCCGATGCGCAGCAGATGCAGCGCCAGCGCGGCCACCAGGGCAAAGCTGCTGCCCACCACCGCCAGGCTCAGCCACGGCGACACATCACTGGTGCCGAAGAAGCCATGGCGGAAGCCGTCGATCATGTAGAAGAAGGGGTTCAGGTGGCTGGCCTTGAGCCAGATGGGCGGCAGCGAATGCACCGAATAGAACACGCCCGACAGAAACGTCATGGGCATGATGATGAAGTTCTGGAAGGCGGCCATCTGGTCGAACTTTTCAGCCCACAGCCCGGCGATCAGGCCCATGGCCCCCAGCA
>Ga0228698_1001247_pt1 | contig 13045 bp, 20 predicted proteins | sample McNCre117_Aug_MG_FD_178015 | JGI IMG/M metagenome (GOLD analysis project Ga0228698, IMG submission 178015) | Freshwater microbial communities from McNutts Creek, Athens, Georgia, United States - 1-17_Aug_MG | ecosystem: Environmental > Aquatic > Freshwater > Creek | place: USA: Georgia...
ACCTGCAGGATGCTGGGATCTGCCAAGTTCTTCTTGGTGGGTGGGAAAACTCCAGGTGTCTTGCGTGTTGCCATGGCTTAGTGCAGTTTGGGAAGAGTTTGAGGCCCGCCGCTGGGTGTCAGGTAGCGCAGCGATAAGTTATGGGTGACAGCGCCAGCCTTGTCTGCCTGAATCCAGGCATCTGCTGGACTTGCGCCAAACCAGTCCTGGTGGGTCAGGTGACCGACCACAGCGCCGGATGGCAGTTTGTCCACCACTAATAGAAAGCCGTTGTGCAGTGACATGTAGCCGCCGCCATAAGGGATGGTTTTCAGGTCTGCCATCAGACTGTTGAAAGCCTCCCGAACATCTGCCAGGTCTTCAGCCTCATCGAGTGTGGAATAAGCAGTCCGCAGCTTCAGGGCATACCAGCCAGCATGGATCTTGGTGTACTTGGGTGGGGCAGACTTTGCCGCCGATTTTTTCGCCGCCATTATTGGGATGCCTTCAAAGATTGCTTCAGGCACTGAACCCGCAGCCAAGATGCCGAACCATGCCCCGCCGGTTTTTTCTCCAGTTCTGACCTTGCCCAGTCCTGCCAAGAAACGCCCGATTTTTTCGCCAGCAGGTCAATCTGTTCCCAGAATGCATGCTCCAGTCGGAAAGTCGTCCAAATTTTGGCCCGCATGTGTCTGTATGCATAAGGAGGCATGGAAGACAGGAATACAGGGGTCAGGGAAGGCAGGGGACGGGCTGGCAGGGACATATATATCAACTGTATTAACTGACAGGGGAAAGGCTGGAACCCGCATGGATATTGGGCTGCAGGCCGATTTGATTTGGAATTGAAACTTTTGGATGGTCATCAAAAGCAGCATCCAAAGTAACCAGGATCTGTTCAGGCTTGCCGATCTTCAGGCGGTATCCATCAGCATGTTGGGCAATGGAATCCTGCAATTTGGGCACATCCAGTTGGCTGGAAGTGGCGGTAAACCCGTCATGCTGGAGCAGGACAATCTGTTCACCATAGAGGTCATGGCAGGCTTCCAAAGCCATGGATTCAATGCCCTGCAGCAAGTGGGCAAGTAGTTGGCGCTCCCCATTCTGCTTGCTGGGTTCCATTTTCAACCCGCGCAGATTGGTAATCCGGCCTCGGTACACCTCCACCTTTTTGGGGCCATACAGGATGGCAGTGCGTGCGGCTGCAATGTCATCACCCAAGGCTTTGAAGGTCGGGTGCTGATAGAAGGCCAGGGCGGTTTCCTTGCTTCCAAGGATCTTGGGCAATGCCCGCTTTGGGTCTTCAGAAAAGGAAGCGCCATAAACCAGCGCCAGCAATGCCTGCTTGACCTGCTTGGGCTTCACCCCGAACTCAATCCCCAAAGACTTGCGCACCTGGTCTTTGTTGTCCAGGTAGTGCATGACCGCATCACACTGATGACCATGGCGCTCTGCCAGTTGGCTCAGGATGGAATAGTGGCAATTCTCAATGTCATAGTCATAGAGGCCATGCAGCGCAGCCTGTCGCACTGGCCTGTAGGCATTCTGCAGATTCACATTGCTGGCATAAAGCCGCCCGCTGTCTGTCTGGGTGTAGCGGTGCAGAACCTTGCCAGGTGCTGTGGTGTTGTTGGCATGGTGCAGAACAATGCGAACCTCATCCAGCAATTCCTGCAGGTAATTTGGGTCTGGATCTGTGTGCAGCAGGTCAGGCTGGAAGCCATAAGCCATGGAATACAGCTTTGCCTCCAGTGTCAGCGCCAGCCTTTCCAGCATCATCCGATTGACAGGAACAGCGCACAAAACAGGTTTCCCATGCCATCCCGACCTGGTAACCAGTGCCCCGCTGTCTGTCTTGCGCTTGGATTCAATGGCCTGCTTGGGTGCTGTGCGCAGTGTCTTGCCATCCTCTGTCAGCAGGTCAGTTGCCCGCCTGGAATAGGAAGACAGGAATTTAGTCCGCAGTCCTGCCACCAGGTCTGTCAGCTTATAGGGCTTGGTGTAGCCCTCCACCTTTGACCAATCGGGGGCACTCAGGAAGATCTGCAGCCGCGCATTGATGTGGGCGAACCTGCCCCGCCCGAATTTCTCATTCAGGTGTTCATGGTGGAAAGAGGCCCACCCTTCATAGTGGGAATGCTCTCTATATTTAGTGGGGGCCTGCATGATCATGCTGACCAGCTCCAACTGGATGTGCTGGGGCTGGGCCTTGAACCCAGGCAAATGCCTGCGCAAGTAGTCCCTGAACCCTGCTGATAGATAAGCATTGCGGTTTTGGTGTGTTGTTCTTTTTGGCATCCCTGACCTTTTGGCGCTGTTGGCCTTTTGGTGGCTGTGGAGGTGTGGCTAGGTTAGAAACACCTGCTCCACATTGGCATAGGTAACGCCAGTCTTTGACTTGGACTGAATCACCAGAATGCTGCATTCCTTGTCCAGCAGCTTTTCCAGGTCAAAGCCATCCCTGATTTCCTTGTCTGTCAGGTCGCGGCCTAGCATGCCCTCGATGACCTCTGCCAGCTTTGATTGCTTGGTCAACTGTGGAGCAGTGGAGCGCATGACCTTTTCGCCTTTGCACTCGCCATCAGTCACAGTGAACTCAAACCCAAGCCGCTGCCCATAGGTGTTGGCAAACTGCTTGATGCCAGACAGGATGGCTTTGTAAGTGCCATTTTTCAGAACTGGGGCCTGAGCCGCTGCAGTCTGGTGCTTCACAACTATTGCCATTTTTAGGCTTCCTTTCGCTCAAAAATCATTAACAAATGACCGTTTGTTAAAAATTGGGTTGGATTCATGGTTTCGATTTCCACCATGGCTTTGGTTCACCCTCGTATTGGTGAACTGTCCAAAACAGTTTTCCAGGTTCAGCCAGTCCAAGTTCCTGCAAAGTGGCTTCCACCTGGTCGGCGGTAACAATGCTTCCTTGGAATTCGGTGTCTTTACCGATTTGCTGGCCTCCATCCTCAATGGGGGTGCGCTCAGACTTCAGCAGGACAACATGGAACATGCCTTCCGATCCCAGCACTGGATCAACTGAATAGCTGCCGCCATCCCAAATGCCTGAATAAGCAAAGCCTGCCTTGGGTGTCCAAAGTGGGGGCTTGGCCTTCTTCTGTTTCTTGGCAGGGAAATGCGACACCATGTCGCTTTTGTCCTCGGGCTTGGGCTTCTTGCCTTGGGCGGTCTCCATGTACCTCTGGGCCTGCCGCTTAGAAACATTCAGGTTGTCGGCAATCCATTTCCCGAACTCACCATGCACTAGCTTTGCTTTCAGCTCGATCAGCAGCCGCCCTGCCTCTTTGGCATGGAAGATTGCTTCTGATGCTTTCAGGCTTGCCTGGTTGTGGTGATAGCTGATCCGGCTCACCAGGTCGGCATCAGGCAGGTTCGATGGGTTTGGGTTGTTTGTGTCCATGGCTCAGTGCTTAGTAACGCCGCTTACCAATCCCCAGAATGAAGGGTCAGCAATCCACCGGCACAGTGCTGCGGCTGTTGATGGGTGCATGGAGTTGACCAGCTCCATCTGTGCGCTTGGTTGGCCCTTCAGACGCAGAAAAGCCCCAGCAGCCTTTTGGACTGCCAGGGCATCGACCTTTTTTGGCTCCAGTTCTTTGGATGCCTGGAGGGTCTGTTTGCCGAAAAGTTCCTTCAGTTCACTGCGCAGCGCCAATCTGTGTCCTTTGGATTAGGTAATGGATGGTTGCCGGTGCCCATTGCTTGCCGGTCTTTGTCGGAATGCCTCGGGTGTTCAGGTTGTTGGCAATGCTCTGCAGGGTGTTGCCTGCTGCGCGGGATGCCTGGATCTCTGCCACCACTTCAGCTTCTTGCTTGACTTGCACCATCCGGCCTTCAATGGCTTGATAGCCATAAGGGGTCTTGTTGGTGTACTTCTGGCCTGTGGCTTTCTTGTGCTGCAGGGCTGTTGCTGTGCGCTCTGCTGTCAGGTTGCGCTCAAACTCAGACAGGACAGCCAGCATCTGAAACATCATCTTTCCAGCAGCAGTGGTGGTATCGATCTGCTCGGACAGGCTCACCAGGTCGCCACCCTTCTTGCCCACTGTCTCACTGATCTGAATCAGATCCTTTGTGGAGCGTGCAAGGCGGGACAGGGAATAGGACACCAGCGCCATGCCCTTCTTCATTGCAGCCATTGCCTTCAGCAGCTCAGGGCGGTTGTCCATCTTCTTGCCACTGATGCCGCAGTCCTTGAACACTGCCACCAGCTCATAACCATTCACCAAGCACCATGCCTTCACCCGTGCCTCTTGGGCCTCCAGGCTGACACCTTCAGTTGCTTGCTTTTCGGTACTCACTCGGATGTAGGCAATAGCTTGTTTCATGACATTTCCCCTTGGTTCTAATTGGTAACATCTTATCGCATATGTATGCCCTAGCGCAAGTGCATAAGTGCATTTGTGTTGCGATGGGGCAAAAAAAACCCGCACATGGCGGGCTTGATTGGGTTGGATTGCATCAATCGTCCAGGTCACCTGTCAGGATCAGGGCCTGTGTGATCTGGGCCAGTGTGGGTGTCTTGTCCCCATGTCGGACTCTGATCAGGATGTGCAGGGCTTCAAAGTAGTTCATGCCTTCCTGCCTTTCTTGCCTGACTTGATGGAAGCCAGAGCCGCATCCAAGTCCCCATGTTCATCAGCAATGGCAAGACGCAACACAGAAGACTCTGCCACCTCAAGCAGGGCCTGTGCATGGTTTTTGAACTCAGCAGCCGCCCGCTTGAACTCATCGAACAGGTCAGGCTCATCCTTGCTGCACTGGTTCAGCTTTTCAATGCTTTGGCCCATGGTCAGCAGGCAAACCCGCCGGATCTGCCCAATGCCTTGCGAACTGGCTCCCTTTTCCATGCGCTCAATGGTTGCAGCGTCCAGGACTGGTTTATCAATGACCGCCTTAGACACTGGTGCGCTCCTTTCGGGCATAGAGCATGTCGTAAACCTCTTCCATGGACTTTTCAGAGCCACTAAAGCAGGCTTCAGACACAACATGGGTCAGGGTGCAGATTCGCGCCAGGATGCCCTGCATGACTGCTTGACCCGCCTCTTCTTCCATGTCCACACAGCCCATGGCATGCTGCGCCAGGTGATTGATTTCCTCATTTGCTCGGCTGGCAAGTCCTCGGCGCTCAAACCTTTTTTGGTCAGTTTCCAGTGATGCCAGCAAGTCCAACACTTCAGGCTTGATGCTGTTATTGGCACGCATAGCCAAACCCATTGCGTCCTTGGCATTCTTCATGCAGGTTGCTGGATCGCTCGGACTCAGATCCAGAGATGTGGATGCAACAGAGATAAAGGCATGCAGTGCCTTGTGGGCCTGTTCCAGGTTGGCAATGGCGGTCTTGATGTTGCTCACAGTTCCACCCCGCCTTCTGTGGAGTCTTCGCGCCAGGTGTTGAACTCAGGATGGCTGCAGCCTGCAAGCCGGATGCGCAAAGCAGCCTTGCTGGACAGGTCAGACACCAGTTTCATGCGGTCTGAAAACTCTTCCAGAATCTTGCTCATGGGAGCCATCAGGCGGGCTGTGTGGGCATCATCAGAAATGCCCTGGAAGAAGTTGCCGCCCTGACTGGCAACATAGGCCATGAACTTCCAAGGCCGGACAGTCAGATCTGCACTGTCTGCCAGATCCCGCAGCCCTTCATGGACTTCTTGGGAAATCATTGCCTCACTGTCCATCAGGCTCTGGAAGATGGCTTCCAGGTCTTCAGGTGTGGAACCTACAGGCGCAGAGTCCTGCGCTACATTCGCATTAGCCATTTTCAAAGTACCCCTTTGATTTGGTTAGGGAGTGGTCAGGGTTGCCGCCCTTTCCATTCCCGCCTTACTTGTCCTGGTTGATCAGTGCCAGGGCTTCACTGTGCATGCAGTGTCGCATACATATGCGCTTATGTGTAGCTGATCATTCATCCAGTGCTTTGGTGACCAACTGCATCAATATGTCTGTAATGGTGGTGTCCAGCTCAACTGCCTTGTATCGCAGCTTCTTGTGAATGTCCTCAGGGACATTGATGGTCAACCGTCGGTAGCCTTCAGGGGCATAGAAAACCCGCTTTTCAGCAGTTGATGCCGTGGTGGACTTTGGTTTGCTCTCAGCGAATGCCACTGCCGCTGCGGCCTTGTCTAGTGTTGGTTTTGCAATGCTCATGGGTTACCTCATTAAATTCCGAACTTCATTTGCCAGGAAACTGGCCTCGACCTTTGCGCTTGCATCACCAAGCTCTGCAACTGTTAACCCCTCTCCAAGGGCTTCCATGTAGGCCACTCGCATACCCAGACTGGTGCCAAGTGCAGGCAGTCCAAGTTCTTCTTTGACCTGCTTTGTCAGGCCCTGCGCCAGCTTTGTCTGTGGTCGGTATCGAGTCCACATCATGCGAACATCAAGAGGCTTCACTTTCTTGGCCTCTTCCAGCATGTCCAGAATGTCACTGGTCGCCCAGATCTCTGCAGCACTGGCACCGATTGGGACAATGCACAGGTCAGCCAGGATCAGGATGGCTTTGGTCAGTTCTGCAATGCGCGGAGGCCCATCCAAGACGATGAAATCTGCCGCCTGATACTTACCCACCAGGTCGATCAGTTCCCTGTGTGTGGAGGCTGTATCGGCCTGCAATGCGCCTGCCTTGCCTTTTCCTTGTCTCACTGCAAACCAACTGGCTGCAGTTCCTTGGGGCATATCGCAGTCGATCAGGACTGTGCTGCCATGCTTGGACAACTCTCCAGCCAAGTTAGTGCTGACAGTGGATCTGCCTGCGCCGCCTTTGACCTGGATTACTCCAATGACCTTGGCTGTCATGTGTTTTGCCTTTCTTCCTGATTAACCGGTTTTCCTGTCTTCAGGTCTTCCATCAGGGCCTGCACGCTGGTTGCCTTGTGTCCATTGCCTGTTTCCAGCTCTGCAATGGCTTGGGCTGTTTGCTTGTTCGGTGCTTGCACCTTCTGACTTTGGTCAGTCTCTTGGTGTTCCATGGGCATCCTTTTGCACAACTTATTCACTCGCTGGGTGTATTTGTTCTTAATAGTTCAATTCATTCCGTATCACTGGCTGATACAGAACAACTGCTGTACCACTAGCTGATACAGAACTAGCTGTGTACCAGTGGGTGATACACCTGCTCACTTTTTAGCCACTCCCTTGCGTGACTCATTAGCCAGCCTGCGCAGCTTTTCCCGCGCTAAGGCTGCTTCCTCTTTGGCCTGGTTGGGCAGTGCTGGCTGTGGCACCTCATCAGCTCTCATGCGGCCTTTGAAGGTTCCAGAATGCTTGTCATAGACCATCCCCGCACCTGGAATCACATCCACATCAGCCCAAATGTCTTCGGAATCCATGTCGCCCGACAATGCCGCCTCTTTCAGCTTGGCAAGCCTCTCCCGCATGCTGATGGGGATGTAGTCCACAACAATGGTGCAGATCACCCGTTTCCCCACTCTCACATCCATGCGCTCCCTTGCCACATAGATGTTTTTCTTTCCCAGCCTGGTTACCCGCAGTAAATGGGCATCCTCCAAGGCTTTGATGGCTGATTGCACCGATGCACTTGCCAAGCCTGTCAGCTCCATCAGCCGCCTGATTCCAGGCCAGGACTTGCCTGTCTGGTAGTTCGCATGGGACTTGATGGCATGCCACACAGCAAAGGCATTGACCCCAATGGATGCTGCCAATCCACTGGTGAACATGTCCCGCTGCTGGGTTTGGTAAGTGGTGTCTATTTCGCCTTTGAGCGCAATGTCATCCGGCGATTCATCTGGGGCTGCAAGGTTGTGGCTTGTCATTGTTGTGGTCTCCGATTCCTTACAGGTGTATCAGTGGGTGATACAGAACAACTGCCCAGCAGGTGCTGCCTGGTTGTGGTTTGGCATGACTGGAATGCTGCGCAGAGCCTCCAGAACCTCGCTGAACAGGCTTTCGATGGCCTCACCATCACTGCCTTCTATGGTCTTGGAATAAGGGCGCAGAACCTTGAATCTGCCGCCTCCCATGCTTCCATCCCTTGGGTAAGAGGCTGAATAGTGGCTCACCATCGATGTGAACCCTGATGGTCTGTGATAGCTGCCATGCGCGTGGAATCTTTGCAGTTCAATCCCCGCAGCGCGACCAGAGCCAGAGGTGAAATGCACTTCAAATGAATTAGGGGAGGTGATGCTTACCCCCTGAAAAGTCACCAGTGAAGACAGCCTTTTGAATGACTCGGCGCATTCCATGCGGCATTCTTCATTGATCTGGTTGGCCTTTTTCATTGCCTTCAGCCATTGATCATCCCTGTCTTGCTGGGTCAGGTTCACCCGCTTGGATGGCTCAGGCTTGGCTGGAATAGTCACTTCCACCCGCTCAAAGGGCACCATGTCATTGATGTGGGAAAGGAACTCTTGCGCCCTGCCCATGCAGTCAGAACTAAACCACTCGGTCATGCCGCTGCTGTGGTTCAGGATGCTGGAAACCTGCTCAACTTGGAGCCTGTAGGACTTGAAGACTGTGTGGAGCATGCGCTCCAGCTCAAAGGCTTCGCGCTCTGTTTTGACCTTCAGGCCAATGGACTTGGACAGATCAAAGTCATCCAGGCAGAGGGATGATGCGCGGGAAATGATGCTGTTGGCCTTCCCGATCTTGACCAGGTTGGCTGTGCGATGGGCCAGCAGATAGACATGGCTGGCAGAAAAGACAAACCCCAGAGCGTCAACACCTTGGAATGAACTGTCCCCCACTGCGCTTGTGGAGTTGGTTGTGTTGGCGGTCTGGGGCTTCAATTTCATCATCACCATCTTGCACTTTTGGCTAATTGGGCTGCATGAATTGTCGCATATGTATGCCGATATGCGCAAGCACTAAGCAAATTGACCCACTTTCAATGCCTGCAGTGCAAAGCCACACAGCAGCGCATCCAAGGGTCTTTTGGCTGTTTTGCCCCTAAGCCTGCGGCAGGCAGAGACATTTCGCTTGCGAAATAGAGTCGGTCTCTCTATTTCTAAAGAAGCCTTGCTAACCTGAAATCAAGAACAAATAGCAGGGGAGTTCAAAGTGTCCGGTTACCAATTCATCCATGTGGAAATGTATGCCCGCAGTGTGTCCAAGTTGACTGGCAAGGGCAGGGCCAAAAAGGGTCAGAAGCGCAAAGCAAAGACTGAAGATTCAGGATGGACTGCACGCCAGATCATTGCTGAAGTCAGGCGGGAGGTTGGGCAGTATTCCCCCTCCATCATTGCCTTGAAGCCTGAACCCATCTTCGGGGATGTGGACTCACTGGCTGATGAACTGGATGACCTCGATGCAAACCCACCAAAGGGCCAGCGCAAAGACACTCCAATCCTGTTGGCAGGGGTTGTCAGCTCCGAATGGGCACCTGATGACCCGCGCAGTCTGGAATGGCGCATGGATGCACTGGCATACCTGCATAAGACTTTCGGGGCTGGCCTGCGGGCTGTGGTTGCTCACAATGATGAAGCCCATGACCACATGCATTTCTATGTCTGCATGCCTGACCTGAAGCCAGTGAAAAGCCTCCATCCAGGCCACCAGGCACGCCAAAAGGCAGTGGAGGCAGGGTTACCCGCCACAGATCAAACAGAAGCCTATAACGCCGCTATGCGGGCTTTGCAGGATGACTATTACCAGCAGGTCGCCAAGAACCATGGACAGGCAAGGATTGGCCCAAGGCGGGAAAGGTTGGGCAGGATGGAATGGGCAGAGCGCCAGCAGCAGGCCGAATTGATTGCAGAGGTTGTCAGATCCACCGAATTGGACAGATCCCAAGCCGCTGACCTGGTGAAGTCTGCCAAAGATGATGCCCACCGCGCCATCCAATCAGCCAAGGCCCACACATCCATCCTGAAAGAAGAGGCAGCAGCCGAACTGCAGGAACTGGCAAAGCAGAGGAAGGAACTCACCGAACTAAAGGAGGAAACAGCCAGGTTGCGGGAGGGTCTAAAGTTGGAGCAGGATGCATTCAGGGAAGAGGTTTCGGTGTTCAGGAGGCTGATGAAGTCGATTTATGACCGCTTGCCAAGCACTGAAAAGAAGGAGGTTTCCCCATTCCTGAGTGCCTTTGATCAGGCTGTGGAGTCGGTCAGGTCGGTTATTGGGAGGATGACAGGAGCCAAGAAAACCCCAGAACCCTTGCCATAACCTTGCCATCCTCTGGGGCTGTTGGTGCTGCACACTTACCGTGACATTACCGTTATGAGGCTGATAATTGATCGATGGCTATCCACTATCACCCAGAGCAAGGCTCCATCCTGGTTTGTGACTTCACAGGCTTTGTGCCTCCTGAAATGATCAAACGCCGCCCTGTGGTGGTGGTGTCTCCAAGACTCAGGCGCAGGCAAGGGCTTTGCACTGTTGTCCCCCTCAGCACCACTGACCCCAATCCAGTGGAGCCATATCACTACAGGCTGCACACAACCCCGCCACTTCCTGCCCCATACGACAAGCCATCCCATTGGGTGAAGGCTGACATGGTTTACACGGTGTCATTTAGCCGGTTGTTCTTGATGCACTCCAGCAAGGGTGCTGATGGGAAAAGGATCTATGACCAGAGGGTGATAGACAAGGCTGATTTGATCAAGATTCAAGCCGCCCTACTGCATGGGATTGGCCTCACAGTTTTGACCGATTACCTCTGATGGCCTAGAATTACCCTGTTCCCGCTCTGTGAAAGCATCGGGCTGAAGTCCTAGAAATAGGCCGCTTTGCACAGGAGATTGCAATCCCGCAAGGTGTCTACAGGCCTCACTTCGGTGGGGCCTTTGCTTTTCTGGACTCCAAAGTCCTACCCGTAACCTCACCGTTCATCCTTGCCATCACTGGCCTCTGTTTCCTGTCTGTTCTCAGTATGTGTGCAAGTTATGACATTTGCGCATAAGTATGCAAGTCTTTGAATTGCATCAGGAATATGGGGCTGACTCCCCCGCTGTTATTTGCGGTTCTCAGCAAAACCTTAGTGCTTCCTTGGTGTCCTGGAGGCCGTTAAACCTAAGGGTAACCTTAGGGTTCTTTGGTGCTGGATAGGAATGCCTCTAGGTCTGCTGTCAGTTTGGATATTGGGCCACTCCAATCGCCCGCAGTTTCTTGCCGGTAAACCCTTGCAGTGGGAAACCATGGAGACACAGCACCGTCACCCCATCTGAAATCACCCAGTTTTGGCACCAGTGCGAATGTCGGCCTGCCAAGCATGCAAGACAGGTTTGCCACCACACTATCAGTGGTGACTACTGCATCCAGACTTGCCAGCATGTTGGCTGTGTCCAGGAAGTCATTTAACCTTGGGGCAAGATCAAAGACATTCATTCCAGCCGGTGCTGGATAGAGCTGTTTTGCATAGTTTCCCTTCTGCAGGCTGTAGAGCTGCACGCCTTCTATGGTGGTCAGTGGCATCAGTTCTGCCAGTGCGCATGTCCTGTCCATGTAGCTTGCAACCCAACTAGCACCCCAGTTAATACCAACACTTTTCACCCCTTCAGGCATTGGCAAGGGATGAATATTGAATGGCTTGGTGTGCGGGATCTGTCGCAGTCCCAGAAGGTGTGGCAATCCCGTCAGTGGCGCTGTGAAGTCACATGGCGGGTTGTCTTCATAGGCGCAGACAGAGAAAACACAGGGAATTGCACAGAACAGCCGCGCCAGCAGTGGATTGCACTGAATGACTATTCGGGCACCTCTTTGGGCCAATATTGGTAGAAATCGGGCCAGCATGATTGCATCGCCATGCCCACCAAACCTGCCAAATGGATGGGTGACCAAAATGGATTTTCCCTGAAGTGGTTGTCCTGTCCACTGTGCGATGGATGTGTGCATGCGGCCTGATTCATGAGCATCAAACAGCACCTTGAATGCCGCCGCCATGTCTCCCTCTCTGGCTCCGAGCGCCAAAAGTGGATAGGTCATTGCGCCTAAAACAGCCTTTTTTAGGAAGTGGTCGGCATCCACCAGGACTGTGCTTGCCAGCTCTGCTGCAGCCTCAAACCTGCGCATCTTCTGCAGTATTTCCAGCCGCTGCATGATGGCTTCTGGGTCTTTCTTGCTGGTTGGCAGGCGTGACCAATACAGGGCTTTCTCATAGTCCCCCGCCTCATTGCACCGTTCTGCAAGGTATTTGCACCTGGTGAACTCGGCATCTTGTGCAGCCTTTTCACTCAGCATTGCAGGGCCTCCACCATGCGCTGTGATTGCTTGATTTCCTCATTGACCAGGCGAATCAGCTCCCGTAACTTGGTGCGGTGCCCACCTTTCCAGGCATTTCTGGACACTGCCATCTTTCCCTCGGTGGTTTTCGGGCCTGTGGATTGATCCCAAGGCTTCCAGGTGCGGATGGCCTCGGATTGCTTCTGTCGGCGCTCAGTTGTCCAGGTCATTGCTTTGGCTCCAATAGTTTGTTTGGCACAGATTGAGAAATGTCCCCGCCTGCGCGCATGGATGTGTCGGAAAACCTCGGGGATGGGTTGTTTTCCAGTGTTTGTGGTGCTATGCCCTGATGCACTGATGGTTGCGCATATGTATTGTTGACCTGTTGCGGGCCTTGGGCAATGTTGGCCTGCCGGATGTAGGGCTGGGGGTTCTTCAGCAGCGCCAGAGCCTCACCAGTAGCCCTGCACTGGGCCTGAGCCTTCAAAGCCAGCCGCATGAATGTTTCCATGCCCTTCAGGTGTTCCTGCCTGATTGCACGCTCTGCCAGGTTGGCAAACATGGTGTCCAAAGTGATCGCCTGACCAATCAGCATGCGCTCTACCCTGCCCAGATCCCCAGACACCACTGCATCACCATTGGCCCGCAGCTCTGCATCAATGTCAGTCACTGACAGCATTTCCTTGCTGAATCCTGCATAAGCTCGATGGGCATGGGCTGTCATGTAACCCCTGGTGGAAAGCCGCGCCGCAATTTGCGATGGCTCCATGGGTTTGGTAATGCCCTCCAAGCCTTCCCTGACCTGCAGGATGCTGGGATCTGCCAAGTTCTTCTTGGTGGGTGGGAAAACTCCAGGTGTCTTGCGTGTTGCCATGGCTTAGTGCAGTTTGGGAAGAGTTTGAGGCCCGCCGCTGGGTTTCAGGTAGCGCAGCGATAAGTTATG
>Ga0228698_1001248_pt1 | contig 13044 bp, 13 predicted proteins | sample McNCre117_Aug_MG_FD_178015 | JGI IMG/M metagenome (GOLD analysis project Ga0228698, IMG submission 178015) | Freshwater microbial communities from McNutts Creek, Athens, Georgia, United States - 1-17_Aug_MG | ecosystem: Environmental > Aquatic > Freshwater > Creek | place: USA: Georgia...
CAACCATCCAAATCGATGTGTTTATTTTTTTGTACTTCTTAACTGCAGCAAGCTCTATGATGCATTGAAAAATAGTTGAAATAGTAACTCCAACTATTACTCCAATCCCGCCGTAAAAAATTCCGCAAATATATCCTAGCAACATCGTCAAACACGCAGATAATATTGTTATCGCCATTTGAACACGGTGATGTCCAGTGAGTATTAGTACATAACCTCTTATTCCCGTAACCAAATTCACAAAATTGCCCAATGCAACTATTATCAATATATGATCACCATCCGCATATCCCTGCCCAAACACCAAAGCCAATAATCCTTTTGGGAAAAATACTACGGAAATAAAAAACGGCATCATAATTAGTGTATTTATTGCTGCACATCCTTTTAATAACTTCTCCAAAGTGGTAAAATCATTTTTTATATCCATCTTTACAATTATCGGCGGCAATAATGCATAGAATATAGCGCTAACGAAATTAGTTAAATTCGCAAGTTTTGCCGCAACTGCGTAGTTCGCTAATTCACCAGGCGTCGCAAAATGACTAACTAGAAAAATCCCACTTTGTGTGGCAACAAATCCGAATATTGCAATCATTAACATTGGAAGGCCTTGCTTCAATACCTTACATATGTCAAAAAACCTAAAACTTTCATTATTCCAAAAAATTCCCTCTGAGAACCAATAGCCTAAGACAACTTGAGCAAATATTCCACTTACGCTAAGCAACAACAATTCTTGTAGCTTCATTTGCCCATATATAAAATTGAATCCAACTATTAATAATATAGTAATAGTTGTCGCTATTAACCCCCCAAATAATGATGAAAACGTAACTTTTCGATGTGCCCTATATATTTCCACTTGCAATGTTTGCAGCACACACAAGACCAACCAAATTACCATTAATCCGTAGTTTTTTGATGATTCGCCCCCCCATCCAGAACCATTAAAATAAATTGTATTCGTCACCAGCATATATAACGCACTGGTTAGCAGTGAAACAAATAAACTAGCGACTGTAATTAGCTTGGCTTGCGATTTTGCTTCATATAAGTCTTCGTACGTTAAATGTTTAGAAATGCTTTTTGACGCGACTTGATTTAAACCAAAAATTCCAAATACTCCTAGCATACTTACTATAGAGTTTGCTAAAAAAAATTGGCCCACTACATCTGAGATCGTTGCTCGTGCAATAACTGCGGCCAAAAAAAATCCCGAAACTGATGAAAGTATTTTTATACAGAGAACCGAGAACCCGGTACTTTTAAAAATTCTATTTATCATTATTTTTATTTAAATCAAATACCGATCATCAACGAATTCTTTTTATAACGTCCATCAACCGTTCCTCGTACGCTTCCAAAGTACACTGAGTTGAACTTTCGACAGCATTTTTACTTAATTCTTGCAACAATTCGGAATTATTTAAAAATAACTCAAATGCTTTCATCGCACTATCTGAATTTAGTACATCTACTATGAATCCATTTAAGCCATGCGTTACGACACTACCTGTATTTTCCGTGCATATTACTGGTAGGCCTGCTATTAATGCCTCGTAAGTTACGGTTGCAGACCCCTCACACAAAGACGGAAGAAAAAAAATGTCGGCCCATTCATAGTGCGTTAATATTTCATTTCTTGGAATAGCACCTATTACATTTACTTCTTTCTTTAATTCCAATAACGCATCTGCACCACAATTAATTTGCCCAACCATTCGGAACTCGCATTTTCCTTTCAATCTGTGAGCGACTTCCATAACAATTGGTGAACCTTTCCTTAGACCAACCGCACCTACGGTTAACACCCTCAAAGGGCCTGGTTGTCGCTTGTCTCTATTTATTTTAAATTTTGATCCAACTCCATACGGAACTACGACGCATCGTTCAATCGGGCCACCACATTCAGCGATACTTTTTTTCACAAAATTCGATCCGCATATTATTAGATCAGCGTAGTTCCATTCTTTTACTTCTCTTTCACAAAAAGCTTGAATATTAGGCCCCTCTTCTATGCCATCGTCCCACGTTGGGAATTTTTTCCTTGCTAGATTTATTAGCTCCCGCTCTTTGTATCTTGGTGCAATAGTCTGCTCTAGGATGGTTTTTATACTATTCATTTTGGCAAATTCAAATAGCTCAAGAGATGCCGAATTGAATCCATAAACGGCATCTATATCATCTATTATTGAATCAATAATTTTTTTATTAAATCTACTTCCAAAACTTATATGGACGGCTGCCCCATCCTCTTCGGATCGAATCTTGGATTTTTTGTACGCATAACTTAATCCAAACACCGGAAAATGTATTATTTTATTTTTAGGTACAAAATTTATTAATCTACCGCGAAGTCTTCGTATAGATTTGGGCAAAAATTTAACACTAAAATATTTTAAAATCGACGGCCACCCCTGTCCTGCATATATATCCGTACAAAACATACCGAGACATTTATTGCGATGAAATATTTCAGGAACCGCGTAATGCATTCTTGCGCCAAGCTGGGCGACTAAAATTATCATATTATTTAGATTTAAATTTAATAGCAAGCAACGGTGACTATATAACTTATATGAATAACGCGTCTATACTAATATTTTCCTAAGCCATGCGGTCATGAAACATTGTGAGACTATTCAATACTCACACTAACGTCATACCCATGCTTCTTCAGCAAAGCATGCTGCTTGGCCTTGGCCAAATCACTCTCCACCATTTCAGAGCACATTTCCTGCACCGTAATTTCTGGCACCCAGCCCAAATCGGCTTTGGCCAGGCTGGGGTCGCCCAACAGGGTTTCTACTTCGGTCGGGCGGAAATAGCGCGGGTCTACCTTCACAATGCATTGGCCGGGCGTTAATGCCGGGGCGTTTTCGCCGGTGACGCTCACCACAATGGCTTGTTCGTCTACGCCCTTGCCTTCAAAGCGCACGGTAACGCCCAGGGCCGCTGCAGACCACTCAATAAATTGGCGTACGCTGTACTGCACGCCGGTGGCAATGACGTAATCTTTGGGTGTGTCTTGCTGCAACATCATCCATTGCATGCGCACATAGTCTTTGGAGTGGCCCCAGTCCCGCAGCGCGTCCATATTGCCCATATAGAGGCATTGCTCCAGGCCCTGGGCAATATTGGCCAGGCCCCGGGTAATTTTGCGGGTAACAAAGGTTTCACCCCGGCGCGGGCTTTCGTGGTTAAACAAGATGCCGTTGCAGGCATAAATGCCATAGGCTTCGCGGTAGTTCACCGTAATCCAGTAGGCATAGAGTTTGGCCACCGCATAGGGGCTGCGGGGGTAGAACGGCGTGGTTTCTTTTTGGGGTATTTCTTGCACCAAACCGTACAGTTCGCTGGTGCTGGCCTGGTAGAAGCGGGTTTTCTTTTCCAGACCCAAAATGCGAATGGCTTCCAGCAGGCGCAGGGTGCCCATGCCGTCCACGTCTGCCGTGTATTCGGGGGACTCAAAAGACACAGCGACATGGCTTTGGGCGCCCAGGTTGTAAATTTCGTCGGGCTGCACTTCCTGAATAATGCGCGTCAGGTTGCTGGTGTCGGACAAATCGCCGTAGTGCAATTTAAACCGCGCATCTTGCATATGCGGGTCTTGGTAGATATGGTCCACCCGGTCGGTATTAAACGAGCTGGCCCGGCGCTTAATGCCGTGGACGATATAACCCTTTTCTAACAAAAACTCGGCGAGGTAAGAGCCGTCTTGGCCTGTAATACCGGTAATGAGGGCAACTTTGGCTTGGGTCATATCTTTTTTATTTCGCGTTGAAATGCTGCGGGATTGGGGAGAGATAAATGGGGGTGGCCTGCCGTGTTATTGAATGACACAAACAGGCCGGTGCGGATTTTTAAGCCGCGTGGTTTTGCAGGAAATCAGCGTAGGCTTTTTCAAGGCCTTGCTGTAAACCAATACGGGCCTGCCAGCCCAAGGCATTGAGGCGGCTGCTGTCCATCCATTTGCGCGGTGTGCCGTCGGGCTTGGTCACGTCAAAACCAATTTCCCCGGTATAACCCACCGCCTGGCCCACGGCATGGGCCAGTTCGGCAATCGTTACGTCGCTGCCAAAGCCCACATTAATGTGGCTGAGCATGGGCTGTGTCTGGGCTTGGTAGGTGTCCGGCGGCAATTGCATGACGAAGACACTGGCGGCCGCCATATCGTCCACGTACAAGAATTCACGGCGGGGCGTGCCACTACCCCAAATAAGCACCTGGGGGGCGCCGCTCACTTTGGCTTCGTGAAAGCGGCGTATCAGTGCCGGAATCACATGGCTGTTTTCTGGGTGGTAGTTGTCGCCGGGGCCGTACAGGTTGGTCGGCATGACGCTGCGGTAATCGCGGCCATATTGGCGGTTGTAGCTCTCGCAGAGCTTAATGCCGGCAATTTTGGCAATGGCGTAGGGCTCGTTGGTGGCTTCCAGCGTGCCGGTGAGCAAGGCAGACTCTGCCATGGGCTGGGGTGCCATGCGCGGATAGATGCAACTGGAACCCAAAAACAGCAGGTGCTGCACGCCATGGACATGGGCGGCCTGAATAACATTGCATTGCAACAACAGGTTTTGGTATATGAATTCAGCCGGATAGGTGTTATTGGCATGAATGCCACCCACCTTTGCCGCCGCCAAATAAACCTGGCTCGGCTTTTCTTCTGCAAAAAACGCATTAACTGCTTGCTGGTTGGTAAGGTCCAACTCGGCGTGCGTGCGGGTAATAATTTGAGACGGCGCCACACCTTGCGCCAAGAGCGTGCGCACAATGGCAGAGCCAACCATACCGCGATGGCCGGCCACATATATCTTGTCCACACGCGCTGACACGGATGCGGAATATTCGGATACTGACAAAAGGAACTCCCTGTTTAAGCGTTGCCCCCGGCCTCTGATGGGCGGATGTGCTAGGCCTTTTGCTAGTTTAACTGATTGCTTCTGCGTATCGTTTGCTTAACTTTGCATCATTCTTGTGACAATTTGCCATGCAATAAATGTGCCGCAGGTCAATAAACAAGGAAATATGGCGGCTTATGAATTCAGCTACGGTTTAAACCCAGGCCGAGGCCACGGAACATGGACACAGACCATGATCAAAGACCTTGAGCATGGTTCAGCGTATTTTTTTGAGAAAATATTCCGGATACTGACGCGTCAAGGCGAACTTGGAGCTACTGTCTGCAGGGGTTTGAGCACGGATAAGCCAAGCATCAATGGACCAAAGGGTTGTTTTCTGGACTTGCACTGATCAGTATGTCTCCCGGGTAATCACCCCAATTAGGGATTCTTTTGAGAAAACAACAAGTTAGCAATGCTTGGAAGATCGCTTATTTATTAGTCAATTAGGAAACAAGCGCACGAGAAAAGTTATCCACAACCTAGGATGTCAAACGTAAATGGGCTGCAGCCATCCCCCATTCGGGTGATATTCCCCACCGAAGGGATGTCGGAACACTGCATAGACTGACACCATGAACTGCACATGCACCGCCCCGGCCTGCGCCCTGCTGCCGGCCTTGACTGCCGCCCAGGTCGTCAACCTGGATGTCACCCAGGACAACATCCGGGAGACCATTTGCACGAGGGGGTGGACAGACACTGTGCGCCAGCCAAAGGCTTGGACCGACAAGATTAAGCGCGAGCTGCTGGCCGACTTTGGCGGCGCCCCCAAGGACTACGAACTGGACCATAAGATGCCCTTGGCAGTTGGCGGTCACCCTACCGACCTAAACAACCTCAAGTTGCAGCCATGGGAAGGGCCAGACGGTGCCAAGGCCAAGGACGTGGTGTAGGTCCGCGTCAAGCGCTTGATCTGCGTGAGGCGCATCACGCTGGCGCAGGGCCAGCAGTGTTTCATTGACGGGTGGCAGACGTGCCCTAGGCACTAAAATCGCAATCGCTTCTGAGTTGGGTGCCCCGTCAAGATAAGCCGGTTTCCATGGATGGGTACAATGTTCCAATAGTTAGGAGATCACCATGGCCACCACAGCAAACGATAAAGCGAAACCCCGCAGTGCAGCAGCTTCGTCGCCTTTGCGTGGTCGCATGGTTCGAGTGATGACCAATGATGAGCTAATTGCTGACATGCGTGCTCATGGACGCGAGGTTCGAAGAACCAAGGCGTCTGCCATTGCGTTTCTACAACGTGCCGGCATTGTCGACGACAAAGGCGAATTGGCCGAACCCTATCGCACCTAATGGCAACAGTTTGGTCTGCCTACGAATATCAACCCAGCTTTGTGCTGGGGTTCCACGGGTGCGACAAAAGCACTGCTGAAAAAATACTGCGCGGAACAGAGCCACATTTACTTCGATCAGAAAAGAAGTACGACTGGCTTGGACACGGAATTTATTTTTGGGAAGGCAACCCTTCGCGCGCAATGGCGTGGGCTCAGCAGCGCAAGGCCGAGAAGAAGATTAAGACACCGTTTGTACTGGGGGCAATCATCGACCTCAGACATTGCCTTGATCTCTTCGATCACGACGGTATTTCGTTGGTGCAACAGGCACATGCGGAGTTGGTTCAGGATTTCAAGAAATCTGGGCTGCCCATGCCAGAGAACAAGGGTTCAACGCCTGACAAAGCCGGACGCATGTTGGACTGCGCGGTATTAAATGCGCTACATCAATACCAAGCGGATCGCGGTGAGGCGGAGTATGACTCGGTGCGAGCACCTTTTCTGGAAGGTAATGCGATCTATGTCGACGCAGGTTTTCGCAGCGAGAATCACATTCAGCTCTGTGTGCGTCACACTGGCTGCATCAAGGGCTATTTCCGCTCGGTTTAAATCCAACGGTCACGTTTTTGCAGGTAGGCTGATGCCAGCGCGCAACCTGACGTTTACAACTAGCACCAGTGCAGCGGCAAGACCAGTTAACACACCAGCACAGGGCACCAAGGTAAATCGGCACTGCCCACTCAACGACCCAAATCTTCCATGTATCCGGCGCCTGAGCGCCAACGGGAAGCAACTTTTCGAAGAACGCTGTAAGTAAAAGACGAGCCAAAACGAACAGACCATGATCCCGAGTTCACCAGTCGTGCGTCCATGGGTTGGGCCAGCAGCCACGGCATTCAACACATTCTGATTCAACCAGGACACCCCATGCTGTGTATTCCAGCCGACCGTAACCGCTCATTCCGGCGGATCGTGACCGTTCTCTGGCTGTGACCGGAATACGCAAGGACAGAGCGAGGGGGAGTAATCAGGAAATTAACGGCTTACCAACGGTCAGGCGACGCATCCATCCCCTGAATGGGTGAAATTGGACCGGTGTTTGAAAAACACCGAACCAGTCAACTAAATGCCGAAGCGCAAATTTAACGCCTTTGGCTAAGTTCCATTTTTTGGCATAGCTCTGCATCGTCCCGGGTCGCAGGCTCATTTGTCGCCTACGTTCGCTTGATATGCTGCAATAGCTTGGGTTATGGAATAGCCAGATTGCCGCAAAAGTCCCGCCGTACTTGCGCGATCAGGATCCGGGGCATGAGAATCCATTAAATGCTGTTGCAACTGTCCGCAATAGTCAGAAAGGGCATCCTCCATAGCTTCTAGGAGCTCAGCCACTTTCCGATGTAAAGTTTTGTCGATTTGCTCAAGAATTCCAAAAGCTGAAGTGAACTCCCCAAAGCTTGATGCAGCGGATGTCCAAAACAATTGGACCTCCTCGGAGGTCGATTTGTTAGAAGGTAGGCCGACCGGTAATGAAATTAGGTACTTCAAAAACGGCTCTATTGCAAATGGCGAAACTACTTTGCGAATCCAGTAGTCATCGTTGATGGACTGCTGGCGAGCCCGTTGATCCTTGATCATGTTGTACTTTAATGCCAACCAACTCAATAAAAGTGCGGCAACGCCAGTTACAAGCGACGGGATTGTAGGGATGAACTTATCTACCCAGGAACCTTCCTCCTGGCAAATGAGGATCTGCGTCGATGTTCGAAGTGTCGCAATTTCACACGGCTTTCCAACAACAAGAGTCGCTGAAACGAGTGACTTGGCTCCAGAGACTGACGCTGGATTCGACGGAGGAGAGGCCACTGAGACAGGAACTACTGCCTGCGTCGACGTACTTGACTGGGCTACAGAAGGTTTTGTCACCGATCCTAAGGTTGAGCGAAAATATTACGCGTTTGCAACGCACGAACAACATAGCCGTCTATCACTTCTTGAAGGAAGGCTGGAGATTGGAAGTGATACCGTTTGTAAAAGGCGTCTTTGCTACCTGCCTTCACTACGCTCGGCCCGAACAGGCCCAAAAAAAATGAGCTACTTACGGTGTAAGTCTCAGTCGGGACCAAAACCTCCACGAATGAACCGCCAGCGTCGACTTGATCAAGATGCAGTGACTCACGCAACATCTCCCCGCGCTGACGCCCGGTGTAAACAGGTCCATTGAACTTTGAAAGATCTATCACTTTGCTGGTTTCTTCACTCATTTGCCTTCTCCATCGCTGATTTCGCTTTTCAAAGGATCGGATCACATAATCTCAATTCAATCTTCCGAGATGCCTTATGCCCTGCACATCCCCCATTCGGGTGAATTTGTTAATTGACGCACTTTGATCCAACTCAACGGCCCCCAGCTACTCAGACCAAACTGGGCCGCATTCTGTGTCTCGCCCAGATCGAAGCGTGAATTAAGATCGTGTGTCACGTGCACTGGATTGCAGCGTAAGCTGGTGAATTATTCCCCATTAGAGCCTATGCTCGAGGCATGAACACATTTCAAGTCACAGGACTTGAGAGTTGGACGGCCAGGGTTTAACCGCACCAAAAAAGCTCTACGCCTTTTGCACTGGTTCAATCAGAAATTGTTTGCGTCCATCGTAAACATCCGCCTCCGACATCAGGCCACCTAGTTATGGGATTTATGTAGGATGGTATCCAAAATGGTATCCAAATTAGAAACGGCCCTTGCGGAGTTAGTGGGTACTACTCGCAAGAGCCGCTTGGATAATGGTGCCGCTTGTCGGAATCGAACTGACGACCTACCGCTTACAAGGCGGTTGCTCTACCAACTGAGCTAAAGCGGCACGGGCCATATTCTAACCGCAGGAAAGCGCTTAGCCTGGCTTACACAAAAATCATTTAATGCGTGTCAGCGTCGGGCGGCCACCCGAGGTCGGTGGGCGCGGCGGCTCGGAATCGGGCGCTGGGGTGTGCCCTGCACCATCCGGAGGCACTGGGCGTGCGTCATGGGGGGCAGCCGAGGTGTCTGCCATGGGGAACGCCATGCCCTGGCCGTTCTCGCGTGCATAGATTGCCAGCACGCGGTCGACCGGGACCAATATATCCCGGGCAACGCCGCCAAACCGCCCTTTGAATTCAATGAATTCATTGCCCAGTTTGAGTGCGCTGGTGGCATCGAAGCTGATGTTCAGGACGATCTCACCGTCCTTGACATATTCTTGGGGAACACGCACCGATTCGTCTACCAACACCGCAACAAATGGCGTGAAGCCATTGTCGGTGCACCACTCGTAGAGGGCGCGGATGAGATAGGGGCGCGTTGAAGGTGAGTCTTTTGCGTCAATCATAGGCGTGCTGTGTTCCCTGCTTGGGCCATTTACTTGCGCATGACCTTTTCAGACGGCGTCAGCGCTTCAATATAGGCGGGGCGAGAAAACACGCGCTCTGCATATTTCAGCAGGGGCGCCGCATTCTTGCTCAGGTCAATGCCGTAGTAGTCCAGGCGCCAGAGCAAGGGTGCAATCGCCACGTCGAGCATGGAGAAGTTGTCACCCAGCATGTATTTGTTCTTCATGAACACCGGCGCCAATTGGGTCAGGCGGTCACGGATGTGCGCACGGGCCTTTTCCAGCAGTTTGTCGTTGCCCTTGGAGGCACGGGCTTCCAGTGTGGAAACATGAACAAACAGCTCTTTCTCGAAATTCAGCAAGAACAGGCGCACGCGGGCACGGTCTACGGGGTCGCCGGGCATCAGTTGCGGGTGGGGAAAGCGCTCGTCAATGTATTCGTTGATGATGTTGGATTCATACAAAATCAGGTCCCGCTCAACCAAAATAGGGACTTGGCCGTAGGGGTTCATGACACTGATGTCTTCCGGCTTGTTGTACAAATCGACATCGCGGATTTCAAAATCCATGCCTTTCTCAAACAGCACAAAGCGGCAACGATGAGAAAACGGGCAGGTTGTTCCTGAATACAACACCATCATGGCGGGAGACTCCTAAAAATTAAAAAGAGTGGGCTGCCCAGGGCATTCCCACTCTGCTTGGGTGCGTATGACTACGCCAACCCGAAACGATCTGTGCGATTTTACTTTACGTCTTTCCAATACGCGGCATTGAGGCGCCAGGCACAGAATGTGAGGACCAACAGGAACGCCAACACGGCGAAACCCAGGTGAATCCGCGTATTTTGAGCCGGTTCGGCCATCCACTGCAAGTAGTTCACAAGATCGGCGACGGTCTGATCGTACTCCGCCGGCGACATGGTACCCGGGGTCAACTGTTCCCAGCCCCTGAAAACTTGCACTTTTGTACCATTGACGTCCTCGGTTTCGAACTTTGCAGCGCGTTTGCCCTGCAGTTCCCAAAGGGCATGCGGCATCGCAATGTTGGGAAACGCCAGGTTGTTCCATCCTGTGGCTTTGCTGTCATCGACATAAAAAGTTCGCAGGTAAGTATACAAATAGTCTGCACCCGTGCCTTTTCCCTCGGCCGACCGCGAGCGGGCAATCACGGACAGGTCGGGCGGCGTGCCGCCAAACCAGTCTTTTGCCTGGCGTGGATCGAAGCTGGCCTTCATGGTTTCACCCACTTTGTCGGTGGTAAACAGCAGGTTGTCTTTTATTTGCTGATCGGTCAGGCCTGTGTCTTTCAGGCGGTTAAACCGCATATAGGAAGCGGAATGGCAATTAAGGCAGTAATTGACAAAGACCTTGGCTCCGTTGCGCAAAGAGGCCAGATCGGTCACTTTGCCCGGTGCTTTGTCCCAGGCAATGCCTTCGCTATTGGCATGGGCTACCGAAGCGACACCCAGGCCAAGTAGCAACGAGGCCAACAAGGCGGCGGCAATTTTTCGCATGGTTGTGGTTCCGATCGTTGTGCGGGTCATATTGATGGCCCCCGCTTCAGTGGGCAACAAAAGTGACGCGGCTGGGCACCGGCTTGCATTGGCCCAAGCGGCTCCACCACGGCATGAGCAAGAAAAAACCAAAATAAAACAGGGTTCCAAACTGCGATACGCGCTCGCCGACTTTGGAGGGCGGTTGCACACCGAGGTAGGCCAAGGTGATAAAGACCACCACAAAAATACCGTACAGGTATTTGTGCCAGCTTGGGCGGTAGCGAATCGATTTGACCGGAGACCGATCGAGCCAGGGCAGGAAGAACAAAATCACCACGGCACCGCCCATCACCACCACGCCCCAGAACTTGGCGTCGATGTTCAACATCATGGCAATCACGACCACCGCAATGCCGGCAATCGCTGCTTTGAACACGGCGGGCAACTTGGACTTGAGTATGCCAAAACCGGCGCCAGCGACGACACAGGCAATCAGGGCAAACATCATTTCAGATGTAATGGCCCGAAGCATGGAATAAAACGGTGTGAAGTACCACACCGGGGCAATGTGCAAAGGGGTTTTCAGGGGGTCGGCTGGAATGAAGTTGTTGTATTCCAGGAAGTAGCCGCCCATTTCGGGGGCGAAGAAAATAACCGCAGTGAACACCAGCAGGAAAACGCTCACGGCAAAGATGTCATGCACCGTGTAATAGGGGTGGAACGGGACGCCATCCAAGGGGTGGCCGGCCGCGTCGCGGGGCGCATCGGGGCCTTTAATTTCAACGCCGTCGGGGTTGTTGGAGCCGACGTCGTGCAACGCCAGCAAATGCGCAACAACCAGGCCCAGCAGCACCAGTGGCACGGCAATCACGTGGAAGCTGAAGAAGCGGTTCAGCGTGGCGTCGCCCACCACGTAGTCGCCGCGAATGAGCAGTGCCAGATCGGGGCCCACAAACGGTATGGCAGAAAACAAATTGACAATAACCTGGGCGCCCCAATAGGACATTTGGCCCCATGGCAACAAATACCCCATGAAGGCTTCCGCCATCAGGCACAGGAAGATGGCGCAACCAAACACCCAAACCAATTCACGCGGCTTGCGGTAGCTGCCATACAGAAGCCCCCGAAACATATGCAGATAAACCACAATAAAGAATGCCGAAGCGCCGGTGGAGTGCATATAGCGAATGAGCCAGCCCCAGGGCACATCGCGCATGATGTATTCAATGGAACCAAATGCCAAGGCGGCATCGGGTTTGTAGTGCATCACCAGGAAAATGCCAGTAACAATTTGAATGACCAGCACCAGCAGGGAAAGTGACCCGAATACGTACCAGAAATTAAAGTTTTTCGGCGCGTAATATTCCGACATGTGGACGCGGTAGGCATCAAAAGCGGTTGGGAATCGGTTTTCAAACCAATTAGACACTTTTGCCAATGCCGGAGCGTTGGGAGATATTTCTTTGAATTCGGCCATGCGCATGCTCCTCAGGCTTTTTTATCTTCACCGATCAGCAACCGGCTGTCGGAGAGGTACATGTGCGGTGGCACTTCGAGGTTGTCGGGTGCGGGCTTGTTTTTGAAGACCCGCCCGGCCATGTCAAAAGTGGAGCCATGGCAGGGGCACAAGAAGCCGCCTTCCCAATCGTCTGGCAAGGAGGCCTGGGCACCGCGCTGGAATTTGTCCGACGGCGAGCAGCCCAAATGGGTGCAAATGCCCACGGCGACAAAATATTCGGGCTTGATGGAGCGCCCTACATTCAAGGCATATTCGGGTGTTTGCTCGCCGCGCTTGCGCAGCGAATCGGGGTCGGCCAAACGGTCGGCCAATTTTGGCAAGGCCGCCAGTTGTTCGGGCGTGCGGCGAATAATCCAGACTGGTTTTCCGCGCCATTCGACCGTCATTTTCTCGCCGGGTTTGATGCCGCTGATGTCCACTTCCACTGCGGCTCCCGCGGCCTTGGCGCGCTCCGAGGGCTGGAATGTGCTCACAAACGGAATGG
>Ga0228698_1001250_pt1 | contig 13035 bp, 15 predicted proteins | sample McNCre117_Aug_MG_FD_178015 | JGI IMG/M metagenome (GOLD analysis project Ga0228698, IMG submission 178015) | Freshwater microbial communities from McNutts Creek, Athens, Georgia, United States - 1-17_Aug_MG | ecosystem: Environmental > Aquatic > Freshwater > Creek | place: USA: Georgia...
CCAAGAGTGAAGCTGCTCGTAACTATGACCGTGAACGTAGACGTAAATACGTTAAAGTTCAGAAGGCAATTAAGGATGCTAAGTTTTGAGTAAGACAATCAATTTAGCTAACTTGTTCCCCGAGCCACAAAACCCTGGTGTATCGCGTGGACCGCTCCCTAGACAGCTTGATTTCCTGAATGCTGCCTTGGCTCCAAACAGTCCTAAGTACATTCGGTACCTCGGCGGTATCGGTTCTGGAAAGACAATGATCGGTTGTATCACTATGTTAACCCTAGCGGTGATACATGAAGGCGATTACCTGATCGGTCGACAGTTTTACCCTGAGCTTCGGGATACTACTTTAAAGACTTTCCTAGAACTGTGCCCACCTGAGCTTATTGTTGAGCACCGAGTAGCTGATGCAATCGTGGTAGTTCGTAACGCTAAAGGTACTAAGAGTAATATTCTTTTTCGTGCACTAGAAGATCCAGACAAATTAAGGTCTTTGAATCTAAACGCTTTCTATATTGATGAATCTTGTCAAACCAGTGAAGCTGCTTTCCTCCTGTTACAGGGACGTTTACGAGGTAGGCACGTTAGAAAAGGCTTCCTAACCACTAACAGTGACGGTCGGTCATGGGGTTGGCGCTACTTCGTACAAAAAGCAATGTTCAAGGATGAAGACAGTAAGAAACTGTTCATGGACATTCGTGCTCCTTCTACTGAAAACGTACACTTACCTGATGGGTACGTGGATACAATGTTAAAAACCTGGTCTCAGGAGCGTATTGATCGCGAAATTAACGCAGACGAAGACTCTTTTGAGGGCGCGGTGTACTCAGAATTCAGACGTGACACGCATGTCATTAAACCGTTTAAGATTCCAGACGACTGGAAACGTATAATCGGCGCTGACCACGGCTTTCGTAACCCTGCCGCCTTCCTTTGGGGCGCAATTGACTACGACGGTAACGTCTACGTGTACAAAGAATATTATGAAAAAGAGAAGCTTATACAGGAGATTTGTAAAGATGTTGCAAATCTGTCTAAAGACGAGACAATTGACGGTATTTGGATAGATCCAAGCATTAAAGCTACACGTGGACAGACGGGTTTAAGCGATTGGGTCACATATTGTGACCACTTGCCAAAGAAGTTACCGCTTTACGTAGCTAATAATGATGTTACGCCTGGAATTGACCGTGTTAAATCGTATTTAAAGATTAATGAGAAGACTAAACGCCCAATGCTCTACATCTTTGATACGTGCCACGCACTTCTTGATGAAATTGGTGAGTACCGCTGGGATCCAATGAGTGAAGTTAGGTCTAATACCAACAATTTCAAGGAACAGCCAAGGAAGTACAAAGACCACGCGGTAGACGCTCTTCGGTATATGGTCATGAGTAGACCGGATGCACCTAAAGTTGACCCTCTTCGTGACTTTAAGAATTCTTGGAATACTCCGCAGTCACAAATCGCACAAGAGCTACACAAGATCAAGAATCCACCACCAAAAGACCCCTTTCAAGATTTTTGAGCACGTGCTCAATCTCCCAATGGTCGCAAGCTAGGACCTCGGCGGGAGTTTAAAGCCAGAAAACTACAAGCGTAAAGGAAACAATAAATATGGCAGTCGTAGTCACTCAACAACCTTCATCTAATCCACGTGCATGGTCCCTTGGACCGTACAAAATGGAACTCTGGTCTTACTCAATGGCAAGCGGAGATACTTCTATCGCAGTTACCGCCGGTAGCATGAATACTATCGTGTTTGCTCTTCTCACTGGTGTATCGCATACCGCTGAATCGTACAGCGGTGGAACCGTTACCTGGACCGTAGTTGACCCAGTTGCCAACCGTATTGGTGACATTGTTCTATTCGGAGTTTAATCGAATGAGCTTGTGGACGTGTAAGGTTTGTGCAGAGAAGGATAAAATGATCGCTTCCTTAAAGGAGGAGATTTCTCATCTGCGGGATCTTACGCGTCCCTCGCGTGTAGATAATTCTACATATCCAGAATCTGACTATGAGCGTGATCTACTCACTACTGTTAAAGAAGATCAAAGTGTTGAGAATCCTCCACTTTCTAAAGAAGAATTAGAAGATGCCCACGCTGAGGCCCTAAGAATCTTAACCGCTACTTATTAGGAATAACATGATCTTAACTCCAGAAAACAAGCAGCCAAACACGCAGACTAGTGGCGATAATATTGATATTACGCAGATCCCTAACGATGATCTAGACGCGTTAGCTAGTGCTGTCGAAACTTTTTACAAACAGGACGGTACGCTTAAGCAGCGCCTATCTTACCAGTGGGAACGTAACCGTAGATTCATCGATGGTGACCAATGGCTTGTCTATAATGGTAGTGCTGATACGGGTGGTATGTGGCAACGCCTATCAGTCTCTAAAGCTAACGAGTATATCCCGCGCCCCGTGACTAACTACATCTTTGACGGATACCAGACGCTTAAATCGTACCTGATTAAAGTAAAACCTCGCTCTACTATCCGTCCCAATACCGATACGTTCAAAGACAAAGCTGCCGCTAAAGTTGCCGAGCTTTGTTTAGAAACAAACTGGGAACGCCTTAAAGAACAAGAGAACTATGAGTATGCTGCTGCTTGTTTAATTGCAGATGGTACAGTATTTAAGAAAAGTTACTGGGATACTTCAAGCGCCACGGTCGTTAAGATTCCACGTACTGTGCAACAGCCTACGTTTGATCCGACTACTGGGCAACAAACTGGTGTGCAAGACGTTGAAGCGCTTGATGAAGAAGGAATGCCAATCATCGACATTCTTCCACTCGGAGACGTGTCTACCACTGTTGTAGAAGCTTTCCGTATTGCCGTTGACCCACTATGTTCAGGACTTCACGATGCTAAATGGGTAATGGAATATGGTTTACACCCTATTAGTTGGGTAAAAGAAGTATATGGAAAACAAGACGAAGGTTACACAGGTCTCGCTCTCGAACTTAAAGAAGAAACAGCTCTTTCTTCTTCTATGCAGCGTTTTTGGAACTCTAAGTACTCGGCTGGTACAAAAGGCGATGAAAAGCTTGCTAAAAGCGGTGAAGGTAATACCGAACTCACTAATCAAGTAGTTCTTAAAGAGTATTACGAAGCTCCTTCGCAAGCACACTCTAAAGGTAGACGTATTGTCGTCGGTTCCGGTAAGACTCTGTACGTTGGAGATGCTATTGCCGATGGTATTGAGCTAGGCGACTGGCATCCATACTCAGAATGCCGCTGGGAGATTCCTCCTGGTCGTTTCTGGGGTAAAGGTCCGGTTGATAACGCTTGTGAAATTCAAAAGCAGATCAATTCTATCGATGCGACCATTATCTTAACTCGTAAGACTATGGCTATGCCCCAGAAGCTTATTCCCGCTGGATCTGGTATCGAACCGGGCCAATGGACGGGTAGACCAGGGCAACAGATCACTTATCGTGCTGAAAACGGTAAGCCCGAGATTGTTCCTGGTATTGGAGTGGATAACTCTGTATTTGCCGAGCGCCAACAGCGTGTCGAAGACTTAAAGAATGTCATGGGTGCTATTGATATCCTTAAAGGTGACCGACCCCCTGGAGTTAATGCCGCTTCTGCCCTTTCCCTCCTGTACGAAGTAGGAACTGGAAAGTTATTCCCTATTCTCGACCGTTGGAAGAGATTTGTGGAAAATGATCAAAAGAAACAGCTTAAAATCATCGCCACTGGGTATAAAGAACCCCGCCCCGATTACATTAAGATGCTTAAGAGTCAAAATAAGGAATTGTCAGATGAGGTCATCAACAAGTTCCTAGGTACTGACTTACTAGACAACTGTAACGTGATCATTGAAGCTGGTTCAAACGTACCTAAACTACAATCTGTAGCTCAAATGCGACTTCAGGAAGCCGCGCAGGTTGGTACTCTTAATCTTGCCCTTCCTTCCAATCGTATGGAATACAATAGGCAGATGGGTATCATGGGCTTTGACAATGACGTGGGACCAGACATTAAGCGTGCTGAATGGGAGAATGATCTCCTTGATAATATACAGAATAACCCCGAGAAGAAACCAGTTGTCCTAGAAGTTGACCAGGATGATATACATCTTGAGGTTCTTGAGCGACGTATGAAAGAACCATCTTGGATGGAAGCTTCTACCGAAGTCCAGCAAGCGTATATGCAACATAGGGAAGAACACCTTGAATCTAAGGCTAAGAAGGACCAGCAGGCTGCTATCCAGGCCGCTGCACTAGGTCAACAGCCTATGCCAGGACAGAATCCCAACGCCCCTACGGACGTGCAAGGGGCTGGCAAGGGGGCTCCCCAGAACGCCAAAGAAGGCGTTATGAGGGCTGATATGCCTCCTGGGACGATGCCCAGCTAGGTTATAAGACCAATTTCTACAATAGTAGATGCTCAATCCTTGTTCCGGTTGTCAAAAAGCTGAATCTTACTGTAAAGGGGTCTGTAGACCCTGCTACATGAGAAGCTATAGACAAAAACCTAAACAGAAAGAACAAAGAACTGTCTACAATAGAAATCACTACCAGTTAAATAAAGATTGGTATACTCGACGTAATAAGGTTTTTAATCAAGTTCATAGGGACACTAGATTACCCAAGTTTAAACAATGGGTTGCTAGTTTTAGATCAAGTCCTGAGTATTCGCTTTATAAATCTGCGTCGGATCAAGCTCGACATAAACGACTAAAACAGTCTACCCCTCCATGGGTCAACCTAGCCGAGATCAGAGCTTTTTATAGTAAAAGACCTGAGGGGTATCACGTAGATCACATTGTTCCTATAAATGGGAAAAACGTATGTGGTCTAACAGTACCTTGGAATTTGCAATATTTGCCTGCTCTCGAAAATTTGAGAAAGAGCAACAAATGTTAAATCCCGCCACAGGTAAACGCTGGAAGTTATACGTTGGTATTCCGAGTATCGGATCAGTATCTGATTTTCAACCGCATCAGCTGCGTAAATTGGAAGCCCTTTATAAAGATGAGATTGAGTTTGTATACCCGACGCAGTTATGCCAACGCATAATGCACGACGCCGCGAGAAACGGAATTGTCGAGGATTTTCTAGCTACAGACTGTGATATTTTGTGGCAGTTGGACTCCGACGTTACACCACCAGATCACGTGTTGGATCTAGTTTCTAGATACGGAGCTACTTGGGAAGCAGCTGGTGCAGCTTATCCGGTGTTCATGTCTCAACCCGGTCAAACCTTTAGACAGATTGTGTTTACAGTCTATAAAGGTATTAACCCCGAGAAGACATCCCTAGCTCCAGCTCCTTGCCCCCAAGAAGGTACGGATTGGGTGGATGGTTTAGCTACTGGGTGTTTACTTCTTAAACGCTCAGTATTTGAAAAGCTTGAGAAGCCTTACTTTGAGTTTAAGTATGATCCGATCACACGGGCACCAATTCAAGGTGAAGATCTGGGTTTCTGCCTTAAACTGGCCAAACTCGATATCAAGTTCTTTACCGATTACTCAATGGTTTGCAAGCACTTCAAGAATAACATCTGTTTACTTGAAATGAATAACTACTGCTTAGACTTTGCGAATAAATCGGTAACTAACTACGACGCTACGGTTCGCGGGCAAGTTAAAGAACTAAGTGAACGCCTACTAAGGCTATCTCGTGAAAACAAAGAGTTAAAAGAGAAACTCCAATTAAGGAGTATGCTCAAGATATAAGGAATCAAAATGATCACCCAAGTACAAGCCGATGCAATGTCAGCTGAAAATGCCAAAAAGGCACAAGAGGAACAGGATAAACAGGGTGGTAGTGGTGGAATTGATCCTCTTAAAAAATTAAATATGATTGGTAGCCTATTTGGTAAATTAGGTGGTGGATCCGGAGCCGCAGGTGGTGCCGGTGGTGCAGCAGGAGCTGGTATGGCAGTTCCTCCAATTCCGGTTTAAATCTATGATTACTCAATTACAAGCCGACGAAATGATGCGTGCCAATGCTAAAAAGGCAGCGGAACAAGCAAAACAACAAGCTCCTCAAAAACAAAAACTAGGTGGACTAGAAGTTACCGATGCCCCAATTTCCGATCGTATCAACGCCGATTTAAAAGCTAATCCCATGGATGTAGGCGGATCCCCAGTAGGACCAACTACCATGGATCCCGCTGCACTTACTTCTGGACAAGCAGCCTCCAACGACCCTCTAAGCAAACTTAATGCTATCTCTCGTGGATATAATTCCATGGGTAAAGCAAACATCTCCAATATATCTTAAATTTTAACCTGTGTGTAACTGTAGCCCTTTCACAGGTGGGGCGGCCCTAATCTTTGATGGAACTAACGGTCTAAAAGATTCTGCCACAAACTCAACTCGTTAGCACGCGCCTCCGGCTTTATAGCGTGCCGTTCGTCTCGGACAAAGGACGTATTAAAGGAAAGCCTATGTTAGAAAATGAAGTAGAGAATCTCAATTCCGATGTCGAACAGGTCTCATCGGAGCCTACCCCAGAATCTCAAACCCCGGAGTCTTCTAGTCCTGCGCAAGCAGCTCCAGTTGAATCCAAACCCGAACAGTCTACACCGTTTCATGAACACCCTCGCTTTAAAGAAGTGATCGAAGAAAAGAATCGGTATAGAGAGGAATTGAATGCTCAGCGTGCTCAGTTAGCTGAACTTCAAAGGCAGTTCCAGGCCGCACAAGCCCCTAAAGCTCCGCCTCCCGTAGATCCAATGTATGAGCGTCTCAAGGGTATTGACCCAGAGTTTGCAGATTACATTAAGGAATTACGAAGTGGAGCTACCAAGGCTAGCGAACTTGAACAGCACTTGAACAACCTCAAGGAGGAGCAGTTTGTTTCCTCGGCTGTTTCGAATATTAACTCGTTACATGAGAAGAATAGTGTAACTCCTGAACTTCGCGAGATGTATAACCAACAGCTCGACATGATGTACCGCCAAGGTAAGATCCGCAGTAATGAGGATGTGGCTAAAGCCTATACTCAAGTTCATGAGCAATATACTAAGATTCTTGACAGTGTGAAACGTGCGGAGCGCGAGTCATACGTTGCATCGAAGCAACAAGCTAATAAAGCCCCAGTGACTTCTCCAAAAGGGAATCCTGTGAAGCAGCCTTCGAAACCACAACTTAGTAATAATCCAGCTGAGCGCAAACAACAAACAATTCAAGAAATCTTGAGACAAGTTAGAGCCGAAAGGGAAATCTAACTTTTAAACATAGGAGTATTTTAATACAATGGCAACTGATTTATCAACAGTCGCTGGTGCACTTAAACGTGTATACGGCGAATATCAAAAACAACAGAATCTTAAGCACAAAGCAATCGACGCAATCGCAAAGTCCCTGACCAAGTACTCTCCAGGTGGAGAAGGTTACTTCGGAGCTGTGAACGCGTATGGTAACGAATCTATCGGAGCTATCACGGAAAACGAATCTTTCCGTACTATCGATAACGAACAGTACCTCCAGTTCAAAGTGTCACCTAAAGTTCTCGTGGCTCCAATCGAGTTTTCGGGTCTTTCGGCTAAAGCAGCTGACGCTGACGATGAGGCTTTTGTCTCTATCGTTATCGACGCTCTTGACATGGGTAAAGAACGTCTTCTTAAAGACGAAAACCGACAGTTCTTCGGACTTGGAAACGGTCTCTTGGCTGTTCCTGCAGGTAACGTCGCTTCTAACGTGACTTCCTTCTCGGTTGATTCGGCTCAGTACCTTCGCGCTAACATGGTTATCGACGTATTCAACGGCGTCACCAAAACTATCGACTCCAAACGTATTCTTGATGTCGATAAATCTGCGGGTATCGTGTACTTCTCTACCTCTATTGGTGCAGCTCTTATCACGACTGATACTCTTGTTAAAGAGAACGTTCGTGACTCGGCACCTACCGATGGTAAGGAAATGATGGGTCTTCGTGGTATCATCGATGATGCTACTGACCTCACGACCTTCGAAAATATTGACTCCCTCAATAACCGTATCTGGAGAGGTACACGTATCGCTGCTTCCAGCGGTAACTTGACTTCCGATCTCCTTCAACGTTTGATTGACAGCGTTGAAATCGTCGGTGGTGAATCTGTTGACATGCTCATCATGCACCAGAAACAACGTCGTAAGTATCTTGACTTGGTCGTTCCACAAAAACGTTACCAAGATGGAAAACTCGATACTGGATTTGACACCGTGTCTTTCAACGGTAAAGAGATCTTCATCGACGAAGATTGCCAAGCAGATACTGTCTACGCAATTGCTAAGAAACACCTCCAGAAGTATGAACTCGAAGCTTTGGACATGGGTAAACAAGGCGGATCGGACACGTTCCTCCGTAAAGTTAACTCCGATGTGTTCCAAGCTTACTGGAGACACTATTGCAACTTCGGTACCGGAAAGCGAAATGCTCTCGGTAAAATCGTCGGACTTGCAGTTCCAACGGGTGCAGCTTAATTAGTTAGTTAAAAGAGGGGAGTAGGTCCTAATAGGGTTTACTCCCCTTATTTTTGTTAACTAGTTTAGGAGACTAAAATGAAGAAATTAAACAAGGTTGCTGAAGAATATCTTAAGATGAGTAAAGCCGGAAAAGGCGCTTGCGACTGCGGTGAAGCTAATTGTCCGGAGTGCTCTGACAAAGAAGATTCTAGTGATGATATGTCTGATACTAAAGAAGAATCGGGCGAGCCAGAACACAAAGGTAAAAAAGGTCCTTCCATTACTGTTTCGATTGAACTGGGACACAAGAAATTTAAGAAGTAGGGCTTGTAGATGCCAATAGTAAAAAATGCCAGTGGGCAAGTAATTTATTCGTCAAAGCAGGATCTATGGTCTTCAGACCGTACTGGTGCTTTTTCAGATTTAGACTTTGCGATTACAGCAAACGTAGACCCACTTAAACAGATAAAATTCAACGCTGAACCTCAAGCTACTAATACGGCTGTAACAATACAGTCCAATTCCGCTACAACTACCGATACTACTTATACGTTACCAGATGTAACTGGTACACTTGGTTTGGCTGCTAACGTTCAGATATTTACGTCTTCAGGTACATGGACTAAACCAACAGGTGCTAAGTTTGTCGAGATTGAGATGGTATCAGGAGGCGGCGGCGGCGGATCGGGTGCAGCACAAGCTTCAGGTACAATCACAACCGGTGGTTCTGGTGGAGGTGCCGGTGGATACGGATTTAGAAGATTTAATGCTTCAGACTTACCAAGTACTCTCACAATTACGGTAGGGGCAGCAGGTGCTGGTACTGCGGGAACTACAAGTGGAAATGGCGCTAACGGTACAGCGGGGGGTACTTCAAACGTAACTAACGTAGCTGCTAACGCTTTTTATGGTAGGTGTACCGGAGGCGGCGGCGGAATTGGTGGTAATGCTTCCTCTGCCGGTGGTGGTGGCGGTGGATTTGGTAGTTACGGATTCTCTTCCAACGGAGCTGCCGCCACACTAGGTGCAGCTGGATCAGGGTCGGCGTCCGGACCAGCTTCCTCTGGACCGCAAAATGGTTGCTCTGGTGGTGGATTAGCAGCCACCCCTGTTAATACAGCCGGTGGGTCGTCAGCTCAAATGGTTATTTACGCAAATAGCGCCGCTAATGCTGTTACAGGTGGAAATGGTGGAAACGCCGTTGGTTGGTCTGGTCTTCTACAAGGAGTTTCTGGAGCTGGCGGGGGTGGCAACGCTACGTCTAACGGCGGTAATGCAGGAACGGGAGCTGGTTACGGATTCGGCGGATCGGGTGGTGGTTCCTGCCTGACCGGCTTTACCTCAGGTACTGGATCAGCTGGTGGACCTGGAATCGTATCTATCGTATCTTATTTTTAAGGATTATATGCATAAATTAAATATTAAAGAATGTTTGTCTAAAGTTTCTGGTGAAGTTGAGTTTAAGTACGAAGGATCAGTAGAGAGTAACACAGAGGAAAGCTATAACAGTCTTTTGTGGCTCGATGAAAGAAGTAAACCATCTTTCATAAGCTTACTTGAAGTTCATGTTGTTGACCAGGTTAACGCAACCGAGGATAAGATCAAAGAACTTAAAGCAGAACTAGAAGCAGCCAAGGAACTTGTTAAAGGTGCTAAGGAATTAGCCGAAAGCCGAGCTGAAGCATTTCACTCCCATCCTATTGAATTTGTTATCGGTTTAGAAGACGAATTGAAAGCTAAGGCCCCAATCGAACATTCACATGACGTACATCATGTAACCGGTTTAGAAGATCTTCTTAGTTCTAAATGCGAAGTTAAACATGAACACATAGTTGAAGATGTTAAAGACTTACCTGCTAAGCTTGACGAAAAACTCAGTAATAAATTTGCTCTCAAATCTGAATCGCGTAATCTTAATGAAGTTTTTAAACTTAGTGCCGAAAAGACTACTTTAGTTGTCTACACTGTAGCTATTAGTTCTAGAACGTCTACGACCGAAGGTAAAGGTGGAGCTGTTGTTTCACTACTCTTTGGTGAAGCTGATAAAGAACCTGTAGCTGAACTAAGCCGGGCTGGTTCGGTATCAGTACTTTCTCAGTCCCAGTCAGGTGTTTTAATCTCTCAAAATACTGTGCAGCTTGTTGGAGTTATTCCACCAAATAGCAGCGTTAAACTTAAATTAAGTGATAGCGTACCCGCTAAAATCGTATCCGTTCTGGAAGTTGAACTAGGTTAATCCATGCATAAAATAGCCATGGTACAAAATGGAGTCGTGGTTAATATCGCTGTATGGGATGGTGTATCCTTTTGGGAACCACCCAGCACGTTTGATTTAATCGATGTTACAAGTGAAACGTGTGATATTGGTTGGACATGGGACGGTTCAAAACTATCCCCAGGAGTTTAAATGCCCATTATTAAAGATGGTACAGGTACCATAGTTTATACACCTAAAGTCAACAAGTGGCTTTCTGACTACACGGGTGTTCAACCTGACTCAGACTTTGCAATTGCGGATGATCTAGACCAACTTAAACAATTAAAATTTAGTACGGGTGCTCAGTCTACAAATACATCGACTACGATTGCAACGGGTGCAATCGCTTCCGATGTTACGATTACATTACCTTCTGTAACGGCTACTTTAGCAGCTTTAACGGGTACTGTTAACTCACAATCGTCTACCACGTATACATTAGCATCTACCGATAATGGAACAATTCTAAGATCAACAAGTGGATCTGCTACGACTATCACCTTACCTAATTCTCTCAGTGTTGGATTTAATGTACTCATTGTACAGGATGGCGCAGGTCAGATTACCTTCTCGGCTGGTTCAGGAGCTACGCTACAAAACAGAGTATCTCAATATAAGACAGCTGCCATTTATGCAGTAGTATCTTTGATTGTAGTTGAAAACTCTGGTGGTTCGGCCGCTAGGTACATTTTAGCCGGGGATGTGGCAGCGTGATTAGTCGAGTAGCTACTCAGGGAGTACTGGCATCTTTCCGAGCGCCAACCCTTTCCTATTTATTCTCGCAGGAACGAAGCCTATCCCCTCAAGCTGGGCCAACTGCAGTCACCTTTTCACGTGCTTCGGGTGCAACTCAGTATGACTCCTCTGGGTATTTGATCTTTGCGCCTGAGAATACCTTGACTTGGTCAGAAGACCAGTCAAATGGTGTTTGGGCTAAAAATGCTGTTACTTATTCTAGTAATCCGATTGCTCCACCCACGGGTATTAGTAATTGTGGTAAAATTGCAGAGGATGCTACCACAGCGGCACATAACTTAGGTGTATTTTTAGCTTACCAAAGCGGTTTAACCTATACCTTTTCGTGGTATTTAAAACCAGCTGAGCGTCAATATGCTCAAATAAGCCTTACATCTGTAACGTTTGGTGTTAATGCTTATGCAAATTTTGATCTAACAAACGGAACCATAGCTTTTACAGCAGCTTCCTGCACGGCAGTCATGACATCTGTCGGTTCCGGTTGGTATAGATGTTCAATTACATCAACAGCGACTTCAACAGGTTCTGGAACTTCAGTTGTTGGTATCATTACTAGTGGATTGTCTGCACGTGGGGAATCTTATACTGGAACGGTAGGTAGCGGGATTTACTTTGCGGCACCTCAGTTAGAAAGAAGTTCCGCGGTTCGTGCATATAATTCTACAACATCAAGTGTGTATTATGGCCCGCGCTTTGATTACCATCCCATAACGTTAGCGTCGCGTGGTCTTCGAATTGAAGAGCAGCGCACAAATCTTTGTACATTTTCTAATGAGTTTTCTAATGCAGCTTGGACTAAAATAGATACTACGATTACATCTACAAATAATACGTCCCCAGAAAACATAGCAAATGCATCATTAATAACAGAAGGAAGTGCAGGTACAGCCGCAGTTGTATCCGCATCTGGAACTATAACTGCTGGCGCATTGGTGGCATGTTCTATTTTTGTAAAAAAAGGTAATCATGATTGGATTCGGCTGATGGTGCTTAACGGGGCCTCAGTAAATGGATTTTATGCATACTTCAATATAAACACAGGCACTATAGGTCAGACTGTTAATAATGGTACGGGAGCATACGTTGGTAGTGAAATAGTTACGCTGCCTAATGGGTGGTATCGTATTTCTATCCACGGGACGTTAGATGCAGCGGATACAACGCTTACAATAAGAACGGTTTCGGCAACATCCGATGGAATCGGAACCAGGATTTCAGGCGGGACTCGGTACGTTTATGGTGCTCAAATTGAGCAAACTACGACCCCAACGGTTTCTACAGCTCGCATGACAACTTATATTCCAACTTCGTCTGCCTCTGTAGTTCGATCAGCGGATCTACCAGTAGTATCAAGTTCTTCTTGGATTAACATGTCCGAAGGTACTCTTATTGCAGTCTGGGAACAGATGTATTTAAACACCAACGGTTCTGCTCGTAGTGTTGTTGTAATGATAGACGATGGATCAAATAATAACCGGAATGTAATTTTTGGCAACTCTGCGTCCGGCGTTTCACAAGGTTCGACAAACGTGGCAAACGTTGCTCAAGCTGGTATTGCTTCTGGAACTTTAGCAGCATTAACAACTTATAAATCAGCTTATGTGTATAAACAG